>JABAOC010008123.1_pt1 | contig 15378 bp, 18 predicted proteins | sample 7062161 | NCBI WGS metagenome assembly JABAOC01 (sample SAMN14538625, study PRJNA623070) | marine sediment metagenome | biome: marine biome [ENVO:00000428]; feature: marine pelagic biome [ENVO:01000023]; material: deep marine sediment [ENVO:00002113] | place: India: Gulf of Khambhat ... | reverse complement strand
GCCCACTATGGAGATATAAACCTGCCACCCGAGGTCCCCCATCAGATCCAATGTATAGTCTTTCTGCAGTCCACTCTTTCTGAGGGTTCGGTAGGCCGCCACAGTTATGGCCGCCAGGAAGACGTTGTGCTGGTTTCCTAATGAGGGCAAGGTTTCGAATGCGTCTATGAGATCGATCTCTTCCATCTCGCCCCAGAATGAGGAGACCATAGATTTTACCTGATGTTTGAGCAGCCTTCCCTTCTCCGGGGACCCTGGCTCTATCATTCTACCGATGAGCGACCGATAGAAACTTCGTTTGACGATTGGTCGATAGAGCGTCTTGAGAACCCACGCCCAGATGGACTTCTTTTTGTTCATAACGATATCCCTAATTTTGACATAGATTTTGAATCTCTGATTATTCACTCCCTTCCATAGCCGATCTTTCCGATGAGTTCCACTGCGTAGATGTCACCTGTCTTCTGCTCGATCTCTAATTTGATCATTGGCAGAGGCCTGGGGGGCGGGCCATCTATGACAGTCCCATCTACGAGGCTAAAATATCCACCGTGACACGGGCATACGATCTGATCCTCCTCGGGGAACCCGGTGACGCACTGAAGATGTGTGCAGACGGTGTTCAGCGCCACAAAGCCGTCCACGATGAACTCGTCCTTCCCCTCATCCCTAGCCCTATCTGCGAGTTCGTGGGGCAGATGGACGAGGAAGGAACGGTCGACGTCCTCCTCTCCGGGATAAAAAAACACCTTGGTGGAGCCTTCCACGACCTCCTTCACGTTTGCGATCTTCTTACGATTCGAGGAAGACTCGTTTCTTTTCGGAAAGAAAAATTGGGACATGGGTGCGAAGGGGGCGAGGGTCAGCAGTGTCGACACGGCTAAGAGGAACCTCAGGAACGCCCGCCTAGACAGGCCTCCTTCCTCCACTTCATCCGGTGGAGAAGAGTCATCGGTCACCACAGAATCCTCCATGTCGTTCACCACTGGCTCTCACTTCACGAACCTGGTGGGATTTTCCAAGAAGATCTCCCGATGCTTGGCGTTCATGAAGTAGTAGGTCTTCCCCTCGTACTCTGCACTCCACGTGTCGCCGACCATCATCCCACACACCGGGCATTCGTGTTTTCCTTTTTTCATCTCCAATCCGTTTTCACCTCCACTCCGTTTTATTTCGGCTCTGAACCGGGAACTCATTACGGATATCTTCGTCTCGGCCTTCTCGACTGATCACTCGGCCTTGCCTCCCCTCCGGAACTCCAGTGATGCATGGAGTCCCCCGTATTTGTGGGGCCGTGTCTCCTTCACCCGGTATAGCGCCCGTATCAGGTGTGGTGCGGGGAGCCATCTGGCGATGTTTAAGAACGTGACCAATGCGAAGAGGGATAACGCGTCGAAAGATCCGTGGTATCTGATATACACGGCGAAAAAGGAAGTCGATATGCCGATGATTAGAACTCATTTTATGAGCATAGACATCCTGAGTTTCCATGTATATGTTGATCAAAGCGGCGCCCACATAACACACCAATTGATATATCTATATAAGATATATTTATATTTTACTTATGTCTCGATGATCCCATGCGAAGAAGATGCGGTGGTTGTTTTGATGCGCGCATAAAGAAAACTGAGAGCGTCTGGGCGATCTATGAGATGTACTCCGATGTCGATATGGTGAGGAACAAGATAAAAGGTGCCTTGACTCACATGCGTGCAATTGGTATGAGCTCTGTGTCAGGTTGGGCGAACGCCAACCTGATGAGGGAGTTCATGAAAAACCCCTCTCTATCGAGAACTGAAACTGTTCCTATCTCATTTTTCGGGGTAGCCTCATCATGAAGAAGATGGTCTGTCGCTGCCACGATGTAACTGAAGCCGACATAGAAGCCGCATTAGACGCTGGGTACGACGACCTCGAGACGCTCAAAAGGATCACGGGAGTGACCACGGGCCACTGTCAGGGCAAGACATGCATGCACCTCACAATTGCGATATTGGAGAGGAAGACCAAAATAGAAATAGACCACACGACAACCATCAGAGCACCGATAAATCCCCTCACACTTGGCAGTCTGGCCAAGGCACATTTCGATGCTTGAGAGGGTGAGGGATTTGGAAGACTGGAGGATCCACGAGCACCCGATCCTCAAGTTTGAAAGGGGAAATGAGGTCACCATTTACCTCGATGGAAAGCCGATGAGGGCTTTCGAGAGCGAGACGGTGGCAGCCGCGCTATGCGCCAACGGCCTCAAGGAGCTCAGCAGGAGCATCAAGTATAGACGGCCAAGGGGAGTCTTCTGCGCCATCGGGCGATGCTCCGCCTGCATGATGGAGGTTGATGGCGTGCCGAACGTCAGGGCCTGCGTGACCAATGTAAAAGACGGCATGGAGATAAAGCGACAAAAGTACTTTGCTGACCGTTTATTCCCGGTCATGAATAAGATGAATCTCTCCCCACAGGCCTACATGAGGATGTTCACCAAGCCGGCCTTTATTTATGGGCTGGCCATGAGGTTTATGCGCCAGCTGACGGGTCTGGGGGATTTCCCGAAGAAGGTACCCCGTGAATCCATGCCATCGACATTTGGACGCCAGGGCGAGATAGAAACAGAGTTTCTCATCATTGGTGGCGGCCCAGCGGGTATATCAGCGGCCATACAGGCCGGTCAGAGATGCAAGAGCGTTATCCTCGTAGACGATAAGGACGTGCTGGGTGGACAGCTGATTAAGCAGACTCACATGTTCTTCAGCGACGTTAGGTACGCAGCCGGAAAGAGGGGCTTCAAACTCAGAGACGAGTTGGTAGAGAATGTGCGCAGTCTGGACACAATCAACGTGCTTACCGGGCACACCGCCATCGGATACTACCCATCGGAGAACGTGGTGCTGCTGCTGAACGGGCCGGAAAATACAACTCTGAAGGTGAGGGCGAAGAAGTACCTCATCGCCACCGGCGCCTACGAGAAGACGATCGTCTTCGAGAACAACGATCTTCCAGGAGTGTATGGCGCTGGAGGAGTGCAGACTCTCCTCAACGTCCACGGTGTAAAACCCGGCAAGAGGGGAATTCTTCTTGGCACAGGGAACGTGGCCCTCATGGTTGCATACCACTTGCTTCAGGCGGGGGTGGAGGTCGCCGGTGTTTTCGCTCCCAGCTTCAGGAGAGTGAAAGGTTACTTCGTGCACGCGGCCAAGATCCGAAGGCATGGAATACCCATCGTAACTAGGCATACTATCGTGAGAGCCCTAGGAAGGAGAGGCGTCCAGGGCGCATTAATTGCGAAGCTGAACAATGATTACGTGCCCATACCTGGTACGGAGAGGACGATCGAATGCGACTTCATATGCGTTGGTACTGGTCTGATCCCCTCATACGATCTTGTTCAGCTATTCAGACCAAAAATGGTATATGAAGGAGTCCTCGGTGGTTTCGTTCCGCTGAGAGACAGGACATTCCGGTTCACAAGAGACGCTTACATCGCGGGGGACTGCAGCAGTATTGAGGAAGCCACAACGGCTATCCTCGAAGGCGGTATAGCGGGCCTCCATGCCTCGATAGCTCTAGGTTACGGTGACGATGAGGGGACCTGGGCAAGGATAGACGAGTACGAGCGCGCCCTTGAGGAGGACAGGGAGTCCCCCTTCAGCGACGAGATAAAAGCTGGCCTAGATAGGATCACAGTTGACGACATAGAGGAGGCCCTGAACTAGATGTCTCTATCCGATTTGAATCCTTTCCAACGGGGGTATTACACAAAAGAGGAGTTCGACAATGCGAACGTTCTGCCCATCAATATACAAGGGAGAAGGGTCGCCGTTATCGAGTGTCCCGAGAAGATCCCATGTAATCCCTGCGGCTTCGTCTGCCGCTTCGGAGCAATCTACAAAAAGGACCTCTGCACTCCGGGAGTCGTGGATTGGGAGAAGTGCACTGGCTGCACTCTCTGTGTCACCGTCTGCCCTGGCATGGCCATTTTCCTACAGAAGGTCGAAAATGACAAGGGACAGGTCACTGTGCCTTACGAGCTCCTCCCAGAGCCCGTGATTGGGGACAAAGCGGAGCTTCTGGACCGCGCAGGAAAATACGTGGGAGTGGGAGTTGTCATCGGCCCCACCTACCAAGCCAAGGGCGATTGCTACCCCCGCTGGGTTGTGACCGTTGAGATGGAGCCTCCTGAGCTAGCATACGAAGTCAGAGCCATAAAGATCCTTAGGTGATTGTGCATGACAGAGAAGGCTGATACGGTTATCATCGGCGGTGGGGCCATGGGCCTCGCCGTTGGTTACAATCTCATCAGGAAGGGGATGGAAAATACAGTTGTCTTGGAGGGGAGATACCTGAACGTTGGATCCACTGGCAGAAATATTGGCGTAATTAAAGAACGGATCCCTACAGCGTTGAGCGGAGGCAGAGAAGATTTGATTAAAATTGCGAGGGAAGGGCTCAAGATCCATGCACGCCTCTCCAGCGAGACCGGCATCAACACTTACTATAGAAGGAGCGGATGCCTGACAATAGCGAGAACCGAAGAAGATATGAAGCAACTGGAAGGGTACCACCCGCACTTCCGGAGGCTCGGGTTAAGGGATGACTATCTCACCCCCGAAGAGATTCAATCAAGGTGGCCCTACATCGACGCAAGGAGCTCTCTAGGGGGATTTTACTCCCCCGATGAGGCCATGGTCCATCCCTTTGGCGTGGTCTGGGCATATGTCGAGTCCATAAAGCGGATGGGAGGGAGAGTTGAGACGCATAATAAAGTAAAGAAGATATCCAGGACAGCCAGCGGTTATAGGGTCGAGGCGAAAAAGAACGTGTATGAATCTGAAAACGTGGTAATAACCGCCTCTGCTTCCTCCCCATGGCTTGCCGGCCAGCTTGGTTTTCATGTGCCCTTAGAGCCTATGAGAAAGGAGGAGCTCATAAGTGAGCCAATAAGGCCCTTCTTCGGGCCAACAATAGAGAGGCTCTCCGTTGATTATCAAATAGCCCAAACCATGAGGGGAGAGGTACTAGGAACCATCGGATACATGCCTCCAGGCTTTGACCTCACCGAGAGCACGTCAGGGTTCCTCAACGACTTCGCCGACGAAACTTTGTCAATTATACCAGTCTTCAAGGATCTAAGGATAATTAGACAGTGGACGGGGATATGCGACATGACACTGGACCTTCTACCTGTCGTGGGTTCCCTGGAAGAGGGCTTATACATCTCATGCGGCCACCATAGTCATCTTATTACCCTAGCGCCAATTGTGGGGCAGCTGCTGGCCGAAAACATCATAACTGGCTCAACCAGCCGTATGCTTGAATCTTTCATCCCCCAAAGGTTCGATTTTAGCCACCTACATAAAGACTCAAGATATGCAGAGTGTCAACTAAAGGTTCCTGAAACCATCCTCCAGCCGTGCGCGCGCGAGACTGATGCGAAGCCACGGTTACGATCAAAGAAATATTGAGATGCATACTGACATAGTCGACCTTCCCCAGAAAATAGAATCCGATGAAGACGCGGGAAGCCTCGAGAAAAATCCAGTAGTGTCAAATAGATGAATGTTTGGAGACTAAGGTTGTCTATGCTCGCAACATTGACAGTGATCATCGTCATATCGACAATCTTCTTCACCATACGCCTCGGATACCTAGGCACGCTGAACATTGCATCCCTGGTCGCTCTTGTCACAGCCTCAAACCTCGCGCAGTGGCGCGCGCGCTTGGATGATGCGGTGGTTGCCCTGATGAGCGTATGCAGAAGGCCGAGAACGTTGGAGCGACCCGTGAGGTGTGCCTCATGGTCGATCTAGTGAGAAATAAATTCAATGGCGCTCCCACTTTCATGCGTGTTATGGCCGTCAAGAAAAACTCAGGGAAATTCCTGAAGTACACGATTCCCCGTTTGAAAAAATACTCTTTTTTATTCATTTTTGGAACTCTTTCGTTAACAAGGCTAGGCTTTTGATCGCGTTCAGGCGTGCTCGGCCTTGTAAGAGTTCGCACAATGGACGCAGCAGAAGGCCATCTCGATCCCGTCGATGACCTCCCTGTGGCCCCCCTCGTAGATCTTGCAGCCGCAGTGAACGCAGACGTCGAGGCTGGGCTCGATGGCGATGGAGGTCATCTGAGAGAACCGCCTGAACAGCCGTTCGCATAGGGCCCTGCCTTCCTCTGTGAGCTCGTAGACCTTCCTCTCCTTCTCCCCCACCATCTCCGAGGTGTGATCGATCAACCCCCTCTCCTCCAGGATCTGGAGGAATGGGTAGACCAAGCCCGGGCTGATCTTCTTTCCGACCCTCTTGCGGAATTTGTTGAGGATGCCGTAGCCGTGAGTCGGGCCCTCGTAGAGGATGTTGAGGATGAAGAACCTTGAAAAGTCTGAAACGAGGTCGTTGACATCGAGCCTGGCCATGGGTCTCTAAATGTATCAGAAAAGGATATATAAATGACTTCTTTTCGTTGTTTCGCGCGCGCCCGGTCCTAGGCTACGACGAGGCGACAGCGCTGGTGGATGAGGCCCTGGAGAGGGGCTTGCTCATAGGCGAGATCGTATTGGCGCGCGTGCAGGGCGGTTATCGCTGGCGTCGACGGAAACTTTGGGGTTATGGCTGCCTCCTCCGAGGCCTATAGGATCACCCAATCCGCCCACCCCTAATACCTTGTTTCTTCCATTCGTGCTGAGATAAATTCGTGAGCTCTTCATCACCTATCCGGGGCCAGCACAATTTAGGCTCAAAAAACCCTTTTAAAATCCCCTCTTAGAGGGAATCCTATGTCTAGATTCAGGAAGGAGAGGGACGCTCTGGGGACCGTTGAGGTCCCGTCGGGGGCCTACTACGGCGGATTCACGAAGAGGGCCTTCGACAACTTCAGGATCTCTGGGCTTACCATAGACCCCGAGTTCATCAGGGCCCTAGTCGAGGTGAAGATGGCCGCTACGAGGACGAACTCGGAGTTGGGGCTCCTTGACAAGGACAAGGCCGAAGCCATCCTGAAGGCCGCTGGAGAAGTCTTGGAGGGAGAGTTCGCCGGGGACTTCCCCCTGGACGTTTTCCAGGCTGGGGCAGGGACCCCCTGGAACATGAACGTGAACGAGGTTCTCTCGAACAGGGCGAACGAGATCCTGGACTCAGGGCTCGGTGTCTACGACCTGGTGCACCCCAACGATCACGTCAACATGTCCCAGTCGAGCAACGATGTCGTTCCGACGGCCGCGAGGATAGCTGCTCTAAAGCTCAACACCGCCCTCATTGATGGGCTGGCTTCCCTGGAGGAGGGCCTCAAGCTCAAATCAGAGGAGTTCGGCGGGGTCCTCAAGAGTGGAAGAACCCACCTAAGGGACGCCATCCCCATCACCCTGGGCCAGGAGTTCAGGGCCTTCGCCTCTATGGTCGGCACTTCTAGGAGGAGGCTCGAAGCCTCGTCGGGGAACCTCAGGAAGCTTTCCCTCGGGGGGACTGCGGTGGGGACGGGCCTCAACACCCACCCGGGCTATGTCGAGAAGGCTCTGGGGTACCTCAGGGCCATCACAGGGCTTGAGGTGTGGAGGGCGGAGGACTTCGTAGAGAAGACCCAGTTCTCGTCCGACTTCCTCGAGGTGATGGGCGCCCTAGGGGAGATGGCCACGGACTTCGTCAAGATGGGCAACGACCTCATGCTCCTAAGCTCTGGGCCAAGGACTGGGCTGGGCGAGCTGGTGCTACCCCCCGTGGAGCCGGGTTCGAGCATCATGCCTGGGAAGGTGAACCCAAGCGTCGTAGAGTGCTTCAACATGGTCTGCTTCCAGGTGATGGGGAACAGGGCGACGGTTGAGATGGCATCAATGTCGGGGAGCCTGGACCTCAACGTGTACGTCCCCCTAGTGGCCTTCAACCTCCTCAACTCCATGAGGTGGATGACCAACGCCGTCAGAATGCTAGACCGCCTCTGCGTCAGGGGGATAGAGGCCAGGAGGGAGGCGGCGGAGAGGCACCTCACCGAGTCGAACGCCCTAGCCACCCTCCTCAGCCCTGTCTTGGGTTATGACGAGGCGGCAGCGCTGGCGGATGAGGCCCTGAAGAGGGGCTTGCCCATAGGCGAGATCGTGCTGGAGAGGGGTGTCCTAACCGAGGAGCAGTGGGACGAGCTAGTCAGCCACTCAACCGCCCCCAACATGCAAATAGTCGAGAGGATCAGGAGGCAGAGGTCCGGGAAGGCCGGAGTTCCTAGATGAAGGGGACCTGAGTCTTGGTCGAAGGTTCTAATAATGAATTTCTTTCACGATTCCCTGATCCAAACCATGACCCGTAATTTAAACGAGGAGGAAGACTTTGCTCCCAGGGAGGTCAGGAACCCGGCCGCCCGTGCCGGGAACGTGGTCCACTGGGTCACCCACGCTAGGAAGAGGGGGCTGGGGATGTGGGCCTGGATCCTCAATAGGGTGACCGCGGTCACCATCATATTCAGCACCATCCTCCATGTCCTCAGGAACCAATTCGGCGTCCTCACCCTGGGGGGGGCAGGCTCTTGTACCTGGACCTCCTCCTCTTCGCAGGCGCCTACCACGCCTTCAACGGTTTGAGGGTGATCTTAATAGAGTCCTTCGGTTGAGCGGCGCGGAAATGGAGAACAGGCTCTTCATCCTAGTATTAGCCGCCGCGCGCACGCGCCAGCGCGCGCGACACGTGTCTGGCCTGCGAGCGCGCGTAACGGGCGCTTTGCCTCGAATCGTGAGCTCAATATCTTCTGTTGATGGAGATGTTCTCAGCCTTACACTTTCAAGTACACGAGAGGCTTATAGAGAACTGAAGTGGATTTACGACCTTTTTTCTTAATCGGACAATACTTGTCCAATAGCTCAGCTCATGAGTGTGTCGATGATCATGGCTAGGAAAAGGAGGAAGAGATACGGACTTGAAACCTTGAAGATCCGCCAAGCCATCTCAGGGGACGGTTTGTAGAAGAGATACAGGTGTGCTGTGAGAATGCACATGCCTGAGATCAGTGACATATAGAGGTAGAACGACCCGAAACCGCCGTAAAAGTAAAGAGCTACAGAAAGAAGCAGCAGAAGGATGACGGTTGATACTATGCATCCCACCGCCTTCCTAGTCCCTGTGACAACTGGTAGCATTGGTACGCGTGCTCTCTCGTAGTCTGAGCGATAGTAGATGGCTAGAGGCCAGATGTGGCTGGGGATCCATGAGACGACGGCGCTCGAGACAAGGATCGCAGTAAAGTCGATGGAGTTGGCGACGTAGACCCAGCCGAATAATGGAGCCAGACCCCCGCTGAGCCCTCCCAAAATAATATTCACGGGACTCCTTCTCTTGATCATCATGCTATAGACAATGACGTTATCCAGTACTCCTAGGATTATGCATAGAAAGGACAGGAGGTTCCTCATACCAGCGAGAGTGAGAGATGCGATGACCATTATGAGCCCAAAGTAGAGGGCTTTCTCGGGGGGGTCTATCTTCATCGAAGGCAGTGGCCTGTTCCTCGTTCTGGTCATCAAGGCGTCGATGTCCCTGTCGACATACGAGGTTAGGGCGTTGCAGCCGGCGCTCGCCATGATACTGGTTGCCAGTCCAATGAACCATGTCGAGGACGAAAGTCGGATATTGTTACGCCTCGAGGAGATCATCATGGTCCCGATCGAGGTGAAGACGAGCAAAGAAACCAGCCTTGGCTTGACGACCTCAACATAGTTTCTGATCCTCATAAAACGTTGAATCTCCAGAATCGATGAGCGTTCGTCTACCGAAGACTAGAAAACGTCTATATATAAAGAACATCTTGACGGAGAAGACTTGAAGTATCCTGAGTATAATTGGGCTTCTTTCTATGCTACACATTAGATGAAAAAAATTAGTTGGGTTTATGGTTATTCTCAGGCTCTATGATCTCTTCGTGAAGCCGACGGCTAAGGCGATTATCGCGACTAGCAGGCCGCCTATGGATAGGTACATTGATGTCGAGCTGGCAGTTCCTGGTGTGCCCTCTGGTCCCTGCGGACCAGGTTCACCCTGTGGCCCCTGTGGCCCTTGTGGTCCCGGCTCGCCCTGAGGTCCCTGCGGACCAGGGGGACCCTGAAGGATTTCTGGCTGCTTCAGTTCTAGGTCGATCCATGAGAAATCTAGCGTTTCGGGGTCGGTACAAGTTGAGTAATGTCCTGCGGCAGTCCATCCGTTCTTCACGCCCGGCTCCCCCTTCTCGTCGGCGTCCCAATAGGCGACCGCCATCTTGTAGGTCTTGCCGACCTCGAACTGGACATCCTGCTTCATAGTATCGCTCGTGGTCAGTGGCCTCTTAAACTCAAAGATCCACTTGCCCTCGGCCCCTACCGCTGACATGTCTGTGTGGGACCAAGCCCCGTAGACTTCGTTAGCGGTGTCGTCGTCGTGTCTGTCGGTGATGCTCAGCGAGTACTCGTCGTCGAGGTTGCCGACCGGGTCGTTGCCCGAGAGCAGGTTGAAGCCCGTCACGACGCCTGGGCCCACATCGAGCTCCCAGTGCCAGATGTCGACGTAGCCTTTCCCTCCACCCATGTCGGGGGTGGCCTCGTCGTCTATCGCGAAGAGCACGGCGAGGGCCGCAGAGTTATGATGTTCTGAGGCGTTGTAATCGTAGTCGTCCGAGATGACGGCCAAGACATATATATTCGAGTCGTCGAAAGCCGTTTTAACCTCCAGTCCGTCGATTAGCCGCTGGTCCGTGGCAAAAGGTCGTACCAGAGAGATTTTGGTGCCTGGTATACCAGCCCAGTCGCCCATCATACCGTCCACGGTTATCCCCGTGTGTTTGACAGCGGTGATCCCTACATCGGCTGAAACAGTTCCAATAGCAAGTGACGCTGAGAATATCAGCAGCAGCGGGATAACTACTAGCAGTTTCTGGTGGTGATGTTTCATTTTATTTTCAACTCACTTTAGGGTCATGGGATCGAGAATTTATAAACTATTAAGAATTGATCGCTATAGTACTAAATTTCATATAGTTGAGCATACGTTTAATGAAGACTCTAGGCGCACACGCGAGAATAAAAAAAATGTGGTAAGTCTCTTTATTCTGGTCCTGTAAAGCCTCTGTTGAAGAAGCACAAACAGTGGTTTCCTGGCACCCCTGGACCTGGAAGGAAGTCAGGGGGGTTACAGCACTGGTTAGGAAGGTATAGGCCTTCGTCTAGGCTTGGCCCCTTGCAGCAAGGTCCTCCCCACCAGATAGGACCTTCGGGTGGGATGTATATGGCTACGTTCCCGGCCGATGCAGGAACGTTGCATCCATCTTTGTAGTTTTCCTTGCCGGTTCCACGCTCAGCGCTATTACCATTATCGTCGTTCTGATTGTTATAACCTGCAAGTGCGATGTTTACCGGAAAAGCGAATAGTGCTATTGTTATGATTAAAACCAGGATTGTTTTCGTCTTCATTTTTCATTCGATACATTGATTTTACTAGTAACTTTTAAACAAATATGAAGTTTTTACTATAGTAATAAAAAACATATAGTAGAATGATTTGTGCGCTCGCATCCCATTTCATACGAGTTTTTATAATATACCCTAAAAAGGGGGCAAAATTCGCGCGCTGATATATGATATTTACGTGAGGCGCAGCGTGTGTAATGCTCGCACATAATAAGATATTTTACTATAGCATACTGTTTCATATAGTTGGTGTCTAAATGAAAACCGAGGATCTCAAGCGAATTATCCTGAAGATGTTCAGGGGCAAGGAATTCTACGGATACGACGTCAACAGAAGGCTCTCATCTGCGGGGGTCGAGGTTGAGCTTAGTCGCCTCTATCGTGTCCTAAACGAGATGCTGAAAGAGGGCCTGCTCGATAGCCGTTGGGAGAAGAGCAGATCCGGGCCTAGTAAGAGGATGTACAGGATTGGTCGGAAAGGCGAGGAGGAGCTTGATAGGATCCTCCTAGACGCCATCGCGACCGTACACAGCTTCTACGGCGAGTACCTTCTCAGCCTTCGCCCAAAGATAAACGTCTTCGGCGAGATCCTTGGGCCGGTAACAGACGGGTTGGAGGGAAAAGGGAACGTCGTATACGTCACCAACAAATACTACGGCATAGACGAGATGATCGTCTCACACCTCCAGAGGAATGTACCGGAGGGGAGGATTTACTTCGTCAAGCCCGTCTCGGCTGCCGTAGACCTCAACTTGAAGAACCTTTTCATCTTGGATGGCGAGTATGACGATATTCCCTTGAAGGACGGCCATGCAGATCTTTTGATGATCGTAGATCTTCCCAATAGGGTTGCTCTGGAGGCTGCAGTCGAGGAGTGGCGTAGAGTAGTCGGGAAGGATGGTAGGCTTGCGATAATGACACCCTCCATTCTACTCCAGAAGTACGAGGACCCGCTGGCTATAGGCGATTTCGTGGAGAAGTACGAGCACGAAATTATTGAAGAAGGGGAGCACATCGACGGAGAGCAACTCAACGACTTGCTGAAAAATTCATTCGAGACGGTTGATGAAAGGCAATTCGTGCATATATCTATTATTTTAGCATTTAATACGTTATCTCCCGCATAAGAGCTCACAATTAATCTCATTAGCCATAGCTTTTAACGCATACTCATTATGATTAAACCACAGTATAAAAGAAACATATATATCTAATACTTCAAATCGTCAAATTGAGTTATTCTAACTCAGAGGAGTTCAAAATTGAACGACAGGCAGGCATTATACTTGTCTATGATCGCAATCATCATCTCTGTGGTCGGAATAAACATGGCTTACTACAAGGCCAGAGGGCCCGAGGGCCCTCTAGGCCCTGAGGGACCTCCGGGTCCTCGGGGTCCTATGGGCCCAAGCTACATGGTTCCTGGCGAGGGGCTCGACGTGACGATCTTGGACGCCAAGGTTGGCGACGACCTCAAGCCAGTATTGACCTTGAACATGACGGATTCTCAAGGAGTCCCGGTCACCCCGGGGGACCTGACGGACGTTAGGTTCATGATAGCCGCCGTTGAAGTCGATGGGGAGACGAGGTTGACGAGATACAATAACTACTTCACGCGAACAGCGGAGGGGGCCGAATACGTCTTCGAGGGCGAGGCGGTGCAGCCCGTCCTTGGAAGCTGGGAACAGCCCGACAGGGACAGCGGAGGCGTCTTCGAGGAGGTGGAGCCCGGCGTCTACAGATACACCTTTGGGAATGCGCTCTCCCTCGACTACGACCCCAACGCGACCCATGTGGTTGGCTTGTATGCCTATAAGAACGACCGCCGAGACGTCTCTAATGCCGTATACACCTTCGTTCCTGGCGGCGGCGAGGCGACCGTCGAGAGGCGGATCGTGACGACGGAGGCGTGTAACGTCTGCCACGAGCCGTTAGCCCTGCATGGAGAAGTTAGACAGGAGGTCATCCTCTGCACCCTTTGCCACACGCCGGGCAACATAGACCCCGAGACGGGGAACAGCGTTGACCTCAAGGTCATGGTCCATAGGATCCACGCTGGGGCGGAGCTACCAAGTGTCGTGGAGGGCGAGCCCTACTACATCGTCGGTTTCAGGCAGACAGTCCACGACTACTCCGAAGTCCACTGGCCCCAGGACGTCAGGAACTGCACGAAGTGCCACACCGGCCCGCAAGGGGACAATTACAAGACGGCTCCGAGCCGGGCTGCCTGCGGCTCGTGCCACGATGACATAAATCACGAGACAGGAGAGGGGCACCCCGGAGGGATCCAGACCTCGGACGCGCTTTGTTCAGGATGCCATGTCCCCGAGGGTGTCGAGGGGGCGATCGTCGATTCCCACGAAATAGAGCCGTGGCCTTTTGCCTACGTCGTCGAGCTCAGCATGACGCCTCCGGCGAATGGCGATTACTACGTGCCAGGAGAAGCACCCCCAATCACGATCGTAATAAAAGACCTAGCCAGTGGTGAAACCATCGACCCGAACACCATCACGGTCGATACGTGGAGCAGGGCCAACCTATTCGTATCGGGTCCCCGCCACGAGACAAAGCCTGTGCTCACATACGTCGCCCTCCAAGGGGGGTATACCTTCTACGCCGAGAACGAGCTCCAAGTTGACGCTCTCACCGGTGACCCGGCGATCACGCGCTCCGAAACCAGCATCACCTACCAGCTCGTCGATATAGCGAACCTTACATCGGGCACGTACACCGTCTTCGTGGAGGTGAGGAAGGAACCGACTGGCCCAATCGAGGGCCTCGGCGGCTGGGGCCTAATGAACTTTCAGGTGGGGACGTCCGAGGTGGACCCTTACATCGCCACCAACTGCGGTGACTGCCACGGCGACGGCAGGATGCACGAGACCTTCTTCGCGGTGGAGTTTAACACCGACATCTGTAAGAGCTGCCACGACTACGAGCGCCAGGCCCCGGGGAGCTTAGGGTGGACCTTAGAGGGCGGCTGGAATGGCTTCGGGGCGGCCCCCATCATCAAGAAGGTGCATGGGGTGCACTACGGGAGCAGCCTCAGCCATCCGGAGGACCTGATGCCCTTCGGCACCTCCGACGAGTACAAGAGGATCACATTCCCCATGGATGTCCAGAACTGCCGGAAGTGCCACTCTGAATCCGATTACTGGAACGAGGAGCCCTCGAGGCTCGCCTGCCTGTCCTGCCACGACGGCGACGAGGTAGCCGTCCACGCCAAGCTGATGACATTTGACCCGACATCCGACGATCCGTGGAGCGGAGACGAGCTTGAGAGCTGCGCTATCTGCCACGGGGAGGATAGGCACTACAACTCGAGTGACGTCCACGTGTATAGGCAGATCGGCACAGTCAACATCAGCGAAAGCCAGAGGGAGTGAGCTCTCCGAAAAGTGTCCGCACCCTCACATCTCTGTGCACAGAGCATTCAATGTAGACTAGATTGTCTCGATTTTTTATGGAAAAATTAGAGGACGTTATTCGAACACTTAATTTGGAATCACATTTCAGTAGCGGAGGACGTTCGCGCTCTCAGCATGTACAGACTATGAGCAAGGACCCACATTATAGCTGTGGCGAAAACTAACCACTCGAAGATGGGTTGTTCGGGCATTCCTGGAATTTGGCGTATTTCTACTTGGATGAGCAGATAGCTGAAAACGCTAAAGACCACTAGATTGAGGAGACCTGACATGGGCAGGTATCTTGGCAGACTTGAGGTTTTGAATTCTGTCACTGCGAAGGTAAGCTGGAAACTCGTGGCTCCTAAGAAGTAGATTACTGCTCCGAGTAAGTGTAGCTGGAGATTGGCGCTGAAGGGTACTAAAGCCATTAAGAGCCAGCCTGTCGATGAAACCAGCCCTGTTGCTAAACTCGCTCGTGAAAGCTAGCGCCCTGCACCCATTCGCCTGACGAAAAGCACTACGCTGATCAAGAAGGCCACTCTAAGGGGAACTGCGAGGAGCATC
>JABAOC010000228.1_pt4 | contig 15378 bp, 20 predicted proteins | sample 7062161 | NCBI WGS metagenome assembly JABAOC01 (sample SAMN14538625, study PRJNA623070) | marine sediment metagenome | biome: marine biome [ENVO:00000428]; feature: marine pelagic biome [ENVO:01000023]; material: deep marine sediment [ENVO:00002113] | place: India: Gulf of Khambhat ... | reverse complement strand
CTGCCGAATATAGCCCGGTTAAGTATTCCGGCCTTTCGAGCCGGAGACCCGGGTTCAAATCCCGGCCGGAGCACTATTTCACCGTAGACAAGTGGAGGTTTAAATCTTTGATTCATCGCCACCTTTGAGATCGACTACAGTTCTCCTTTGAAACACAAAACTTAAGTTTCCCCGTGAAACCTCACAGTGTCGAAAGTGATTCTATGGCCAAGTGCTCAAAGTGTGGCAAGAAAATAGCGGGGTTACCGCCGAAACCTTGTGCATACTGTGACAAGCAGTTCTGCTGGACTCATCGCCTTCCAGAAAACCATGAGTGTAAGGGAATAGAACTAGTTAAAAGCTTAACAGCTTAAGTTCAACTGGAGTTTTTCGCCCTCAGTTGTTCTATCAAGGGTTTATAGCCCATATGTTCTGCTGCTGTGAAAAGTTTCACACCGACTCTTCTGCTATACGAATACGCTTTTTTGAGCCGTGATCGGAATGGCCCTCGACACAGATGGTGGTCTAAGATAACCTGCTTAGGTCGAGCCTTGGACATGATGATTGATAGGTTCCTGACGACGCGAATTACATCTGCCTTGCCGATCATGTAACCGTAACCGTAAAGAGGGGGGCCATCTGCTACGACAACATCCGGGCGAGATTGAGCAATCCAATGGGCATATTCTTCAATAATTGGGCCCTCCAAATCAGAGGTGAACGTGAACCTGCGGTCTTTGTACTCCACTGTGAACCCTATAACCCAGCCTACATTTTCCAAGAACTGGCCGTGGAACATGGGAAGAGAAAACTGTAATCTGGTTTTGCCAAAAGTGAGATTTCTTCCATCTCCTGATACAACTCTCGTATCTCCCACTTGGAAATCCGGTACCCAATCACTATCTTGCCAACTCTTGATGGTCTTGTTGAACCAATTCAGCTTGGCCTCAAACACTCTCTTTTTTTCTTGAAGCAAGCTTGTGGATAGTTCTAAGGCAGAGAGGTATTTGTCGGGGTCATACGCCTGAATATAGCCTGGGTGAACTGCTAGAACCATATCTAGGTCTTTGATGCCCCTCCAAGGGATGGCGACATCAGAGTAGCTTTCGTACGCTATGGCATCATGTTTTGTCGCTATTCTTCTGTGGGCTAGTCTAATAGCTTCGTCATAGTGTTCGTCAGTAATCTTGTTCAGTTCTTTCAGTATCTTAACGTGTATTACTTCGGTCTCTGGTCTGCAAAGTCTAGCAACTAGCCTTTCCCTTCCATGTCTGAATGGCAAGGCGTCGTTAACTATTACCACCTCTCTGCATTTTCCCAGCAGCTTTGACATGCATTTTAATGAAGTTTTCTCTAAGTTAACTGTATCGCTCTAGCGCAGATGATTTTATACCTGAATAGACATTGAGGAAGGGCAAGATCGCTTCGTCTGATGAAGAGAGAACTTAGACCACTGGCAATTAACCTGCTACGTGGCCTCAGGTATCACATGATAGATGATCAGCAGATGTTCCTCAAGAAGGGAAGGGTCAAACGAGAATTATTCATATCTTCTCAGGTATAACGGCCTGCTGGCTTCTTGGATTTTCTCTTCCTTGGTTATGTCCTTGAGTCTAATCTTAACCGTTAGTTCTTCGAAATCTATAAGTCCTTTTTCAGCTGTTAAACTTTTCTTGATCGCATCCAGCACCAGAGCGTCTGCTTTCTTTTTGCTCAATTTAAGTTCCTCTGTTAAACAAGATTCCCTATATCAGGGGTCGGCATTTTCTGGTTTGAGGTTCTTCTAGGTCTTGACATGATTGTGGGTCCTCAGTTGGGGAAGATAAACTAGTTTTCTTCCTTTGACTTGTGACGGTGCTCTGAAAGTAGAGGTCCGAGTTCGCTTGCTTCCTGAACTATCGGCAGAACACTCTTAAGTTTTCGAAAGTATTTTTCGGCTCGCAATGTTTTGAAAACTGCTAATCCTCTTTCCGTGATGGCGTAAACAACTTTTTTTCTGTTTAAATGTCGTTCTTCAACTAGTTTATGTGAGATCAAAAAGTCTAAGTGTTTCTTAAGAGTGCTGCACTCAATACTAGCTTTATACGATATATTCTCAAACTTCAAAGGCTTGGAAACTAGAGCTCCGAGAATGTTTAGGTACTTTTCCAATCTGGAACGTGGCATAAATTTCCTCTCCTTTTTTTATGATTCATCTCTGAGAATAAATCTCTTAGGAAATCTGAGTAATTATTTACAATTCATATTTGCCAAAGTCGCGGTTCTCCCGGTTAACGATGTGATCTTTCGAGGCATATGGTTATAGCAGATAATATGCCACTGATGATGTTCATGCTACTTATGCTCTGATTTCACGCGCTGCAATGCCAATGATGCTACATGCGCAAAAGTGCGGCTATATAGTTAACTACACTGAGTGTAGAGCGTGTTTCTGTTCATTCGTATCAACTGCGTCACTAGGTACACACGGCTCAACGATGGCAATAATAGGCTTTTACTGTTCCACCCTTGTTACAGTCTATTCTCACAAAACCGAACCGTTCAAACTGAGCAATAGTGCCGATCCGCAGTTCTTTGCAGCTCTCCTCAGCATAGCCTTCAACAACTGAGGCATCAGGTAATACCACTTGCCCTTGCATATGTGCTTTCTCTGGAATCCAGTGTATTAACGGGGCTTTTATCCTCTTGGCTTCATCATAATTGGAACTGTGAAACGCTGCTTTTACAGCGTCCTTCTCTATGCTTTCTATTCTTAGGTTGAGTAGCTCCATAAACCGGATTACTTGACCTGGCTTCATTTTTTCAGCATCTTTGGTTGCTACCCAGAAGCTTGCGGCTTCATTCTTTGGTTTGACAATAAACTGTCGGAAGCCTCTTTCAAGATAATCAGGATGCAAGGGAATTTTTGCTATGAATGCTTCAGGAAGACTGCTTACAGTTACTCTTCTGGGGTTTGCTACGAAGAAGTAACGGTTCGCTTTTGGGTCAATTATCTTGCGATTGTGCGCATACAGATTTTTCCAGCTGAGTGTAACATCTTGCGCCTTGGGTCCCACGTCAATGATTAATTGTCTAATGGCGTCTGCTTGTATGCCTCTACGTCTCAGCGCTGCAAAAGTCGCCAATCGAGGATCATCCCAATTCCTGTAAACTCCAGCACGCACGCCTTGCATGATTCTAGATTTGCTCAATGACGCTCCTGTGACTTTCAAGCGGCCATAGTGGATGGCCTCTGGGTACTTCCAGCCGAGATAGTGGTACATATATTCTTGTCGAACTTGATTTGTCAGATGCTCTTTGCCGCGTATTATATGAGTAACCTTCATAATATGATCATCCACGCCGCATGCAAGATTGTACAAGGGCCAAACACGATATTTGCTGCCGACACGGGGATGTGGATACTTTTCGGTGTTGATTATGCGCAGTGCCGGCCAGTCCCGAACTGCTGGATTTGGATGCGTAAGCTCTGTTTTGATTCTCACGACGGCTTCTCCCTCTTTATATGTGCCGTCAAGCATTTTCTGCCAACGTTCCAGTTGTTCTTCGGGTGGCAAGTTGCGGCAGGGACATGATTTCTCAGCCGAGATTAGTTTCTTGAATGTTCTGGATTTGCATGTGCAGATGTATGCGTTGCCTTGTTTGAGTAGCAGATCTGCATGTTTGTAGTAAAGATGCAGGCGGTCGCTTTGGAAAAAATATGCGTTAGGTTCGCACTTCATCCATTTCAAGTCTTCCTTTATGAAGTCGTAAAATCGTAGCTGTGGCCGTTTCAGTTTCGGGTCGGTGTCTTCGAAGCGCACAAGAAATTTCCCATCATATATCCTAGCGTATTCGTGGCACAAGACTATGGCTCTTGCAGAGCCGAGATGAATTGGAGCATCCGGGTTAGGGGAGAAACGGGTCACAACCAGATCATAGTTCTCTACGTTTGGCAATGGTGGAAGCTTCTTCAACTCTTCCACTTTTTCTTGAACTAAGGCTTCCGGCTGGTTTTTCTCAACGATTTTCCTCTGCTTTTCAAGGCTGAGGCTGTTAACCTCTTCAACAATCTTCGCCACAATGGGTGCTATTTCCTTCACCTTAGCCTTCAAATTAGGCATCTCAGCCAGCAGTTTGCCGATTACTGGTCCTTGCTGCGCTTTTCCTTCATACATAACAGCGTTTAATAGAGCGATTTCTTCGATTTTCCTCTTGAGTTCGGCGTTAACAGGCAACAATTTCACTCATAATTCAGATCTTTCTTTCGACAAGATAGTTGGCGAAGGCTCTTAATTTTTCTTTTGCGGGCGACGTAGGCAGTAGAACATCTACATTGTTCCAGCTTTCTCTGACAATCTCGCGTGCATACGCTCTTGCATATTCGACAGCATTGTACTTCTCAATGATGGCTATGGCTTCGTTGCGGAGTTCCTGCTCGTCTGTGTGCATTTTCAAGATACTTTGAAGTCGTCTTCTATCTGCAGACGTTGCTTTGTGCAAAGTGTGGATAACCATCAATGTCCGTTTGCCTTCAGAGATGTCCATCCCACGCGCCCCTTTCTTCTCAGCAAACTCCTTTTCTGTCAAGTCTAGGATATCGTCTTGTATTTGGAAGGCTACGCCAACCGTCTCCGCGAATCGTCCTACTTTTTCAGTCAACTCATCACTAGCGCCTGACAAAACTGCTGCCAGTTTTGCCGCTATCCTAGCTAATGTTCCTGTTTTGTAAGCGCACATCTGCAAATAGGCCTTCTCATCTATCTCGTCTGCGTCAGCTAGTCCTTTGTGCCACGCAACATCCATGGCTTGGCCAAAACTCAGGTTAATCATCTCTTGCACGTAGATCTCGTAAGCCTTTACCAGCGTGGCTGTCGAGATTTTGTTTCGGTTTTTAACAAGCGACAGAAGGGGGAGGTAATACATAGCGTTGCCAGAGTTTATCGCTATGTCCAAGCCGAACAGCTTGTAGGTACATGGTTTTCCTCTGCGCAGTTCTGACTGGTCTTCAATATCATCTACCATTAACGTTCCGTTGTGGATAACCTCTGGGATTATAGCGTATTCCAGAAAATCTTCGGGATTTTTGTTTAACGCTTCACAGACTAAAAGAAACAAGCTGGGTCTCCAACGTTTTCCACCACGGTCTAGAAATTCCCAGATAGGCTCCGCAAGGGCTTTATTTAAAGCCTCCAGATTATAGGAGTATCGAGGCGGACTCAACCTAAAGACGATCGCAGCCTTTTTAAATTCTCTAGGAATGTATTCCTCAATTGCCTGGTCAATCATGGCAACTTGTTTTTCCAGAAGCCTCTCAACCTCAATCTTCATGGCTATCGCCTTGCATAGATTTCAGGTTTGAAACCTCGTTTTTCCAACCATTCAGCGGTCTTGCCCAACAACACCACAGGGACACACTTTAACTCTTCCACAGATTCTGCACCTACGAGGAACATGGTATTCCTTAATTCTTCGATAAAGATGTTCAAGTTTTTCTTCACTTCGCTTGCGCTTTTAGTGGCTGGGCGTAGTATGGGAGTGGCCATGCTTACCAGGCTTGCGCCCAGCGCTAATGCTTTCGCTACATCAGTTCCTGTCCGCACACCCCCTGACGCTATGACCGTGAGTTCTGTAGATTGGCTAACTTCAACGAGGCTGACAGCAGTAGGAATGCCCCAGTCCCAGAAACTTTCGCCTAGCCGTTCGTGAAGAACATCTTCCGTAGCCTTTGCTCGATAATACTCTACAGCCGCCCAACTTGTTCCTCCAGCACCAGAAACATCGATGCCCTTTACTCCAATCTTTCCAAGTTTCTCTGCAATCTCAGCGGAAATGCCTGCACCTGTCTCCTTCACAATTACCGGAACCTGCAATGTCTCTGCAATCTCTTCTATCTTTTCCAGAACACCTGCGAAATTCGCTTCACCCTCTGGTTGAATCGCCTCTTGCAGCGGATTCAAATGAATAGCCAAAGCGTCAGCCTCAATCATTTCAACCACCTTCTCAGCCTCTTTCACACCATATCCACAGACAAGCTGAGGCGCTCCAATGTTAGCAATCAAGAAAGCATTTGGAGCCTTCCTTCTAACAACACTATAGGTGGATTCCAGTTTAGACTCCTCTATCGCAGCTCTTTGACTTCCAACACCCATCCCCAAACCAAGCTCCTCGATTGCTTCGGCGATAGAACTGTTAATTTTCTTAGCTCTTTCTGTTCCCCCAGTCATAGCACCGACCAAGATTGGGGCTGAAAGCTTGTGATTAAAAATCTTCATGGAAGAATGGATTTTGTCGCGGTCAATTTCCGGTAAGGCTTTGTGAACTAGATGGACGCTTTCAAAACCAGTGGAAATCTGTTTGGCTCGCACATTCTTCTCTAAAGAGATTTTTATGTGCTCCGCTTTCCGGTTCTCGGTTTGGCTAGGCAATTTGGTCACTTTTTTTCGATCAACGTACAGACCACCCTTTTTTCCTTGAGAGCCTTGTAAATATTACCTTCTTTCGCGGCGTTAATAATTATCGTTGGAATTTCGGCGTCGATCGCTGGCATCAGTTCTGAGATCTTACCTAACATTCCTCCTGTGACGTCAGTTACCTTTGCCTCACCCATATTGTGCATCGCGCTTTTCAAACCTTGCAACGTAGTATGAGATATCAGATGTGCGGAGTCTTCAGTCTTGGGGTCAGCTGTGTACAGCCCATCTACGTCGACGCCGAAGATTATCTTACTTGCCTTGAACCTGGTCGCTAAGGCAGCAACTAGTTGATCACCAGAAAGTATGGTGAATCCTATGTTGCTGTCTAGAACTGCGTCTCCGAAAAGCACAGGCACGAAACCCGTGTCCAAGAGCTTCGCTATTGTGTTGTCGTAGAAGATCTGGATTCGACCAGCCTTCGTTATTATGAAAGATGAAGGAGACACGGAGAATGCTGCGATATTATGGCGTATTAGAGCATCCACAACAAGCCTGTTCAATCCAAGCATGGCTTGGTGTGTCCTAGAGAAACCCTTAATTTGTGATGGGTCTTCGTAGCCTTCTTTAATCTTGTACTGTTTTGCAAGGGGATGACCGAAACTGCCGCCACCATGTACAATGATTAGGTGCTCAACCTCAGCGGCAGCTATTTCTCTCGCCAGTCGATGTAAGCTATCTAGATTAGGGGTCATAGCTCTTTTTTTCTTGGTTATGACAGAGCCGCCTAGCTTCAACACGATTAATTTGCCTTTTGTTCTACCTCTCAATTCTAGCCCCGTCCATAGTTCTTCTTGCCACAAAAGCCCTTCCGCCAGCACGCTCTATAGCCTTTTCAACACTGTTTAGATTCTCTGGTTCAGCCAAAGCGATCATACACCCGCCTCCACCCGCGCCAGTCAATTTTGCACCTAGAGCTCCACCTTTTCTTGCTGCAAATACCAAGCTTTCAAGTGCTTCATTAGAAACTCCAATGGCGTAAAGTAGGGCTTGGTTAATGTTCATGAGTTCGCCTAACGTGGTTAGGTCGCCACTCTGCAACGCTTTTGTAGCAGTGCGAGCGATTTCGCCTCCACTCTTTATTATCGGCCCAACAACGCTTGAATAGGAATCGTGAACTCTTCTTACCTCTGTGATCAGACTTCCAGTTGATCTTTCAATGCGTGTGTTTCCAACAATAAGAGGGATGTCGGCTTCCACCTTCAAGGGGCTAAGTCCTTTGGTTTTTTGATATAGAACGACGCCACCATATGTTGCAATCGTAGGGTCTATGCCCGATGGTGTGCCGTGAATCAGCTTCTCAGCGTCGTAGGCGATCCGGAAGATATTTTCCCTTGATAATTCCATGTTTAGTAGTTTGCTCACTGCGAGTGTTGTGGCGGCAACGGTAGCTGCAGAGGAACCTAACCCTGCGGCGACTGGAATGGAGGAGTCAATTTCAATGTCAATGCCTACAGGCTCTTCATGGTATTGGTCCAAAACTTTTTCTGCTGCAACCATAATTGGCTTCAGTTTAACATGGGTGCTTCTATTTCCTTTTTCTGCAAAAAAAAGTCCATTTTCAAAATAGCCAGATAGGCCTAAATCCTTTGAAAGCACGTAGACCCGTTTGTCATTCCGCAAGGTCACTTGGACGTACGCACGTTTATCAATAGCCATAGCAATTGCCGGCTCACCATAAACAACAAAGTGCTCGCCGAAAAGTATTGTTTTAGCGGGTGCAGAGGCTGTTATTGCCAATAAGCACCACTACCTATTTTGCAAAGGCAACAGAAGCGTAACCAACTACCGCTGAGTAGTCCCCTGTTATGTCTCCACTGGTCTTGTAGCAGAGTATCTGTGATTTTTTGGCGCCAAGAAGTTTGGCTGCAGTGACAAGCGCCGCAACAGGACCGTACCCGCATGCAGTAATGTGGTGACTTTCAATTGTAGAATAAAATTTCTCTTCGTCCAGTTCTTCTAAGGCGTCAAGTGCTCTCTTATCCTTTCTTTCAGCTCTCTTGTGAGATTCATAATGAGTCATGTCTGTAGAGGCGATGATCAATGCATTTTCTCTATCCAGAACCTCAGCGACGGCTTGACCTACTTCGCGACTTGACTCTAAGTCTTGCATGAGAAAGCTTATCGGTACGAACTTGAACGCTGATTCGTAAAGATGTTGAAGAAAGGGAAGTTGAATTTCAATGGAATGTTCGTAAGCATGTGCTCTCTCGTCTACGTCAATAATATCTGACTTGTGTAGAATCTGATTGGCAACCTCTTCATCGATTTTTACGTTGCCTAGTGGCGTTCGCCAAGCTCCTTTAATCATAATTGCCAGTCCGCTGCCTTGTCCATAATGGTTTGGACCAAGAATGACGATAGTGTCTGGCTTGCCATCCGCGGCCAAAGCATAGTATGAGTGGGCAGCGACTGGACCTGAGAATGCGTAGCCTGCATGAGGACAAATTAAGCCGACAAGGTTTCGTGGCCCCTTTTTCACGGTCGGCGTTTTTCCGGGACCTAGTTTGTGGATGAAACAGCTTTCTATCTCTCTTTTCAGTGCCTCAGCACTACTAGGGTAGAACTTTCCTGCTTGAGCTGGTCTTCTCACTTCCACTTTTACACTCGCCTCACGCGGCTATTCTTCTCGCGATATTTTTGTCTCAAAATCGTCAATGGACAAATCTAGGTCTTTGTCAGCCGCTAATTCTCCTTTCTCACGGAGTACTTGCCTAGCCAGCATCCAGTAAATGACTGCCAGTGCTCTTCTACCTTTGTTGTTTGTTGGGATCACAAAATCTACCCCTGAAAACTCGTTGTCGGTGCTGCATAATGCTATGACAGGTATACCCATAATTCCTGCTTCTTTTACAGCTTGTACATCAGCCTTTGGGTCTGAAACTATGATAACTGCTGGTTCAAGATGTTCGGAATACAATGGATTCGACAGTAGTCCAGGAACAAATCGTCCGACAATAGGAGTTGCCTTCGTTAACTCGCAGAACTTCTTCGCTGGATAACGTGCGTAAAGACGGGCTGCAACAACAGCAATTTTGTTGGATTCGAATCTTGAAAGAAACTTGGCTGCGATGCGTACACGTTCATCTGTTTTCTTGACATCTAACACGAACAAACCGTCAGGTCTTACACGGTAGATGAAATTATCCATATCCTTTGCTTTCATTCTAGTACCAATATGGATGCCTGCGGATAACAGTACGTCACGGGGCAGTAGAAGTCCTTCGTCACTTACCAAAGAAACCTCTTCTTCGTCCCCTTCTTGAAGACCAGTTTTCTCAGCTTCTTCGTTCTTTTTAGTCTCTTCTTTTTCTGACAACGATATTTTCCTCCTTTAACGGAATTTCAGCCATTTTTGCTCTCTTCCCCAGCGTGTCTTCTATTCTAATGAGCTCGTCGATTTTCGCGATTCTGGCGCCTTCAATCACCCCAGTCTTAATAATGGGACAATGGAAGGCCACAGCTAGATGAGCGATCTCAGCATTCACAGTGTCGCCTGATCTATGAGATACTACTGGTGTATAGAGTGCCTCTCTGGCTACTTTTGCGGCTTCCCAGGCGTCGGTGAGGGTGCCAATCTGATTTGGCTTAATAATTGCCGAGTTGGCAGCACCTCTTCTTATTCCCTGTTTAAGTCGTCTTGCATTTGTAACAAATAAGTCGTCTCCACATATTAGAAGGTTGCCAACTGTGTCCGTTAGCCACGCAAAACTCTCAAAGTCTTCTTCGTGAAACGGGTCTTCCACATAGACCATGTTATGTTTTTCGATTAGTTTCAGAACGTATTCCCTTTGCTCTTCTTGTGTTCTTCTGGTTTTTTCATGAGAGTAAATGTAACATTGGGCTTTTGAATTCCAAAGCGTTGAGGCGGCAATGTCCACACCTATTCGACATTCAAATCCTAGCTGCTCTGAGACGTCTTCACAAGATTGGACCATGAGCTCTAAAGCTTCGTTGTTGTTTATATCAGCAATCCATGCTCCCTCATCACTTTTTCCGCTTGTGAAAGTCTTCTTCGTTTTCCTGAGAATTTCACCGACTCTTCGGTGGAATGTTACGTTGGCTTTTGCTGCTTCCCAAAAGGAGTTTGCATGAAGAGGAAGGACCAAGAACTCCTGTATATCAGGTGCTCTGCCATGTGCATGCTTACCCCCGCTTAAAACATTCCCAAGAGGGAATGGTAATTCATAGGCAAGGTAGCCCCCTAGATATTCGTATAACAGTACCTGATATGAGTCGGATGCCGCCTTTGCGGCACACAAGGAGATTGCATAGGCGGTGTTTCCTCCTATTTGTCCGAAGTTCTCTGTTCCGTCAATTTCGTGAAGAAGTCGGTCGATTTCTTCTTGCTCATTTGCGTTCATGCCGACCAATTTCGGTGCGATTTCCTTTTCAAAAGTCTTTACTGCGGTGTTTACACCGCCTTTCGGGTAATACACAACTTCAGCCAGTCCTTTACTCGCTCCCGCAGGAGCTGCAGCTCTTCCGAAACCTGATTTTGTTTCAATATCTACTTCAATCGTCTCTTCTCCGCGGCTGTTGAAGACTTTGCGAGCCGCAACTCTCTTTATCAGTGTAGACAAAGTTTACTGATTCTCCCTTTACGGTGGTCGCATCTTCCTTTTTCTCTTTGCTTCGTAGAATCTGATTATTTCGTCGATGATCTCTACATGAGAGAGAAGCATTCTTCGGCAGCAATAACGGGTTACATTTAGATCGTTTAACACTTTGGCTGCATCTTCTCCTTCTCTTACCCGTCTGGCAAAGTCTTCCCACTTGTCCCCTATTACCTTGCCACATGTAAAGCAGCGAACAGGAATGATCATCCTTTCAATTCACACCTTCTCTATCGGTAACTTTTCTGCTTCTTAGAACGGGCACTTGGGCCTCCGAATTTCTTAGGTTCCTTTCGTCTCGGGTCTCCCGCAATCATGGTTCTATCGTATTCGGTGAAGGCTGACTGCAAATGTTTGCTTTTGGTCCATTTCAGAAGCCCTCTCGCAATAGCCATTCTTCCGGCTTCTGCCTGCCCCATGAATCCTCCGCCTGAAACTTTTATGTTTACGTCAATCTTGTTTCGAGTCGGCTCGTCAATATGGAGAAGAGGTTCCATCATTTTTAATCTGGCAATCTGCGGCTCAAATATTTCTAAAGGAACATTATTTATTCGTATTCTTCCTCTACCTGCTCTTATTGTAGCTCTTGCAATTGCAGTTTTTCTCTTTCCGCTAATTGTTACTATTTTCTTCGGGCTTGGCATGTTACTCGCCTGGTGGATTCCATCCGATTTCTTTAACTAATTCTCCTACACTGATGTAGGGACACTTCAGCTTGTTTGCATTTGCTTCGGATATCGTGTCCATAGGTTTGTCTTTAAACTCTTCAGGAATCCCGATATAGACACGTAACCTTTTGTACGCCGCTATGCCTTTTGGTTTTTTTCGTGGCAACATTCCTCGAATGGTACGCTTCACGAATCGGTCGGGTTGTCTAGGAAAATATGGGCCTTTTCGAGGATGCCCAATCTCCAATTTCCTTTTCGTTTCCTTCACTTTGCTGAGTCTCTTTCCTGAGATCACTGCTTTCTCGGCGTTAAGTACTGTGACGCTTTTGCCGTGGAGAAGGTGCTTCGCAACAACTGTTGCCATTCGCCCCAATATCAAATTGCTGGCGTCGATAACTGTTGTCAGTTCGCTTTGTGGTTCCATATTTCTACCCTACGATTTTCACGTTTGAGCCCTTAGGATTTTTCTTCACCAATTCTGGAAATGTCAAGCATTTTCCCTTTGTCCTTTCTATCTTTTCTTTCGCTATAGCTGAAAATGCGAAGGCGGCAACCGTTACTGGATGGCGAAGTTTTCCAGATCCGAGAACCTTCCCGGCCACAGCTAGTATTTGCTCTTTGTTACTGTGTCGATTTATGCGGCTTAGATTCACTGATATTCGTCTTCGTCTTGCCTTAGAAAGGTCGTTGGCAAGGCTGTTCCATATTCTTGCGTTGTTTTCTTTTGCTGCTTCCTTCAAAAGATGAATGGTGTCTCGTAATTGAGGGTTATCAGGTTTTGCTGCTTTCATTTCGCTCTCCCTGGTAACTGGGTTAGAAAATCCGTCAATTTTCCATCAAGAATGTTAAGTGCTTCTTGCAGAATTCTTTCTGGTGAAAGAGCACCTGTTGATTCTATGCCAAAAATGAACGAGTTTTCGTCCCAAGTCAATTCTACTGCTTTGGGATTCTTTTGGCAAGCATCTACACAGTCTTGGCATAAGGTGCAGTCTTCAATATTCCTAATTTCGACCTTGTTTTTAGTCTTAACAAGGATGTTTTTAGGGCAAACCTTTATGCAGTCGCCACATAAGTCGCAAAGTTCAGTGTTCACGGTGATGATTGGCAGATACTTGTAAGCACACATAGAGACGGGCTGCCATCTTGCATGATCTCTGCCCCTTCCCAATCGTGCATAGGCTTCTAGCCTTACTTTTTGTTCCGGTGCTAATTTCACTAGGGGAATTTTGCTATTAACTGGAATTATATCTGGGTTGTCTGATTTGAAGTCGCCTGAATATACTGTTATAGTGTGGTTATCTGCTTCTGCTTCTAACACCAAAGATACGCGGCAGAGGTTGCATCCAAACTCGCTTTTACATGTGCAATCTTCAGGCAGGTTGTAAGAGTCCAGATCAGTTTTCAATGGCATAAGACCAATTCGATGCGCTAGAAACTCGTCTTGAAGGGTAGAGTGATTTTCAACAACCACCACATCGTCTACAGCCAAAGTAGGTACTTCAGCAATCACTATTCTTCGCAACGTGTTCATCAAAGCAGCATTAGTTCCTTCAATAAGCAAACGCAATGAAAGGTCATTCTTTTCTAAGATTTCAGTCTTCATCAGTCTTATGTTCCTTCCCAAATCAGATCAACCAACATTTCTATCATCAGAAATATGAGTATCATACTCTTCGTCCCCTTCGTCCTCCCTTTCTTCTCGTGCCGTCGTGAGGAATAGGAGTAACTTCTTCAATGCGGCCTATGCGGAATCCCGCTCTTGCCAGAGCTCGTATGGCAGCTTGTGCCCCCGGACCTGGCGTTCTGGCACTTGACCCGCCTGGAGCTCTTACTTTAATGTGTATGGCTGTTATGCCTTTATCCCTTGCAGTTGAAGCTGCAGCAGACGCAGCTCGCATAGCGGCATAAGGTGACGATTCTAGGCGGTCAGCCTTTACGAACATACCGCCACTAGTTCTTGAAATTGTCTCTGCTCCTGAAATATCTGTTACATGTATAATGGTGTTGTTATAGGAACTATAGATGTGAACTACGCCCCATTTTTCGGTCTTCCTGCTCATGCTGCGGACTCCTCTTTCACAGATTCCTCTGAACGGTCTTCAGTTTGAGGCGCAATAGTCTGGCGCAGCGGATGTTCTGGGGTTGCGAGAGCGCTGGCTGGAGCATAATCAATGTGAGCTTCTTCGTCTCTCAACACCAAATAGCTCGGTGATGTGACCTTTCTTTTCTCAATGGCAATGTGACCATGTGTTATAAGTTGGCGAGCTTGATAAACTGACTTGGCTAAGCCCTTATGAAAAACAAGAGACTGCAGTCTCCTTTCAAGAATATCTTCAATTGCCAGGTCTAATACGTCATCTAGGGCTGCGGTTTCAGGAAGTATTCCAAGCCTGTTAAGTCTACTCAAGGTCTGCTTCTTCAATTTTTTTCCTTCTTTTTCAGGCATACCTAATATGGAGCGTGCTGTCCCCCGAAACTTCGATAGCATTGTCTTGTGGCGCCATAATTCCCTTTTGTTCCGCAATCCATACTGGCCGAGCAGCTTAAGCTCCGCCCGTAAGACGTCTGTCCGCCATGGAAATCTTGGAGCATCGTATTTCTTTCGCTGCTTTTTCGGATCACCCATTATGCCTTTTCTCCTAGAGGCACGCGCATCTTCTTCTTGACGCCTATGGCTTTTCCTTTCCTTCCAGTGGCTTTGGTCCGTTGACCACGCACTTTTAGCCCGTAAGAGTGACGATAGCCTTTCCATGATTTTGTGGTTTTCATGAGGTCTACGTCTGTTTTTATTTGGAGAACGAGATCGGAGCCTGTGAGATGTAAATTCTTCCCCGTTTCCAAGTCGTTTTGACGGTTGAAAAGCCATTCTGGAAATTCGTATTTGGCAGGGTTTTTTATTATGTCTTCCAGTTTTGCCATGTCTTGCGCTGAAAGGAATCCCAAGCGTGTATCTGGGTCTACGCCGCCCTTTCTAACTATAGCGTTCGCCATGTCGATGCCTATTCCCTTTATTTTTGAGATAGCATGAGCTACTTTTAGCGAGCCATCTAAGTCTGTCTCTGCTATTCGGGTAATGTGGCGGAAATCCTTTGACATGTTGAATCTCCAGTATTTCGAAGCTAACTACCGAAAAGGATTCACAATTTATATAAACCTTGCTTTAGCAATACTTATTGTCTCTGGACGGACCTATCCGTCGATTTTAGTGCTATCTGTTCTTTGTCATGCGGAAAAATGTACACGGCGTCTTTGATCAGACGTAATTTGTCAATGGATTTCAAAGCTTGATCTGCATGGTAAAGCACGCCTGGAATGTTCCGTTTTTCCAGGTTTTCTCTTAAGGGCGCAGCATCGCCACAATAAACAAACTTTTCCAGGTTTTCTTGAATAATTACCGACTGATGACCGATTGAATGCCCCATTGTAGGCATGATTGCCACACCGTCAACCACTTGGTATCGGCCTTTAAGCAGTTCGTAATCTACATCAACATCGAAATACTCCTTGAAATAGGCGGCTTTTTGGAATCTGTCCGGAGCATAAGCATAGCGTAATTCGTCAGCCTGAACATAGAAGCGCGCATTTCTGAATAGTTGATTGTTGCCACAATGGTCGAAATGTAAATGCGTGTTGATGACAATCGTTATGTCTTCTGGGTTCAAT
>JABAOC010003308.1_pt3 | contig 15386 bp, 14 predicted proteins | sample 7062161 | NCBI WGS metagenome assembly JABAOC01 (sample SAMN14538625, study PRJNA623070) | marine sediment metagenome | biome: marine biome [ENVO:00000428]; feature: marine pelagic biome [ENVO:01000023]; material: deep marine sediment [ENVO:00002113] | place: India: Gulf of Khambhat ... | reverse complement strand
CCAATCCAGTAGAATGGTCGGCGTCTTTCCTATGAGTCGTACCAAGAAGATCCTCATGGCCTCAATCGGGATAATTCAATCAGTGATCGCCACGTTTCTTTTTGCCTTTGCATGCAGTCTCTATTTCGACTTGTTCGGCGTCCAAGGCTGGCCGCAAGTCTCGTTGGAGACTCTTCATTCCAATTTATTGATCTTGCTAGTTCTCGGATTTTTATCTATTACAAGCGGATTGTTTCTTGTTCATGAATCAATAGAGTAACAACTTGAAGGAGCTAAAGGTTGACGACAGAAAGGAAGTTCGGTCTGCTCAATACGATATTGATAGGGTTGAGCGGAGCCATAGGGTTTGAAGTCTTCGCTTTGTTCGACTATCCTTACCATGACCTGTCTGGACATAGAATAGTTCTGGCTCTCTTGTTGGCTGGGCTGATCAATCTGCTGATCATGCTTAGCTATTCAGAACTGAGCGCAGCCATGCCCACAGTGGGAGGTGAATACACGTACATAAAAAAAGCTTTTAGCGGATACTTATCCTTCATGTCAGGCTGTTTCCGATGGCTTGCCAGCATCTTCGTAGCCTCACTTGCTGCACTGTTTCTTACTTACCAGCTTGCATATCTCTTCTCGTTCGTTTCTATGGAGATCGAAACTCTCATTCTGGGCGGGATCCCGTTGATCGCTCCTGTTGTTATAATGTTCTTCACGGTCTTGGATATCAGGGGCAGGAAACAGGTAGGAAGTGTTTTGGTCGTCTTGTTCCTAGCGATCTTTGCGATTTTCATCAGCAGCGGCATACTTCATGGGCTGACTCCTTTGGAGATTTCTCCTCAAAACATTGCTGAGGATGTGCCCAAGGATTTTGCGGCTGCAGTCTACGTTTTTCCAATGTTCTTCGGTGTTAGAGCTTTGGTGGCCAGTGCTACCATGGTAAGACGCCCAGAGAGAAACGTTCCTAGAGGGATACTCTTGTCTTCGTTGATAATTATACCGTTGTACATAGGTCTCGCTTGCGTAGCTGCTGGAGTGGTTTCCCCTGAAGAGGTGTCTGAATCTTCACCTTTTCTCCGTCTAGCGGCGCAGAAAATTATGGGACCGGCAGGCGGGCTGTTGATGTCATTCGCAGGGATTGCGGCAGGCTCCTCTGCCTTGAGTACGTCGATATCAGTCCAGTCAAGCATTGCACAGGGGATGAGTAGAGATGGCTATTTACCTAGAACTCTGCTTTCGAAACATCCGCGGTTTGGGACTCCCTACGTAGCCCTTATTGTTGGGGCACTTTTCATGGTTCTCTTCAGTTCTACCGGCGTTGTAGCGTTCTTAGCATATGCGGGGAGCTTTAGTTCTCTTCTGGTCTTTGCCTTCGTCAATCTTTCTCTCCTAAAACTCAGAAATGAAAAGCCTCACATGGACAGACGTTTCAAGACTCCTCTGTACCCTTTGACTCCCATCTCGGGATTCATAACGTCGATAGTTCTCCTGGTTTTTCCGCTTTACTTAGGGGACGTTCATGCCGTAGATGCGTTGGTCTCTGGACTTGGAGTTACAGCATTGGCACTGATCACGTATTATCTTCGGATGCTCGGTCTTTGTCGTGTTCGAATAGCAGTGGGCGGAATAAGTCTGGCTGTAGGCGCACTATTGACACTGCTTGCTTCGTTGGCTGAAGCTGATATTGTCTCATCCATCTTACCGTATTTCCCAAGCTACGTTGTACTTCTTATCAGCCTATTCTTCATAATATCGGGAATCCTAAACGTCTTTCAATCCGATCCAGACTGAGAAACATCTTGGTCTGAGATTTTAGAAGTGATAAAGTGTGGTTGTGTTGCTATTCGTTGCTGCAGGCTTCTAGAGCTGAACGTATGGATCGAGTTCGATCCTTCTGGAACGCTTCACACCATTTCACGAGATATGAAGTGACAACAGTTCGCGCCCAATTGGTGTCATCTTTCTGTGATGGATTTAAGGCAGTTCTTGGATCAAAGACTCATATTCTTTTTCTGACAGCCAGCCTTCTTCTTTGAGGTTCTCTAATCCGATTCTGATAGATCCAAGTGAATCCTTTGATAGTGTGTTGGCTCGGGAACAGGCTTCGTTCATCTCTCGATTGAAGACAACAGTTCGATTCATTAGTGAAGGGAATTTGTTCAAAAATGAGGTCATCTCTTGTGATCGTGATTGAAGCAATTGTTTGACTTTAGGTTTGCGTAAGGCTCCTTTGAGTTTTACCGATAGCCCTATGGTATTTACCATTGAGGGAGCGAAAGTTGCATAGCGTGTGCCCGAGCTGGACTGGAAAGCGGCCAAATAAAATGGTATATAGATCAGTATTGGTCCGTCTCGAAATCTTCTGATGCCAAGCTCGTTGAACTCGTTTAGGGTCTTCTCTCGATTCTTGGCCAACTTGTCCATCTTAGAGATCATGTTGGAGGTTAGTTCCTCGAGCTTCTCCATCTCGTCTTCATATATCTGTATTTTGGCGTCTCTTGAAGACTCGACTTCCATCAGGTCTTTCCTGACTTCCTTAATCTTGGCGTCGCGTTCAGACTTCAATTCGAAGATCTTGCGGTTTTTCTCGTCCTTGACATCTTCTATCTTCTTGTTGACTTGTTTCAGTTCAGCGTTGATTTCGGAGAGTTGTGATTTCAAGTCGTCTTTCTTCTCTCTCCATCGTTGCTCGCTTCCACGATCTTTGTTGATAGCGGAGGTCTTGATTTCTGCTTCACTTTGTTCAACTTCTCGAATCAGCTGGTTTTCGGTCTTTTCAAGCTTTATCTTTTCTTGTTGCAGAATCACCAATTCGTCTTCAGCATCTCTGGAATATTCTGTCACTTGTTCGCCGTATTCTTCACGAATTTCATCCATCAATTTTGAGATAGAAGAATCTTGCTCCTCGATCTGCTGTTTGAATTCTTCCCTAGTTTTTCTTATCTCGTTGCGGATCAGCTTCAGAAAGCTTTGGGTCGTTTCTTCTAGAACTCTCATAGTGGAGTAGAGGACGTCAACATCTTTGGTAAGTTTGGATTTCTGATCTTGAAGTTCCTCCATTGTGCTGATGATTGAGGATTCATCAATTGTAGGTGAAATAGTCACGACGTTGGGTGGTGATTCCTTCTTGGGTTTGGCTTCTGTTAGATATGACTTCAGGTCGCCTAGAATTTCGTGATCGGTCATGAGACCGCTTATTGTTTCGGTCTTCTGGCTACTTGGAATGTTGAAGTAATTGAGATTGTCTGAGAGAAATGTGGTGTAGGCCTGACGCGTTTTAGAGGTTTTCTTCATGTTGTCGAGGAAACCTTGTATATCAGGGAGCCTGTGGTATGAAAATTTCTGTGAGGTTGTGCTTAATCCGTCGAAAAAGAAGTTGACCTTGCCGAGACTCGTGAGCCAAAAGGGGTAGAAGACCTCTGTGATGAAAGCCAACGTTTCTATAGATTGCTTCAAGAGGACTCCACGACCCTTTGCCCTTTCAAGCTCAGCTAGACAGAAGATTGCAGCTCTCTCACTTTCTTTGGTGAAGGGTTCCTTGCGATCCTTAGACGGGCTAGAGAAGGGAAGGAAATACTTCAAAATATTCTGATCCGTCCGAGTAGCCCCCTTTACACCGTATCATTTTACATTTGGGACTAAGGTTGATTTATAACTTGCGAAATAGCNNCCTGCCAAGGTCGCGTTTCGGCGTATCTTTGGCAAAGTTTAACAGTGTAGTCGTCGCTTTCATAGACAAGCAACGTGCGCAGGTATAGTGTATGACTGAGAAGAAAGAAGAAATCGTTGTACCAGGCCCAAGCAAACCTGTTACTCATCCTGAGAAAGAGGCTCAGAAGAAGGCGGAGAAAGCCCTTGAGGAAGAACGATTCAATGTACTTCAAGTCTCATGTAAAATCGGCACATCTTTCAGCGCTTCACTGTTGGTAGCGGGAACCTTACTTTCCATTCTTCTCTTATACGCTTTCTTGACAGGGCAGATCGATAGGATAATACTGTCGAGTGAATATGCTCTCCCAAGCCTATTAGTCTGGGTCTTTGTAGGTCTAACTAACGTCTTAGGCGGCTTTTTGTTAATGGGAAGTAGATAATCCGAGAGCGTACGGGTACGACATCTATAAAAACGGAAAGATCGACTTGCGAGACATACAGGCAGTGGCGAGACGCTTTGGAGAAACCGAAGAATAATAACGCTTTGGAAAGGCCAGTTTCCATTCACTAAGCATGTCCGCCGGCATCATCCAGTCTCTTCGCTTCCTCCAATGCCTTTATTGCAACTTCAATCATGTCATCACTTGGCTCTCTAGTTGTTAGCCGCTGAAATGCGAGACCCGGTATTGTCAGAATCTTCATGACTATGGAGCCCCTATACCTGCCACTGAGTTTCAGAAGCTCGTAAGATATGGCTCCAATCACCGGGATTAGGAGCAGTCTGTATGCAAGCCTTGCAACAAACCCCGGATTCGACATTATGGAGAAGAACACGATGCTTACGAGTAAGACAATGAAGATGAATGAGGTCCCACATCTAGGATGCAGTCTCGAGAATTTCTTCACGTTCGGAACATTCAATGTTACGTCAGCCTCATATGCGTTTATTGTCTTGTGCTCTGCCCCATGATACTGCAATACTCTTTTGAACTCACTCCACATGGCTATCAAAGTTAGGTAAAGAAGAAACATTGAAAGACGTACTACTGCTTCAACGATGTTAAAAACCAATCCTTTCAGATTTAGCAATTGAGTTAGAAGTAAAGGCGCAACAATGAAGAAGGAAGCGAACAGCACCGCCGTGACGACTGCTACTGCAAACTCTTTATTAGTAAATTCTTCCTCTTCACCCAGAACTGTATTCGCAGAGAAATAGATTCCTTTGAGACCAAAATAGAAGGTTTCAAACAATGCGATGATGCCTCTTAGAAACGGTAATCCAAGAATCCTGTATCTCTTAGTCAGAGAATCTATCTTCTCGGTTGAAGTCGATATCTCGCTGTTCGGTTCTCTGACACACATCACCAAATGGTTGCGAGAACGCATCATCACACCTTCTATCAGGGCTTGTCCACCAAATGCTAGAGAATCTTCCTTTCTTTCTTGAGCGAACAACTTCATACCTCAGAAGAAAAATGCTGATCTTATATTCTTTTGCGATCATGACGGATCTTCTCCAAGTGGAACCTTGTGCGATACCGGCTCGTCTCCACCTGAAAGGACATTGACCAGTACCGCACAGGCCTTGACTTCTATCTGCAAGAGATGCTTGTCAATTCATGTAGGCAAAGATTTCCTGAAGGCTTGTGATAGTTCTCAACTCATCTACCTCGTTGGTATTGACTCGTCTTCTTCGTATCAGTATGGCTTTCATGCCTACATTCTCTGCTCCTCTGTAATCCGCGTCTATGACATCTCCTACAAACAGAGCTTCTTGTGACTTAACGCCTAAGCTTTTGAGAGCGTATCTGAAAACAGCAGGATGCGGTTTCTCTCTCCCTATTGTNNATTGTGTTTGCGCCGACTATGACCTCGAACAGTTCTCGCTTAAGACCTGACCTCTCCAATATTGCATGTATGTCTTCTTCATATCCTGTTGAAACGAGTCCAGTTTTCAAACCAGTCTGCTTCAGTTTGTGTATGGTCTCATGAGCATCAGGATAAGCCTCGCATTCAGTGTGATCATACCATTTTGCCTGGATCATTTCAGCAAGCCTTTCGTTTTCAGGAACATCAAGATTCTTCAAGACGAACGAGTTCCACTTGCTCCAATACTCTTCATAGGGAAGTTTGCCATACATGGAACGGTATCCGAGATTTTTAAAATCGAGTTCAGTCTTCACAATTGCCGGTTTGATTTCTTCAAGGGACTTGGTAATCCCCAGCGAAGACAGCACTCTGTGAAACACTACCTCAGTAACCCATACTTTCACTAAGGTGTTTCCGAGATCGAACAGGACTGCCTTAATCTTCAGATGGCGCACATCCATAACTAGAGAGCATAACCGCCATGTAGAATAAAACGCTTGTGAAGTTATGCTTGATGCGAACCTGTGCTCAGTGATATTTCATACGTTGCTACCTTAAGCTTCAATCCGTTCTAGAACTTTGAGTACTCCGGCTTCTTCAGCCCTTCCTTTGAGGTATTCTCTGTCCAGTTTGCCTTTTTGGAGGGTTAGCACACTCTTCACATCTTGTTCGTCGGTTGCTCCGCGATCAGGTCTGGCCAGCTTGTTTATGATTAGATCCTCTGGGGAAATTATCCATGCTTCAACTTCAGGACTTAGTTTGGCCTTTCTTCTTCTTTTCAAAGTCTCACTGTCGAAGGTGATTCCATCCGGTCTTAACCATAGTTCAATCTCCACCTTCTCCTTTGTATCCAAGATGACAAAGACAGGGTTCAAGAATGAGGAGACAGCTGGCTTGAAGCTGATTGATCTTAACCATCTGCATAGACTTCTGAACTCTTCTACTGTCTCTATCCGTACGGCTAAGTCAAGATCAACGGTTGTTCTGATCCTTCCGTAAAATGGTAAGGCGTAGCCTCCTATAATCATGTTTGGAATGTTCTTTTCTTCAAGTAGACTGAGAAGTCTCTGAAGAGATCTTAATATTGCGGGCAATCGCGTTCAACTCCATAAAGAGGTCGAATGGTGAATGACCATTTTCAATGAGTCGCTTAGCATACAATGCATCTTCTACAGCATGTTCCAGATCTTCCTTTCCAGCTCTCAGCGGTTTCGTCATTAGTCGCCTGTGAGTTTTTATGAAGTCCAAGCCCAAAGGCGTGCATGCCATCTTCTTCTTAGGTCTGCCCCGTTTGGAATGGCGTGCGCCATCACTCTGCACCTCCATGATGAGGCCTTCATCTTCCATCTTTTTTATCAGGCTGATGACGTGTGAAGGAGCCCACCTCAATTCTTCGGCCATCTCTCTGACACCTCGTCCTACTGGTGTAATAGCTTCAAGTATCCGTGCCCTCTGATCTGTGGACATTTTGTTTCTCCAGTAGAAACAAATTCCTAGCCAGCTATTTAAAGCCTCCGCTCAAAACCTCCTCAGGAACAACCTTTCTCGCGAGAGAGGATGGCATGAGCAGAGATTCAGATATGAGACGTGAAGTAGAGATCGAGCCCTGACGTAGATATGGACAACGACGGCAAGATCAACCTCAAAGACATAGAGGGGGCGCCTAGAGCGCACGCTGAGATGTCTTTCGCAGGACTCCCTCGCGTGCGCTAGTAGATGGTCAGGAGTGAGAAGCAGACGGCAGATTTTCATCGTGAACGGAGAAGAAGAATTCCGCCGAAAATGTCAAGAACCCCGACTGAAGCCATCAAAGCGACGAGTACGTTGTCTTCAATGAAATCCTGAATATCGATGGCCTGCGCAACGACAAGATATGTCAAAGCTAAGACTAAGAATCCCACTAAAGATAAGATTCCTCCCAAGGCGATCTTCAATCGTTGCTTCTTAGAGAAGTAGGACATTGCACTGACCACCACTTGATATTCCAGAAGGGAAAAATAACGTTATCGCTACATCTGGGTTAAGCTTTCGCTTGTTCTTCACAAAAAAAGGCGGAGCGCCTTTGCGTGTCATCAGAAATTCAAAGCTGGGGCTTTCTTTCTTCGCCTGACAACTAGTGCAACTATCCCGACTACGGCAAGCACAATGACCCCTAGGAATATCAAACCGATGAGTCCTTCAAATGGTTGTGGACCTGTCTCCTCAGCGATCGTTGAGTAAGCTATGAAAGTTGGATCATGTGTTACTCTATATCCGCTATAGACTGGATAGGAGATTATGTAGAAGTAGTCGGCGTAGGTCATATTGAGTAGATGATTTCTTGCCTGTTCATACAAGGGTCTGTCCATATGAGCTAGTGCCAAAGGGATGTACTTCATCAGGAACGTGTGGATGTGGAATATGGGGTTTCTGGCAAATCCGTCTCGTTGGGCAGTTCTTGGAATGGCGGTGTAATTTGTTGCAGTCCCGGATGTGTAGTTATGCAAGGTGTAATTGTTTTTCATTGCAAAATCCACGTCGAAGATCTTTTCGCCATCATCAGCGAAGGTTGATATTGCGTCGTTGCCGACGACGATTTCATCATTGGCTACATTCTGCCCATCTACGCTGCTGCTGGTTGTGTGGTGAAGCCCTGCGGATGCTTGGAAAAGCACAATGCTCATGCTGATTCCATGTCTGTCTAGAAACTCGTGGATTGTTTCATTTGAATATCGTGACTGGTTTAAGCGGTAGCAGCCTGTGCTGTTGTAATGCACTATTACTGGGAAGATCCACCACCATGTGTCTACAACCCAGAGATCAGTCATTCTTCCGATGACGTAGTTGCTGACGATTGTTGCTGTGTTGTTTGTTGGATCAAGTTTAAATTCATAGCTGAAAGTTAGCTCTTCGTAGACGCTGATTGCAACCGGTATGCTTTGGTATGATGCGTTATCCGGATCTATGTTGATGCGCCACCATATTGCGGTGAGGTTCGTGTAGGTCATTCCCCACCGCCAAGTGTTTTCATCCGGTTGTGTCATGGGAATGGTCTTCGTTTTACTATTCAGGGCCGGCGTATCTGTTGATATCAAGGATGAAAGGTCGAAACCCATGCTGAAGGATGCGTACAGAGTGTCGTTTTTGTCAGGTGATCCTTCGTGAACAGTTCTCGCTGACTCGTTGTAGGCTAGCAGCATTATATATGAAGACGCGGTCACGACATCCTTCTTCAGGTCTGCAGTCTTGTAGTGCATCATTAAAGTCTGAATTGGTAAGGTTACCGCTAACTTTCCGAGACCCATTGTTATGTTTGAAAGGCCTGCGTACAACATCTGAACCCCAGACTGATTCACATAGTTCATGTAAAGATAGGCATGCGAACCTGCAGGTGGTCGTGGCTTGCCATGAGAAGCAGCATAGACATCAACATATTCCAGATAGTCTATGGTCTTAGACCAGCTTTCCTGTTTGAAGTCGTCTGGCATTAAGTAGTCCACAGCCAAGCTTGGCGTCATAATAGAGATTGTCAACGCAAAGGTTATGAGCAAAACTAAGGCGGAGTGCCTCTTTTTCAATGTTTATTCGCCTCTTTTGATCTAACAGCTGAAAAGCGACCCATTAAGCTTATGAACTCAGAATAAATATCCCAAGACTCGCTGTTTTATAAACGGACCTAGCTTTGGACATCAGCGTTCACTCTAATCTCAGAGTTGATCAGCAAAGCTTCTCGGACAGTAAAGATGGAGTAGAATTGCTGACGCATGTCGTAATCAAAGTACGACAAATTGAAGCGCTCGTTTTGGACGAAGAAGTTGTCAGACACATGCATGTTTTGTCAAGCAGAAATTAAGATAACCATCAGCCTGATCAAATTTTTCACTTCTCCACTGTCCTACTATTCCCACGTTGTCATGCTTGGAATGGGGATCTCTTATGTATTGGTTGATATCTGTAGTAGCAGTTTTGAAACCTTCGCATATCTAGCTGACTGAAAAAATGGATTCTAAATATAGAAGATTTTTATAGTATGTTGTTGCTTACATGGCTTTGTTGCGAGGGGAATCTGGGGGAGACCAATTTTAATCCGAAACCTTCCCCCTTCTCTTCTCTCCTTTCTCCCCCTTTCTCCCCTCATTCCCCTCTCATAAGTGCAAGATCTACATAAAACCTGCTTTACGATTTTGTGTAAAAAACCTTTGACCATCATTACATGAGGTTCTACCGAGTTGTGCAGTCCTGCAGCTGAGCACAGGATCTAGGCTTCCTTTCAAGGAGCATTTAAGATATATAGTTATTGACAGCGTTTTACGACAGAATTCAATTCAGAAGGAGGATTGTTAGCAGTTATGGTTGTTCTGCTGATTTGCACAGGACCCACTTTTTTCTTTCCTCATGAGCACAGTCTACTGAATTTCGACGTAACCGTTCAAGGCTTGGAGAATGGTCGAGCGGAAAATCTTGGATCATATCAATGGTACTGAACTTGGCTATTCAGAACAAGGGGTGAATTAATGCTGAAGGATTACAGGGATTAAAGAATCTCATATCTCGTCTTTGCACGGGCTGGTTTATGAATGGTTGAAAAGCTGTGCCATGATCACTTGTCAGTACAGAAATCTGTTATTCTTCTCTGAAAGAGCGAGTCCTTCAAGATGGTGCTTTCCATAATCCACCGCTGCATAGGAATCTTGAAGCGACTTCCAATCCATTCAAGAGCTTGATTCAACGTGTTGAAGACATGGGGGTCTTGCTGAACAGCATTCCTAACGTTCTCTCTGACTTGCCAGACTCCAACGGGCATAATGTAGCCCGGACGCGCTTCGCGCAGCACTATGACCGTTGCCTGTCGCCGCTCCTTTACCAGTTTTTCGCAGGCGGCAAGCCGGGCAGCATAGTAGCATCCTCCTATCTCTGCGTAGGTCGTCCGTCCGTCATATCCCTCCCAAGACGAGTAGACGAGGATTCCTCTACCCATCGGATTCCAAACCGTGCCGGGGTACCATGCCTCCATAGCCTCGTAGCTCCACGTCCCAGGAATCATCAGAACCTCAAAGATGTTGTCTAGATAGCAGGATTCGTAGATTCGGTATTCACCTATCTCCGGAAACATCTTGACTTCGTCAATCAGTTCTTTGGAAACAATGTCATCAACAGCAGTAATGCTCCATCGAGTCGGAACAAGTCTTCTACTCCTCCCCAAGCCAAAGGCGCCTATGCTAAAAGCCCTCTGAATCTTCGTTACGAATACACCTTTGCTGTAGAGTTCTGAGACTGCTTGAGCAGCCTTCAGATCTGTATCGGTATATGCCTTCTCTACACGATGATCCCAACGAGCATTACCTACATATAGGTCACGAATTGGAGCTGATGGCCCGAAAGGTTGCACATCAGTGTCCAATGTGAGGACGCCCCGAGGTCTCTTCTTCAGCCTCAACTCCACATCCACTGGCTTCACAGCCAAAGCCAGTTCCCGGGTCTTTTCCAAGATCTTTCCAGCTTCTTCAACCCTTCTAACGTGTGTACGATGTTTCCCGCGGATCAGCATGGAACGGAACCCGACGATCTCATCTACTGTTTTTCCAAACCAAAGCTCAGGTAAATCGTAAACGCTTGTGTTCTCGTGAACAGGAGGGACGAGAGGACCGGCATAAACATATGGGTATCCAATTCTTCCAACAAACACGCTAGGAGGAGAAGCTCCATCAATCTCCTCGCTCTGCATTAATGGAACGCTTTTCATGAAGAACTTCGCCTTCACTATTATCGGACATCTAGGCTTGCCGCAGAGAGATTTTGAACCCTTACACGCAACGCAGAGACCACTCTTCGAAGCCCTAGTGACCAAAAGATCCTCCATCTGATCAGCGTCAGATTTCGGTTTTGACCCTCTCAGAAGACTGTGCAGCCATTCATTTGAAGACTTCTGAACCCCTCGTCTGTACGAAAACTTCAACCTGCATCAAGAATACCAACTCCTAAAGCTTTCTCATATGTCTTCTGCAAACCAAGAAAGCAAAACGTCCGCGCGCGCGGATTCGGACTCGAAGCATCGATTTCCAGTTTTTCGATCCATATTCTGGCTGAATAAAGTCCCCACTCAGTCACATGTGCTCTTAAATATGGCGAAAAGCATTCGCATGTAAAAAGCGTATTGGAGGAAGCCTGATACGAATAACTGAAAAACTGTACGTAGGAAACAGAAACGAATGGCACGCATGGCTTAGAAAGAATCATGGCGTCAAGAGAAAGATCTGGTTGATCTACTACAAGAGACACACTGGTAAGACTGGAATTTCCTACGATGATACGGTTGAAGAGGCACTCTGCTTCGGGTGGGTAGACAGTATCGTACAGAGAATCGATGATGAGAAGTTTGTACGAAAATTTACACCTCGAAAGAGCAAAAGCAAATGGTCTGAAGCAAATAAGAAGAGGGCCAGAAAAATGATTAAAGAAGGAAAGATGACCGAGGCAGGGTTGGCAAAGATCAGAGAAGCAAAGAATAGTGGAGAATGGTTCAAGACTCCTCTGAACAGAAAAGAACTTGTGATTCCCTCATACGTAGAAGAGGCTCTTGCAGCAAACGAGAAGGCTCGACATTACTTCTCCAGTTTAGCCAACACCTACAAAAGGCACTTCATTGGATGGATTACAAGCGCAAAAATGGAGAAGACACAAAGAAGACGTCTTGAAGAGGCTATCAGGCTTTTAGAACAGAACAAGAAGTTAGGGTTAAAGTGAAATCAAAACACGTCTGTAATGAAATTCGGGAAGAGACAGGAGTTCGACAGACAATGGTCAAGGTGCGGCTGCTGAGAAGATCTGACATTGGTCCGGTTGTTTCCTGCTGGAACTCCTGTTCGGCTTATGATGGAATCACTGTGGAGCAGTTTGAAGATACGATTTTTGACGATCCAAACTTTGAGAAGGAAGGAAATCTCTTCGCAACTACGAAAGTTGATGAAATAGTTGGCTTTGTAAGTGCTGTCGCTAGAGAGGGAATAATTGGCAAAGATGGAGCAGGTAGAGTCGAAGAGAAGGATTGTGGCTACATCAAATGCTTATTCGTACTGAATGATTGTCGAAAAGAAACACAGAAGCGTCTGCTCAAACAAGCGCTGGCCTTTCTCAAATCTAAAGGGAAAAAGCTAGTGAAGGTGGGTCAATACTCGGGGCGATATTTCTTTCCCGGAATCGACGCGAAGTACATGGAGGAGCTGACGTTCTTCAAGGAGAACGGTTTTGAGGAAATCGACGTAGAAGAAGATGTTGCGATAAATCTAGAAGACTTTCAACCTACGAAATATCAAAGGAGGGCACAGCAAAGAATAGAGAAGATGGGGGTCATAATCAGATCTTATCAACCTGAGTTTCTCTGCAGAATGCGCCGTTTCGTTAAGGAAATCAATTATCCCCAGTGGTTCCCTGAAGGATGGGAGTGGGACTTCGGGGGGCACCACTATCACCTAGTTGCGTTGTTGGAGTCAGAAATCGTTGGGTGGGCCAGATTCTTCAAACATCGGGAACGTTGGTGGTTTGGACCAATAACTGTCCTCGAAAAAGTCAGACGAAGAGGCATCGGGACCTGTCTTCTCCTTGAGTCGATGCTTCAGATGAAGACTTTGGGCGCTCCATATGTCACTGCAGGTTGGGCCAACGTGCCCTTTTGTGTTAAGAACCGTTGGAGAACCAGTCGCCGATACGTTGTCCTTCAAAGGAACCTGACTGATTAGAGCCAAAGGGGACTGAAAAAGGAAATACGCAGAGTGCACAAGATCATCTGTGCAATCTTTCGCGACGTCACCGTCAGTATACCTTTTCCAATGTCAGATCCGTCCCAGTCTTCGCGCGTGCGGGATTTTCTCTGTCCTGACTTTCTTGGCGAAGATTTATCAGCTCTACACCCTAAAACTACCCTCATGGGCTTCAAGGAATGGATCATTCCTCAAGACAAAGTGTTCTTTGATTTATTGGAGGACCAAGCAGAATTAGTTTTGAAAGCGGCTGAATTGTTCAAGGTAATGATTGATGACTACGACACTTTCGAAGTGAAGATCAAGAGGATGCGAGCACTCGAACATGAGGGGGATGATATAGTCCATAATGTTGTGCAGAAGCTAAACAAAACGTTCATCACCCCGATAGATCACGAAGATATTTCCAAATTGACTTCCCTATACGATGACGTTTTGGATTACATAGATGCTGTTGCGAACAAAATATTCCTTTTCAAGTTGAAGAAGCCAGATGGCGTAATCAAGAAATTTGCGGATCTGATTGTGAAACAGGTGAGAGAAGTGAATGCTGCAATGGGACACATGAGAAAAATAAGGCAGAAGGAGATAGAAAAAAGATTCAAGGCAGTACACAAGCTGGAGAATGAGGCTGATGATCTGTTTGACCATGCAACTGTGGAACTCTTCAAAGAAAAGGATCCAATCAAAATCATGATAATGAAAGACATCTACGAATATTTGGAGACTGTAACAGACATGTGTGAGGATGTCTGTCTGGCTATTCAAGATATAGTAATGAAGAATGCTTGATCTCATGTTTAGTTTAGTTCTTCTTTTCGCGTTAGGACTCGCGCTTGTTTTTGGGTTCTGGACTGGTTTCACAGACGCAGCCTACTCGACTGCGGGTATAATAGCAACGAAAGCTGTGAAGTCAAACCAGGCAATAGCGCTTTCCGCCGTTGGTTCTTTGATAGGTATGACAGTTTTCGGATCCGCCGTAGCTAAGACAATAAGCACTGGAATAATAGCAGAAGGATTTGCTTCAGGTGAAGTTATCATAGCAACTCTGCTGGGCGCCTTGATTTTCGACGTAATATTCTCCTGGATCTACTCGTTGCCCATATCTGAGACACACATATTAGTAGGAGCGTTGGTCGGAGCGGGTGCCGCAGCTGGCGGTCTCGAGGTCATCAAAATTCAGGGCGTAATCGGAAAGGTGTTGATACCATTGCTCACATCACCATTCATTGCTATTATACTTGCATTCCTTCTTACGGCATTCATAGTTAGGGCTTTTAGAAAGCATTCTGCTGGAAGGATGAACAAATACTTCAAAAGACTGCAAATAGTCTCAACGTTTCTGTTTTCTGTTACTGATGCAACAAACGATGCACAAAAAGTGATGGGAGTGATCACAATGCTATTGTTCTATTACGGTCACATCTCAGAATTTATCGTTCCATTCTGGACCATTCTAGTCTCATACGCTGCTTTGACGTTAGGTGTGATATTTGGCGGTTGGAGGATAGTAAAAACCATGGCCAAGAAAATTACTCGCTTAAGACCTTACCAAGGTCTTTCTGGCGATCTAGCAAGCTCCATAATTCTCGGATCGGCTGCAGCGTGGGGTATGCCTGTAAGTTCGACTCACGTTGCCAATGGAACTCTGATCGGAGCAGGATTGTCACGTGGGACTAGGGCTGTTAGGTGGGGAACAATAAGGAATATTCTATGGGCCTGGATCCTATCTGCGCCGTTGTCTGCAGTGTTTTCTTTCGCCCTCTATCATGTAGTTGCATTTTTCATCTGATTGAGAGAGGAGGTCTTCATCCAAAGAGGACCTTTAGGGCAAGAACGAATGCTAGAATCCCTTGAAAACAGCACTGCCTTTATGCACACACTAAGCCAAGCCTTGTAGGAGTCTGATGCTCCTTTCTAGCCGCGTGCAGATGAATTGTGTTCGATTATTATGTTACACTTCGCACGTTCTCTCTAATGTTGTTGATTCTAGTCAGATTCGCTACTGCACAATTCATCCTGAAGGAACTCTTCATCGTTCTCGCGATCTGTTTCAGCACGAAGCTTGGCCTACGCATGAAGTGGTAAAAGGCTCTGTGAACCATCTGTTCGACTTCTTCAAACGGTACAGCACCAGGATAT
>JABAOC010011244.1_pt3 | contig 15395 bp, 16 predicted proteins | sample 7062161 | NCBI WGS metagenome assembly JABAOC01 (sample SAMN14538625, study PRJNA623070) | marine sediment metagenome | biome: marine biome [ENVO:00000428]; feature: marine pelagic biome [ENVO:01000023]; material: deep marine sediment [ENVO:00002113] | place: India: Gulf of Khambhat ... | reverse complement strand
CACGACCCCTTTGATAATAGACTTGAGAAAAGGCCGGAAATAACTGAAGTGAAGGAAACATTTGAGAAATTTCTCTATTCAATGAAGCCGATGATTGAGAAAAAGAAGCTGGGGGCAGTTCTTTTGCAATTTCCCGTCTTCTTCTATCCCCGTCCCGAAAATAAGGACTATCTTCTCCAATGTAAAGAGTGGCTGAGTGATGTGCCTGCGGTAATTGAATTCAGGAACCGCACCTGGGCGAAACCGGAAACTTTCACTTTCCTTAAAGAGAATGACCTTGCCTATTGTATAGTAGATGAACCGAAACTACCGAGACTTATGCCTTTCGTGGAGGAAGTTACGTCGGATATAGGCTACCTCAGACTGCATGGAAGAAATCAGAACTGGTTCAACGTGCCCACCTCAGAGAGGTATAACTATCTCTATTCCGATAAGGAATTAAAAGAGTTTGTTGACCCGATCAAGAGAATTCACCAGAGAGCACAGAGGGGTTACGTATTTTTCAATAACTGCCACGCAGGTTCAGCGGCGCGAAATGCTTTGCAAATGAGAAGCTTCCTGAAGGATATTGTGGAGATGGGAGAGAAGACAAAGGAGTTACTGAAGAAAGCCATCCTGCCCGAACAGCGAGATTTTTTCGAAGAAGAGAAGCAGTAAGGAACAAGAGGACTGCAACCCAAAAACAATCTTCCAGATTTCCCGCCTGAGAACAGCTTCCTAATTTAATTTTCCATTTCAGAGAACTTCTTGAATTGTTTCGCCAGTGATTTATCGTCTGTCGCTACAATAGTAATATTCCACTTTTTTTTGACTTTTTTCCACCGCGTAAAAACAGTCTCAGGAAACGAAAATAAGAGCGCACAATAGCGATTTTCAGACGGGAAAAGCGAGAAATTACTATTGCTTTTTTTCTGTCTAACGAATTTTCCCGAGGTTTGCAGTTGGTAAGGGACTATTGATTTTCTATTTTCCAAGGTGTATAATTTTTATTTGCCCGTGGAGAAAGCGATGATGTAAGAGAGGAGGAAACTTCATGTTCAAAATGGTAGAAATTATTGGCATTTCGGAAGTAGGTTTTTCTGAGGCTGTGAAAGATGCGGTGAATAGAATTCTCGATTCCGGCGAGAAGGCTCATTTCTTTGAGATAGTGGAGCAGAGAGGAGCGGTTCGCGGAGGGAAATTCAAGGAATTTCAAGTAAAAATGAAAGTGGCTGTTGAGACTGAAGAGAAAAAACAGGTTGGGGATAAGAAAGGTGAACAGGTTTGCCCGACCTGCTTGCAGCCTGCGGGAGATGGCGGGCATTTGTGCGTGCCAGTGACGGGAGAAGATAAAAGATGCGAGTGGTGCGGGGCATTGATTCCCGATGAAAGGCATCTTTGTAACGAGAAAGTCAAGGAGCTTTCATACATATGCAACAGCTGTGGACGCACTGCGGTGAAAGCAGAATATCTTTGCCAGCCGAAAAAAATAGGAAGTTAGTGAATTAATAATTTATGAGACTGTGGAGCTTACATCCTAAATATCTGGATACGAAGGGTCTCATAGCCTTGTGGAGAGAAGCCCTCCTGGCGCAGGAAGTCATAGCTGGTAGGATAGAGGCGTTCAAAAATCATCCCCAATTGAAAAGATTTAAGAGTCATTCCAGCCCCGGAAAAGCTATCAGAAACTATTTGAGGGAAGTCTGGAAGGAAGCCAAAAAAAGAGGTTACAATTTTGATAGAACCAGGATTGGCAAAATAGATACAGTAGACAAAATTCCCGTCACCAAACTGCAGTTGAAATATGAACTTCAATTACTTCGCGCAAAAATGGAAAAGCGGGATCCCTCTAAATATCAAGACCTCTCTTCTGTCCACAGGATTGATTGCCATCCGTTGTTCACGTCAGTAGACGGCGGGATAGAGGAGTGGGAGAGGATAAAACTAAAATAGATTGATAACGGAGCGTCTCATGGAAAGAATCAAGGTTATGATTTTTGCGTTTTGGTTGTTGGTGGGGCTTTCTTGCGGGAAAGCTATTTTTGCCGAAGAAGAGACAAGAGAGGAACGGGAGATTGTGGATATCTCCATCGATGAAGTTATGAAACTGGCCCTGGAAAATTCTCTTGATATACAGATCGTAAAATTTGACACCTATATTGACAGAAAATTACTTCCCAGGGCAGAATCGATATTTGACCCTCTGTTGAGAGGGGAGGTGAACTTCCTTGACAGTCATAGAGACCAGGCATCGTCTTTTTTGGGGACAAAACAGATTGAGAGTAATTATGGGCTTGTGTTGGAGAAGAAATTTCGTACCGGGACTATGCTGCAACTGGACGCCCAATCTGGCAGGGTAGATTCTGATTCTCTCTTTGCCGAGACTAATCCCTATAATGAATCTTCAATAGGACTATCCCTGGTGCAACCGCTGGGAAGGAATTTCTTTGGCCTGGCCGACCGGGAGGGAATTGAGATAAGCAAAATTGATGTCGAGAATTCTGAATATGCTTCATTGGATGGGATAGAGAATGCTCTGTACCAGACGCAGATGGCTTACTGGAATCTTGTGCTTAAATGTGAAGAGCTGCGGATTAAGAAGGATATGTTGAAGGAAGTGAAGAAATTATACGACATTTATCAGGATAAGTATGAGTTGAATCTCGTGGAGAAATCCGACCTTTTGGCTATTGAGGCCAACGTAAAAATAAGAGAAAACGATATTTTGCTGGCAGATTTGGAACGAGAGAAGGCGAACAAGGAACTCATATTCTTATTGAACCAGGAAGACGTATCCATATGTTTCAGCCCTACTGACAAACTGGAGATAGAAGCTGTAGATGTAGACCTCTATCAGTCTTTAAGAGAGGCCATTGCCAACAGGCGCGACTATCTCAGGTTAAAAAATCTTATCAGGATGAATGATTTGGCTTTGGAGATAAAAGATAATAGCCTCTGGCCGGAGATTGATTTAACGGCTTCACTGGTAAGAAATGGTCTGGACACGGTTTTCGCTAACTCCTGGAAAGAGATATTCCAGGAGAGTCACACGGAATTTTTCGTGGGATTTAGCATAATGAGACCTTTGGGTAATCGCTATGCGAGAGCGGAATTGGAAGAGACGGAATTGCGTAAGGAACAGTTATTGCTGTCATTGAAGCGACTGGAAAGGTTTATACTGAAAGAGGTTCATAACAGAGTTAGGGAGGTTAACACTCTGAAAAATCAGGTGCAACAATCCTATGAAATTGTAAAGTTACAAAAAGATAAACTTGCTGAAGAAAAGAAACGTTTGAAATACGCGCGCGCCAGTTCCGATATACTGGTGCGGTATGAAGAAGACCTGCTGAATGCGCAGATTTCCTTTGCCCTTGCATTATTCAATTATAGGCAGAGCCTGGTCAACCTTGATTTAACAAAGAATACGCTACTGGGCGCATATTGGAAAGGGCCGTTATGAAAATTGCTCAATTTTCCGTAAAAAATTCGCTTTTTGTCAATCTTCTCTCCGTAGCTATCATCGTGATCGGTTTCTTTTCCCTGTTCACTCTCAGAAGAGAAGCATTCCCTCCCATCGCCCTGAAAATAGTTACGGTTGTCACTCCCTTCAGGGGCGCTTCCGCAGAAAAGGTAGAGAAGCTGGTTACCGTTCCGTTGGAGGAAGAGTTAAAAGAAGTAGAAAATATTGAAGAGATGCTCTCGTCTTCCGATGACGGGTTATCCACGATTTTGATAAAAGTAGAAACCGATGTCAGAAATATGCAGAAAGTGCTGAATGATATTCAGCGGGCTGTGGACAGGGTCGCTGATCTTCCCCAGGACGTTACCGATAGGCCGATAGTTACGGAAATAACTATGGCGAAGATGCCGGTAATTAAGATATCGCTGAGCGGGGATGTCGATGAAACTACTTTGCGCCGGTACGCTGATGAACTTAGAGATATAATTTCTGATATCGAGGGCGTCTCTACTGTCGCCAGGTCGGGGTGGCGGGATGAAGAGTTCTGGGTCGAGCCAGAGATAGAGAACATGCTGGCGTATGATATTTCGTTTTCTGAACTTGCAGAAAGCCTCAGGCTTCAGAACGTTGACATTCCCGGTGGAAAATTTACGTATCGGGGGAAGGAATACCTGGTAAAAGTAAAAGGGGAGCTGGAAACAAAAGAAAACATTGAGAACACGGTCATAAGGTCGGACGACTTGGGAAACTGGGTGAGAGTAAAAGACGTAGCCAGCGTGAAAGGAGCGTTTTCTGAAGAAGAGACGATTACCAAAGTTTTTGGAATGAGGTCAATAGTTTTGACTGTCATAAAAAGGGAGACGGGAGACATCATCAAGATTGTCGATGACGTGCGTAAAGAAGTCAAGAAGTTCAAGAATAGAATTCCCGAGAAGATTCGCATAGCAACTTTTAACGATATTTCCTACTATGTTAACAGAAGATTGACTGTTTTATCTACAAACGGAGTTATTGGTTTTGTTTTCGTGCTCATACTGCTATTCCTTTTCCTAAAACCCGTATCTGCCTTTATGACAGCGCTGGGCATACCCATCTCGTTCTTGATTACTTTTATGGTTATGAATTATTTTGGCCTGACTATCAATCTACTGACCCTGATGGGACTGATAATCGTTCTGGGGATCGTCGTTGATGACGGCATAATTATTGCGGAGAACAGTTATCGCTATATTGAACAGGGAATCCATCCCCGACAGGCAGTGATTGAGGGAACGGGGGAAGTGGCGCGTCCGGTTATTGCCACAGTTTTGACTTCCATCGTCGCCTTTTCTCCGCTTCTTTTTATGAGGGGTATGTTAGGTAGTTTTGCAAAATACGTCCCTCTTATAATAATAATGGCTCTGGCAGCTTCTCTCGCGGAAGCTTTTATAATACTGCCCTCTCACCTGGCAGATTTTGCCCGGCAGGTTAAGCAGGATTCAGGAAAAAGAAAGAGTAAAGCGTTTGGATGGGTCCTTGACAGATACAGTTCTATTTTGAAAAAAGCGTTGGATAACCGGTACAAAGTTCTTTTAGCGGTCATAATACTTTTAACAGGCTCTTTCCTTCTGGCGAGATTTACCGTCCCGTTCATACTTTTCCCTGCCAGTGCTGACGAAGTTTTTATGATTCGGCTGGAAGCCGGGCCGGACGTCTCCCTGGAAAAGACAAATACCCTGGTGAGCAAAGTGGAGAGGATTGTGGACGGAATTCCCGGCACCTGTCTTGATGCGTACGAGACTGTTGTGGGCAGGATTGGCGAGGAGGGAGGATACGATCCCGCGGCAAAAAGCGGAAGTAACTTTGCGCAGATTAATGTTTATTTGACTTCTGCCTGCACGAGAAAAGAAACAGTGCAAAATATCATACAGGGACTGAGACCTAAAGTAGAATCTCTCGCGGAAGAATTGAAACCCGAAGGAGTAGAAAAAATATATTTTGAGCGGCTGACCAGCGGGCCACCGGTAGGGAGCGCTATTGACGCCAGGATTGTAGGAGAAGAGTTTGGCACGTTGAAGAAAATAACAGATAAAATAAAAACGTTCGTTTCAAAAATTGACGGCGTAGTTGACGTTGCTGATAATTACAATCTCGGGGCGGAAGAGATTCAGGTAATCATAGATGAGAAGATGGCGCAGAGGGCCTTCTTGACCAATTCACAGATTGCCTTTGCCATACGGGCTGCTTTTTCCGGCGTCGTTGCCACTACTATAAAGAGGGAGACGGCAGAAAAAGAGGTGCGGGTTCTGGTGCGGCTTCCCGAGGAGCAGAAGTCCGACCCGTCTATCTTTGAGAAAATTGTCGTTGCCAATAGGTTTAATAATCTTGTGCCTCTTAAAAAAGTGGCAAAATTAAACTACGCCCAAAGATTGCGTTCTGTCAAGCACGTCGATGGGAAAAGATTCATATCAGTAACGGCAGACGTGGATACGAAAAAGATTACTTCACTGGAAGCAAATACGAGGATAGAAAAAGAATTTAGCGATGTCCCTGTCCAGTATCCGGGTAACAGTCTCGCTTTCAGCGGGGAACGCAAGGAAACTATGGATTCTGTGAGAAGCCTGGTTAAAGCGTTCTTGGTAGCTGCTATCCTTATCTATTTGATTCTGGCCACGCAATTTAACTCTCTGATTCAGCCTTTTGTGGTTATGTTCACGATTCCTTTTGGCTTAATTGGTGTATTGATATCGTTGGTTGTACACGGGGAGCCGCTGAGTTTTCTGGCTATGGTAGGTTTTATCGGCTTGACAGGCGTTGTGGTTAACGATTCTATTGTCCTTGTCGATTTTGTAAATAAAAGGCGAGAAAAGATGTCCGTCCAGGAGGCCGTTATAGAGGCGGCACGGCTCCGTTTCCGGCCGATTATACTTACTACACTTACCACAGTTTGTGGCATAGCCACAGTTGCCTATGGTATCGGTGGACTGGACCCGTTTTTAAGACCTATGGCGCTTGCTATTAGCTGGGGCCTGATGTTCTCTACCAGTCTCACACTGATTGTGATTCCTTGTTTCTATTTTATTGTTCAGGACATAAGAAAAATAAAAAGGTCAAGGTGACCTTTTCAACCTGCCGAGTGACCGACTCCACTTTTCTTTCCTGAAGGATCAGTTCCCAATCATTAAGAGCGGTAAGCGAAGAAATATCCCATTGAATAAAAGATTGACATAGACCTTGAAATATGGTATTAAAATTCTAAAAGGGACGCTTCGCTGGGGACACAGGAAATAGGCTTTAGCAGAATATATTGGAAAATAAAGGGTCTCAATAAAGATTGTTGATATTGACTGAATTGGAGGAGGTGAGAATGAACATATACGTAGGTAATTTGTCGCGTGATGTAACCGAAGAAGATTTGCGACAAGCTTTTGAAGCCTTTGGGAAGGTCGAAACCGTCAGTATCATTAAGGACAAGTTCAGTGGCGAATCTAGAGGATTCGGATTCGTGGAAATGCCCGCCAAAGCCGAGGCCGAGGCGGCTATCGCTGACCTGAATGGCAAGGAAATAAAGGGACGACCAATCAAGGTTAACGAAGCTCGCCCTCGCCCCGAAGGCCGTCGAGGTGGAGGAAGACGAGGCGGTGGACGGCGCTTCTAATAAGAGACACTCGGACATAAAGGGTTTTCTGACACTGGCGCGGTACCCAAGTGGCTAAGGGAGAGGTCTGCAAAACCTTTATTCGTCGGTTCGAATCCGACCCGCGCCTCCAGAACCGAAAAAAGTACCTGTCACTTTTTCCAGAACCGAAAAAAGTACCTGTCACTTTTTTGTTTGGGGCGGTTAGCTCAGGTGGTTAGAGTGCATGGTTGACATCCATGAGGTCACTGGTTCGAGTCCAGTACCGCCCACCATTAGTATTAGATTTTTTGATTGTAGTCAGGAGATGCAAGTGGCTAGGAAAAGTGAAAAGATTGAGGAAGATTTGGAGGCACTGCGTCATTCCTGTTCCCATATTATGGCGCACGCGGTTAGTGAACTCTTTCCCGACGTGAAGCTCGCTATCGGGCCGCCTATTGCCGATGGTTTTTACTATGACTTTGATAAGAAAGAGCCGTTTACTCCGCAGGATTTGGAAAAAATTGCTGAAAAAATGAAGGAGATTATCAAGAAGAATTATCCTTTCGTTCGCTCGGAGAAGACGAGAGAAGAGGCGTTGCAGTTCTTTGGCGAAAGAGGAGAAAAGTATAAGGTGGAACTGATTCAGGACCTGGACGACGACAAGGTGACTATCTACGAGCAGGGAGGTTTTGTTGACCTCTGCCGCGGTCCCCATGTCAAGTCCACGGATGAGGTGAAATATTTTAAGTTGTTGAGCGTTGCCGGCGCTTACTGGCGGGGCGATGAGAAGAGAGAGAGGCTGCAGAGAATCTACGGGACGGCATTTTTTTCCCAGGAGGAACTGGATAAATATCTGTATCTCCTGGAAGAAGCCAAGAAGAGGGACCATCGCAAATTAGGAGTTGAGCTTGACCTGTTCAGTATGCACGAGAGGGCAGGAGCGGGACTTATATACTGGCATCCTAAGGGTTCATGTATCAGGAAGGTAATAGAAGATTTCTGGGAAAAGGAACATCTGAAGAACGGGTACCAGCTGGTGGACATTCCCCATATTGCCAGAGTAGATTTATGGCAAACTTCCGGTCACGTAGATTTCTATCAGGAGTATATGTATTCGCCTATGGATATAGAAGGGCAGAAGTATATAATCAAACCGATGAATTGTCCCGGGCACATACTGATTTATAAAACCAGAGTGAGGAGCTATCGTGAATTGCCCATTCGCTGGGCGGAACTGGGAACTGTGTATCGTTATGAGCGTTCGGGAGTCCTGCATGGTCTGATGCGGGTTCGCGGGTTTACTCAGGATGACGCCCATATTTTCTGTCGCCCGGAACAGTTGGAAGATGAGATTGTGGGAGTGATTAAGTTTGTTCTTTTTATGTTAAACACGTTTGGCTTTTCCGATTTTGACGTTGCTTTGAGCACGCGGCCGGAAAAATATGTGGGAACTCTAGAAAGTTGGGAGAGGGCGGAATATGCATTAAAGAAAGCGCTGGATAAGGTAAAGCTTGCGTACGCGATTAATCCGGGCGAGGGAGTCTTCTACGGACCGAAAATAGATATAAAAATAAAAGATTCGTTGGGAAGAGCATGGCAATGTTCCACTATCCAGGTAGATTTTAATCTTCCCGAGAGGTTTGATATGACCTTTATAGACGCCGGCGGGCAGCGTCGCCGGCCGATAATGATTCACCGGGCACTTCTGGGTTCCCTGGAGAGGTTTTTTGGAGTTCTCATAGAACATTATGGAGGTGCTTTTCCCGTCTGGCTTGCTCCCGTGCAGGCAACGGTTCTTACTATTACCGATTCACAAGTAGGGTATGCCGAGAAAGTCTATAATAAGTTGAAAGAAAAGTCTATAAGAGTGGAAGCAAATTTTGCCAATGAGAAAATAGATAAGAAGATTCGCGATGCCCAGCTTGAGAAAATTCCCTATATGTTAGTCATCGGGAAGAGGGAGGCGGGAGCAGGGACGGTCGCTGTAAGGAGAAGAGACCGGAAAGACCTGGGTCCGGTTAAGGTTGAGCGGTTCATTGAAGACATATTGAAGGAAATAGAAGACAAAAAATAAATCCGAGTGCCCATAAAGGGCTGCACTACTGCAAGCGAGGTGGGATGAGCAAAGTTACTTTTATTCAGCCCAGAGCGGATTTTAATGCTTACGGTTTAACCATGGTACCTCTCCTGGGAGCTTTCTATCTGGGCGCAATTCTGAAAAGAGAAGGGCACGACGTTTCAGTTCTTTCGGAAGATTTTACGAAAGTCTATAATGAAAAGACGGGNNGCACAGAGAGCTTACCGTATCGCCGATGCCCTCAAGAAGGTCAGACCCAATGTGAGAGTAATTATGGGAGGTCCCCATGTTACCTTTATGGCTGAGGAAGCATTGCAACATGCCGATACAGTAATAAAAGGAGAGGCGGAAAAGGTAATTTCTGATGTGGTAAGTAATGGTAGAGAGACTTCGCCTGTAGTTGAGGGAATTCCTGTGCTGGACCTGGACACGCTTTCTTTTCCGGATTTAGGGCTGCTGCGTAACGGGAATGCGAAGTTCAAATATATATCAATCTTAACTTCCCGAGGATGTCCATACGACTGCGTTTTCTGTTCGGTTACCCGGATGTTCGGGAAGAAGTACCGTTTTCGAAGTTCGGAAAACGTTCTTGAGGAATTGGAATTGCGTATCTCGCAGGGTTTCCGAAAGTTTTTCTTCTCAGACGATAACTTTACGGCTGACAGAGAGAGGATAAAGATTTTGCTGGAAGAATGTCTGAGACGCAAATTGAATTTTAGTTGGACAGCAGAAGTTCGGGTGGACGTAGCAAAGGATACGGAGCTCCTGAAGCTTATGTCGAGAACCAATTGCCGGCTTCTCATGGTTGGTTTTGAGTCGATTAATCCGGAGACATTGAAATTATATAAGAAAAACCAGGGCATGGATGATATCAGGTATTGTATCAGCAGGCTTGCCGAGGAGGACATAAAGGTTCACGGCTTTTTTGTGCTGGGGTCTGATGCCGACGATATCGATACAATCGAGAGGACAGTCAGGTTCTGCCGGAATACGAAATTGGATAGCGTTCAGTTCTCTATTCTTTTTCCTATTCCAGGAACAAAGCTTTTTGAACAGTTGAGTGCACAGGGTAGAATTTTTACTAAGGATTGGTCGCTATACGACGGGACTCACGTGGTATTTGAGCCGAAGAAGCTCAGCGCCTTTGAACTTCAGAATAAGGTTTTGAGAGCCTGGAAAAAATTCTATACTGTTGGCAGATTTGAATTATTTCTTATGAGCAGGTATTTAATCAGGAGCTGGAAAAAGGCAAATAAGAAATTTTTAAGACAGTTCGTGCAAAAAAATCCAGAGTTCATGTCGCAAACAACAGATTTTTTCACTTGACAAGAAGATATTTTGTGTATATAATTACTTCGAAAGTAAAAGTAGGCTATGCCTCACCTTAAGGAGATTCCGAAAAGGTTGTCACTTATGCGATAGGAAACTACGAGGTCCGTCTACGACGGACTTTTTTATATTTCAGGAGGTGATGGCTTATAGTAAAAAGAGCGAAGTTACGAATAAATGAAGGCATCAGGGATAAACAAGTTAAGTTAATTAACGAAGAAGGTAAATTGCAAGGGGTTGTAGAAACCGGAGAAGCTTTGCTTGCCGCCCGGAGCAAACGACTGGATTTAGTAGAGATTGTTCCCGGGCAGACGCCTCCTCTCTGTAAAATTATGAACTATAGCAAGTACCGCTATGAGCAGAAGAAAAGAAACAGGGATGCGCATAAACACCGCAGGATTGGTCAGTTAAAAGAAGTAAGAATGCGTTCCACAATAGGGCAACACGATTTAGATGTTAAGTCGAGGCACATCCAGGAGTTTTTGGAGACCGGACGCAAGGTGAAAGTCACAATTAATTTCAAAGGAAGGGAAGCCAGTCACGCTGATTTAGGCAGAAGGCTTCTGGAAACGATCAAGGAAAGTTTTTCCTCCATAGCCAGCTGTGAGCAGGAACCCCGTCTGGAAGGGTATCGAATGACGATGTTGCTTGTTCCCAGTAAAAAGGGACAGGCGGAACAGAAAAAAGGAGTAGAATCCGTGGAGGGGAAAAAAGAACGTAGCAAACGCTAATCGGTGCAGGAGGCGATCTTGCCTAAAATAAAGACTCATAGTGGCGCTAAAAAGAGGTTTAAATTTACAGCCAAGGGCAAAATTAAACACAAGAGAGTAGGTGCCCGGCATAAGTTAACGAAAAAGAGCTCCCAGAGATTGAGAAAGCTGAGAAAGTCTGGCACTTCGATTCACAGAGACAAAAGGTTGGTAAAGAAACTTTTACCTTACGAATAAGGATTATGCTGTCATTGCGGACGAAGTGAAGCAATCTCGAGATTGCCACGGGCTTCGCCCTCGCAATGACGTTTGTATGAAATTATGTATGGGGTTAGGTTAGGAAAATGGTGAGAATAAAAGGCGGTGTAACTACCAGAAGGCGAAAGAAGAAGCTTTTTCGATTGACCAAAGGTTATCGAATGGGCAAGAAACATCTTTATCGCCACGCAACGGAACAACTGGACAAGAGCCTGCAGTACGCCTATAGGGATCGCCGAAGAAAAAAGAGGGAATTCCGTTCTCTGTGGATTACCAGAATAAATGCTGCTTCTCGCCTGAATGGCATGTCTTATAGTCAATTTATAAGTGGCCTGAGAAAGGCCAAAGTTCAGATTAACCGAAAAATCCTGGCCGATTTGGCGGTGAACGATACGAACGCCTTTTCTCAGTTAGTGGCTATTGCCCATGAAGCGAATAGGAATAAGAAAGAAGTCGCGGGAACAGAAAGTTCTTAGGTAATTGACCGGCCGCCCCTGGGATTGACGGGAATTGGAAGGAGAGTTTATGGCCAAGAATCATTCGCTTTCTCCTCCTCAGGTAGTCGTCCTTGGTTTTTTAATCGTTATCCTTCTGGGCACGGTTCTTCTTTCTTTGCCCCAAGCTACTGCCGGCGGAAACAGGCAACCGTTCATTGACGCTCTGTTTACGGCAACTTCTGCTGTCTGCGTTACCGGTTTAATAGTTCACGATACAGGGGATTATTTTTCCTTGTTTGGTCAGATTGTTATTCTCCTGCTAATACAGATAGGTGGTCTGGGTTATATGACTATGGCTACTTTTCTGCTTTTGCTTATTGGCAGGACAATAACGCTTAAAGAAAGATTGATAATGCAGGAATCGATGCCTCAGTTCAGCCTGGGAGGCGTGGTTCAGTTTGCAAAATATGTTCTAAAGGTGACTCTTGTTCTGGAAGTTATCGGGGCGACGATTTTGAGTTTACGCTGGATGGGACAATATCCTGTTTCCAAAGCAATATATATGGGAATATTTCATGCTGTGTCAGCATTCTGCAACGCAGGTTTTGCTTTATTTAGCGATAGTTTCAGAAGCTTTCGGGGAGATTTGTTTATTTGCCTGACTGTTCTATGCTTGTTCTTCATCGGGGGACTGGGATACGTTGTGCTGAGCGACCTATATTATTACAGGTATCGCAGGTTTCCCCAACTATCAGTCCACACTAAATTTGTCTTATCGATTACGCTGGCGTTGATTGTCCTGGGGGGAGTGGGATTCTTTATACTGGAATATAGGAATCCTTCCACGCTGGGGGGACTGCCCGGAAGAGAGAAAATTATAGCCTCCCTGTTTCAAGCGATGACACCGCGCACAGCCGGGTTCAGCGTGGTCAACGTGGGGGGAATGATGCAGGGAAGTCTATTTCTCACCATTATTTTGATGTTTATCGGCGCTTCACCCGGAGGTACTGGCGGCGGGATTAAGACTACTACTTTTGGAGTTATGCTGGCTACGGTATGGGCTACTCTGAAAGGTAAAAGGGATGTCACGCTTTTCAAACATCGGGTACCGGGCGATGTCATTAATAAGTCTTTTGTGGTTGGTTTCTTATCGATACTGTTCATTGTTATTATCACCGTGCTCATTACCGGCGGAGAAAGTTATAAATTCATCAGGGTCTTCTTTGAGACTATGTCTGCTTTTGGCACGGTAGGACTTTCTACGGGAATAACCGGCGGACTTTCCGCTCTGGGTAAGGCATTGTTAATTGTTACGATGTTTGTAGGAAGGTTGGGACCTATTACCATAGGGGTGGCGATGGTGCGCGGGGTGAAAGATGTGGGATTCCGCTATCCGGAAAAAAGGGTCCTGGTGGGGTGAGGAGGTTGAATAAGATGAGACAATGTGTTGTACTTGGTTTGGGAATTTTCGGCGCCTCTGTAGCCAAGGCTCTCGCAGAGAAAGGTTGCGAGGTGCTGGCGATTGACGAAGACGAAGAGAAAGTAAAAGAAATATCCGACATCGTTACGCAAGCAGTGCAGGCTGACGCAACCGACGAGAAGGCTCTGCGTGCCCTGGGCGTGGACAAAATGGATGTGGCGATCGTCTCTACCGGCGAAGATATGGAAGCAAGTATTCTGATAACTCTCTTGATGAAAGAGATGGGGATTAAAACTATTGTGGCAAAAGCTGTTTCGCCCTCTCACGGAACCGTGCTACGCAAGGTGGGAGCGACCCGCGTGATCTTTCCCGAGAGAGATACGGGAGTTAGAGTTGCCAAGAGTCTTGCTGCCCCGGACATTCTGGAACACATAGAATTATCTCCGGAATATAGTATTCTGGAAGTTCATGCTCCCAAGAGTTTTATTGGCAGGACTCTAAGAGAAATTGACGTGCGGGCAAAACACGGAGTAGACATAATTGCCATTAAGAAGAAACTTCCTTATTTGACCGATGCGGGGGAGTCCGATTTCAAAGAAAATATTCTGATTACTCCCAAAGCAGACGAAGAGATTGCCGATGGCGATATTCTGGTGGTTCTGGGAGATAATAAAAACATAGATAAACTGAGAAATTTATAGAAAAGAGTTGCATTTCCCGACTGGTGGGGAGGAGGGTAGTCCGAGATGGTTAAAGATGAAAAGAGAGATTTTGCGAAACTTGAGGCAAAGATTGCCAGGATAAAAGACCTGAAACAAAAGGCAGAAAAACTCATAGAGTTAGGCAAATTCTATTTTCTTAATGAAAAATACAATGAAGCAATTGGGAAATTTAGGGAAGCATCCAAAATTGACGAAAAAAATGCGGAAATTTACTATAACTTGGGTATCGTATACGAAAGCAAGAATTTGCCCGACGACGCCAGCCAGATGTATAGCAAGGCGCTGGAGCTCAATCCTGGTCATCAACTGGCGAGTAAACACCTGGAAAAAATAGTGGGGAAATGATGCAGAGTATAGAAATAACAGACAAAATAGAAGAATTAAGGAAATCGTTCAGGCAGGAGATTGCCGCGATAAATACTGCCGAAGAATTGGAGAAATTCAGGATTAAGTACCTGGGAAGAAAAGGTCTACTTATGGAAATTTTTAAGGCCATCAGCACCCTCCCGGCGGAACAGAGGCCCAAAGCCGGGGAGCTCGCCAACCGGGTCAGAAATGAGGCGTTTACTGAATGGAACAAGAAGAAAAAAGAGATAGCACTCAAGAAAGAAGAAACAAAAAAAGAGGAAAAACCGATTGATGTTACGTTGCCCGGGAAGAAATTCAGTTTAGGCAAAAAACATCCCATTACTTTGACTCTCGATGAGATTAAAAATATATTTGTCTCCCTGGGATTTCGCGTTGTGGACGGCCCGGAAGTGGAGACGGAGTATTACAATTTCGAAGCTCTCAACATGGATTTGCACCATCCGGCAAGAGATATGTGGAGCACGCTTTACGTAAAGGAAGGAGTACTTTTACGCACTCATACCTCTCCGGTTCAGATTCGGGTTATGGAGAAGCAATCTCCCCCTTTAGCTATTATTGCCCCGGGCAAATGCTACCGCCGGGATGCAATCGATGCTTCTCATTCGCCGATGTTCCATCAGGTGGAGGGACTTCTCGTTGATGAAGGGGTCAGCTTTGCCAACCTGAAAGGAGTTCTCACCCATTTTTCTCGCCGCATGTTCGGTCCGGAGACTAAAGTTCGTTTTCGCCCCAGTTTTTTCCCTTTTACAGAACCGAGCGTGGAGGTTGACATTCAATGCGTTATCTGCGCGGGTAAAGGGTGTTCTGTATGTAAACAGAGCGGATGGCTGGAAATTCTGGGTGCGGGCATGGTCAATCCTAAAGTCTTTGAATTCGTGAAGTACGATACGAAGAAGTACACCGGGTTTGCTTTTGGTATGGGTGTGGAAAGGATTGCCATGTTGCGATATGGCATAGACGATATGCGCTTGTTCTTCGAAAATGACCTGAGATTTTTGAAACAATTCTAAACACACCCACCAAAAACCACAAAAAT
>JABAOC010024620.1_pt1 | contig 15412 bp, 9 predicted proteins | sample 7062161 | NCBI WGS metagenome assembly JABAOC01 (sample SAMN14538625, study PRJNA623070) | marine sediment metagenome | biome: marine biome [ENVO:00000428]; feature: marine pelagic biome [ENVO:01000023]; material: deep marine sediment [ENVO:00002113] | place: India: Gulf of Khambhat ... | reverse complement strand
GGGAGATCATGCCTCAGGTATTTACTGTCAATCCGCGCAGATATAACGCATTGAAATATGTTTTTATCAAGGTCGCATCAGAGAATATCCCGGAAACGCTCGAGTATATAAGAGAAGCCTCATTCACCTTTGCTCCTGATTATCCTTACGAATACAGTTTTCTGGATCAGGGGATACAGAGTCTATATCTGGCCGAGAAAAATCTGGGGAAAATTTTCAGCGCCTTTGCCGCCCTTGCTATCTTTATCTCATGTCTTGGCGTTTTTGGCTTGGCATCCTTTACAGCCGAGAGACGGACCAAAGAGATAGGCATCCGAAAGGTCCTGGGCGCTTCTATCTCCAAAATCGTATTCCTCCTTTCCAAGGAGTTTTCTAGATGGGTCCTCCTGGCGAACATCATCGCCTGGCCTATCGCCTGGTATGTGATGCACAAATGGCTTCAGAATTTCTCTTATCGGGCAGGGATGAATCCCTTGTTGTTTGTTTTCGCAGGAATCCTTTCATTTATTGTCGCGGCGTTACCGGTCAGCTACCATGCTGTAAAAGCCGCACTGGCAGATCCTGTCGAATCTCTACGATATGAATGACATTGAATTAGTCGCTGAGCAATAGCTGATGCAAATGTCGAGCCAAGGATGGGGGGCTTGTGTTAAACCTTTATCGTTTTAGATTTGTGACGATCTTTTTTAGCTCTTCTTGGTTGGGATTGATCTCCAGGGACCTTTCCCATGCAATCAGCGCTTCTTTCACATTTCCAAGCCTGTAGTAGCATTCTCCAAGCGAGTTCAAAACATTTAAATTTGTGCCAGCACGCGAGAGATAGGATTTATAGAATAAAATGGCTTCTTCATATTCTTGCAGAGCCTTGCATGATGCTGCTAAGAGCAAAAGGGCTTGGTAATTTTTTTCTGGATTTTCCGAAAAAGGGAGGAGAATTGTTTTTGCTTTTCTATACTCCTTCTTATCATAAAGGAGTTGGCCGTATCCCAGAGCATACTCTAATGATGTCGGAACTTCGATATAAGCCTTCTGGAGATATTTTTCTGCCTCTTGAATGTTGCCCTTTTTAGCGAATTGGCTGCCAAGAACAAAAGTGTAGAGAACATTCTGGGCAGAAGGCATAACTTTGGAGATGATCCATGGCCGAGGTAAACCGGTTGAAGGAGATATTTCGAATTCTTTTTCGTCAGCAAGAATGGTTCTTTTTTCGCTGTCTAAGATCGACACTTTGATTCTGTAATAGTCCGGAGGGAAGCTATGCAGAGGGAACTGTTCGATTATGTTTTTTTGGGCGAATATCTTTAATTCTTTTTCCTGGGTGAGGAACTCTTCTTCTTTCCGATAAAAAGTAAAGATTATTGTCCCTTTTTCGTGGAGTTCTTTCGTGAAGCCAAATGTTTGAAAAAAAACTATTAGAGCTTCTTCGGGATGAAAAATGTTTCCTGCCTGACTGGAGATTTGGAAGTCCGACACTGCAAAAGGACGATTCGTATCCTGTTGGAGAGTTCCTTGTTTTAATTGATATCCTAATAGAATGGGAGTCATACTGGGATGTGCTTGGTTGGCTGGGATCGAAACCTGTTTCTCAAAAGAGGTGAATTCCTTCGAGATAGTATTCTTCATCAATAGGCTGAATTTGTATTCTCCGGCAACCAGAGGAATCATATCTTGAATGACAATTGAGGTCTTTTGCACATCTTCTATTTGCTCTCTATCGAAATTTAGAGGAAAAGTCTTTTCATACTGGAAAATTACCCTGCCATCCAGCTCGGTCACTATGCCATTTAAATCAAAATTGATGCTGTACTTGTCCTCATAGGAAAGGACAGAAAGCCGTTCAGGCTGGATAGAATAATGCAGAAAGAAAATTCCGGATTCATCTTGGATCACTTGAGCCAGGCTCTTACTCCCGATATAATTTGCAGTATATTCCACCTCTACTAAATCTTTGAATTTCAGAAGGGCTTCTGCATATTCCGAGTCCACTGTCTTCTCTGGGATTGAATGGATTCGGTTTATTAACATTTCTGATGCCAAAGAAGGATGCCCATATGATGGAGTTTCTCCTGGAATCAGTGAGATTGAAACCTCAGCCAGACGAGGATCAAATTTTCGAAGCTGTTCATAAGCCGTAAATATGTTGGTCGGATCTCCCTGGTAATTTACCAGCAAATTTGCAGGTCCATCTTGGGCGGGACTGTAAAGTACGAATTCTCCTATCCCCCCTTTTTTAAAAAAGACAATGTTGAAGTGCGATGGAACTCCGAATTCGGGCTTTCCCTCGTAGGTCCATATCCGAGCGGGGTGAACATAGCTTTCGACTTCATATCTTCCGATATCCAGAGGGGGACCCAGAACGATGTAAATTCTTCCCCTGTCTGTCTGCCATCCCTCTCTTGTCGTCCCTCTGCCAAAATATTTGTTAGCGTAGGCAATTCTTCGATAGTGCTCTTCCTTGAATTCGTTTTGAGGAGTCCCAGGGGTCGGATCTCTCTGCTTCCAGAATGCGTTGATAAAAATATTCCTTTCTTTGTCCGATTCAAGCTGAAGGAAAATCTCTTTCTCTTTCGGAGTGATGATGTACACAACATCCTTTTCCAGCCAGTCTTTAAAGTGCTGAGGCGTATTTTCCCTGGCCTTATCTTCCTTATCCTGGCCCGTTCCAAGAATGGCCGTCAATGATAAGAATAATGGTAAAAGAAATGCCGACACCAGCTGAAGATTGATTTTATTCATTCTCTTATCTTTTCTTTTAACTCTTTCTTGAGCCTTTCTATGACTTGCCTGACCTCCTCGATGTCTTTTCTATATTCTTGAGGGGAAGCAGTTTTAATAAATAATTCGAAGAAATGGAGGGCTTTGTGTTTTTGACCCATTCTAAGGTAGACGCGTCCCAGATTATAAAGAGTGTCCGTCTGCTGAGGATCGAGCTCGATAGACTTTTCCCAACTGTCGAGAGCCTTTTCAACCAGACCTTGACGGTAGTACGCCACACCGAGGCCGTTAAAGGCAGAAGCCAGACGGTCGTCGACAGAGATTGTCTTTTGGTACACTGCGATGGCTGAGTCATATTCTTTTTGGGCAAGATAGCAATTTCCCAGATTATTCATTGCCATTGCGTAATTTTTATCCAGGGAAATTGATCTTTTGAAGGCGTGGATGGCTTTTTCAACCTGACCGGTTTTAAAATAGCTTACGCCCAGATAATTGTAGGCTTCAGCATAGTTATTATCTTGTTGAACAACTCTTTCCAAAGTCTCTATGGACTTCTCAAGTTTGCCCGCTTCTTGGTAGTAGAGCCCTAATCTTGCCAGAAGGGGATTATTCGTATCATCCATTTTGGCGGCTTTTTCTAACAACTCTAAGGCATCATCCAGCTTGCCCATCTTGTAATAATTGTAGGAAGCGTACTCATAGGCCATGATAAGATTTGGCTGTTTCTGGAGAACCTCTTTGTACATCAGGTCTGCCAATTCCAGGTTTCCCGTCTCTGAAGCAATGATTGCCTCATTAAAAAGATTATCCAATTCTATCATGGTCTTGGGATCAGGCCGTTCCTCATCACTTCCTACACTTCTTCCGGTGATATAGCCCAGGGACATCAGCTTTCTTCTGGTTTCTTCATCCATTCTGCCCTTTAACACATCGGAAGACAGAGATGAAGAGCTGGAGTGAATCAAACCTTTCAATTGTTCTTTAAGACGTTTTGCGATTTCAGGTTTTTGGTTCAGTATATTGATCTCCTCTTTAGGGTCACTCAAGAGGCCGTAGAGCTCTGGGATAGGAGCATCGATATATTTCCACTCCCTGGTTCGGATCCCTTGAAGCGGCGCCCAGTTGCGATCCATCATGGCTGCCACCGATTCAATGTAGCACGCTTTATTGGGAAGAGACGCTCCCTCAAGCATTGCTGATCTCAGAGATTTTCCCTGCATATCTGGAATGTGGTCCCAGCCCATCAAATCCAGAACAGTGGGCATGACGTCGATAAGTCCTACTTGATCGGAAACCACCTTATTTTCAGGCAGAACACGCGGGCTGTGAAAAATCAAAGGCACTCTTAGGGTTGAATCATAGATAAAGATTCCGTGGGTTTTTTCTCTGTGTTCTCCTAGGCCCTCTCCATGGTCAGAAGTCAGTACAATAAGAGTCTTCTCCCATAGTCTGAGCCGATCCAGTCTGTCCAAAAGTTCTCCTATTACGTGGTCTGTGTAAGCAATCTCACCGTCATATTCTCGGCCAGCATAGTCCTGATCAAGAGGTGAAGGAGGTTCGTAGGGGGCATGAGGGTCGAAGTAGTGGATCCAAACAAAAAATCTTTCATTTTTGTTGTTTGTGATCCAATCGAGGGCATTTTTGTTTACCTCCTCTGCCTTTCTCTCTATAAAGGAGAGGTCTCGAACAATATTTTTGCTCCCATAAAAATCATCATAGACATCGAAGCCCTTGTTCAATCCGAAGCGGGAATCCAGAGGGAATGCACCCACAAATGCTGCTGTTTTGTATCCTTTATCCTTCATGATTTCAGCAAGAGTGAGATTGAACGACGGAAGACGATAGCCGTTGTCTCGGACTCCATGATGCAGGGGGAGATTTCCGGTGAACAAGGAACAGTGAGAGGGGAGTGTAAGCGGGACATGACAGAACGCATTCGAGAAAATAACGCCTTTTTGGCCCAATCTGTCGATGTGGGGGGTCTTGATTTTTTCATAGCCGTAAATACCTGTGTGATCGGCTCTCAAAGTATCTATGGTGATCACCAGGAGGTTGAGCGTGTCTCCGAGGTCAGAAAGGGCAGGGGTTTTCCCCAAGATGAGAATGATGATAATCAGATAAAAGATGACAAGCCGCTTGGAGACCATGTGAATTGCGATTTTTGGGAATTTGCTCACTGCACTTAGGCAAAACTGTCGATAATGAATCAAGCTCTCAAATAATAAGATATCACATAGTAAAAAAAAGGGGAACTCTCTCGAGTCCCCCTTCTTATCGCTTCAGCTTTTAAATCAACAGAGAGCTAAAACTGCCATTTTACTCCCAATCTCAAGATTCTTGGAGCCAGGACCGTAAAGATGCTGTGATAACCTGACCAGGACTCCTCGTCCCAGTCCAGCGTCTTGTTCGAATTGAAGGTATTGAATAGGTCAGCCATAACTTCAATAAGTCCAAATTCTCCGAGCCTGAAAATCTTACTCAGCCTGAAATCAGCAATCAGTAAATTCGGGAATCTTTCGCTTCCGTATTTCTGGGTCTCGATTTGTTCCCACCCCTGATTCAATTTTTCATAGAAGTACCTCTGAGTAGGAAATCCGGAACGATAGTTGAGGAAGCCGCCGAAGGTGAATCCGAGTGGGAGTTCTACACTGCCTATAACTTTGATGATCAGCGGAGCATCGTTCCATTGTGGCACACCATCCTGGAATTCCAGGTTGTTGGGATCGTCTACGGCCTCGAGCGGGCGTTTTACATTGGTTTTTCCATAGGTCAAAGATGCCATCAACTGCCATTTATCTGCATACCTTTTGGTCAGGACAAACTCAATACCTCGGAATGACTCCTCATATCCGGGGCGCTCGTGGACATAGTAATCGATAACTCCAATTTTCTCGTCGTTCAATTCATAAGCCGTAACATTCCCGCCGTCATCCCCAGTCCCTAAGTCTCCATCGGGTCCAGGATCCTGGACGGTCAGTGGAGTATAGTCAGCCTGTGGATCAATAGCGAGATTATCCGTCCACATAAATCTCTTGTTATTGCGGTACATGAAATTCGCGCTGAAGCCCAAGTTATGGGTGAGTTTTCTCTCGAAACCTACTGTGAATTCATCGATATAGGGAGATTTCAGATCGGGATCGATTGCATATTTTGTGGCAATATCTGTATATCTGATGGAACCGAGTTCATCTGTCTGGGCCATTTTATCGCCATTGGCATCATCCCAGGAATAGTCGACTTCCCAGTAGCTGGTTTCAATCACCCTCCATGCTGGTTCATAGCTGGCCTGGAAGGAATACCGGGCAAAGTTGGCTTTGAAGATGTTCTTCCCGTCATTCAACAGGTCAAATGTGAAACCCACTCGAGGATAGAGGGTGTTCCATGATACGACATTTTTTTTCGCAGGCGCATGCAAAGGCACAGGTTCTCCTGTTCTCTGGGTATAATAATCGGTCCATATATTTCCTGGGACTGAAGTCTCGTTGATGTGCATGTGCGTGCTGTCAAACCTTATGCCAACATTGAGCGTGATGTGCTTCTTCAAGGAAAAGGTGTCTTGGATATAGGCAGAATATATCTCATTCGTCTGAGACCACTTGACCTCCCGGAATGTCCATACTCGATAGGGTCCTGTTCTGTCTGGATAGTCGACGTAGAGGGTGTGGTTTCCCGGGTATTTACGGGTTGTGTGGAAGGGTGTGTTCTGGTATTCAAAACCGACCTTAAGTTCATGGTCTCCTCCCAGGAAATCATCTTTGAAATAATCCGCATAGCCAGAGAGCGCATATCTGTCGCTGTAGTACCAGGTATATTGGTAGTAGGCGTCATCATACATCCGTCTATAAGGCTCCGAGTAATAGACTAAGACCGCAGGTTGGCTCATATCCACGCTGTCTTGAGGGGCGAGCTGGTAGTACATGTTGTACCACCCAAATTTGAAATTCAACAGGAGGTCCGAACTCAGTGTCCATGTATCTTCCAGGTGGTAGAACCAGGAGGGAGAATCCTGGAAATACGTCGTTTCGGGAGGCCGCCTGGGCCCAGCAGACCGATTGGGCATGGCTTTGGCGTCGTAATTCACCCAGCCCATAAACTTATTGTTGTCTGTTATCTGCCAAGAGAGTTTTCCGACCCAGTGCTTCAGGTCAGTATATTCTGTTCCAGGTTTGCCATCCACCTCGTAGCCGATGATGAACCGGTTGATCTCCGTCCTGCGGAAAGCCGTGTAAAACCAAAGCTTATCTTTAAGGATCGGTCCTCCCAGATCACCACCGTAGTCATAAACATAATCTGTCGGGTTTCCGAATCCCACATCTTCATACTCCGGGTCATCCTCAGGAATGTTGTTTGCCTGGAGGCTCTCTGTCTCTCCATAGAGGCTGATCTGTCCGCTGAACTTATTCCCGCCTGATTTTGTGATCATGTTGAGGGCAACCCCGGAAGTCTGAATATCGATGGAATGGGCTCCTGTCTCGATCGAGATCTCCTCAAATGAATCAAAATCAAAGTACATGGCTGTAGCACCGTTGGCAGCCGCATCGGTGACCTGGATTCCGTCCAGATTGTATGCGGTTTGGCCCGACATGGTGCCATGGGCATATCCCCTGCTTTGCTGTCCGCTCCTGCTTCCACCGATGTTTTGCCTGTTCATGACCATTCCCGGAGTCATTTCCATAAGCACCCAGGGATCCCGTGCACTGGGAACTTTCTCTAATATATCCCTCGTGAAGCTGGTCATTATAGTGCTCGTTTTTACGTCTATGACTGGGGTTTCTCCCACCACTGTAACCGTCTCTTCCAGTGCAGACACCTCCAGGGCTGCATTGACAGTGGTTGTTTTTCTGATGGCTACCTCAACATTCGTTTTCACCAGTGTCTTGAATCCTGGCATTTCAAATGTAACTTCATATTTTCCTACAGGCATCAGTACAAATCTGAAGTTTCCGTTAGCAGTTGTAACCGTGGATTGTATCCCTTTTATAAGAGCTTCGCTTCGTATGGTGACAGTCACGCCCGGTAAGGGGGTTCCCTCGTGGTCGACAACTTTGCCGCTGATGGCTCCTGTCTGGAGTGTATCCTGTGCTCCTAGCAGAACTGCAAGGAAAAATAGGGAAAAAATAAATGGGCAAATTTTCCTGCTAAACATTTCACCTCCTTAGGTAATGATAGATTTTAAATGCTGAACTCTTCCCCTTTCTCACCTCCTCCCGATTCGAGCGATGAAAATTTAATTTCATATTTTATATGTTATGAAATTTATTTTTCTATTTCAAGCAGTTATTTATCAAACAGAAATTAAATCTTACTTTACAAGCCTCGATTGATCGAAGTGGTTAAAGGTGCCTCTCAAAAAAGACATCGTTGTGGCTATTGGAAAAAGCACACTCGAAGAATTCTGGGTAAGAGACTCGGCTTGAGAAAATAAAACTCAAGAATAAAATTCATCACTCAAAATATCAAGTATGAGCTTTGAATTGTCTGCTGTTTTGCTTTTGCGATACAGAGCGAGCTCTGTCGAAAGGGCATTGAGTATCGTTGATAGAGCAGAAATAGAGTTTGTGAAAAATAAATTATCACTTCGCACGATAATGTAGGCATGGACCCATCTGACTATCGGGGCCGTCAGTGAGTTGGTGAGGCAGACACAACGGATGTCTCTTTGGTAACAGAATTTCATAGCATCGACTGTTTCTTTTGAATAAGGAGGAAAGGATAATGCCAGAACCAAATCGTCTCTGCTTAAATTGATCAATCGTTCAATAAAGGAATGTTCGTCCTTGCTGCAGGCATATGCCTTTATTCCGGCCTGATTGAAGAGATATGCAGCAATACGGGCCATCAGAGAGCTGATCCCGAGTCCAATGGTATAGATGTGTTTTGAGCTTCGGATCAATTTTATAAATTTGGCAAATTGTTCAGGATCGATCTGGTTAATGGTCTGATTTATATTTTCTACGTCTTGCTTGGCTACCCGGATAACTGTAGAAATATGATTCTTTCCACGTGTCATGAACTTGAATCTATCCTCCGGCATCATTTTTTCTTTAGCTTCTGTGATCAACTGAGACTTTAAATTCAGAAAGCCATCGAATCCCAAATGTCGTGCGAATCTTACGATCGTCGCTTCGCTCACCTTTGTGTTTCTTGACAATTCTTTTCCGGAAAGAACGAAGATTGTCTGCTGATTCTGGATGATATAATCAGCAATTTTTTTCTCTTTTCTAGATAATTCTGGATATTTTTCAATGATGATCTTTTTGAGTTTTGAGTCTTGATTTTTATTTTGCATGATTCTACCCCTCATCATCTCATTCTATCGGATTCTTTGTCTTGAGATCAAATTGATCTCCCGGCTTCAATACGTGCATGATGATATGGAATCCGCTCACGGTTTGAGAGGGCATCAAATGGATTTTTGCCTTTGAGGCATCATATATGACAACATTCTGTTCCCCAATCACTTCAAAAGTGTCGTCTGGCTTTACGATTATTGCCGTCGACTCGTCTATGCCTATTCCGAGAAGCTCAGGGTGCTCAGCGACCAGGCTGAGAAGGCGATTGTGTCTTTTGCGCGTAACAAAATGCTGATCAATGATTGCTGTCTTAATAAATCCGAATCCTGGTGTGACAACAATATTATCGGTGAGTATCTTCTCGAAAGCATGACCATCTTCCACATTCCGTTTTTCATCACCTGTGATCATTATTTCACTCATTACCGCTGCTCCTGCGCTTGTTCCTCCAATTATCCCTCCTTCTTTAAAAATTTTTAGGAGCCTCTGGTGAATTGGGGTATCGACAAGAGCTGCTGTTAGCCTGCTCTGGTCTCCGCCTGTGAAGTAAACGCAATTCACATTATCAAGGATATTAGCGTTTTCCTCCTTCAAGGCTTGTTCTCGAGTCAGAACATGATATTCCACATCTTGAATTCCTAAACTGTTAAATTCCTCTTTCATGCTCTGTCCCGACTCTTCTGGCTGGCTGCTTGCCATGGGAAAGATAACAATTTTCCCCGTGGAAGATTCACCTATAAGCTCGAAAAATCTCGTCATCATCGCTTCGGAGCGGTGTCCACCCCCGATAATGAAGAGATGCCCTCTGTCGTTTTTCATGGATTGGAGAGGGGAGAACACAACAAATGTTAGAAATACAAAAGTGAATAATCTTCCTTTCATCAAGTATCTCCTCATGATTTCATTGCCTTCTCATTCTCTGAGTGGTCTTAGCCTGGATGGATCGCTGAGTCTTACTGAGCAATTTTTCGACTCCTTTGAGGTCGAGACGCAGTGTGTATCATTATCTAAAGGGTTCTTTGTCAGATTAAATATAATATATTTAGGACAGCAGTTTCAAACGGCGGAGTCATAACCTGATATGGCCTTACATTTTTCTATTCAAACAATGCTGCGTCCTTACAATCCATTATGTTGGAATTTTGCCAACTGGAACGGCCGGACTGTGAATGCCTGAGCCGACAGGTTCCAATTCAAGTCCTGTGATCATGGAAAAGGATATTTCATAAATCATGAATACATTGTAAAATGCATGTTTCATAGATTCGGAGGCCGCCGTAATGAAGAATAAGTCGGGTTTCAAAATGCCCCACACTCTGGTTTTAATTTATGCACTTGTGATTGGTATTTATATTTTGAGTTTGGCCGTTCCTTCGGGAAAATTCGAGCGTGTGGAAAAATCGTTCCAAGATCAGACCAAGCTGATCACCGTTCCAGGAACCTACACCAAGGTGGACAAAAAATACTTGGGTCCCGAATGGCTCCTGATTGCTCCTATCCGAGGTTTCCAGGATGCAGCTCTTATCATCTTCTTAATATTTATATTCGGAGGGGTTTTTTCTATCTTAGGGAAGACAGGAGCTATTGAATCTGGGATTCAGAGGCTTGCTCAATTTTTTTCGAGAAATCAAAGGTCAAAGAAGGTGGTTATTCCGGTGTTGATGGTAGTCTTTTCTTTAGCAGGAGGGGTATACGGAATGGCTGAGGAATCCATTCCTTTTGTGCTCATATTTATTCCTCTTGCGCTCTCTCTTGGATATGATTCCATTGTCGGAGTGGCCATACCTTTCCTTGCGTCGGCTGTCGGCTTTGCTGCTGCTTTTTTTAATCCTTTCACTGTAGGAATCGCCCAAGGTTTTTCTGATCTTCCCTTATACTCAGGTTTGACTTATCGGTTGATTCTGTGGGTGATCGGCACCATCATTGCCATCGTTTTTGTGGTTGTTTACGCTGAAAAAATTAAGAAATCTCCGGAGAAGAGCCTTGTTTATGAGCTTGACAAGACCAGGGGATATTCTGTCACTGAAACCAAGGCCAATGATCTGCCTTGGGGCATTAAACAGAAGATTGTCATATGGGTCTTGTTGGGAGGGATAGCCCTCTTGATTTATGGAATTCTTGCTGAATCCTGGTATATGGAAGAGATCGCTGCACTCTTCCTGGCCGTCGGATTAATCTCGGGGTTCATCGCTCGAATTCCTCCATCTGAGGTTGCTGCGAGTTTTGTTTCCGGAGCAAAAGATGTCATGAATGTGACTTTGATCATAGCTGGAGGCAGGGCCATCCTGATTATTCTGAATGAAGCAGTTGTCTTGGATACAATCCTTCAGTTTACGGCAGGGCTGATTTCTGTTGTTCCCAACATTGTCACAGCCCATATGATGTTCTTAACTCAGGCGCTTATCAATTTCTTCATCCATTCCGGTACAGCGCAGGCTGCTCTTACGATGCCGATCATGGCACCTTTGAGCGACTTGGTAGGAATCACGAGGCAGACCACTGTTTTAGCTTTTCAAATGTGTGAGGTGATCAATCCCATTCTGCCAACATCTGCAGTAACCATGGGGGTTTTGGGAGTAGCAAAGATCCCGTGGGAAAAATGGGCAAAATGGTTCTTGCCTCTGATGATGATACTGATCATTTTCAGTTTGATCTCACTTGTTCCTCCAATTCTCATGAAATGGGGTCCGTTTTAACTCGTTTTTTTCTGTTGGTGTGCGGTCTTGTGCATCATATCATAGATCAAAAGTGCCAACCTTTTTTGTGCTTTCCGCGTCTATATAAAAGAAGTTTGAATTTTTCGAAGTGCTGTGTTATAATCATCACTTCGAAAAGTTCGAAGTGCTCTGAGCAGAGGAGTGACGCATGAAGACTTTCACTAAAAAAGAGGAACAGATCCTGCTGGCCATATACCATCTTGGAAATGAGGCCTACCTGATTTCCATTAGAGAGAAGATCAAAAACTACACAGGAAAATACTATTCTGTCGGTACAATCTACGCTCCTTTGAACCGTCTGCATGTCTATGGATACTTAACAGCTTCTGTTGAGAAGCCGGATGCTGCATCCGGCGGCAAGCCCATCAAATATTACAGGCTGACAAAAAAGGGGTATGCTGCATTGGAGGCTCTCAAAAAACTGAACGAGTTGATGTGGGAAGGATTTAAAGCTCCTGTGTTCGAAGATTAGGTTGCGTCATGAGAGGAGATAAAAAAGAGCTTCCCCGGTTGGCTTTCTGGCTGCTGAGGCGTGTCCTTCCCAGACAGGATTTCATCTATCTGAATGGCAATTTCGAGGACATTTATGGGAACTTGATGCAAACAGAAGGCCGGTTCAAGGCAGGCATCTGGATCTGGAGGGAGATCCTCAGATCCCTGCCCGGATTCCTCTCTGCAGCGCTTTATTGGAGGATGGCGATGTTTAGGAATTACTTCATTATGGCCCTGAGAAACATAAGAAAACACACGCTTCATTCTGTAATCAACATTGCGGGGCTGTCTTTGGGGATGGCCGTATGTCTTCTAATCTTTCTGTGGGTTCAGAATGAATTCGCGTATGACCGGTTTCATGTAAACAGAGATGATATTGCCCAGGTGTATTCCGAACAGCAGTACTCGAGTGGAAGCAGCCAAATAAATATGAACTCTTACTTCCCGCTGGCAAAGGTCCTGAAGAGTGAATGTCCCGAAGTCGTCGATGCTGTCCGGTATGAATTTACGAGCGGCTTGTTATTGAAGCGCGGTGATAAACAATTCATGAACGATATCGTCGGGCTCGCCGATCCTACATTCTTTGATATTTTTTCCTTTCCTTTTATTAAAGGCAATCCCGAAATGGCGCTGAAGGAGAATTATTCTGTTGTCCTGACAGAGAAGATGGCAAAAAAGTATTTTGGGAACGAGGACCCAATCGGGAAAATGCTCAATTTGAATAATGAACTGGATATACAGGTCACGGGAATAATAGAGAATCCCCCCCCTCAATCCTCGCTTCAGTTTGACTGCATCGCCCCCTATCTTCTCCGTTTTGCTCCTGATTTCAAGGAGCCCGAACACTGGGGAGGGAATCCGCTCGAGACCTATGTTCTGTTGAATAAGAACATTGACTATGGTGAAGTAGAGAAGAAAATCACATCGATCGTGGAAAAACATGCACAATGGGAAACAGTTAAAGTGACCTTCCACCTTCATCCTCTGCTGAAAAAGCACATGTATTCTCCTCAAGGAGGCGGTCTCATTCAATCCCTTGCGATTTTTTCTGCGGTTGCTCTCTTTGTGTTGTTTATCGCCTGCATCAACTTTATGAACTTGAGTACAGCCAAGGCTGCCACACGGGCAAAGGAAGTAGGAGTGCGCAAGGTTGTGGGTGCGCGGAAGTCAGACCTCGTCCGTCAGTTTATCGGCGAATCTTTGATGCTTTCCCTCATTACTCTGGCCATAGCGATCGCTCTCCTTGCAGTCTTCCTCCCGGTATTTAATGAGCTCCTAGGAAAGCAGCTGTCTCTGCGCCTCCTATTCAAACCGGTCGTCGCCCTTGGATTTTTAGGCATTGCCCTCTTCACAGGAGCGCTTGCCGGTATCTATCCGGCTTTACATCTTTCTACATTTCAGCCAGGACGGATCCTCAGAGGACTGATCCGGACCGGCTTCAAGAGTTCCCTGAGGAAAATCCTGGTGGTGGTGCAGTTTTCGCTCTCGATCATCATGATCATCTCCACGGTTGTCGTCTTCAGACAGATGAGGTATGTAATGAGCACGGATTTGGGATTCGATAGAGAGAACTTGGTCGTTCTCCGAATGAGTCAAAGCACTCAGCGCCAATTCGAACCGTTTCGAAACGAGCTGTTGAATCATCCTCAGGTTGTCAGCATAGCTAGAAGTCTTCAGGGACCGTGGAACGTCGGATCCACGGTCAGCGCTGTGGATTGGGTTGGCAAGGTGCCGGATGAGTCTGTCAGCATGCATTGGGATTACGTGGGATATGATTATTTCGAGACTTTTAACATGGAGATCATCGAAGGAAGGGCCTTTTCCAAAGAATATCCCACGGATCAGAAAGAAGCGTACATCGTAAATGAGGAGGCTATAAAACTCATGGATATGGATTCGCCAGTCGGAAAGAGGCTGTCGGTTTTTCGGAACGAAGGGAAAATCATCGGAGTTGTAAAGAACTTCAACTTTCAGCCCCTTTATCATCCAATCAGGCCGTTTGTTTTCATGCTCAGGCCTGAATCGGGATCCCTTGCATTCGTCAGGATAAGGCCAGAAAACATTTCTGGATCTCTCAAACATATCCAGAAAGCATTCAAAAAATTCGAGCCAGATTCTCTTAGAGATCCGATGTTCTTCAATGATGTGCTCACCCGCTACATTTACACATCAGAACAGCAGACAGAAAAAATTTCGGGTTACTTCACCATTCTGGCTGTCCTGATATCCTGTCTCGGACTCTTCGGTCTTGCTGCCTTCATTGCAGAGAGGAGAACCAAGGAGATCGGCATCCGTAAGGTTGTGGGTGCCTCAATGAAGGACGTGGTGTTCATGCTGTCCAAAGACTTCACCAAATGGGTGCTGCTGTCCAATGTTATAGCTTGGCCAGTGGCCTATTTTGTTGCACAGAAGTTTCTCCAAAAGTATGCTTTCAGAACAAGTATTGGGCCAGAAATCTATGTTCTGTCTGGGCTGGCAGCTTTTGGCATTGCTTTGGTGACAGTCAGCTACCAAGCTCTCAAAGCAGCCCGGGCCAATCCTTCAGATTCCCTGCGCTACGAATAGGTCACATCCATAATTCGGTGACCACATAATTCGGTGACAGTATACGCGATTACTTAATTCGGGAATTGCATGATTGAGGATTCTAACTTCAATATTCTTAATCTCAAGATAATTAAGTGAATGAGTAGACTGTCCCCCCAATTTCTGTCAGCATAATTAGGTGATCGCGTATACTGTTCCCGATCTCATTCCCGATCTCACATGTCATCAATCTCATATATTAAGAGATTGCCGCATTTGGTTCGCAATGACAAATGACTGCAATGACTTTGTTCTAACTTCTAATGATTCATATAATGATAAGATGAAGACAAAAGCAGAATAAAGCATCCTTTTGATTGAGACGTATATACAAATGAAACGTGGTGAGATGAAGGATAACGATCTTGTGAGAGAGTGCCTCCAAGGCAATGTAGAGTTTTACCGCGAGCTCATAGATCGATACCAAGATTATGTCATGGCTGTTGCCCTGAATATCTTGATGAATTACGAGGATGCACAGGACGTATGCCAGGAAGCCTTCCTCAAAGCCTTCAGGAATCTCGAAAAATTTGACTTACAGAAGAGCTTCAAAAACTGGTTCTATTCGTTGCTCTATAACTGTTGCCTGGATCATCTGAGGAAACGAAA
>JABAOC010016011.1_pt3 | contig 15417 bp, 18 predicted proteins | sample 7062161 | NCBI WGS metagenome assembly JABAOC01 (sample SAMN14538625, study PRJNA623070) | marine sediment metagenome | biome: marine biome [ENVO:00000428]; feature: marine pelagic biome [ENVO:01000023]; material: deep marine sediment [ENVO:00002113] | place: India: Gulf of Khambhat ... | reverse complement strand
GGTTTATCTTTCTTTTCTAGAATCTTCTTAAAAGAATTAATCTCTCCCTCATTTCCTATCATCTCATCAAAATCTTGTGGTCGATATTTTCTGTATAGATTCATAAATTCCTCCATATTCGTATCATTTTTTTATTTATCACTTCTTTTATTTTATCTAAGAAGATTAGTAGATTTTCTTTTTCTTTTTTCATATTTCTTAATTTTTCATCATTCATATACGCTTGATTAGTATGTCCTTTTCCTGAATGAATATAATCATAACACGGAGAACATAAATTTTTGGTAAATGCTCCTTTATCAGACGTATTTGGACAACCAAATATTCTGCACTTCTTTACTTTTTTCATTTATTTTTCCTCCTGATCAAATTTAACTGCTATCCTAATATACATAGGAACACTTCTAACAATATGAAGACAATTAATAATCACTTTTGAGTCACAATTTTTACAAATTTGCTCTTCCCCATTAATATCGTTGGCAATTTCAACTGGAACGCATTCCAAATTATATGTTTCAAAATCACAGTTCAAAGCCTTTGATTGAAATTCAATCTCAGCCCCACACTTTGGACATTTTGTTACTACAGAATCAAAACTCATAATATTCCCACCTCCTTCATATCACTCCAATCACCATTTATCTCAGATCTTTCTTTCTCAATCTTCAGTGGAACAATAATCCAATCCCAGTATTCTCTTATTTTTTCCGTTCCATAAAGTTTTATAATCTTATCAATTTCTTCTTCATCTTCTGGATGAGCATCTAAAACGATTGCATCATGTATCTGACCTATAACCTTACTTCTTCCACTTATCTTTTCTATTTTATCTTGTACGTTAATCAATGTCCATAATAGACAATGAAAAGCACTACCTTGGATTGGATAATTTGTTACCTTTGTTTGCTTAATAGGTCCATAACATCGAAATCCAGTATATAGATCCAGATATCCCTTCTCCTCATATTCTTCTATGAATCTCTCTTTCCACTCTTGATATATAACGAATCTCTCATTCCAGAATTTATCTTCAATATCTTCAACATGAGATTCAAAATCTTTGAATGTTCTAATCCCTTTTTCTTTTAGATGGTTTTTGGTTTCTTTTTCCATTTCATTCCAGATATTTGGAGCTATATTCATAGAAGTAGATCCATAGAAAGATGGAAAAACAAAACCATTCTTAGCAAGATATCTTTCTTTCTTTGTGAATGTTTCTTTAGTACGAAAAAACAAATCTATTGCTATATCTCTATGCATATCTGTTGTAGGATCTAATATATATTTAATCATCATCGGATCTTGATTATAGCAAGCAGCAATACAAACTTCTATTCCCTTATAATCATATTCTATCAACCTATTTCTAAATGTAGGAACTATTATTGATCTTATTATCTTTTTAGATCTTTCATCTCTTTTTGGAACATTTTGAAAATTAGGGCTATCTGAGCTACTTCTAAATGTATTTGCAAGATGTAGATTAAAGAAAGGTCTTAGAATTCCATCAACCTGCTCTCTTCTATATTGTGCCAGATATGTATCTTTCATTTTTTTATATTTTCTATATTGTAATATATCTTTCACAAAATCTAATTCGATCTTTTCTAATGCTTTGATATCTGTCTTCCCTCCTTCTTCTGGAACCTTATATCCTAGCATATTATATAATAGATCTGCTAATTGCATATTGCTATTAAAATTCAGTTTTTTCTTCTTTTTCTTTTCCCACATTTCAGCTTCTTTACTTTCCATTATATTTTCTTCTAATAGATTATTTCTTTTCTCCAGTCTATTGAATTCTAGATTCATTTTATCTATATTGACTTTCATACCCTGCTGCTCTATTTTAGAAAAACAATCTATTCCTGATAGAAAAAATTTAAAACCCTCTAATTGATGATCTTTCAATTCTTCTTTTTGTTTTTCATATAATTTCATTGTGAAATAAGAATCTAAAGCACTATAATATAATAATTCTTTTGTTGGAGCTTCGTGTATTATATTGAATTTATTATTAGATTTCTTATCTTCTCCTGCTTTTAATCCTCTTATATATTTATCTACTGTATCATATCCGATAATTCCAAAATTCACATATATTTGAAATTTTAGACTTGTTGATTTCTTATTATCCAAACAGTGTGATGCTATACAAGTATCCCAGACCCATGGAGATACCCAATATGCAGGAATCCAAAACCCTCCTGCTCTGACATGAGTCCAAATATTTTCAAAATCTATCTTGTGTGCTATCTTACCTATATTTTTAGAAGTTAGAATCTTACACCACAATTCTTCAAATTCTCCTTCATTATGAAAGAATGGAAAAGCATAAGATTGCCCATTCGCAGCAACTGAAGCACACACAATTTCATGTCCTAATCTATGAGGTTTCACTCCTGTGGTTTCATAATCAAATACCATATATGAAGGTTGACGTTCTAACAGATTTTTTAACCATTTCATCGTTTCTTCATAAGATTCTGTAAGAAAACAATTATTTTCTATGTCTATTTCTGGAAATTTTGTATTATTTTCAACTAATTCTATAGCTTTTCTCAGATCTTCCTTCCATATTTTCTTTAAAACCTTATCATTTTCATTGTATAATAAGTGTGCTGGATGGTAAGTAGGACAGATCCAACATTTATATTCTTGATCTGGAATTTGTTCTGAAAAGAATGCTGTATTTCTTATACTTGTTAATCTGCCTTTCAATCTATGACCTAATATAGATTGAACAGCACTAGCTCCTAATAGAATAATTACCTTAGGTTTATATTCTTCAATTTCTTTTAATAATCTATGTCTGCATTCTCCTATCTGAACAGATGAAGGAGTTTTATTATCTTTTGGTCTACAGATTACTGCATTTGTAATCTTGCAATCTTGCCTCATGTGAATTCCTAGATCGGTTAGAACATTTATCAATAGTTCACCAGCTCTACCAATGAATGGAACTCCCTTTTCATCTTCTGATCTGCCTGGTGCTTCTCCTACTATTAGAATTTTTTTCTCTCCCTTTCCAGATATTTTCATTTTAGGTGAGATACAATTTCTATGCAATCCGCATAGATCACATCCGATTCTTTTCTTTTTTGAACTTTGATTGATCGAATCTAAGGTATCTCCTGTTCCAAGATTGAAGAAGCTTTTTTTAAACATCTTCGTCTCCTATGATGGTTGATACAATTTGCATATAGTCTTTACTATGAAAGGTTAGATTATCTATATTAGAATCGGTTGATTTTATATAGAAATCACATCCCTTCTTCGCCGCTTCTATAAGAAATGAGGAATCAACCCATATCTTTATTTCAACATCTTTTTTTAATGGTTGATCTAATTTAATTTTTTCATTAATCTTTCCAGCATATTTCTTTGCAAAGAATTCTAATTCGTCTTTTCTTATTGTCATTCTTATTGCCGAAGAACCTTCTACTTCACTTGATAGAACTGATACTCTATCTACTACATTAGAAATCTCTTTTGGAAATGATCCTTCTACATCTCCTTCATCTTTCTCTTTTTTATGGATTTCTGCTATTCGAGATTTGACTATCTCTTCTATCTTTTGCTCAGGATATCTAGAATCATCTTTCCTTTTGCAGCTAAATATTGTTCCATTCTTTGATTTGAAATGAGTCCAAGATTCACTAACAGAATATTCTTCAAGTCCTTCAATCTTAACTAATTCTGATACAGATGGATCATCTAACCAAAATCTATCTATCTTGCTTGATAATTCAAAATAGTTGATTCTTACGATATCAGTACTCATCATTTTTTTATCATCTACAAAAATACCGCGCTGAGGAGCGGAATTATTATTGATTCTACACAATCTGATCGCTTCAAGAAAATTATCTGGTAAAGATTTCCATTCTAGTTTAGAAATATTCAATGTAGAAATATATTCAGAAATAGAATCTTTGATCTTTATCATTTCTATTTTTGTCTTTCCATCAGTGATTTTGAAAGATTCTTCTCTTTCTTCAATTTCAATTTCATCAGAAGATATCTTTGAAATTAGATTGAATAGATCAATAGATTTGACTGCTCCATCAATTTCTTTTTCTGTGATAAAAGGAACAGACACAGAAATATTATCATTGTAAGAATGTATTGCTTTCTTTGAAAAAACAAAAGTATCTGCTCCATCAATTATTGCTGTTCCTTTTTCTACTCCAGGCAGACATTTCTTCATCGCGTCTAAAAATAATTTTTTTTCAATTTTCATTCTCTTCTCCTTTTTCTCTTAAATTTTTTATAGCTTTGATTGATTTTTCAGTTTCCTTTCTAAAAAAGAAACTATGCAATCTATTTTCTACTAGATCAATAATCACTTCTTCTTTCTTAATTGGATCTCTTTCTTTTTCTTGTTCGTGAGATCCAACTCCTGCAAAATATATCTTCATAACAAACCTCTTTTTCTTGATTTTTTGAAAGGTCTTGGATAAGATAACCTATTCATTAATTCTTTCAGATAAAAAATGTTTAATCTCATTCTGTCATAATATGTATTGCATGCCCCTCTTTCTATAATTTCTTCATTTCCTTCTCTATCGATTTTTGATTTTCCCATCTTCATTCCATATAGATTTAGATATCTGTCTATTATTTTTTTCTTTAACGACGATAGGTGAGCATAATGATTATTTACATAACTTCTTATCGAGCATCTAATCCTTACAGGAGTAGACGAATAATCCCATTTATTATTTCTCCACCAAGGCATCATGAAAGAACCCATAACTGCCTGCATAATCCAAGTAGTGCTATCTACACTATACCAAGGATATCTTTTCATCAAATCTAATGAAGTCATTGCAAAGCCATGTATTTTAACTTTGGGTAATTTATCTGAGGTGCCGCATACTAATGAAAAAACTTCATCGCCAAAATGATAATATTTTTCTTTAGTCACTTCTTGTCCTAATCCACCTACTCCTATATAATCATATTCATCCATATATTTTTTCAACCACTTGATATCTTCTCCGAAATGAAAGACAGGCAGAGGGTTTAAACTATGTTGATCTTCTAAATATTTCTGTACCTTCCATGTCAATTCTGGATTAAATATAACATCAACATTGACATATATATCTATTGAATCGATATGCTTTTTTATAAAGTTAGCATAATTATCTACATAGTTCCAAAATTTATCTGATTCATAAAATTTAAAATTATGTGTTTCTCTAGTCCCTTCGGTTGTTCTAACATATTTATTATATAGACTATGTGCACCAGAATCTAAAAAGAAATTAAATTTCGATTCTTTCAACTACTCCTCCTCCATTCTCATTATCTTCATATATCTCAACCATAAATAATTCTTCAAATTTATTTGAAATATCTTCTGCTATCATTTCACAACTCACATTAATTAATTCTTTATCTCTATATTTCTCAGTTATATATTTTTCTACCTTTCTTTTGAGAGATATAAATTCAATCTGTCTATTGTTATGAAAAACCCATGCTCTTGCTTTTCCATGAAAGATATGTCTGTGAGGATATTTTAGAAAATCAACTTCTTCAATATTGCACTTTTCCCAATTATGAATAGCAGGAAACTGAAATTTTATTATGATGTATCGATCGTATCTTCTCATATAATTCTTATCCTCCTTACGATATCTTCTACACTTTCTATATATCTAGTTTGAGAAAAACGAGTATGAAAATGAATGCCATTATAGATCATTTCTACTGCTTCTTCCAAAGAGGCATATCTAAAACATGAATTGAATATTTCTTGATAACTCAATCTGTCTGGAACAACTGGAATACATCCTAGATTGAAAGATTCAAGCATTGCAATTCCAAATGTTTCTTGTAGAGCACTACTGAAAGAAACTTTAGATTCTGCTAAGCATTTGTAATATTCTTTTTTATTCCTACATCTTTCTTTTGTCACAACAAATTCTACTTCATCATTTGGATATCTATCTTTATACATCTCTTCTATTCTCTTGAAGACGAAAGGTTGTTTTTCTATAGATAATCTATGTGGAAATACAACTTGGTTCTTTTTTTCTATATTTTTTTCTTTCTTTGTTCCTTGATAGCAAGGGAATTTTACCACTTCTATATTCTTATAATTCCCTCTATTTGTTTCTATCAATTCTTTATGAAAATTTGTTGCTACATATATTTTATCGAAAATTCTTAACCAACTCTTCTCAAGATCTTCTCCCCATTCATTGCATCCGCTTTGAGTCAAGAAATCATAAGGATCATAAGTTCCTGCATGCATTATCCCTTCAATTCTTATTCTTCTATTATCACAATCTCTTATATATGCAATCATTTCTATACCTGGAAACCAAAGATCCATGAAAAATATTGTTCCTTCAAATCCTTTCTTTAGAAGGTAAAGAATTGATTTTAATTGTTCTAATTTATAAATATTCGTATCATATATATCAAGAAATTGTCCTTTCTTTATTTTTTTCTTTTTTTGATCTCCAATTAAGAAGTAAGAAGTTTCTCTCTTTTTGAATTCTTCTTTAAACCACTTGATCCATTGCAAACTATATCTCTCTTCAAGAGGCTCGATTGGAACAAACATTAATCTTGTCATCTACTTCTCCTTTGTTCTTAAATCTTATTAGATCAGAAAGAAAAGAATGAATTAATCTTATAGGACTTCTGTTATAACATTTTTGACATTTTCTAGGTTCTTCTCTTTTCATATGATTGATTCTTAATTTATCATATCTACTTGAATTCCATATATATTGTAGATCTTGTTCTAGAATATTTCCCATAGGAAGGGATTTTTCAAAATCAAAACAACAAGGAACAATCGTTCCATCTGCTTTTATAGAAACAGTAGAAAAAGGATTTAGACACATCTCTCTATTAGATAATTCGTACCCATCTAATTTCTCCCCTCTATTTTCTACAAAGCAATCATCTATGCATCTAGTTAAGACATTTCTATTATCAAAACGAGATAAGAATTCTTTTAATCTTCTTTCTTTGTCAGCAAAGAAATCATCTGTCCATTTTGAATATAATATCTGGATATGAACTAAAACATTTCTATTTATATTTCTTAGAAAGAAATTCAAGTTATCTAAGAAATCTATCCATTTATTGGGAAATCTTGTTTTTTCATAATTTTTCTGATCAAATATATCTAGAGATATTGTAACAATATCTAATTTGTTGAATAGGTCCATATCAATTATCGTTAGATTCGTCGAAAGCCCAAGATAAATTCCTGTCTCCTTAATCATATCAACTATTTTATGGATCTGAGGATGAAGCATTGGTTCTCCCGCCATTTGCAATTCGGTATATGGAGTATTTTGAAGATAACCTTTTTCAATAATTAATTCTATTAGATCAAGTGTAATATCTTTCTTTTGTTCTAACCTTTGATTTAGACACATCGGACATTTTAAATTACATCTTTCAGTTATTTCAATCTGATAGATATATGGATAATTTATATCTTTCATAAAATGAATCTTCTCTTTTTTCATTATCTATTATTTCCTATTAGATTTATAAATTCCTGTCGTACTTCTGGTTTTTTGAAAGACCCCTCTAAACTACTTGTTATCATCTTAGAGTGCTGTTTCTCAATTCCTCTACTTGTCATACAGAAATGAATTCCTTCTAATATACAGCCTGCTCCATCTGCCTTTAATTCTTGCATTAAAAAATTTGTTACCTGTTCACAAATTCTTTCTTGGATTTGAAGTCTTCTTGAAAATGTCTCCAATAATCTTGCTAGTTTTGATATTCCTATTACCTTCTTCTTTGGAATATAAGCAATATGAGCTTTTCCAAAGAATGGAAGCATATGATGTTCACAAGTTGAATAGAATTCTATATCTTTCAATATCACCATTTGACTATAAGTTTCTTTATCAAAAGTTTTCAATAATTCTTTCGGATTCTGCTTATATCCTCCAAAAAGTTTCTTCCAAGATTCCAATACCCTATTTGGGGTACCTCTAAGTCCTTCTCTATCTGGATCATCTCCTATATAGGTTATCATATTTTTGATAAGATTCAACATATTATCTTTCTCTGCTTGTTTTGCAATCATATTAATTTCTTCCATCATCTTTTTAAAACCCTCTTGTGGTTTTATAGATATATTTATTTTAAAATCTTTTTTCATCTTATCCCTATCAATTTTTGCCATTGTAGACTTAATCTCCATTCTGGATATTTTTTGATATATTCTATTGTTTCCATTGTCCAATCTTTTTCCTTTGAGATACAAGGTTGAAGAAAATTACAATCTGGTGATGCTAACCTATATTTTCTATATGGTTTAATATTCTGTCCATAATATACTATCTTCAATTCATTATATATATGATGAGTTTCAATATCTATCATGCATTTTGGAGAAAATGTAATCCAATTAGCATCTTGTGCTTCTTCTAAATTATACCCATTTGTTTCAACATATATTTTATATCTGAATTTAGATGTTGAATGAAGAAAATAGATCAACTTGCTGATAGGCTGAATTGTAGGTTCTCCTCCTGTGAGGATAATATTTGAACAATTATACTTTTTGATTTCTTTCTCAATTCCTTTTATATTAGTTATTATTTTGGTAGAATAATTGGTATCACAAAAACCACATTCCCTATCACAACCAGCAAATCTTATGAAGACTGCTGGCATTCCAGCATTATACCCTTCTGCCTGAATCGAATAGAATATTTCATTGATATTATACCTGATCATTCTTATACTCATATCATACCCATCCAGTATAAGTTTCTATCTCATTCTGTATGAATGTAGATATATTATTTTCACTCTCTTGCACATCAACTCTAAAGCAATATGGGGAAAGTTCAGTCCATATCCAATAAGCTATATTTTCTGCAGTTGGATTGAAATCAAAGATGTCGTTTAGATTTTTATGATCCAATCTATCTTTGATCAATTTTTTAATTCCAGAAAAATCAACAATCATTCCATTCCCATCTAATTCTGTTGCTTTGCAATGAACCGTTATAATCCAATTGTGCCCGTGAAGATTTTTGCATTTACTTTCATAAGGGAGGTTCAATGAATGACTTCCTGCTATCTCAAATCTTTTCTTAATATAATACATATCTTTTCTCCTTTCCTTACACTTATATTATAGGAATTCACCTTCTTATTTAGAAACTTTTTTATTTCTTTTCGTATCTTTTCATATCAACCTCATCTTTCATACAGCTATCTAAATAAGCTTTTCCTATATCATAGCATTGTAATACCACTACCTGGCCAGATGCGGTTCTTCCTTCTCTTTGTACAACAGTTTCTATTCTCATTACTCCATCATCTCTCTCAGAATCATTTTGATTAAGTGATATCATTTTTGTGACATGAGCCAATTTTCTATAATCTTCTGCAATATCTACTGCTTTTACATCTCTTTCCATACCTCGCCTACCTGTTTGACTACCTGTTACAACTAAGATTGATCTTTCTTGAGCCATACCTCTCAATGATTTCCATGTAGAATCTATTTGGTGTCGATAGTCCATTCTTTCACTGATAGGTCTTAAAAGATCTGCATAATCCACCACAACAACATCTGGAACAAAATTTTCATAATATTCTAAATTAATCAATTCTGTTTCTATATCTTTGACACTCGCTCCATAAGATGGATATGTCACAAGTCTTATGTCTCCTGTTCTAACAATTTGTCTATAGAACCTTTGTTTACCTTCAATCTCGGATAAGTCTATTGCATTTACTTTTCTTTCTTTGAATTTTATTTCTTTCAATTTTCTAGAATCGTCAAAATAAGGAATTTTTATCATAGAATTATCAATAGGTTGTCCTACCATAGTCTGCCACATTCTTCTTAGCATCTGCTGTTCGCTCATTTCTAATGATATAAATAATACTCTTAATCCATTTAGCATTGCTCTATATCCTGTATGCCAAAGATAATGAGTCTTTCCCCTCTTCATTGCTCCCATTATAGCAAAAAAATCTCCTCTCATGAAAGGACCTATGCTTCTTCCAAAAGCACCTTGATAACTAAAGAGAAATTCATATTCATGTGAGAATGCTTGTATTATAGCAATCTTATCTTCCAAGATATCAATTCCTCTTCCAATCATTCTCTCAATTTTTCTATATTCACTGATAAAACGTTCTCCAGATATTGGATCATTATTATGAACACAACCTTCTAATTTTTCTTTCAATGCATCTAAAGATCTCAATTTGAAGAAATCAATAGCATTCTTTACAGTATAGGGAACATTATAGACTTTTGACCTTTCCCAATCTGAACTTAGATTTTGTAGAAATTCTTGAATAAGTTCAATATCATCCTCATTTCTAATATCTTTCTTTTTCTTTAGATAGATTTCTTCTATCGTTCTTTTAGGTGCTTCAGATGTATAATCAAAATATTCCCACACCCAACTAGCAATCGTTCTACTGAAAGAAGATTGAAAAAGATCTGGTCTAGCTATATTTTGGATATTAATCAGAAAAGAAGTAGAAGTAATCATATGTGATAAGATTCTTCTCTCCTCAGATAAGTCGATTTTCTTTCTTTCTATCATCTATTCCTCCACAATATTTTTTTATTAGCTTATTTAATAGATCATCATCTTCTGTCTTTTTTCCATCTATTATTCCTGTGATTGTTCTTAATTTGTGATCTAATACGTGTATTATATCTTCTTCAATCGTTTCTGTAGCAACCAGATAGTAGATATTCACGCATCCTTTTTGTCCCATCCTATGCAATCTATCTTCAGCTTGTTTATGATCAAAAGGACTCCATATAAGTTCTACAAATACAGCATTCGTGCATACATTCTGCAGACCATCAATTCCAACTCCAGCTGATATTATATTCCCAATGAATAATCTAATATCATCATCATTCATAAATTTAGATTTAGCATCTTCTCTATCTTTTGATCCTATTCCTCCATACATTTTGACTGATATGTCTTTAAATTCTTCGTATAAGAAATCTATTACAGATCTATGATAAGCATATACCACTAATTTCTCATCACTATCTAAAAAATCTCTAATCCATTTTACTATCATTTCTTTCTTCATTGCGAAAGCTGAGAACTTCAAGCTTTCCAATTTTTTCTTTAATTCAAAAACAGAATCGAATTGATTATTTTTAATTTCTTCTAATTTAGAGTTATATTCCCCATCAGATCCTTTTTGTACCTCAAGTGGAATCACTGTTCTTATCTTTGGAGGAAGATCTTTTAATACCTCACTTTTCATTCTCCGAATCATCACTTGAGAAACCAAAGCATGTAATTCTTCAATATGGCTTGCTCCTTTGAATTGCCATCCAAATCCATTGAATTTTGGATCACAATATCTATGGTAGAATTTCCATCTATTTGGAAATAGTTCAGGATCAGCAAGATTCAAAGCAGTAAAAAATTGAGCAGGTCGAGATCTGATAGGTGTTCCAGATAGACCAATAAAATCTAAGACCATTTTAGATAGATGAACGAAGCCTTTTGTCCTATAAGCATCTGGATTTCCGATATATTGAAATTCATCAGCTATAATAACTTCAAAAGGAATTTTTTTTAATTCATCAGACCATCCTAATAATACTTTCTTCTTACCTTCCTTCTTAGACCAGAGTAATATTTCCCAATTAATGATATAAGATCTGTCTTTCTTAAGTAAATAAGGAGTTTTTCCAGATAAGATTTCTACCTTATCATTTCCTACCCATTTTCTCCATTCTTCTTTCCATTGCAACTTTATAGTTGCAGGACAGACGACTAAAGCAGGTCTTTTTTCTGGAAATAATTTTAGATAAGATAGAGCTTGAACCGTCTTTCCTATACCCATATCATCTCCAATTAGTCCTCTGCCTTCTCTCCACTTTAGAAATCGTAAAGAGTCTATTTGATAAGGACGTAACCTCTTAAAAGATTCTTTTGGAATATTATATCTTTTCCATTTATTTTTTATTTCTTCTTTGCTTATTCTTATTTCTTCTCTTTGATGCTTTTGAATAATAAAACCAAAATCTTCTAATGCCTCAATATTCTTTTTTGATGCAGGGATTTCCCATATCTTTTCATTCATTAGAAATCTTCTACCAGATATAGATTTGATAAAAGACAAGGTTCTTTTCCATTCTTGAGAATCGCTGAGTTTGAATTTCACACTGATTGTATCTGTTTCATTATCTATAGTTGCTTCTTTTATTTTTATCATCCTATTTCTCTTCTAATCTTTCTTTTGCCATCTTTCTTAATGATTCTGGAGAAGGTATAGGCATTCCTACCTCTCCACATTCTATCTTTATTTTCTTTATCTCGTTTGAAATTTTATCTTTATATATATCTTCTTCTTTCTTCTTAATTATATGATCAACCTCTTTCTCCAATTTAGAATCCATGTTCAATTCTATATTGAATCCATTTAGCATATAAGCTCGAAAGTTTCTCCAATAAGAATTCTCTGGATCTATAGGAAGAGGCCTGCATCGAAATTTACTTCCCATTTCTTCTGATAGATATTTCATAACCATATAGAAGAAGTTTTCTACATGACCGCAATGATAACCCCATCCATTATCATGATATGCTTGGTTATATCTTATCAATCTTTCATTATTCTTCTGATACCAAGAATATAATTGATTCATATTACTCCAAAATTGTAATGATTCATAATCATCAAAATGAATCTTCTCTTTTTTCAGAAATTTTTCTAGAGAAGAATGAATAGAATTTGGAAGTTTATTCTTCTGCCATCCGCTCTTATATCCACTAGCAGTTTTAGATTTTATATTTAGATATTTTAGAAACATTGATTTCCCAGGTTCTCCAATATTTCTAGAATTGAAGAAGAATTGATTAATATCTTTTGGAAACCAAATTCCTTTTCCAACCTTTCTAGATTCTTGCTTATCTGATACAAAATTTTTCAATGATAATATTATTAGATTTTTTACTTCTCTCCATGTATCATATCCTCTGATATTAGGCCATTCGGATATCCATCTTTTTTCCCAATCTTTTTCTAACTTGATCTCTCGGGCGAACCTGCCAGATTTGATCATCTTAATATAGGAGATGGTCTTTCTTATTAGTTTAGAAGGATTCTTTCTATCTTTAGGCAATTTATGTGGAAATTTTCCAATCTTAATTAGATCATCTAAAATATTATAGATAGTTGGAATTATCTCATATTTTTCAAAAGATGGAATGATATCAAAAGGATTCTTTTTAGAATCCTTGTATATATTATTAGTACTTAAAGTATTTAATCTATTAGTACTTAAAGTATTTGTACCTTTTTTTCCACTCTGTGGAAATCCGAGAGGGTGGGATTCTCCACCCTTATGTTTTTCCACTCTGTGGAAATCCGAGAGGGTGGGATTTATTGTTTCTTTTTTAAATATATGATTAATTTTGATATACCATCCTTCTATTTTCTTAGTTTTTTGATCTATTTTTTTTATATCTTCTATCAATAATAATTTTTTTAATTTCTTCTTTGCTTCTCGTATTCTTGCTTCAGATATTTTCAGTCCTTTTGATGCATATTTGACAGAACATCTTATCTGATTTGTTTTTTGCCATCTTGCAGTGTAATAATAGAAAGTATATAGTCCTATACAATCATTTGGATCTTTTGTTTTTAGAAATTTATCTATTGTTGCTTTTGTTATTGAAATCAAATGGTCTGAATCTATTTTGCTCATCTAGTCTATTTCTCCCTTTTTCCTTCTTTCTTCTATCCAGGTATATAGTTTATAGATTTCATTTTCATTATATTTTCTAGGTTTTGCTTTCTCTATTTTTTTGATCAATAATTCAACACATCTAATTAGATATCTTCTATTATGTTCAGGATATTGATTATCTTCTCTCGTCCTTATTATCCATCCAGAATTCATTTTCTTACATCTTTTACCTCTATAGGTATAATCTAGCCATATTGGATTTGGTTTATATCCCCTCTTCTTCATTTCTGCTATAACTTTCATGTGATAATTATATAGGAATTCCCAATCATATAGAAATACATAATCTATTATACTATGTTTTCTACCCCAGCATAATCCTCTCAATGCACAGCATTCTCTGTGCTGTCCTAGTAATTGTTGTCTAGGTAATACAGAAATCATGTCTATATGCCAAAGTCTCATCATTACTCCTTACACTTATATTATAGGAATTCACCTTCTTATTTAGAATGAAAAATAGTAATAGTAAAAATTATTTTAAAATGATCTTGACTTTCTAGGAAAATGTGTTATATTATATAGTGAGGGAAGGAGATTAGATCGAATGATGAGGAGTACAGATTATGAGAGTTGGTAGTATTGTAAAATTGAGGGTTTCAATATTAGATAATGATGTTGGGGCTTTAGGGTTATGCTATGAGGAGTACAAGATTGGTGAACATTCAGGTTATTCTATAATATTTGAGAATGGCAGATATGATGGATTTTCACTTGAATGTAAAGAGGTTGAAAAATTTCTGGAGGAAATTAGTTTTTCAAAAAATCATAGCAGGTATGAATTTAAAAATGTTCTTCAGCTTAGCTATGATTTTGATAATGGATTATTTGATGATATTTTTAAGAATATCAAAATCTAGTCCAGAAATAAGAAATTGATTTTTTTCGTTCTTTCTAATATTATCTATGTATTGTCTGAGAGGAATAAGGTAGATCGGTACGCTTATCAGACTCCAATCTATTACATTTTTTTGTGATAAAAAGGCTCCCAAAATCTTAACAAATCTTGAATTAGATTATTTATTTTTTTAAATAAGGCTCCCACGTATAAAATTTCTTTTGATCAGTTGATTGGTTCTATTTTATATTTTTCTAGAATTATAATAATAAGGAGGTACGATATTATGGAAGAGAAAGATATTATTCTAGTTTTAGAGGATGATTCTGGGTGGCTATCTTTTTTTAAGAAATTTTTCAAAAAGATAGTTCCACCACCTGAATTATTTATCACTGATGATGTCGATGATTCTATTTCTTTCTATAATGATCATAAAGAAAGAATTAAGCATGTGATAGTTGATTATGATCTTAAAAATGGAAGATTTGGAAAAGAATTCTTGGAAAATATTAAGAAAGAAGAAGGAATCATGTTTCATGCTAATTCTCAAGATGATGATTCCAATGCTCTTTTGGTAGAATGTGGATGTGATTCAATTCTTGAGAAGAAATTCTCTAAGATAAAAGAGATATTTCAATTAAAATAAGAATATGGAGGTAAACATGAAGGACAGAATTGAAAAAGACAATCTATTTGAAAAGAATAAGAACTTAATCTATAGTAGATCTTGGTATTATTCTAAAAAACATCGTATAGATTTTGAAGAGATCAAATCTGAAGCTTTTCTTATCTTCTGCGAAGCTATTGAAAGGTATAA
>JABAOC010008771.1_pt3 | contig 15417 bp, 18 predicted proteins | sample 7062161 | NCBI WGS metagenome assembly JABAOC01 (sample SAMN14538625, study PRJNA623070) | marine sediment metagenome | biome: marine biome [ENVO:00000428]; feature: marine pelagic biome [ENVO:01000023]; material: deep marine sediment [ENVO:00002113] | place: India: Gulf of Khambhat ... | reverse complement strand
CTCGACCGATCGGTTAAGAGCCGATTGCTCCACCTAGCTGAGCTACAAGCCCAAAAACAAGAGAGATGCGCAATAAAATAATATTTATTATTTTTTTTCTTGTGATTTTTTTATATCTGATTCGTCTATTTTAGAAATGTACTTAGCGTCAATANNNNTCAATACTATCCGTGATATAGACATCTTTACCTGCTTGATATATTTTAATTCCAGCTTTCTTTGCTTTTTTCCCATCTATCTTTAAGAGAAGTGGTTCATCGGTTCTTACTCGACCTGCCTCAAGAGCTTTTTCTATGCTCCCACTAAGATGCACATTTTTTCTGTCAATAGGATTTAGCCCACCTTCTAAAATAATATCAATCTCCTCTTCTGTAACAGGATAATAAAATTCATCTAAATCAGCAAGTGGTAAATCATCAAGATTTACATCAATTGTATGACCATATGTTGCTCTCACCATACCTCCATCAATCTGATATCTTCCTTTGGGATCTGTTAATGCAATAGCTTCAATATGGTGGTTTCGTAACCAATGAAATCCTGACCTGCTAACTCCTATTGCCTCTACAAATTCAGTAATATCTACCCATCCATGTCCATCAATCATAACTCCAAGTTTTTCTGGAAAGTGGCGAAGTACTCCAGCTATAATACGTCCTAGTGAATTAAGTTCCCTATCATTCATTAAAAATTTTCCTTTTTCATTGCAAACCGGACAGGATTCCCCTCGGTAATAACCGTGTTCTTCACATTCGCCAAGCATCTTCTATTTTCCATAATAAGAATTATAAGTATAAGTTTTTGTATAGGTTTAATATTACAGCTTTGGTGAACTATTGGAACAGGAAGATATGAAAAGGATTGCAGCGGAAAAATCTGTTGAACGTGTAGAAAATGGTATGATAATTGGATTAGGTACAGGTTCAACTGTTGAGTATGCAATAAAAAAATTGGGAGAAAGGATAAAAACTGGATTGAAAATAGAAGGAATTCCTACGTCTTTAAAAACAAAAAAATTAGCATTAGAACACAATATACCACTAGTAGATCTTAATGATTATCCAGAAATTGATTTAACTATTGATGGAGCTGATGAAGTTGACTCTCATTTGAATTTAATTAAGGGAGGCGGTGGGGCCTTAACGAGAGAGAAAATAGTTGCATATCACTCAAAAAAAGAAATAATAGTAATAGATGAAACAAAGGTTGTAAAAAAATTAGGAATCGGCTTTCCTATTCCTGTTGAGGTTACAAAATTTGGCTGGAAAGCAACAAAAAAATCCTTAGAAGAACTTGGTTGTACAATAGAATTGAGAACCATTATGGATGAAGTGTATATAACAGATAACTCTAATTATATATTAGATTGTGATTTTGGAAAAATTGATGAAGCTGAAACTCTTGAAAAAGAAATCAATTCTATACCAGGTGTTATAGAAAATGGTTTGTTTATTGATTTGGTTGATGAGGTAATAGTAGGAAGCAAACAAGGTATTATTACACTAGAAGAGCAATGTCTTCAATAGCTATAAACCAACAACAAAAAATTTAATTTTTCTAAATACTTTTAAAAATTGGTATATTATCTTCAATGCAGAATATGGGAAAGGATAAATTTAATCCAGTAAAAGGATTGAATCAGAAAGAAGAGATAAGGAATAAAACCAAATCAGTAGATTTTGATATTCATTTATATAGACGTGTATTTCACACAGCTGCAGCGTCCTTTTTAATTTATTATTCATTACCAAATGAGGGATTTATTAGTATATTAAAATTTTACCTTCCCATTCTTATTGTTGGTATTGCATTACTAATAGAATTTTTTAGAATTAAGGGTAAATTAAATCGCAGTCATTTTTTTAGACTAAGGTCGTATGAAGAAAAAAGACCTGCAAGTTACATTTATTTTGGAATTGCCATACTTTTTTTACTGCTTTTCTTCCCACAACAAATATCAATACCGTGTATTCTTTGTGCTTGTTTTTCTGATCCTATTATAGGTGAATTAAGAGAGCGTTTTGGTAAAAAAAATACTTATGTATTAGGTTTTTTTGTTTGCATGTTTTTTTTCTTAGTGACATGGTATAAAGCTGAAATATGGATAATATTTTCAGTTTCAATAATTGGTGGATTAGGAGCACTAATTGGAGAAATAAAGAAATTTTGGTTTATTGATGACGATTTTATGATTCAAATACTACCAGCAATATTAATCCTAATATTGTGGCAAGTATTGAAATTGATTGGTCTTAATATTATGCCTTCTGAATTAATAATTTCAATCTAATATGGTGGTAAAATAACTATAAAGGAAATATTGAATCAAAAAGAAAAAATCAAGGGAAAATCACATAGAATTGAATTGTGGTTTGTTCCCATACTTATCATATTTCCGATTTTTGTATCGATTTTTTTGTTTTTGGATTGGTATTACAGAGGTTTTTCTCTAGGAATTTCAACATATGATAGTGAATTTATGTTAGCAATTATAATTCTGATTGGTAATATCATATTTGATATACCTTTTCTAAAATCTTTGATATCTTATGATTAAAAAATAATTTTATAGTTTAACAAATCTTGAGCTGTAAAATAATGGTAAGATTAATATCGCAGCAACAAGCGATGATATAGTCATGATTATAATAATTGTTCCAAACTGTTGTATTACAAGTATATCAACAAAATAAACGGAGCTTAAACCTGCAATTGTAGTGAAAGCCGCTTCTACAAGCGATAACCCAGTTTTATTAATAGATTCTCTTGTTGCTTCAATTCTAGATTTTCCTTGCTCCATTTCTTCCCTGACTCTTTGAGTAAGGTGTATACCATAATCAATTCCAATTCCTATCATTATCGATGCAATAGAAATAGTAATTATCGATAACGGAATATCGAACATTATTAAGAAACCTGGTTCCCATACGAGAACAAATATGACTGGGATTAATGTTAGAAATCCCCAAATTGATGAACTAAATATTAAAATTAGTACTGCTAATACAAGAAGCAATGCAGTAATCATAGAACGGGATTGTTGCTCAGTAAGTATATTATTAATTTCAACATTTATAGCATCTTGACCCGTCAATTCTGAAATCCTACCATTATGTGGTATGATTGTATTAGAAGCAATTTCATTTATTTCATCTACTAATACTTTTATTTTTTCAACCCCAAGTCCAACTGGAAAATTAACAACTATTACAGTTTTCGAGTAATCTTCATTTACTAATCCTTCTTTTGCAATTCTATCAAATAAGATTTCCTCGACACCAACATATTCTGCAATTTTTTCAATTAATACACTTCTATCTAAGACATCAGTTACTTCTTTTATTGCATCAGCTATTGAAACAATTTTAATGCCCAAGGTTCTCATTTCCTCTTCCATTGCATATATAGCTTCTATAGTTTCAGGATAAGTAATACCTTGCCTTTCTGTCTCTATTAGCATCATATTAATACTGGTCCCTCCACCAAAATTCTCTGAATAATCGAAATATTTTTCAATTTCTGGTAAACCCTTAGGGGCCATCTCAAAGAAGTTAACATCGGTTCTGATGCCAGGTACTACTATAAGAGACAAGACAGCAAAAAAACATGCAAGTAATGCAAACCGTTTTTTATTACTGATAACAATATTTGCTATAGCCTGCCAATCGTAAGCTCGGCCATTTTTTTCAAACTTTAAAATAATTGATAAACAAGGAACGAGAATTGATGCAGAAATAAAACAAAAAATAATACCAATAACACACCCAAGACCAAAGGTTATTATGGGAGGCATGCTAGATACTGTTAACGAACCAAATCCAATTATAGTTGTAATTGTAGATAGAAAAACCGCTTTTCCAGTAAATTTTAATGTTTTTTCAACTGCCTCAATTTTATCGTCTACTGCTTTTTCTTCAGAAAATCTGTTGAGTAGATGAATTGAATAATCAACACCCAAACCAACTAAAAGAGCAACTATTGCAATAGATAATAATGTCATCTCAGGCATTACTAAACCAAAGATTCCGAAGGTTAAAGCTAAGGCATAAGCTAAAGGTAATAGAATTATGATAATGCTTTTAATCGTTCGATTGAAGAAGAAAATAACAATGGAGATGAAGGTTAGTGCAATGGGAAAAACAATTATGATATTTTGCATACTCTCTTTTTGGATTGCTTGCTGCATTGCTACAACACCTGTTATTACCATATCTGAATAACGCGCTTCTTTGTCAATAGCAGCTTGAACCTTATTCAATACGGATTTGTAATCAGCATCCTCAGTTAATTGCAATATAATCACAGCTACTTTGTAGGTATCAATAAAAAGAACTCCTTTGGTTGCCTGGATAATTTCTCTTGCTATGTAACGAGATATGAGATTTCGATCTTCTGGTATTTCGAATTTTCCAGTTCCTCCAAGTCCACCAACAGAATAGGGTTTTGCATTTTCTTCTTTTATAAGTGCTGCGATGCTTTGTACCGAAACAATGTTATCCTTTTCACCTTTGTCAAGATTATATATATTTACCTTGCTACTAACCCGATCCATTTCTTTTAAAACATAAGGATCTCTAATATCATCAGCTTCGACGTAGATAACAATAGTTGATGAGATCTGAAATTCTTCATTTATTTCATTCCAAAGATTTATCGATGGATGACCTTCGGGTAAATAACCAGCGAGATCAGAAATCATATATACATTTTGAATTTGAAATCCTATTATTGCAGTAAATATAGTAAATATTAATACTACCGCTTTTGGTCTTTTTACTAATATTTTCGCAATAGGTTTAAGGTTCATGTTTTTTCGACTCGCTCATAGATTTTTATCCTTACATATTTTGTAATTCCATCCTTCTTATCAGATAGATTCGCAAGTTTGTTTAATCTAAATTCCATATCTCGAGTATATTTTTGTAGAAGCTTGATGGGTGAGGTAGCCCTATACAGATAGGGATTTTTTCCNNTTGAGCATAGTTTCGCAAGAGTTTGATGGGTGATGCAGCCTTATACATATAGGGATTTTTTCCTATACTTTCATTTTTTAGTTTTTCTCTAGAAATTAATTTTTGATCATACATTTTTGAAAGTAATTCTCTAACGGTACTTGGGTGGAGTTTAGTACCTTTAATGATATCTTCACTAATAGCCCCTTTTTTTCTAAGTAAATATAAGTATATTCTTGACTCTGCTCTAGATTTCAATATATCATGTACTGCTTTCCCCGTACTTTTGTCAACATGTAGTCTAGATTTACTCATTAATTTGCACCAATATATTTAATAAATCCAATAAAAATTGTTGTTTTATGAGTTTAAATAATTTGTCATTTTGTCGTTTGATAAGCGACAAAACATTTTATCGGATTAAAAACGATAAAAATAAACAAAAAGTTTATTTTCAGATATTCTGTCTGGTAGATATGATACTATGGATGAAAAAACGAGAATTGAAAAGGACATTGTTTTGTTTAAAGAGAATCATAAAAATATTAAACAACGTGATTTGAACCAAGGTCAGAATAAAATAATTGAACTTGCAAGTCAGTATTATGAAGATTCGATATATTATCTAGAAAAAAAAGATTTTTTTACTGCCTTTGGATGCATTAATTATGCGCATGGATTATTAGATAGTATCATAAAATTTTAAAATAAGATTAAAAAATTAAGAGAGGGGCAATATGAAAATTGATGGAAATTTAGGAAAATTTTACCAATACTCCTTTCCTATGCAAACAGTATTAGTAACATGCAACGACGAAAATGGAAAAACAAATGTGATAACGATAGCTTGGCATACAACCATTTCAAAAAAACCACCTTTATATGGAATTTCAATAGCTCCAAATAGATATTCTCACGATTTAATAAAAAAGAATAAGGAGTTTGTTATCAATTTTGTTCATTTTGATTTTGTTGAAAAAGCACATTTTTGCGGGACTCATTCTGGTAGATCAACGGATAAAGTTGACCATACTAATTTAACGTTAACTCCAGCTAAAATAGTAAATGTACCCTTTATAAAAGAATGCTTTGCTCATTTAGAATGCAAATTAGTTCAAGATATAACGATGGGAGATCATACATTGTTTATCGGAGAAGTTGTTTCTGTATATGCAGATGAGGATGCCTTTGAAAACGATTTATTACAGGTAAATAGAATACAGCCATTGTACTATATTGGAGGAAACAGTTACACTACAATTGATAGGTTAAAAAAGAAAGAATTCTAAGTAAATAATATTTTTACTTTATCTTCTTCTTTTATAGCTAATTTTTTAGCTGCATTACCTTGATTCATTCCAATTTCAAGAAAATCACTACTTCCAATTGTAGCAAGCATTTCTCTTTTTTTTACAAAACCATATGATTTAACGAAAGGAATTTCAATGTGTTTTTCTCCAATAAACACCATTATTTTTTTGTTATAAGCTAAACCTTTTCCTAATATCTCTTTTGTAATGTTAGTTATAATGTTTCCAAAATTATCGATATAAATAACTTTCCCATTAGCAGCACTTTCTCTAACCTCGCATTGTCCAAAATCTAAATCTATGAAATCATCAATTCTTCTCCCTATCTCGTCGAATGGTACACCATTCGTAATATGCGCTGCAACAGGCGTAAAAATATCTCTTCCATGGAAGGTAGTTGAAATAGAGCTGAGCATGTACTTTATATTTGTAATCTCATAAACAATATAATTACCCAGAAAATGTGCTGCCGGCATAAGTAGGCCATTATCTGGACCTATTAGAATATGTTTATTTGTAGTGATAAATATACCACGTCTCTCAGTACCGACTCCAGGATCAACAACAGCAATATGAACCGTTCCGGTTGGAAAAAATGAAACGACGCTTCTAAGAATAAATGCTCCTTCACGAATATTTTGAGGGGCAATATCGTGTGTTATATCAATTATTCTTGCATCTGTTATTCCCGATGCAACTGCTTTCATTTGAGCTGTGTATCCATCTTTTGTACCAAAATCTGAAAGAAATGTAATAATTTTCATAAACTAACCATTAATAATCAACCTATTATCTTTTATTATTTTAATAAGTCTATTTGTATCACTTTTTGTCAATTTTTACGGCTTTGCACAATAAACCATGCTAATAGTTGTTTTGCACAATAAATACCCTTTTTGCACAATAAACCATGATGTTTACTCACACAGGCAGCAAATTTTAATTTTATCTTTTAATTCCTTGTCAAAAATCTCATAATTACTATTATTTTACATCTATTTTACTTCTATTTTACCATTATCTACAAAAAGAAACTTTCATTATTTCAAACACCAAAAATAATTTGCGGGAGGTAAAAAAAAATGAAAAAAAGATATATTTTAGGCAGTGCCATCGTGGCGTTGCTGATGCTGGTGAGTACACAGATAGTATTTTTAAACACCGTAAGATCATCCGACCCGACAGTCCATGAAGGCGATGCAGATGCCGGAGATCTGTGGATTAGTGAACTGGATGTGTCATCGGATTTGACAACAATGGATTTTATCGGAATATCCCATGCGAATGCAACTGATGACTGGGTTTATTGGACCAGTGGTAATGGTAATATTAATGTGAGCTGGGATGTTGATATAGAGGCAAGGAATCATCCTGAATACTATGTTATTTTCAGTATGGCTATATTTAATGTGGACGATAATTGTAATGAAATAGGTAACGATACATTCACAAAGACCTATACTGCTGGTCTTGGTTACGATGAAAGTGGTACTTTGTCTGCTTCTGTCAGTTTTACCCAACAACAGCAGCAGGCAGGCTCCCAGACTTTAGTATGTTATATAAGTGGCCTTGTCAAAATCAACGATACTACAGAGGCTGAAAATTTCACCGTCTGGGCTGATGACCGATCTATTGTTGCAGTAGATTTTGCCGATCCAGGGGATCAACCGTTGTTTCCGACATATAGGGCTGAAGCAAACGATGTATTCCCGAATATGTGGTCTTGGATACCCGGATGGGATAGCCATTTTAGTTCTGAGGATGAAATGTTAGAGGGACAATCGGTTTTAATCGGGGGAGCAAAAAAAGCATTTGGCAACGAAGAATGGCATCTCGGTAATTTAACTGTTACATCCTATAGCGATGGAACATTAACAAACCAAGATTGTGTCGACGAACAGTATAAGATAAACTGGTCAAATGAGAGCGGCAGTCAGTGGATTTATGGAGACACATATATGTATTACAAAGTAAGCCCAGATGAACAAAATTGGAATCCTCCAATCCATTTCGTTTATTGGCTTTGGGCTTTTAATAATGCAACTGGTAAATCGCAACATAGAAAATTTATGTGGGCGACTTGGAAATGGCATCACACTAACAATACAGGGCGTTTGGGTGATAAGACATCATTTAATACCGAGATGGCTAATGAATCTGATATTATCAATTGTACAAATTATGTGTTTATCTTTGGTTGTCGACCACAATTTTGGTATAACGAAACAATTCCAGGGTATGAAGTTAATGTTTCGTATGACGGAACCGGTAATAACGCCAATTGTGGGGGAAATAACATATCATGGGATGGTAAATGTGCGGTTTTCAACGATTCGTATACAATCAGTACTACCTCAGATACCAGTGGCGGTATTACAACGATAACCGGAGATATTTCTAACGGATTGGCAAGAGAGAATGAAATCGTGTTTACTCATGCTGCTGATAATGGGGATACAAGAATCGTGCTAAGTTGCTGATAGATAATAAGTTGATTGGTAAATTTAATTGTTTAGAAATGAATTTAAATTTACCAATCACAATATTTATATACGAGTTATTATGTTAATAAACTAGTTATTGGAAAGAAGGAATCGAAGATGAAGAAAAAATGGGTTCTCGTTATCCATTTAGTTATTTTGTTACTGATATTACCTACTATTGCGGTGGGAATTGAGGAAAGAGTGGTGGAACCGTTAAATGATGGGTTGGCAGACAAGGTGAAGATAGAGGTTAAAAAAGGGGGTTGGTTACATACACTTCTGAGATTTAGTGTTTTTAGAGTTATACTTTGGAATGGTAATAATCGTACTATTAATTATTTTCTTAATGTGAATGTTACAACAAGGAAGGGTGAGGTATTATTTGAACTCAAACATGATTTAATTGAAGATTTTACGCCTGGTTTATTAGATAATTGGGGATTTTGGTACTATATTCAATTCAGACAGAAAGGTTTTATATTTGGTTACTTCGATATTAATGTAAAAATTCAGGTTGTTGAGGATGCTTCAATCAAAACGCATCAGGGTCATGGTATAATATTCTGGATTTCAGCTTTTATATGGGACTGAGTTATTAAAACTTGGTTTAACTTAAAAATATTTAAAGAGATCGTTAAAAGGAATGTGTTTTGATTCAGGAATACTATGAAATTGATATAAAAATCGATTATAATAAATGTGCAAAACACAGAGTAGCACGGTAAAAGAGATATTTATTGTGCAAAACCAATTTTTACCAAAACTATATATGCTAGAACTGTGCATATTATTTGGAACGGAGTTTTGAGAGATGAGTTACAAAAAAAATTTAAAGGTTTTAGAAAATATTTGGGGCAAAGATCGTGGAGAAGTAATGATTTGTCCCCAATGTCAAGGATCGTTAACAATGATTCAAGTAGAACCAATTTATGACAGAGATAGTCTATATCTTTCGTATAAAACAGTAATTGAATGTGATTCTTGTACATTTAGATTAGAAACAGAATCTTTTACTATATTAGGAAGTGTAAAGAATTTTGATTCACATCATGTAGAAATTGGTAGTTGGTCTCCAAGTGGAAGTCGTGTTATATCAAGATATGAACATATTTTAAGTTATGATTTATTAAAAGAATTAGAAAAATCTGGTGAATTAGTCGAATTTCTTGTGGTAAACAACCAAGTAGTACAAGTAATCGGATAAAATAACTAAAAACAGTTAGTATTTTTTAAAAATAATAATATTTATATACTATTGTGTAATTACATATAATTAAATATAGTTAAATATAATAATATGTAATTAGGTGTTATTAATGAAAGAAGGAAAAGATGAAAAAAAATTTACGACAATATCAATACCAACTCCGCTCGCAGAAAAAATTAAAAAAAGAATAGAAGGAACAGGATTTACATCGCTTTCTTCCTACGTGACCTACGTTCTCAGAGAGGTAATATCAGGTATGGAAGAGGAAAGTGAAGAGGCTTTTAGCAAAGAAGATGAAGAAAAGGTAAAAGAAAGATTGAGAGCACTAGGTTATTTAGACTAAAGGTGAATGAAATGCCAAAACCTCACGGCGGAAAACTCATAAATAGAACAATCAAAAAAGAAATATCGGATGCATCAGAACTCCCTACATTTGAAATTAATACCAATCTTTCAGAAGACATACTCAACATTTCAAAGGGAGTGTTTTCACCGTTGGAGGGATTTCTTAGCAATAATGATCTTCAAAACGTATTAAATGAAAAAAGGTTAGTAAATGATATAGCTTGGACAATTCCTATTTTATTGGATTTTAATAAAAAAGATACAAACGGAGTAAAAGAGGGGGATAGTATAGCCCTTACAAATAAAGAGAATGGTGTTTTTGCATTATTAGATGTCGAAGAAATTTATATGTTTGATAAAAAAACATTAGCGCAATCAATATATGGAACTCAAGACACATCACATCCAGGTGTTGCTAATATATATAAAATGAAGCAACTACTCTTTAGTGGAAAAATCACTCTTTTAGATAGCAAAATGAGAACATTTGACGAATATAACCTTTCACCTAAAGAAACACGCATTTTATTCAAAGAAAAAGGATGGAAAGAAGTAGTTGCATTCCAAACACGTAATCCACCCCATATTGGTCATGAATACGTTCAAAAAACCGCGCTTACCTTTACAGATGGTTTATTTATAAATCCAATCATTGGAAAGAAAAAAGTAGGAGACTTCAGAGATGAGGTAATACTATCATCCTATGAAACATTGATTAAACATTATTATCTTAAAGAACGTGCAGTAATGTCAATTCTACGTACTTCGATGAAATATGCAGGTCCAAGAGAAGCAATTCACCATGCTATTATGCGGAAAAACTTTGGTTGTACACATTTTATTGTTGGACGAGATCACGCTGGAGTTGGCAATTATTATGGACCGTATGATGCTCACGATATATTCTCAGAGTTCCCTGATCTAGGAATAATTCCTGTATTTTTCAGATCATTCTCAAGATGCACAAAGTGTGGCAGTGTGGTAAATGATAAAATTTGTCCGCATGATCAAAAATATCATATCAATTTTAGCGGTAAAAAAATTAGAGAACTGTTAAGAAATGGAGAGATACCCTCTGAAGATATGATGCGGAAAGAAGTAGCAGAAACAATTCTTAAGTTTGATAAACCATTTGTGGAGTAAACATTCTATGTTCGACAAATTACAGGGAAAAGGACTATTGATACATCATTGGGATACCGATGGTATATGTTCTGCAAAAATTTTACTTGACTCTCTTCCTGATAAAACTTTAATAAACAGAACACCACAGTTAGGTAACTATTTTTTAACTGAAAATGAACTAAATCAATATTCAGTCTATGATTATGTTATAATTGCTGATATGTCTCTTCCAAAAGATAATGTTTTAAGATTAGCAAAAAATGCAAAGGTGCTGATATTTGATCACCATCTAGGGCAGGAAATAAAAGAAGTTTTTCATCAAAATCCAATTATCAAAGGTGAAAAACCTGCAGAGTATCCATCTGCAAGTTGGATTATAAACCAATATCTCAACAACTCAATTAATTTATATGCATTACTTGGGATAGTTGGAGACCACGAGCAGAAAATTAAGAATAACCACCAGATATTCAATATAATCACGAATTTTTGTAATAACCACAACCTTACTTTTGATGATATGCTAAAAATGGTTTATCTTCTAGATTCTAACTATAAAATTGGTGATAAAAAAGCAGTAGAAAAGGCGCCTAATCTTCTTCTAAATTTTACTTCTCCTTCCAATATTTTTGAACATATTCAATGGAATGAAAATCTTAAAAAATTAAACAAAGAAATAATAAAACAACTAGAATACGTATCAGATGAAATCAATGGCACTATCTTGAAAAAAATAAACACCCCATACAATATCATTTCAACGATTACTCGTAAAATTGCATGGGATAGTGGTAAAAATACACTGGTTATAAATACTGGTTTTTTTAAGGATATGGATCAAATCTATATGAGGAGCAATAAAAATGCAGAATCTATGATTAAAAGAGGAAAAGATCTTGGTTTTAAATGCGGAGGGAAAAAAGAAGTTTTGGGAGCAATAGTACCAAAAGATAAAACCGATTCATTTGTTGAAGAAATTATGGAGTTTTTAACTGAAAAATAGAAAAAAGGATGTGATAATTATGAAAGAGCAAAAAGCTACAAATGTAACATGGCATACACATACGGTTAAGAGAGAAGAAAGGGAATCACTTTTAAAACAAAAAGGAGTTGTGTTATGGTTTACCGGTTTATCTGGGAGTGGTAAATCAACAATTGCAAATGAAGTAGCCTATAAATTGTATTCGATGGGGCATATTACCTATGTTCTTGATGGCGACAATATTCGTCATGGATTGAACAAGGATCTTGGATTTTCTCCAGAGGACAGAAATGAAAATATTAGAAGAATATCTGAAGTTGCCAACCTCTTTGCAGATGCAGGTATAATCACAATAACTGCTTTCATTTCTCCTTATAGGAAATATAGAAATTTTTGTCGAGAATTGGTAGGTCAAGGTAGATTTATTGAGATATTTGCAAAAGCTTCAATTGAAACCTGTGAAAAAAGAGATACTAAAGGTCTTTATAAAAAAGCTAGAGCTGGTGAAATTAAGGATTTTACCGGTGTTAATGCTCCATATGAAGAACCAGAAAATCCTGAACTCATTGTTGATACTGATAAAGAAAGCATTGAAGAAAGTGCAGAAAAAGTATTGAATAAAATTAAGGAATTAGGATATATAGATTTTTAATTTAGGTATCATGAAAATGGATGAAAACATAAACTATATTGTATCTGGATTGGAGCGATCTGGAACATCTATGTTAATGCAGATACTTAATGCTGGTGGAGCCTCCGTTGCCTTCGATAGTTCACGACCGATTGATGAGAATAATCCAAAAGGATATTATGAACTTGAAGGTGGGAAAATTATTAATAAACTTATGGATGGAACATTTCCTTTGGATAAATTTAAAGGGAAATTCATAAAGATTACATCCTATGGTCTGAAATATCTTCCACCTGGCAATTATAAGATAATATACTCAGAAAGGAATATCGAAGAAATTTTAGATTCGATGGAAAAAATGGCAGGTATCAATGATGAGAAACGAGAAAAAACTAGAGAAAGCTTTATGAAATTGAATGAATTGATAAAAAATATTATCAGAAACAGAGAAGATATGGATGTTTTAATGGTTAATTATAACGATATAGTATCTAATCCATCCTCCAATATAAAAAAGATATACAACTTTCTTGATCTTGATGATATTAATTTAGAAAAAATGATAGATACAGTAGACAAAAAACTATATAGACAAAGGAGAAATATTAATAATACCGAGAACTATTGAAAAAATAATCAGCTATCGAAATAATTAATAATTATATTTTACTAGATAAATTTGTAATATTTGGTAATTTTTTTTATGATTGATTGAATAATTTTAAATATATGACATGCATTAGCATTACAGTGGAGGAAAAAATTTATGGAACATAGAATTTTATTCAAGTACTTAACATTTATATTATTATTTTTATTAATAAGTAATTCATTTTCTTCCATTATATTAGCAAACCACAATGAAGATAAAAATACAGAAAAACTCTCATTCCTAAAAAAACTAGATAATATTGATTCTGCACCAGTGACATGCTATGCAAGCGGATTTCAAAATTCCTATATTGAACAACAGCAGAACCTTTCAACAGAAGAAATAAAAATATTATTTATGAAATTGGAGGAGCTAAATTCCCTAATTTCTAACAAATCCTCTAATGATGATATTTCTCGAATGCAAACAGAAATTATAGATTTTGCAAAACAAAAAGACCTTTTACCACAAGATTTCAAATTACCTAATAATCCACCAAAACAATATGAACCATTATTTCGCTTAAATCAACTCGTATGTAACTTCATTTCTTTTGGTTCAGGTTCTACTGGACCATTTATTATTTTCCCACGTTTAGTACCAATTCTTCTATTTCCAATACCTCGTTTATTCTTCATGTGGTCAGCAGAAGAAGGTTTTACCTCTTGCGGAGGATTTCTCAGAATGCGTGGCTTTATCGCACTAGGTAAACAGGATGGAATTGCTCTTGGATTTTGGGGAATTGGATTCAGTGTATTTCTCCCACCTGTAAATGCTTATGGACTATTTGGTTACAGTTTATTTACTTCAGTTGCAGCAGAAGATTTTTATGGTTATCCGTTCGGATGGCTTTTTTTATTATGGTATTTATTTTGGTAAAACTATTTTAAATAATAATATCCAAAAATAACTGGTAGCAGTGTATATTTAGGTAGTAAGATATATCATAATAATCGTAAGTATTTATTTTATTACGTAGTAAATTTTAAATATATGATATGTCTTAGCATTACAGTGGAGGACTAGATATGAAAAAGAATTTTTTTTTAAAGAAGAATCTAGTAGTTGGAATTATAATTTTATTTATTTTCACGAGCTTCATATCGAGTATAAGTGGTTTTTCAGAAGTTACAAATCAAATAGACATTGAAGTGATAGATGATAATGAATTTCAAGAAGGTGTATTAGTATCCTGTAGCACCTTTGGATTTCCTGGAAAACTATCACATGAAAGTAGTATTCCTCGAAATGAAGCGGAGTTTTTGTATGAAAAAATAGAAGAATTGCAAATTGAAGTAGCCCGCGACCCGTTATCAGATAAATCCCAAAAATTGCAAAGAGAGATTATAACCATTGCAAAAGAACATAATCTTCTTCCGAAAAGTGTATCAATAGATGAAGTTTTATCAACTCTTTCACCAATAAAGAATTCAAATAAACCTATATTACCAATCCCTCGTGCACCAGGGATTGCATCTGAAACGTTTTGTAACTATGTTTCTACCGGCACTGGATCAGCGCTACCCATTATTATCTTTCCACGGCTTGTTCCAATACTTCTCACACCGATTCCACGACTCTTTGTACGATGGTCTACCTATGAGGGGGTAACATCTTGTGGGGGACTGCGTTCTGGTAGAGGGTTTATTGCATCAGGTGCACAACGGGGCATTGCTCTTGGATTTTGGGGCATTGGATTCAGCATTTTCATCCCACCAGTTAAAGCATAT
>JABAOC010016975.1_pt3 | contig 15423 bp, 20 predicted proteins | sample 7062161 | NCBI WGS metagenome assembly JABAOC01 (sample SAMN14538625, study PRJNA623070) | marine sediment metagenome | biome: marine biome [ENVO:00000428]; feature: marine pelagic biome [ENVO:01000023]; material: deep marine sediment [ENVO:00002113] | place: India: Gulf of Khambhat ... | reverse complement strand
AACCAGAGACCGTCGTGGGCCAGCCAGTTCTTGGAGGCATCGGTGAGGAGGTCGAGAATGTCTTCCCTGGATAAATCTTTTATGTCTTTCATGTCGATTTCTTTTTTCTCACTCTCCTCCACTTCTGAGAGAGTATGTTTTTTCCGTTATCTTGGCTCGTAGAAGGTTAAGCCCTCATGGAGAACCGCCCGTATTCTCTTTTCTTTGATGAGGATATCCAGATGTTTGATGATTTCATTCTTGTGTTTTCCCAGAGAAGAGGCCATATCGGCCAGAGTGACAGGCCTTCTTTTGATCATGGCCAGGATGGCTCTTTCCAGGTTGACATCGAGGTAAAGTTGCTCCTTCCTGGGGAAATCGGCGATGATCTCGCACTTTTCCCCCAGGGCTTCCTGGATTTCTTCTAGTTCGCCTCGAGATAGGGGGTAGGCAAATGCTTCGGCGGGAGGACGGACGACCGTATTCAGTTGCACTTTATCCGGGTTTATTTCGGCGATGGCTTTTTTTAATTCTTTGATATGTGATGGCGAGTCGTTGATCCCTTTAACCAGCATGACCTCGAGCCAGAGAGCGCCTTTGAACATCCGGCGGAATTCTTTAAGACCTTTGATAATTTTTTCTATGCGAAGGCTAGGATGAGGCCTGTTGACCTTGACGAAGATATCTTGAGTGGCGGCATCCAAAGAAGGAATTACGAGATCAGCCTCTGTCAGGGCGTCTCTCACTTTTGTTTCCGTGAGGAGGGAAGAATTGGTGAGCACAGCCACAGGAAGGTCTGTGAATGTCTTGATCTCTCGGATAAATTGCCCGATCTTTGAGTTTAGGGTAGGCTCTCCAGAACCGGAAAACGTGATGTAGTCGATATTCTTTTCGGTCTGCAGGGTTTCCTTGATTTGAGAGATGATCTTGGATGCTGAAACGTATTCCTTCGGCCGGGTTATGTTTCGAGCCGTGGGGCCGAGTTGACAGTAGATGCAGTTGAAAGAACACAATTTAGAGGGGAGAACATCTATCCCAAGCGAAAATCCAAGACGCCGGGAAGGGACAGGGCCGTAGAGGCAGGAGAATTCGGGTTTTTTTGATTCAGTCAAATTGCTTTTTCAGACCTTGTTTTTATAGACCTCGATAAACCTTCTGAGCGAGCGGTCATAGGTTCTTTCGACATCATCAGGGAAGAAGCAGGCGGGCATTTCCTTCATACTCCAATGATACTCGATGCATTCGCAGCATATGCCCTTCCGGCTGCATGGTTCCCAAGTGCAGTTACAACTTTCAAGATTTTTCTTTTCATTGCATTCCTTCATGTATAACTCCTCAATTTTTTCTTTTTTCGTAGGATTTTTAGTCTGCTAAAGTCTTAGTCTAGGGAAGTATTCGAGCCTCATTATATCAAAAATAGTCGAGAAAAAGATAGGATTCTCACCTGAAAGCGGATTATTTCTTTCCATTCTCTTTTTTTCTTTATATACTGAAGACCATGGGTAAGAAGGCAAAAAGTGATCGGCCCCGAATGGGAGAAAAAGAGGCCAAAGCCGGCTTGAAAAAAAAACTCCCTCCCATCGAGACTTTCCCCAATCAGTTTCCAGATTACGAGATCAGCATAGAATTTCCCGAGTTCACCTCGATCTGTCCCAAGTCTGGCCTTCCCGATTTTGGGACTGTGTTCATCGAGTATGTTCCCAAGGACCTCTGCCTGGAGCTCAAGTCGCTGAAGATGTACCTCTTGGGATACAGGGATCTGGGCATTTTTTATGAGAATGCCATAAATCGCATCCNNGGATACAGAGATCTTGGCATTTTTTACGAGAATGCCGTAAACCGCATCCTGAAGGACATAGTCGCTGCCTGTCGTCCGGTCTCGGCTACGGTGATGGGTGAATTTAACCCAAGAGGGGGATTGATCTCCGCAGTCGAAGCCCGTTACCCTCGCCCAAAAAAGAAACTAAAACCCTAACCTCCTTCCCCCGCCGAGCGGCCAATCCGTATTTGTATACGGCATTTTCCGCTTCCTTTCAATCCCGCAATTCACTATAATTCTTAATTCGCAAAAATGCAGGATAAAGATAAGTTTGGAACTTCGGACGCCTTTATGCTGATGGCGGTGGTTTTCTGGGCCATCAATTTTTCGCTGATCAAGATTGCGCTCAGAGAATTCAGTCCCCTCGCGTTCAACGGCATCCGTATGGTTGTGGCCTCGGTCATACTCGTTTCGTTCTTCTTGATCAGCAAAGAAGGGCTCTCTGTGACCAGATCTGATTTCTGGAAGATCATCGTCCTCGGCCTCGTCGGGAACACCGTCTTCCAGATGTTCTTTATCCACGGGCTCAATTGGTCTACGGCTTCGAACACGGCCATCGTCATGGCCATGACTCCCGTCTTCGTCGCTCTGTTGAGCACGTCGTCGAAGCAGGAGAAAATACACTGGGCTGCCTGGATGGGAATCGTGGTTTCGTTTGTCGGATTGTATCTCGTCCTCACCAAACAGCCCGGAGTCTTCCGGTTCTCATGGCAGGAAATCCGGGGTGATCTCCTGATCCTTTTTGGCAACCTGTGTTGGGCGGTCTACACCGTCTTCTCTAAGCCTTTGCTGGAGAGGATGTCTCCGCTCAAACTTACCTCAACCACCATGGCTGTGGGAGCCTTTTTCTATCTGCCCTTTTGTCTTAAAGATATTGCCCGATTGCCGTTGTCGAAGATTACCTCGGGAGCATGGGGGGCTTTGCTGTATTCGAGCCTTTTTGCTCTGACTCTGAGTTATTTGATTTGGTATAGATCGGTGAAGAGGGTGGGCAACACCAAAACGGCGATTTACGGGAACATCACTCCCATCTTGACCGTGATTATTGCCTATTTCTTCATCGCCGAGAGGATAACGCTGCTCCAGGGGATAGGGGCAGGAATTATCATCTTAGGGGTGTACTTCACGAGAGCGGGCTATCACCACTTTCGGGCTTAGAAGAATGGTCACCTTCCCAGAGATTGAGTTTCGGATGGAGTTGTGGAAAAGCAGATGTACTCTTTATCAAGGTCAGACGAAGATTTGATTTAGGGCATAAAAAAGGATATAAAGGAGACGATTTCAATGGTGCTCGTCGAAATTCTCAAATCCATGCGTCCCCAGCAGTGGATCAAGAATTTCTTCATCTTCGCTGCTATCATTTTCTCTCAGAATTTCCTGGATTTTTCCCTCGTCCTGAAAACAGTCCTGGCGTTTATCGTTTTCTGCTTACTGTCAGGATCGCTGTATATTCTTAATGATTTGAAGGACCTGGAGGAGGATAAACACCACCCGCTCAAATCCAGAAGGCCCTTGGCTTCGGGAAGACTTGAAAAATCGTCGGCCATCCTTTTTTTCTTCGTTTTTAGTGTTATAGGGCTTCTGCTGGCTGCGAACCTCAACCTTAATTTCTTGATCATTGCCGGTGTCTTTTTCGTAATCCAGGTGGCTTACTCCTTTTACCTCAAACACGTGGTTATCTTGGATGTTTTCATCATCGCGGCCAGCTTCTTCATCCGGGTGGTGGCCGGGGCCCTGGCTATAGAAGTTGACATCTCTCATTGGCTTCTTATTTGTACGACCCTGTTGGCTTTATTCCTAGCCATGAGCAAAAGGCGGCACGAACTCGTTCTTTTAGATGAAAATGCGATCAACCACCGGTCTATCCTCAGGGAGTACAATCCCTATCTTCTCGACCAGATGATCGCCGTGGTCACCGCCTCGATCGTGGTGGCCTACTGCCTGTACACCGTGTCCGAAGAAACCGTAACCAAGTTCGGGACGACCAAACTGCTCTACACCGTTCCTTTTGTCCTGTACGGAATCTTCCGCTACCTGTACCTCGTCCATCAAAAATCTGAGGGGGGAAGCCCGGAAGTTTTGGTCATCCAAGACAAGCCGCTGCTTATCGATATATTTCTCTGGGTTATCTCTGTGGGCATAATTCTCTATCTTAAATGGTGATTCGATGATGAAAGCAAAGGTCGCCATCTTACGGACCTCGCCGGAGTCCATAATCGAAGATTATCAGAGATTAATGCACCTGGCCGATTACGAACGTTATATCTCCAAGGGCGAGGACACATTGATAAAGCTGAACCTGTCCTGGACCAAGTATTTCCCCTCTTGCTCCAGTCAGCCCTGGCAGCTGGACGGGGTGGTTCGGGGACTTTTACAAGATGGGTACGATCGGCAGAAGCTCATTCCCGTCGAGAACAAAACCGTTGTGACCAACCCTACAAAGGGTGCGAAAAACAACAAATGGGCTCCGATCATGACCGATCTTGGACTGGAGTATGTCCCCCTGCCAGACGTGGAATGGGTCAAGTACGAATTCAAAGAAAACCTGCTTAAGCTGAACCAGATTTTTCCTAAAGGGATCGAAATCCCCAAGATGTTCATCGGAAAAAACATCATCCACCTGCCGACCGTTAAGACTCACGGCCACTCTGTGACCACAGGAGCCGTCAAGAACGCCTTCGGAGGACTGCTGAAAGAAGTCCGCCACTTCGCCCATAAATACATCCATGAGGTCTTGGTGGACCTGCTCATCATGCAGAGGGAGCTCCATCCCGGTATATTCTCGGTCATGGACGGGACGGTCTGCGGTGATGGAGCTGGCCCTAGGACTATGGTCCCCAAAGTCCAGAATGTGATCCTGGCCAGCGGAGATTCTGTAGCCGTGGATGCGATATCGGCCAAAATCATGGGATTTGATCCGATGGAGATTCCGTACATCCGGATGGCCCACGAAAGGGGTTTAGGCGTCGGGGATCTCGAAGGCATCGAAGTCATCGGTGAGGATATATCAGGGATAAACTTTCATTTCGAGACCAAGAAGAGTTTCGTCATCTGGGGAGACCAGATGATCAGGAAGGGGTTTCTGAGCTTTTTGGAAAAAATCCTTTTCTCCCCGGTTTTGATTTTTTGGGCGCCCTTGGCCAGCAATATCTACCACGATTGGATCTGGTACCCCACTGTAGGTCGGAAGAGAATCAACCAGTTCATGAAGACCGAGTGGGGTCAGCTGTGGGAAAAATATTAGAATAAAACCTTAACGGAAGCTGAATATTTTGTGCAGCTGAACGGACAGTTTAATATTTCTTAATCCCGCCTGCGATGCTTGTTTCATCAATTTCATCCCCAAATTTATACTCCACTTTCTGTTTGAAACGGGTTGGAGAAGGAGAGGCGTTTTAGGTGGGAATTCTTCCCGCAGCCTTTGGATGACTGCGATGTCCAGTCCTCTAGAGAGAATAACCTTCACCTCTTTTGCCCTTTTCTTGTATTCAGGCCTGTAGGAGTAACCCTCAGGTTTGGGAGAGACCGTATACCAATCGACGTTCAAACGGCGGTAGGTCATGCCGTTTGTTTCGACCTGAACGCGAAAACCTTCCTGTTTGAGCACCCGGACAAGTTCACCCACATCCTGGAGGAGGGGCTCTCCGCCCGTCAGACAGACCCACTCGGCAGGGAATCGGGTGTTGTTCTTTTTTATCGTTTCCAGGATATCGAGGAGAGTAAAGTCCTCTCCTCCTCCCCAAGCGTATTTGGTATCGCAGAATGCACAGCGTAGGTTACACCCAGCAAGCCGGATGAAATGAGTGGGTTCCCCTTGCCTGAGACCCTCGCCCTGGATAGAGCGAAATATCTCAGCTATCTTCAGAGTATGTGGCCGAGGCATCCTCTGATTCCCAGACCGTGACCGCTTTCACCGGATAATGCTGCTTGAGTTCCATGAAGAAATGTCGGGAGAGGTTTTCTGCCGAGGGGTTGAAGTCGTAGACTTCGTTAAGAAGGGTATGGTCGGGAAGGATTTCGGACAGTTTCTTCTTGATTTCGGCAAAGTCTATGGCGATTCCAGTCTTGTCCAGGCTGTGGGCTTCCACCTGGACCTCGACGGTGAAAGTGTGACCATGGATTTTTTCACACTTACCCTTGTAGTCCTTCAGAAAATGGGCCGCCTGAAATTTATCCTTGACTCTTAAAGTCCAGCTCAAGTGTTCTTTCCTTGTTTAGACAGAGGAGAAATAGATCCTTCCTCTCGAATAAACATAGCACACGCAAAATAGAGTGGTCAAATATTCCCCTTGACTCGGTTTCTTGAATTCAAAGAATCATGACCATACCGGCCAGAGTATGAGCCATTATGGACCACCAGATTGTCCCCATTTTCTTAGCGAGAAAACTCAAGTAGAATCCAAACGCCCCTGCCCCTACCATCAAAGCGACCACGTTGCTGCTGGGAGAGACTGAACCGGGAGCATNNAGATAGCAAACCAGAAGCTGGGCCAGAGCATCCAGAACCAGACATTATTCGGGAACAGGCTCAGATACACACCCCGCCACAAAACCTCTTCGAAGAAACCATTACCGAATGCTGTTGATATCAAAAGAAGGATAATTAACAGGCTTGGTTTCTGGTATTCCATTCCGGGTACCAATTTATGGAGTGAGGCTATGATCGATGGGAAAATGACAAGTAAGAATATTTTTATGTTTATTTTTTGAGGGCGGATTAGTCTCAGGATATTTTCCTTCCCGATCATCCAAACAGAAAAAGCGGCGCCCCATACGAGCCAATACAAAATCAAACCGAAATACCACCCTAACCTTTCTCCGAACGCCGTAGCAAAGAGATGAAATATTGGATACATCGAGACGACCAGAATGAGTGGCGCAAAAATGGCGACTTTCTGCTTATGAGTCATCTGAAATTCCTATCCTCAATGGATCCTCTCAATGAGATCTTTTTATCTAGAGTCACTGTCATCCAAGTCGGATACTTCCAGGCTTAAACCACGGGTAATATCGCCACCACTTCTCACTCAGCCATGATCCTGACTTATTCGTCCCTAAGGGCTAATTATTTTTCCTGATGAACCCTGCGTACCTTGGGACTTTTTTACAGTAGCGATCGTATTCTTCTCCGAATAAATTCTTTAAATGTTCCTCCTCTGTTAAGACCATTATATGAAGGATCACAAAAAGGACGCCTAACCAGACTAACCCCGTCCACGAAGGCCATAGTAATAAAAAACCTGTGTAGAGCGGTGCACTGGCGACGATTTGGGGATTCCTGGTGTACTGATAAAGCCCCGTTTGCCTGAGACTGTCCGCCTTCAGACCGATTGTGTCACCGAATCCCAGCCGGCTCATGGCAGGTAACAAAAGTGCTAATCCAATGATGATACATATAATCGCAGGGATGAAGAGAGGACTGTTGCTGTCGATTCTAGAAAAGTAGGGATCCATATAGACATAGGAACTGAGGGCATGCAGCAAAAACAAGAGTAACTGGAGAAAGCTGGGGAATGGAGTGAGGCGGCCACTTTTCTTGTAGCCATTCCGGACAAAGACGCGCAAGATGATGAACGCAGCCGCAAGCAGCCCGACGGTGACGATCAAGTGAATCATCAATATCCTGCAAGACCTTCAAAAAGGCGCTCGTTTATGACTAAATGCGGCCCCCTGCCAGTAAAATTTAGGGATTTGGTTGAGTTGCGGCCATGACTTTCTTTCCATTGTCTCCTGCTTCTGCGAACGGAATCAAAGGAAAGAACATAACACACGAGAAATGATAGAGACAACTGTTCAGGATTCAGTTGCTGATAGGCTAAAGAGATATGATCAAGCTAGAGTCAGCCGATCGTGGGCCAATACCAGCAATCCCTGAATTGGAATGCCATAAGGACATACCGCCTCACACTTACCGCTGCATTGCCTGCAGTGGTCGGCTTTCGGAGCTATCAGGGAAGCATACTTGAGCATGGCCTCTTTCTCTCGTCCTTGGGCGATAAAATAGTGGTTGTAACGCATGATCGTGTTGACAGGAACATTCTCCGGACATTCGGGCTCACACTCTCCGCAGGCATGTCGGCAGTAGCTGAAGCTGCATCCTTGATTGTAGGCATTGAGTTTCTGAGCATCCAAAGCAGTGAAATCTGATCCTGAAAGCGGGATGCACGCGTCGATGTCGTCGAAGTTCCGGATTAAACAACACACTGTGTTGACATCAGGGTTGTTAAGCGCCCATTTAACGGCCGCTTGACGGATTTGTGATTGATTCTCGAGGTTATTCTTTTTAATGAAAGGCTGAGCCTTATCTACCCGTGCCTTCAACCTATCCAGTGAAGCCTGAGCTTCCTGGCTGACTTCCTTGCCCTTTTTTCGCATCCTTTCCACCCGGCTTTTTTGGCCGATATAGGCGACAATCGGGTTGACCTTCATCAATGTGGTGCCGATGTTTTTTTCTTTGCAAACCTTTAAGACTTTTGCCCCGTTGTTGTCGTTAAGAAAATTATAGGCCATCAAAAATACATCGAAACGTCCGTCATCTGCGGCCGCCAGAAGCACCTCTTCCATCGGCACTTTTGGAGCACGTGGGTGGCTGACGCCGTGGTTCGACNNAGGCGCCCTTGGGCTTTCAGTTCATCCATTGCGGCATGGAATCCTTCGGTTTTCATCGTCTCCACGTCATGACAAGAATGAATCATCATGCAGTCGACGTAATCCGTGTTTAAGCGCTCGAGGCATTTTCTGGCCCGTTCTAAAAATCCCTGTTTGCTGATATCTTTTTTAATCTCGAGTTTGGTCGTGATGAACAAAGATTTTCTATCCCGGCTTTGGATCGCCTGACCGATGATGTGCTCGTTTTGATAGCCCTCGGCTGAATCGACATAATTAACACCCGCGTCGAACACCGCGTTGAGAAGGCCCACGTCCCCACAATACCCGGAACTGATATCCGAAACTTTAAACCCGGTCCGCCCCAGCGTCCTGTAGGCTTTGATCTTGGGCTGGGATTCGGCTTTGTTATCCTTGGTTGCTGCTAATTTGGATTTGGGAAGAATGCCCGCGCCGAAAGCTCCGATGGCCGAAGTCGTTAAAAACTTCCGGCGATTCATGGCGCTCTTCTTCATAATACCTCTNNTTTTGCGAAAACATTTGGGGAATTTTATCAGTTGACCCAGGACTTGTAAATAAAATATTTATTATTTGATGTCGTCAAATATATGGAAGGAATAGGGGGTGTCAGCGATTTGTGAATTTGTCCTTAGCTCATAAAACCCGGCTCAAAGCTTTCCTTCTTCCTTAAGACGGAGGATGAGAGGATCCTCTTGGCCAACCTCTTCCCACGCCTTCCGGCGGAGAACGCAGGAGGAACATTCCTGGCAGGGGATTTCTTGTCCCGCGTAGCAGGAAACCGAGCAGGAAAAGTCAGCACCGAAGGAAAGCCCCTGTCTGATGATTTCCGATTTCTTCATGTTCACGAAGGGGGCGAGGATCCTGAATTTATTTTGGCTCGAGGAGGCCTTGGTGCCGAGGTTTATGGCCTTTTCCATGGCCTCGACGAATTCCTGACGGGTATCAGGATAATCCGGTGAATCTATGACGTTGAAGCCGCAGACGATATCCTGTATTCCCTCCACTTCGGCCCAGGCTGCAGCCAGGGAGATGAAGATTCCGTTCCGGAACGGGACATAGGTCAGAGGAGGCCCAGGCTCAGAAGCCTCTACGTATCCAGGAACAGGACGGCTTAAATCCGTCAAAGCCGATCCTCCGATCTGGGCCAGGTCAACTTTAAGGATTCTGTGCGGGATTCCGATCTTTCGCGTGAGGGACTGGCTCATCGTGATCTCTATCCTGTGACGCTGACCGTAGTCAAACGTCAATGCCTGGACCGTTTCATATTTCTCGAGAGCCCAGAAGAGAGCCGTTGTGGAGTCCAGTCCACCCGAGAAAAGAACGACGCAGGTGCTCATGATGAGAGATCTCTGCCTGATGATAAAAGAGTGGACTCTTTTTTTCAAGGTGGTTGATGAGCCTCCCGCATAAAATGACACTTTACTTTGTTCGTTTGTTTGTGCCATCCTATACATCTAAAATCAGGACTGGGATAGGGTCAACATGGAAGAAGAGTCCAAGAAAAACAAAGACACAAAACATCTCGAGAGAGCCTTCGAGCTTCATTCCTGGGCCTCTAAGGGACAGGACGTCACTGTCCGCGACGATCAGTACGGATTTCCGTGGCTTCTGGATTCAGCCAGAATCAGTCGGAAGAGAGGCCACAGGTTTCGCTTGGTCGATTCAGGCAAGCTCGGTAGTTCACAGATGGAGTGGTTGGCCGAAGCCGGTGCTGATATTTACACTTCGGATAAGGCTAGGCCCGAGGCCTTCGAGCTTGACCTCTTGATCCGAGCTTGCCGAAGGGCAGGATCTATCGTAACCTACTTCCAGAACGGCCCTCTCGAACAGGCGGATGGGGACAAAGAAAAGCAGCCCCCTCTCTTTTCTAAGCTTTTAGACCTTGCCCGAAGCGGCCTGTATATTCATCTGACCAACAAGACCGAGAAGCGCGAATTTTCACACCTCAACACCCTAGCTCATGCCTGCCAGAAGGGAGAAAGTTGGCTGGTCTATTATCATCATGGCCAGTTAGAATCCGAGCTGGAAGAACTTGCCCGGAACAGAGCCTGGATTCACATGTCTGATGGGAGTATCAAAGGAGAAGAAGACGCTGCTCTCCTCCTAGACATCATAAAATCCGCTCGATCGGCGGGGACCAACGTCGCTCTTCATCTCGATAAGGGTATAGAGAACCCACTGCTCATGGATGTAGTGAAATCAGGAGCCTTTGTTCTGTTCGACCTCACACATCTGGAGGAGGCCTTGCCTCTTAGGGGCGCCAAAGGGCTGGATTTCAGGGCCTATTATCTCTATCCCCACTTTCTGCCCCGCTAGAAAAAAGGGGGACGGGTCTATTTTTCCCTTCCCGTCATCCCCGTGCAGGCAGGGATCCAACTTGTCCCTGCGAAGCCTGTGCCTGCGGAAGCAGGGATCAAACTCCTTTTTCTCTTGCCCCCTTTTCCCTTTAAAAAGAAATAAGCATCGGCTATAATAGCTTATCTTATTCCAGAATAGGGTCCATTCCTGAGGAAGATGACGCTATTCCCGGATGAAATTCGAAAAAATAACGAATAACAGACGCATAGGTTAGAGTTATCATGACGAATCAATCGAGCGATGCCTTGGAGTCTCTCCACAGGATAAAAGAGGCAGAAAAAAAAGCCCGGGAGCTTATCGAAGATACCAGGAAAAATAAAACCTCCAAGATCATCCAGGAGGCTCATGAAGAAGCCCAGAAGGTCAAAGAAGCCGCACTCGCCAAAACACGAAAAGAATCAGAAAAAAAGAAAAAGGCCGTAATCGAGAAAGCCGCAGCCGAGGCCGAAAAAATTCGCCAGGACGCCGAAAAAGAGGCTGAAAAACTCAGCCGACACGTGGAATCCTTGATGCCCGAGGCCGTCAAAAAAGTTTCCGGACAGATAAGGCAGCATCTGAAAGGGAGGTCGGTTTAGTCCATGGCCATCGCCCGAATCGAAAGAATCCAGATTCTCGCCCATACGAGCGTCCAGGAGGAACTGCTCTCCTCTCTGCAGGAGGAAGGATTCGTTCAACTGGAGAGGGCCAATCATGAAGACCTTCAGCTCGGTCGCTCGGCACCGGAGTTGTCGGATGTCGACCACAGGCTCCATCGCCTTTCTCGAGCCGTAGATTTTCTCTTGTTCTGGGAAGACAAGGGGTTTACCAAAAAGCTTTTTGCCCAGAAGCCTCAGCTCCATTGGGGGCGGAGAGAAGACGTCCTGGAATCTGATTACATGGAAATTGTGGAAAAGATCGAGGAAATCGAGAAGGTGAAAACGGAGTTTCTCTCGGAGATAAAATTTTTAGAAAAAGAAAAGGAGTTCCTCCTTCCCCTCCGGAATCTAATCCTTCCGGTAAAATCTATCGGACCGACCAAAACCACAGGTCTTCTACTCGGACGGATGCCTCTATCGCAGTGGGCCTCTTTCCAGGAAATGATCGAGGACCAACCGTTGTGGTGCGAGGTCATCGACCAGGATAAACGGAACGTCCTCCTCCTCCTGATCTACATGAAATCTGAGAGATCCATCATCGATCAGACTTGTCGGGAGTTGAACATGACTCCTATCGTATTCTCGGAAGCTATGTTGGAACTGGCCCATGATCAGGACCGAGTGGAGGATGTCATCGCGAAGATCAGGGCGGAAATTGAAGTCAGACAGAAAAATCTTAAAGAGATAGAAACAAAAAGCCAGAGTCTTTGTGAACACCGGGATAAGCTGATGTTCGTCTACGATGTTCTCCTGAATGAACGGGAGAAAATGCGCTCCTCCCGGTTGCTGGGCGAGACCGATAGTGTTTTCTTTCTGGAAGGCTGGGTTCCCTCCTCTGATCTGGGAAAGCTCCAAGCGAAAATAAAGCCGTTCGAGGATCTGGTGGAACTCCAATCCCGTCCTCCTCTTCCAGAAGAAGAGCCCCCGGTGATCTTGGAAAATCCTCGAGGGGCCACACCGTTCGAGGTGGTCACCAAGCTTTACGGCTTGCCCCTTCGAGGGACTCTTGATCCGACCCTNNCCGTTTTTTTTCCTGTTCGTCGGCCTATGCGTCAGCGAGGCTGGTTATGGCATTTTGGTGGCCTTAGCGAGTTTACTGTTCATCAAGTTCGCCAAGCCTAAAGGAGGCCTTCTTCTCTTCCTGAAGCTGCTCGCCCTCCTGGGAGTTTCAACCGTCATCCTGGGAACCCTGGTCGGCGGTTGGTTTGGCTTCCCGATCCGAAAATTGATGATCTTGGATCCTCTCCAAGATCCTCTGTCTTTTCTCATCCTGGCTCTTGCCCTGGGGTTCATCCAGGTCTGGTTCGGAACTCTCCTCAACTTGATTAACGGTCTGATAAATAAGAACTACCTTCAATCCATCGCGGTCCAAGGGGGATGGCTCCTCCTCCTGCCCAGCCTTGTTTTGTACCTTTTGAAAAAGGGCTCTGTTTGGGGAATCCTGGCCCTGGTCGGAGCAGCGGGTATCGTTTTTTTTGCCGCTCCCAGCCGGAATCCATTGGCCCGGTTTTTCGGCGGCCTTTACAGTCTTTATGACATCTCTCGGTATCTGGCCGATATCCTTTCCTACTCGCGCCTCTTAGCCCTGGGCTTGGCCACTTCTGTCATCGCCATGGTGGTCAACACCCTGTGCCAGACCGCGCTCGAGATCCCTTGGCTGGGATGGCTGTTGGCGGCGCTGATTTTTATCGGAGGGCATCTTTTCAACTTGGGGATAAGCTTTTTGGGTGGCTTTGTCCATTCCCTGCGATTGCAGTTCGTCGAATTCTTCAGCAAGTTCTTTAAATCTGGCGGAAAACCATTCAAGCCGCTGGCGCTCGAAAGCAAATACATCGAATTTATTTAAATAGATCTGTCTAGAACATGAGGAGGTGACAACAATGGTTTTAGGATTGACCATAGCCATATTAGGAGGAGCCCTGGCGGCGATCCTGGGCGGCATCGGTTCGGCCATCGGGGTGGGCCTGGCCGGCCAGGCGTCGAGCGGTGTCATGAGTGAAGATCCCGAGAAATTCGGCAGCCTTNNCCCAGGGAATTTATGGATTCTTGAGTGCGTTTCTCGTCATCTTGAAATTAGGCCTGACCACAGCCACTGCGGCCACTCTTTCGAGCGCCCAGGGCTGGCAGATCCTTATCGCCTGCCTACCGGTGGCTTTTGCTGGGCTTGTTTCCGGAATCCATCAGGGTAAGGTCTGTGCCTCTGGCGTCTACATGGTTGCCAAACAACCCAAAGACCTGATGAAACCCGTCATCATGGCTGCCCTGGTCGAGACCTACGCGGTCTTGGGACTTCTGATCACCATCCTGCTCCTCAACGGCATCAAGCTGGGATAAAACATGAGTCTTGAGAAGATCCTCCAGAGAATCCAAGATGATGCCAAAGCCGAGACGGCGAGAATCATCGCCGAAAGCCGAAAAAAAGCAGAAGAGATAAAGGAAAACACTCGCAAGGAGGTCCTAGAGCTCTCAGAAGCTCTCAAGAGTGAAATAGAGCGAGAGGCCGAGCTCGAAGCGAACCGGCTCATAACCAAAGCCCGATTGGAGGGGAAGCTCAAGCTTCTCAGCCGAAAGAAAGAGTTGATCGAACAAGTCCTGGAAAGAGCTTTTCAGGGAGAAGACCTTATACAAAAAGGATTAAAAAAAGAGGTCATCCTCAAGCAGGGGCGGCGNNTACATCGTCGAGGTCCTGAACTTATGAAAAAACCTTCCCGACTCTCTTATGCCTTTGCCGTGGGACGGATCCGGGCCTTGGAGAGAACATTAATCTCCAGTGCGGTATTCAGGGAAGCGGCCGAAGAGAGAGAGCTCACCGCAGCGATGAAGGTCCTTTTCGATGCTGGGCAATTCGAAGACACTATACTCAAGGTTTCCGATTCTGATGAGCTGGACGATTTGCTCGTGGAGGAAGACGCAAAAATCTACACCATGATGAGAGAACTTCTCGAAGAACAGGAAATTCTGGACATCATCACTCAGGAGTCTCAGCCGGACAGAGTTTTAGGCCTGGCTGAGGAATCAGGGTATGCTTTTATCAGGAATTATCTGAAGCATAAAATCGACTTGGGCAACCTAAAAATATTATTAAGAACCAAATACGCTGGACTCCCAACAGAGGCCTTCGAACGGCTGATCATGAGCGGAGGATTCTTGGATGATGACATCTTTTTTCGAAGTCAAGAATTAAGCTTTCAAGAAATAGGAGATACGATTAAAACCTCCCCCTATCTGAATCTCTGGGATACAGCAACCGACGCTCTGGAGGAACTCGAGACGTTCGTGCCTCTGGAGCGCGGCATCGAGGATTTTTTGACGGAGTATCTGCGGAAGGCCAAGTATATCGTTTTCGGACCCGAGCCTGTGTTTGCTTATGTTCTGGCCAAGAGGAGGGAATTGAGCCTGGTCAGACTCGTGGCCGTGGGCAAGCTCCAATCNNATGTTTGATAAAGTGGCTATCGTCGGCGAATCAGATCTCGTTTTTCCCTTCAGAGCGCTGGGCGTAAGAATCTTTTCTCCGAAGAGTGTGGATGAGGCCAGAGAAATCCTCGCCGAGATTGAGAGAGAAAATTTTGCCCTGTGTTTTTTACACGAAAGCCTCTTCGAAGCTTTAACGGAGGAGAGAGAAATCCTAGCTCAGAAATTCTGCCCCGTGGTAGTCGGGTATTCGGATTACCGTAAGATCACAGTCTATTTAGAGAAAATGATGAGAGACGATGGCCATAAAAGCCACGGGTTCGGATTCTTTAGTCAAGAGAAGAGGGAAAAATGAAACAAGGTAAAATCATAAGAGTCGCCGGTCCCCTAGTCGTGGCCTCTGGATGTCTGGGAGCCAAGATGTACGACATGGTCAAGATCGGTGAACTGGGCCTTATCGGTGAGATCATAGAGCTGAGAGAAGACATGGCGTTCATCCAGGTCTATGAAGACACGACCGGAATCGGCCCGGAAGAGCCCGTCTTCTTAACCGGAAAACCCCTGAGCGTGGAGTTGGGACCCGGCCTGATGAGC
>JABAOC010012650.1_pt1 | contig 15431 bp, 16 predicted proteins | sample 7062161 | NCBI WGS metagenome assembly JABAOC01 (sample SAMN14538625, study PRJNA623070) | marine sediment metagenome | biome: marine biome [ENVO:00000428]; feature: marine pelagic biome [ENVO:01000023]; material: deep marine sediment [ENVO:00002113] | place: India: Gulf of Khambhat ... | reverse complement strand
CATCTAAAGCCACGTTCAGCCTAAGCTACCTCACAGAGATAGTAAAAGCAGCATCATCCACATCAGACCTAGCAACAATAGAATTCGCGACAGACATGCCCATCAGACTAGACTTCCAACAACCAAAGGAAGGAAAACTAACCTACTACCTAGCCCCCCGCATAGAAGTAGAATAAAACGGAGGCATAGCCAGTACTCACAACCCTTGACCTAGCCAAATACCCATTCACACCACAAGCCACAAACTACATGAAAACTCTAGGTATGGAAATCGCTGACCTAGAAAGCCCAGAGTACAAACCCATTTTGGAAAGAGCCCAAAAACGAATAGAAGAAGCCATTCTTTTCGGATCAATAAAAGAACAATCCCAAAAAGACGACATCGAAATCCCATCCTTTCCCATAGCAGTTTTGATGATAGCCGCCACAAACGACCAACCACTCAAGAGAAGATACGCACTAGCCGAAGCCAAGCGCGCCTCCGAACTACTCAAGGACGAGGACACAGATATGATAGTAGGAATCGCGGAAAACTTCGACTGGAAGATCAAGCCCATCCAAGAAGACGGCCAAACATACGATCTCACCCTCCACTTCACAGATTTCCTTAAGAACGCAGCAAATCTTCACAGCAAAAAATGGAAACTCGTCAACAGACAAATGCTAAACGGAGAAGTTTGCCTCACAAAAACAGAGGCAAGCCGTCTCTTAGAAGAAGAAGTACGGAGACACATTGAAGAGAAACTAGACATAAAAGTCGGATCACTGCCAGACCCAATCACCAAACGCGTAGAACAATTAGATAAACTCTTCTCAGAAAGAAAGGCAAAGATAAAGATGGAAGAACTGCCCAAAGAGGTAGTCATCCCAGCCTTTCCCCCATGCATAACAAGACTATATGACACTATATCATCAGGCCGAAACATCTCCCACATAGGAAGATTCGCCCTAACATCGTTCCTCGTAAACGTAGGCATGACCACAGAAAACGTCACCAACCTCTTCCGGGCACTCCCAGACTTCAGAGAAAGACTAACTCGATATCAAGTAGAACATATAGCAGGCAGAAGAGGATCACGAACAAAATACGTCCCACCCAAATGCGAGACACTACAAACCCACGGAGTCTGCCAAAACAAAGACGAAATCTGCAAAGGAATACGACACCCACTAGCCTACTACAGAAGAAAAATCAGAGCTGTCAAAACATAGCTTTCCTCATATTCACCTCAAACGATCTGATAGTCTTTGATCGGGTGGGTCCCAACGAATCGTGATCCGCCGGTCACCAAGACTGTCATCAATGATCACTTTGTCAAGAGACTCAAAAGGAAGTCTTCCAGTCTTGTTACTATCACGTTCCAATCTAGCGATTGGGCACCGCTGATAGCGTTATCTGCAAATGATTTCCACTCGTCTTTATTTTTCAGCATTCTTATGAAACATCTACTGACCACACGCGAAGCTGGGCTTGTTATTTCACCTGAATTATATTTTTGTACAATGTCCCTAGCACCATTTCCCTGGAAGTCTGCAGTAATAATCGGAGTTCCTGAAGCCATGGCCTCTGCGACAACCCTTGGAAATCCCTCCCTTTCGCTGAGTAAAGCCAAGACCCAAGCGCGTTTAAGAAGATTGATCTTCTCGCGTTCGGGTAAGTAACCATGCAGCGTTATGAAATCCTCGCAACCTTCTATTTTCTCTTTTAACTGCTGATAGGAAGGACCATCCCCGACAATATCCAGAGTTACCGTGGGACAGATTTCACGAGTGATTCTTACGGCATCTATGAGCATATTCAGGTGCTTGTGGGGTACCAATCTGCCTACATATAATATCTTTCCGCTTTCTTTTTCCTCCAATTCGCTCGTGTATAGCTTGGTGTTTACTCCGCTTGGTATCTCCTCTACCTTGGTGCCGTCAATCTTACAGGTTTCGGTCAACCATGACCTCGTTGAAGGGCAGACGGTCGTATGTGCGTCCGGTAGCCTCGCTATCCCCCTTTGGATTGCACTTACTAAGCCCTTGAGCCAAATTTCGCACCAATCAATCAAGGTAATGCATTGACAAACTGGTTCCGCTAGGGCTACGTGAAAAAGGGGCCATTGATTGAACAAAACCACATCAAATGAAGCGGAGGACAACTTAGCAGCAGTTTCAATCGCGTATCTTGCTACTCCCATCACGTTGCGTGATCCCGGTTTTACGTAGTCTTTTACGTACGCATACCGGTGAATGAACACTCTGCTCGACTTTTCTTCTTCAGGAAGATCTTTCCTGAACTGTAAAGTATAGATATGTACTTCGTGTCCAAGTTTGGCTAGATGTGAGGAGAGCTCTCTATAGCGGTTTTCTTGGCCTCCAATATGGGGAGGAAAGAGTTCCGTCGCGATGGCTATGCGGAATTCGGATGCCTCCTAATGAACTTTCAATTGATTTTTTCTCGTCATCCAAAGTGCCACTAGACCTACGTAATTTGAATAGATATAATAGGTTTTTAAAGCCGTCTGTGAACGTTTTGACTTTCTGTTTTCCTATTCTCTTTCTATAGGCTATTGGCACCTCTGTTGCCCTGAACTTTCTGAAAGCATGCAACTTGATTTCTTCAGAAAAGGCCATTCCATATGCTTGCAACTTGATTTCGTCCAAAATAGCTTTTCTGAACACCCACATACCTGACTGAGAATCTCTCATATCTATTGAGAAAAGTGCCCGTGTCAAGTGAGTTAGTAGGCGATTGCCGATTATATGTGGACTGTTCATTGTTTCTTTCTTCAGGTGGGCAAACCTATTTGTTGAAACAAAATCTAGATTTTCCTCTTCGAGCAATTTGACTAGATTAGGAATCAGATATGCCGGATAGGAGAAGTCACCATCTAAGGTGACAATCACGCCACCTTGCGCGTGTTCGAAACCCGTCATATATGCTCGTCCGTATCCAGGCGTCTGCTCCACGATGACTTTGGCTCCTGCTTCTTTCCCTATCCGTCTTGTCATGTCGCTAGAATTTCCGTCGACTATTATGATTTCACAACCATAGCCCAATTTCTCTATTTGTGAGACTGGTATCTCATTGATCGTTCTATCTATTCCTCGTTCTTCATTCAATGTAGGAATAACTATGCTAATGAGTTCATTAGCCGTGTGATTCTCCCCCCAGCTCCCCACAAAGCGCTTTCTTCAGTTTTCGCACGTGCAACCTTCCGTTTTCTGCAACTCTAGATATAACTCTTATCAGTCTTTTGGTTGGCCTCGTCTTTGAAACCTCAGCTTTAAACTATTTATATCCAATTCTAGAACTATCGGATGATTTACGTATACCTCCTGGTGACTAACGACGCGTGCAGAGGACTGCTGAAATGTATCAATCAACAATCAAACCGTCTTCTCAGATTAGCTCATACATTCAGCTACTCAAAAAGTTGCATCCTTGGGGAATCTTAATTGCGATACTCTGTGCGGTCTTCGTTGTGAGATTTGTGGCTTTGAACAGATACACTGCACCGTCGAGCCATGACTACGGTTATCAACTCAGTATTGTCCATGTACTACATGGTAAGGATGTCACAGGCTTCGGCCTAAGAGTCCCGCCACTCTACTTCTACTTCTTGGACCTTCTTCTGGCGTTCCTTCCTGTTTTTGTAGCTCTGAAAGCCTCAGCCAGCTTTGCCTCAACAATAATTGCGATACCCTTTTTCTTCATAGTAAGAACGCTTACAAAGAGAGATGATGTTGCTCTCCTACTGACATTGCTCTTCACTATCGCAGAAGGCTATTCAGAGATGATAGCCTGGGGTGGAATCCCGAACCTATTCGGCATATTCTTCATGCTATGGTCGATCTACTTCACGATTGTTGCAATGGAGAAAGATTCAAAAAAGTTCGCTGCATTTGCAGGTATTTCGCTGAGCCTTGTTGTAGGAACCCATCACCTCACCTCCTTCTACTATCTTATCGTAATAGGTCTGTTCACGGCCTTGCTATTGGCCTTGCGAAGAAGGAAGGCGTTCCATACCCTGAAACTCCTATTTCTTGTCTTCTTCATTGGTGCCTTGTTCAGCTTGCCTTACTTGCCCATATATACTAGCGTCTACATGTCTAGGGCTCAGACAGTCTTAGGATTCAATTTGTACCAGTGCCTACGGGTGCTCTTTGCTGAAGGCCTGGGAGCGATAGGGTTCATGTTTAAAGGCGCCTTGGTTGTATGGGCCATAGTCGCAGTGTTGGGCTTCCTAGAGTTATCGAGCAGAAAGCCTAGAAGCGTTGAGTTCTCACCTATTTATGTTTCGAGCTTCGCAATAGTTTGTTTCGTCTTGATGTTTCTGATCTCCGAGCATCCGACTCGCCCACTCTACTTTCTCTATATTCCCATTCTCCTCGCCTTTAGCATGTTCCTTTCAAACCAACTAGGACAAATTGGGAAAAGGCCATCACGCGTTAGATTACTCTTCCTAGCGTTTCTTGTTCTTATCTCGTCGTTTCTCGTTCTTTCCTCCTACTGGAGGCTCACTTCAGCCATTGATTATTATCATGAACTACATGATGAAGCTATAAGAGCACTTGACTGGATAAGAACGAACACTACTCCAGACGCTGTTTTTGCTGTGTACGACAGTCCTATGAGACCATCTTCAAGGTGGAGTTGGTGGATCGAAGGGTACGCAGAGAGGAAGGCGTTCATGGTGGGCGACTTGAAATTCTTCATATACGAATCCGAGCGACAACAAGTTGATGCGGCAAACAAGATATTCAGCGGACACCACGTGGTTGATAATGGCTACATAAGGGTTTGCGACGCTTTTCCAGCAGTCACCATAAATCCAGAGATATTGGTAAACCTAGGGACCAAATTTCAGAACGTTCTCTTTTTCACCGACTCAAATTTCACATCCGCGAATGTTCCACGCTACATTGAAAACGGGACTATTCATAGAGATGTCACCAACCAGAAAGCAACTATAACCTATAGCTACATGAAAAACCTTACCAAGCTGCATCGAACAGTTGAATTGAATGCTGGCAAACCATATGTGGACGTGATTTACAATGTGACTCTTGCTGACTCTACTCTAGATAAGTTCAGAGTCTGGGTGTGGAAATCCTTTACAGTGCTTGCCGTTGATGCTCCGTACTTGGAGTATACAGAAGAGGCCACCACTGTTGTGTGGACTCTAAAAGACAATTATGGAGAGCTTATTAGCGTTACAGTCACACTTTTTGAGACTAATGGTAACATGAACATTTCCCTTGCTTCACCTTGGCGAAATCTAACGGCAACAAGATCGGCGCCAGCTGCCATTTTCACGTTTAACGCTAGCAAAAAGAATCTTTACATAAAGATGCGGGTGACAGTTGAGCCTAAGATAACTCCTATAACAACTGCAGTAAGGTATTCTAACGCATATGAACTAATGGAATTATATGGTATAGATTATATTCTGTTGGACAAAAGGATGTTAAAGAACGCTGATCGATGTGAGGGATGGTGGGGCGAGTTCGACAAACAACGCTTGGAACAGGTTTTTCGAAATGAAAAAGAAGACAAGGGAACCCTTATTCTTGAAGTATTGCCTTAAATAGGATCGTTGAAAACAAAGTGTCGCTTGTGTAGAGGAAAAATAACAATGTTCTTTGCTTCACTGAGGCTTTTCAGGGAAAAGTCAGCCGAATCTTATGAAAGCGTTCACGTTGCCATCAAAAATATGAGTTCCTTGCTAAAGAATGTGCTACTTGAACATACCAGACCTCTAATCATCGTCTTTTCTTCTGTTTTGCTTGTTTCTCTACTCTACGTGTTCAATCCGACAATGTTTGAAGAAGTCTGGAAAGGATATCTCCCCCTTCTAATTTTCCTTTGGCTTGTGTTATTGGAGATAACTCTGAATTGGAACAAACTTTTGGAAGAGCCTGGTAGCTCTCTGACTGGGTTCAAAGCAGTATTAATCGCCTTCTTTGGAACGGCCCCATCGATCTACGTCTTGGCGTTTTTTCTATTTGATCTAGACCAGTTTGTTTTAAATGTGGGAAGCTTCGCGGGATTAAGTGGATGGTTCCTTGAAACTTCGTGGCCTATATCCCTGCAATATCTGGTTTCTGCAACATTCTTCACCCTTTTGTTGCTTCTTCTTTATAGAAGGGAAGGGCTGAGACGCTTCTCCGTCTCTACATTTTTCATTTGGTCATTTGGAGCCTTCTACATAATGGACACCTTCTATCCCTATGGGAAAGTCACAGTGCTCCAGAATATAGTACCGTGGATAGTGGGTGTTGTAACTTTGACCTTAAGCCCAATGGGCTATCATATAGACTATAACTCTACCAACTATCTTCTTACCGTAGACAAGCCAGGCTCTCATCTCTTCAGGGCTCAAGTTTATTGGCCTTGTGCCGGAGTGTACAGCCTCTTCATTTATACGTTTGTTATTCTGCTTTTTCTAAAAGGAACCGCCATTTCCCTCAAAGGAAAGGTGATCTATTTCATAGCAGGCGCCGTTGGCACGTTCTTTGTAAACGCTCTCAGAGTAGCTACGATTTGCAAGCTTGCCGTTGACCAAGGTCCAGAAGCTGGAAGGCTGTTTCACACTTATTATGGAGAACTCTTTTTCATAGCTTGGATCATTATCTACCCTATTATCATTCTCGGCAGCCGCAAGTTGTGGATGAAGTTATCGAGCGTGACTTTTCTTCAAGATTCCTTTAAAGACAAAGAATTTCATTAGCAGTTCCATATGCAGATGAAGAAACTACAACAGAACTCTTCAGGGCGACAGCCATATTTTCCTTAAATATTACATAATATTATCCAATAACAGTCATAAAACGACTCAAGTGAGCGGTCAAAAGATGTCTTCATTTTCTTCACCTTTTGTTCGAGACAAATTCGCTGAGTATTACGGAAGTGACTCCTTTTTTGTTCATCCTCCCACTTCCATTGAGAAACGTGAGTTTGGCTTTCTCATGTTTAAGACGAGGATTATGCTTCGGCATAAGGCCTTCAGAAACGCGGATGATCTGAGATCATTTTTGACGAGGATTACTCCCTCAGATGTTTATTATTCAAGCGCTTATTTTGAAAGGCCTGAGAGAGAAATGGATGAGAAGGGTTGGTTAGGTGCTGATTTGGTCTTTGACATAGATGCCGATCACATTCCGACTCCCTGTGCTAAGGATCACGATAAATGGGTTTGTGCCAGTTGCGGAACCACTGGCCGAGGCTTAACACCTAACGAGTGCCATGCCTGTGGAGAACGAGGATTCGATGAGAGAACCTGGCCATGCGAGGTGTGTTTGGAATCTGCGAAAGCCGAGACGATGAAACTGATAGACATGTTAATGAATGATTTCGGTTTTCCGCCAGAAGAGATCAGCGTTGGCTTCTCTGGACACAGGGGTTATCATGTACATGTAGAAAGCGAGGAAATTAGAAGTCTTGATCAGATGGCTCGTAAGGAGATAGTTGACTACCTTCTAGGGATAGGGTTGGAAACCGATTTTCATGGACTGGGGGGAATTGGAACCAGAGAACGCGTATTGGCTGGCCCCAGTTTAGAAGACTCAGGGTGGAGCGGAAGAATCGCAAGAGGAACATACGAGTTTCTCCTCACAGCCACTCCAGAAGAATTGGAAAAAATAGGACTAAAGAAACCCATAGTCAACACCATTGAAAAGCATAAGACAGAGCTTCTCAAAAGCTGGAAGGAAGCCGGTCCATGGGGAATCGTGAAGGGCATAGGCATGGAAAGTTGGAGAAAGATAGCTGAACACGGGATAATAAAGCAATCATCAAAGATCGACACCGTTGTGACTACCGACATCCATCGTTTGATAAGGCTTGGCAACACTTTGCACGGAAAGACTGGTCTGAAGAAGATTGGAGTCGCCATCAAAGAGCTTGAGGATTTTGATCCGTTCAAGGACGCGGTGGTCTTCAAAGAAGGCACGGTGAAAATTCATGTGTCAGACGCTCCCAAATTCAGAATAGACGACGAAACATACGGTCCCTACAAAGAAGAGAAAATCGAACTGCCCACAGCCGCAGCGTTGCTGCTTTTATGTAAGAAAGCCGCAAAGGTGATTTGAAAAGCATGTATAACCATCTTCACGAGGCATGGAGCAAGGAAAGGGAGAACCCGGAGATTCAGAAGCTTCCGAAAGACTTCTACGCCGAGCTAGCAGATTATGTGAAGACATTGAGGGAAGAAAGCCGGATGCTGGATGAAAAGACAGTGAAGGGAAAGCTTCTGGAACTTGAGCGCAAAAACGTAGAAAGAATGATTGAAGAGCTCATTCAGTTTCGCTACAGAAAAGCTGTGAGGAAAGCCATGGCCGGAAAAACAGTGCCCAAAGAGATCCTAACAACGGAAGAGGCAAAACTTCACGGAGAACTCCTCCCGCTCGCCGAGGCTTACGAAGCATTCATGGAAGACGTTCTTAGAGGGCATTTGTCAAGCATGAAGAGAAAGGAGAAATCGAAACAGATGCTTGTACGCTTCCTTCAGGAGATTCCGGCCATAGTCGGGTCCGACATGAAGACGTATGGTCCATTCGAATCGGAGGACATAGCAACATTGCCAGTTGAAAACGCAAGAGCCCTCATGAAGCAAGGCGTGGTGGCAGAAGTGAAAGCGAAGTGACGAGCACTTCTCATAACTACCTGTTGAGAACGTAACGATGATTGACTATTAAACCTCGTTCTGACAACAAGCCTTTGAAACGTCCCTCTTAGGGAGGGGCGGAAAGACAAGGGAGCGTTTAAATTTGAGACAGAAAACCATATAGTAATTAAGCGGGCTATCCTATAGCAACCCAAATCAGTGATGGCGATGAGAGCACCCAAAGAGATCAACACCTACTGCCCAAGATGCAAGAAGCATCAGTCTCACACGGTTTCCTTGTATAAAAAGGGTAGAGAAAGAACCTTGGCTGAAGGGGCAAGACGTCATAACCGCGAAAAGAAAGGATATGGGGGGCAAAAATACCCACTTCAACGGAGATTCGCCAAAACAACGAAAAAGCAGACATTAAAGCTAGCCTGTAAGATTTGTGGTTACACACATCACAAGAAGGGAATACGCCTTAAAAAACTAACAATCGAGTAGGAGTTCAAAGCGAAGATGAGTGAATGGGAGACGCTGGTACCAAAACCTAGAAGCAAGTTCCTTCGAGTAAAATGCCCTGACTGCGGAAACGAGCAGATAGTATTCAGTCACGCTACGACGGCGGTTCACTGCAATATTTGCGGTGCCACCTTAGCCGAGCCGTCTGGAGGCAAGGTGACAATAAAGGGCGAAGTAGTGGCCACGCTTGAGTGACGAGGAATGATGGGATAGGATGACATCTAAGAAAGTGCAGTGGCCCGAGATAGGCGAGCTTGTTGTCGCAACTGTTGGGAGAATAACTGGCTATGGCGCGTATGTTACCCTAGATGAGTACGGTAGGGAAGGCCTTCTACACATATCTGAGATTTCTTCAACATGGGTCAAAAACATCCGGGACTTTGTGCGTGAGAAACAGAAGGTCGTTTTGAAGGTTTTACGTGTTAATCCAAGAAAAGACCACGTAGATCTCTCTCTTAGAAGGGTCGGAAAGCGGGAGAGACGCGAGAAGATTCGATCTTGGAAGAAGGATAGAAGGGCAGAAAGTCTGCTGCGGGACGCCTCTGAAAAACTTGCCATTTCTATAGAAGAGATGGATGAAAAGGCTGGAGCTTTAATCCAAAAGAAGTTTGGGGGAATCTATAACGGACTGGAAAGAACTGCGAAAGAAGGGGCAACTGTTCTCACGGAGCTAGGAATACCTGAAGACATTGCGGCAACTCTTGAGGAAATTGCAAAAGAGAGAATCAGGATATCCGTGGTGAAGATAACGGGATTATTAGAGCTTGAATGCACGAAGGCTGAAGGAGCAGTGTTCATCCGGGACGCGTTGTTGCGCGCTCAAAATATAAAGAAGTCAAAGGGAACAGAGGTTCGCGTCTACACAGTTTCACCGCCAAACTACCGCATAGAAGTTCTAGCCGAGGATTACAAAAAAGCCGAAAAACTTCTCCAGAAGGCTGCGGATACAGTTCTGCAGACTATGACAAAACTCGGAGGACAGGGAACTTTCAAGAGGGAGAAGTGATGGTCTGGCTCCTCAGAAAGTGTGAGAAATGTAAGAGATACACACTAAACCAAGAGAAATGTCCTTATTGTGGAGGAGACGTGCACATCCCCCACCCCGCGAAGTTCTCACCCGAAGACAGATATGCAAAGTACAGGCGTGCAATGAAAGAGTTGAGTATGAATGAATAAGACGCACATTATGGAGAAAATGAAAGTTGAGTTAAAGAACCCGATCCTGATAGAGGGCCTCCCCGGTCTAGGAATGGTTGGAAGAATAGCCACCCGATACTTGGCCAAACAATTGAAAGCGAGAAAACTGGCCGAATTATACTCGCCTCACTTTCCCTACTACGTTCTAGTAAACAAGAAGGGTGGCGTCAGACTTCTCCACGGAGACTTCTTCTTCTCGAAAGATAAAAACGGAGAGGGCGATATCATCTTCTTGACCGGAGACAGACAAGCGCAAACAATAGAGGGACAATACGATATAGCCGGCACCATACTGGATTTCGCTGAAAAATACAATGTGAAGCTGATCGTAACAATTGGGGGATACCGAAAAGAACCAGAAGAGACACCAAAAGTAGTGGCAGTATCCACCAACTCCCAGCTTCTGAACAGGGCACTCAAGGCAAACGCCATATCAAGCACCACAGGAAACCCGATCGTCGGGACAGCTGGCTTGCTTCTAGGCTTGGCAAAACTCAGAAACATAGATGCCTTATGCCTCTTAGGAGAGACCCGAGGCTACATGCCAGACCCAAAGGCGGCAAAAAGCGTTCTTCATGTCTTACAAAAGATGTTAGGTTTTGAAGTTGATCTAAGCAGACTGGACGAGGAGATAGCGGAGTCACAGAGAATTGTTGAGAGAATGCGTGAAATTGAGAAACAGAGAGAAACCTATGCAGAGAAGGCGCGAAGAACCGAAGAGGAGCGAATCACCTACATTTCATAGAAACATCGGCTTAATCTCTCTGTAGAAGAATGAAAGACGACCATATGAGAAGATTTGGAGTTCCGAGGAGAAACCACCTGATATTCATACACGAAATGGGAACCAACGAAGCGGATTCAAGCTTCTGAAGCCCCTAAATGTTATTTGAAGTCTCTTGGTTTCGCTATCGTTTCTCTTATTTTCAGTTCGAAAAATGTTGGGGCGTTTGCTGGCTTCATAACCAATGCTGTGTCTGCTCCTCCGCCGGTTCCTGCTATGGCTATTACATCTTTATCTACTGGAATTAGGCCTGCATCCGTCGCCATAACAGCAATTTCAACACAAACCTTTGTGCCTTCACCGAGTAATCTGAGCGTATTGGCCATAAGCTCCAGAGGTTGGAGAGTTCCAAACTTCTTTCTTACGGCACGCTCTGCACTGCTCAAAGCATGAGTGGAGGTCAGAATCTTGGCGCCGTGTTTCAAAATCTGATTGCGAAAGTCCTCTCTTAACTCGTGCATTCCTGGCTCCCGAAATCCCACATGATGTGTAACCACAACCACATCGATGTCCTTGAACATCTGCGCGGCTTTGGCTCCGGTTTCACCAGTAGTGGAGGCCACAACAATAGTCCTTATTCCCTGAGCCTCAGCATACTCTTTCGCAAGCCTCAGAACAGTATCAGTGTTGTGCTTCCCAGCCAACTCAAAATAAACGGTTTTACGTTCAACTGAACTCATTTCTGTCTTGCTCCTAAACCATATAGAAATTTGCGCATTATTTTTCACGAGGAAGCCTAAGTCAATAAATTACGCACGCCACCCTGATGGCGGCCATTGTTATTCTAGTCTAGGCGGTATCGCGACTGCTGTCTGGGTTCGCCGAACCCCCTTTAAGGACCCAAGCTTGTCTATAATCCCTCTGAGCACATCTATATTGGCGAATTCAGCATAGGCAACAACGTCAAACTGACCAGTGACAGCGTGGGCCATCTTTACTCCTTCAATCTTACGCGCCTCTTCGGCAATCTCCCAAACCCTCATGGGCTCGGAATTAATGAGTATGTACGCTTCCAATACAAACACCACACCGAATATACAATGACTTCTTTATTCTATTTTTCTATCAGCTGCACACACGTTCTATTTTCATGCGATTACAAAGTGAAGGGGCCTAGAAAACAATTCTTTCAACAAAATATAATAGCGATTAGTTTGGCAATCCAATCTAGTGTAGTACACTATTTGGTGGATAAGCTGAAGGAAGCCATCATTCTGTCTGGGGGAGAAGGTTGGAGACTCAAGCCGTATGAGTGGATGCCGAAACCGTTACTGAAAATAAACGAACAGACACTTATAGACCTGCAAATATCTTGGCTGCGAACAAACGGGTTCAAGAACATAATCGTCGCCTCAAACAGGGACGATCTAACCTCGCTGCCCGTTGAATATTCTCTTGAAAAGACGAAGCTTGGAACAGGCGGAGCGACAAACAAGGCCTTCAAAAAGATCAAAGGCGACGTAGCCTATGTGATGAATGTAGACGACATAGTCTTCTACAATCCCTCTGAACTCTTTGAATATGCCCCTAACGGTGCTGGTGTTCTCCTTGCTAAACCGAGACTGCCTTTTGGTAGAGTGACGCTTAGGAACGGTACACGGGTTGTTCGGTTTGAGCATCGATCCTATCTCGACTTCTACGTTAGCGCCGGACATCATGTGTTTAAGAAATAGATAGTTCAGAGGTTCTTTCCAGAAAAAGGCGATTTTGAATTCTCCACGATGCAGAGACTTGCCGATAGCGGACTTCTTCAGGGATACACCTATCATGGAATGTGGCTCACCATCAACACTATGAAGGATCTAATCGATGCCAGAGCATACTTGAAATACGAACATGGAAAGTATGAGTAACAATCGCGTAAGCATCCGTGGATGAGTGGTTGAATCTTGTCCGTTGTTTACAGCTATTTGGTATGAGTAAAGAGGGCAACTCATCGAGATCGAGTAGATAGCAAGAATTGAGTTTTTAGAAGAAAGGCTACTTGTTACGTAACAAACAGGAGTTGCGCGAATGAGGAAAACTATGCGCAATTGGAACAAAACAGATTCGTGATATGAATTTTCAGTTCACAAGGCTTAACCTCCCTCATCATGAAACACCTGCTTGGGTCCTCTGCAACAAACCACATGGACTCAATGGAAACGTTGAAAAGAGATGGTTAAGAGTTGAACGAAATCCAGAAAAACAAGGCTCAGCCATCAGACTTCGTCAGCTCATTGGAGAACATTGAGAGCGCTGTCGAGAGATTATCAACAGTATTGGAAGGGATGAAAGAATTGGAGAATCATTGGAAGAATCCTCAAGAAATGACAAACCGAGTTAACAAGAAAATACCAAATACTGAAAAAAACAAGCACCTAACAAATCTGATAAAAGATGAGAAACCAGCAGAGACGCCACATCGAGAACCCAAGGAAACGCATGATGAGATCAAAATGATGCGCACCAAGTTCCAAGACGCTGAAAGCGAAGTTCCAGAGACTAGGAAAACTGAAAAAGGGTCCTCACGAAACGACTACTACATTCTAGCCATAGCCCTTGTCATTTTTGGGGTAATCATCTTCAAACTCTGTTCGATGTTGTTCTGAGAATGAAACCTAGCTAGCACATAGTATGTGCACGCGCAATGAGGCGCGAGATTTACGGATTCTATGGACTGAGTGTGCATGGGTACGATACACTTTTAACCAATTGTTTTGCAGTATTTGCTCATGCGAAAAAATCTACCTGGGCAATTGTTGAGGGAACTTCTTAAGAATTCGAAACGAAGCGACAGACAACTCGCCAAGGTGCTCGGGGTTTCTCAGCCGACGATCACCAGAACCCGTCGCAAACTCGAACAGGAAGGAATAATTCAAGAGTATACGATAATTCCAGACTTTCGGAAGATGGGTTTCGAAATACTAGCTATAACCCTCGTCAAAATGCGCCCTGATCTTCTCACACCAGAGATCATGGAAGAAGCCAAAAAATACGGCGAAAAGTGGCCCAACGTGATCTTGGTCTCCAGCGGAGAAGGCCTTGGCATGACCGGTGTGATTGTATCCTTTCACAAGAACTACACAGAATACCATCACAGATTGAATCTACTAAGAGTTGACTGGAAAGATTTCTCTGAGGACATTCGAAGTTTCATTGTCAGCCTTGGAGAGGAAGAGTACAAAAGACTGTCTCTAACATACCTTAAGGATGTTCCTTTCTAGCCACTTGATAAGAATAAACTCATTCTCTCTATGAGCCTATTTGGATCCAAATAACGAGATAATGTTAAAACCGGGTAGGGGGTTCCCCTCTCCCTGTGTCTATCTGCATCGGTTTATACGGATGCCGCCTCGTGCGCACCTATGAATTCAGAAAATGCGAGAGGAGTACAAGATTTCTCACGTTGTGAGGCCCAAGCTATTTGTTGTAGGTATCAGCTCCTCGATAGCTACAAGGCGGAGAAGCAGAATCATGAAAGCGAAACTCGCAATCGTCACGACATGAGCGGCAAATGGAAATGAATATGTGACCGTGATTGGCAAAGAAACATTGAACAAATTGACGACTGAATGAAAAGCAAAAACGCCCCATATGGTCTCCTGGCTCTTGAAGAAGAAGTATCCAACGAAGACACCGAAACAGATGACATAAAGGAACTGTGTCTCAAAAAATTCTACGATCCAGCTTAACTGAAAGATGTGGATATGCTGTAAAGAGAAGAGTAGTGACGCGATGAAGACACCAGTAACTTGACCATGTCTTGATGCGACTCTCGATTGCATATATCCCCTGAAAGTAACCTCCTCAACAAAGGCTCCAAAAACTGCAAACACGACATAAAGGACAAAGGCGAAGGGGAGCGAATAGACAGCATAACTTCCATACTCCTCAAGAGTTGGAAATGACAAGAAATCCATGTCACCCCCGATCGTCAGAATCATTGTAAACCACACAGCCTGAAATATCACCGCAAAAACAACGGCAATCGCTATCACACCGTAACTACGCACCTTGAAAACCTCTGAAAGCGATCTCTTGGCATCCTTCTTCAAAAATAACATCGAAAAAAACAAGACCACCAAATAGGATAGAATCAGCATCAGAAACAACGGCTCCACAAACTCAGACAAATGCCACATCGGATACCTCGCAAACCACAGCGAACATATTAACACAAGAAGGAGAGACGGACACAACACTCCCCTCATACCATCTCCAGCGGCCACGTCAAATCCCTTATCCAAATATGTTTACACAGATGTCTGGCACGTGTCCTCAGAAACTAACGCGCGTATCATCTCAGAAGCCTGTGTACGCTTATATAATTTAGCCAATTCCTTTGATGAGGA
>JABAOC010021354.1_pt7 | contig 15440 bp, 17 predicted proteins | sample 7062161 | NCBI WGS metagenome assembly JABAOC01 (sample SAMN14538625, study PRJNA623070) | marine sediment metagenome | biome: marine biome [ENVO:00000428]; feature: marine pelagic biome [ENVO:01000023]; material: deep marine sediment [ENVO:00002113] | place: India: Gulf of Khambhat ... | reverse complement strand
GGATTCAGCCAGGATGATGAAGAAAAGATGCCAGCCAAAGGTAGAAAATCACCCGATAGCGGCCTGGGTCCTCGGCTCTTTTCTAAGTAAAAATGTTAAAGAAAAAAAGAATAAATTAACAATAATCTGTGATCCGGAAATGAAAACTTTTAGCATGTGGCTTGAGCAGTTGTTAGCAGAGAGTACCGGCAAAAAGCAAACAGGCGTAATTCCAGTAGTTTTAGAACCGAGAATTAACCTGGCTGATTACAAAAATGATAGATTTTTTTGTTTAATAGGTTTATCCGGTAATAGAAGCAAGAGATTAAAAGATAAAGCAGAAAAATTAAAGAATTATGGATTCCCGGTCATGGAATTCTATCTTAAGGGCAAATATTCATTAGGTGGAGAATTTTTCCGCTGGGAGATGGCTACTGCAATATGCGGTTATCATCTGGGAATTAATCCGTTTGATGAACCAAATGTCACAGAGAGCAAGAATAAGACCAAAGAGATACTTAAGAGATTTAATAAAACTGGAAGATTGATCAGCGGCCAACCTAGGGTTAAGAAGAAAGGCATTAATATATATGCTTCCCCAAATATTTCCCAAAAATTGGGTAAAAATCCCAGGCCAGAGACGGTTCTTAAAAGCTTATTGCAAAAGATTCCTAGCCAGGGTTATCTGGCTATTCTTGCCTACCTACCTTATACATCAAGGGCCGAAAACTTGTTATATAGTTTGAGGGTCGCACTTTCGAAACAGACCAGAAAACCTGTTCTCTTTGGTTTTGGGCCGAGGTATCTTCACTCAATTGGCCAGGAATAATACAAGGGAGGCCCAGAGGAAGGAGCTTTTCTAATTATTTCCCGCAAGAAAAAGGATAGCCCGCTAGTCCCTGGTGAAAAATATTCATTTTGGCAACTTCAGATTGCTCAAGCCCTTGGTGACTATCAAGTATTAAAGGAGAATAAAAGACCGGTTCTCCATCTACATTATGTAGAGAATTATTTTTTTTCCCTAGAAGAGATGGTTAAAAAAATTAGGCTATAGCTAGGCAAGAGGGACTAAGACAACTCGATTGGTTTTGTTTTTAATTTTTTACCATTTAGATTTATAAAAAGTTGATTACTTTTATGGTAGTAGGTCAACCAGTTCTGCCTAGTAAGATTGTTTGAAATCAAGTTGACAAAGTTATTTTCAAAAGCAATCAATTTGATTCTTTTCGAACGCACAAACCTTTTTTTAAGTTCTTTTTGCAAGGCTAATATTTTTTTCTTGTTTTTTTTAAGAATATAAATATTTCTATGGGAATTGCTTCTAAGTATCTTTTCAATCTTATCCAAGCTGGTCTTTCCACACTCAATCCAGATCTGAACTTTACTTTTATTGTCCCAACCCAATAGATCTGGCTTATATTTTTCATCAACTCTCTTTTCAATGGCCATATTTTTATCAAATTGCGAAAACATAATATAGGCCAATATTTTTAAAGTTATGTGGTCAATTGATTCTTTATCGCCTTTGGTTAATATTATTTTTTTATCATTAAACTTAAAAGTTAATTTTGTTTTCATATTTTTAATTTTAACTTTATTATATGTTTAAGGATTGACAGATCTTTTTTTATTATACTTAAAAATAATCATCGGAAAGAACTAAAATCAAAAGTAGGCTAAAATAGTTTTTAAGCGATTGGACAAACGATGGATATTATAGAGTTAATCAAATCAAGAAGAAGCATCAGAAGATTTTCAAAAACAAAAGTCAAAGAGGAAGTAATAGATAAACTTATTGAAGCAGGACGTTGGGCGCCGTCAGGTTTAAACAATCAACCTTGGAAATTTATTATTGTCAAAAATTCCAGCATAAAACAAGAATTGGCTAAACTCACTAAGTATGGAAATGTAATTAACAAGGCTGATCTATTGATCGTTGTATTCCTTGACCATGGTGCAACTTATAATAGGACGAAAGACCTACAAGCTATCGGTGCCTGTATTCAAAATATATTATTAGAGGCCTACTCGCTTAGCGTAGGTTCTTGCTGGTTAGGCGAGATACTGAAAAACAAGGAAAAAGTGGAAAAGATACTTGATGTTACAGAAAACATGGAATTGATGGCTGTAATAGCTATTGGCTATCCAGAACAGGCAATCAATGAAGGTTACCGTAAGCCTAAAGAAAAGTTTATTATTTCCAGGATAGATTGATAAAAAATTTGATTGGCAATATATTACACCAGTTTAATTAATTCAATAATTGTAAGATTATGAATATAAATCAAGAACTAAAGAAAGTCTCATATTTTTCCAGCTTGACCCCGTCTGCTTTAAGTGAGCTTAATTCGATTGTAAATTTAAAAACATATCAACCAGGAGAAATAATCTTTCTTGAGGAGGATTCGCCTTCCGGCCTTTATATCATCAAGAAGGGAAAAGTAAAAATTTATAAACTATCGGCAGATGGCCGTAGTATTTTACTAGAAATAATTCATCCCGGGACGTCATTTGGTGAAGTAGCTGTTTTTGATGGGAAAAATTTTCCGGCAAATGCCGAGGCTATGACTCAAGCAGAAGTGATTTTTATTCAAAGAAGTGATTTTCTAAATTTTTTAAAGAATAATCCTGACGTTGCCCTGCAGGTAATTAAGGATTTGGGCGCTAGGTTAAGATATGCTCAAAACAGAGTAAGAAGTTTGATTACCAGAAAAGCCGAGGAGAGAATGGCCTCAATCATTTTGAAGCTTACGCAAAAACTTGGCCAAGAAAAAGAAGGCGGATTTGTCGTTGACTTGCCTTTAACCAGACAGGATATTGCTGAGATGACTGGAACAACTCAAGAAACAGCTATTAGAATTCTTAGTAAATGGCAGAAAGAGAATTTAATAATATTCAAAAACAAGAAACTGGTTGTAATTGACCAGCAAAGAATAGAAGAAAGAACCGGGCTTCATTAAATTTTACTCTCCTATTATCTTGATGATTAAACGTTTTGGCCTTTGGCCGTCGAATTCAGCATAATAGATTTGTTGCCAGGGACCAAGGTCTAGGCCTCCTTGTGTAATAGGAATAATTACTTGATGGCCGATTATAAGATTTTTTAAATGAGCATCTCCGTTTACTTCACCTGTTCTGTGGTGGTGATAATCAGGCCCCTCGGGAGCAAGGTTTTGTAACCATTCTTCTATATCCTGGATTATCCCTTGTTCAGCATCATTAATATAAACACCGGCAGTGATGTGCATGGCCGAAACAAGTACAAAGCCTTCAACAACCTGGCTTTCGCTGACAGCATGATCAACATTATTGGTAATATTAAGATATTCTCTTTTTTTGTTTGTATTGAATGTTTTATATACAGTGTGGCTTTTCACTTTTATCCCTCCTATTTAGAATATGGATAAATTAATCAAGTTTATATTACAACATTAAGCATAATTTTAATTATCGAGCAATTCCATTTCTTCATAGAGTTGATTTTCTGGTGAATTTATTTATGTTGATATTGATAAATAATTTTAGATGTTATTTTGGATAGAACTTATTTTAATGGTCTGGTAATATAAGAAATTAACAGTTATTTATAAGAAGATTAAAATATATTTAAGGGAGAAAAATTGCTCGATACTCAAAAGATAGTTATGGATTATATTAAAGATCTAAATGAAGGAATGAAGAGCAACGATTTTAGCAAAGCTATTGCTAGATTCAGTGATGAGTCAAAGATAACAGTTGATTCTAGAAGTCAGGGCAGATATTATTTTCGGGAGCCAGAACAAATAGAAAAATTTCATTCAATTTTTCTGAAACACCCGGCTGGTTCGAAAATCATCCCTGAAGAGATTGAGATACGCGATGAGGGCCAAGTTGTTATAGTAGATTATGTAATTAGAACCGAAGACAGTAAACCTTTTGAGGTCGAGCCGGTTGGAAAAATTTCTTTCGATTTTAATAAAGAAGGAAGAATCACATCTTTAATGCTTGTATTAGACTAATTTAATGTTTTTGGAATATGAATATTAACTCAAATCAGCTCAGGTATTATTTATTAAAAAAACAAAACCTATTTCTCAAATCTCCTCAGAAAGAAATAATTGATGTATTAAGTAGAATTGGTGGAATTTATAGTTCGGCCCCTACTTGCCATTTATCTCTGATGAACAGGATCACTGATTACAATTCTAAAAAGCTCAATGATTTACTCGGTAAAAATAAAAAAATAGGCCGCATGGCTCTGATGCGGGGGACAATTTATATCTTGCCGATAAATATATTGCCTTTAGCTTTTATTGCTACCAAGAGTTTAAATGAACTACTATATGCATCATTACTTCTAAGGTTAGGTATTGACGAGGATGAATACAAAAAAGCTAAGAGGAGAATCAATAAAGCTTTGAAAGGCAAGCAATTATCAGCTCGGGAGATAGGGGAGGAAATTAAACCATGGAAAGAGCCGGCTAGAGGAGCCCTTAGCTATATAATTAAATCACTCTGTGCTGAAGGTCATTTAATTAGAACAGTCTATGAAGGAAGCTGGTTAAGCAATAAAACTAAATATGCTTTGTTTAAAGAATGGTTTCCTGGATTAAGCCTCAAAAGCTCTAAACTTTTAAAAGCACAAACTGAGCTAGCCAGGTTCTATTTTAAAGCTTTTGGCCCTGCACTTTGGGATGATTTCCAATGGTGGACAGGCTTAAATCAAGCTGAAGTGGATAAAATTAAACCTCAACTTGAGGGTGAGATAAATAAAATCAAGATTGATGATTTGCCGGAGTCTAGATTTTATTATTATGACGAGGAGCCAACACTGAAACAAGTCAAGATCCCAAGAAGAAAAGCTGTAAACTTTTTGCCCTATTGGGATGCCTATTTAATGGGTTATAAAAACAGAGACTATATCGTAGATCCCGCCTGGCAAAATTATATCTACGACCAAGATGGTAACTCTACCTTTACTATATTGATTAACGGTAAAGCTGAAGGAATATGGGATCTTTTTAGAAATGGAAATGATTACCATATTAAAATAGCTCTTTTTGATTCAAAGAATGAAGAATTTTTCATGAATAAAAAAAGCCTTTATAGGATATTCAAGAGTTTTCTAGATAGTCATGATTTATTAATCGAATTATGTCCACTTCCTAAAGAAAACACCTTTTCCGGTAGCGGTAAATTTTTATCACCATTAAAAGATGTTTCTGGAAAAGTTTTTAGTGTTTGAGATTATGTCAGCTCTTCAATCAATTCAGATATATCGATGCTGTCCAACTTTTGCTTAAAAAGCGGTTTATCAACATAGGAATATAACTCATCTGCATAAGTAGGACGTTTTTCACGGTAAAAAATGCCAATCGGCAGTTTATCATCCTCTTCCAGAGCTTTTTCAAATGCCTTTTTTCTATTATCAGCTTTGTAATCAGTTTCCTCAAGTTTATATATTCTTTCTCTGAACCACTGGTAGGTGTTCTTTTTATTAAAAGTGATGCAGGGTTGAAAGACATCTACAAGAGAAAACCCTCGGTGGTTTATTGCTTCTTTTATCAAGCCGGTTAGATGATTTATATCTCCGGCGAATCCTCGAGCGACGAAGCTCCCATTAGAAGAAAGGGCTAAAGCAATAGGATTTACAGGTTTTTCAATTACGCCATGTGGTGTTGACTTGGTTTTAAAACCTTTATCGCTGGTCGGAGAAGTCTGGCCAGTTGTTAAACCATAGACTTGATTATTATGAACAATGAAAGTGATATCTATATTACGGCGGACAGAGTGTATAAAATGGCTCAGGCCAATACCATAACCATCTCCGTCACCAGCAAAGGTAACAACTGTCAGTTCCGGATTGGATAGTTCAGCTCCTGTTGCAACCGGAAGTGTCCTTCCATGTAAAGCGTGAAAAGCATAAGTCTTTGTAAAGTCTGCCCCGTTACCTGAACAACCAATTCCGTAAACAGCCAGAACTTTATCTATATCCAGATTCAGATCAGATATTGCTTTTTTCCAAGCTCCCCATATTCCGAAATTTCCGCACCCGGGGCACCAGGTGGGGAAAATTTCAGTTCCCAGGTCTGCAGGTTTAAGCATTATATTACNNTATTACCTCCATAATTTCACTGAAAATATCATCTCCTGAAAACGGCCTTCCGTCATTTTTTAAGTAGTTAAATTCAAGGGCCTGGCCTGTTTTCTCCCGGATAACTTGGGCTAGTTGGCCAGTACCGTTGTTTTCAATACAAATGGTTTTTAAAGATTTATTTATAAATCTGGATACAGGCTCAGAAGGGAAAGGCCGGATAAAAGTAACCTGTAAATAATTTGCTTTGACTCCTTCATCACTTAATAATTGTAAGCTATCTAAAATTGCTCCTTTGGTTGATCCCCAACCGATGATTGAAATGTCGGCTTCTTCTGGACCATAAATTGCTGGCTCGGGAACCTCTTTTCCGGCAACCTTTTCTTTCCTCAATCTCTTTGAAACCTGCCTGACTCTTTCTTCTGCATCTTCAGAAGAGTAACCATATTTATCATGTTCGTAGCTGTTGGCAATATGCATCCCATTTGGCTGACCGGGGACTGCCCTGGGTGATATACCATCTTTGCTTGGTGCATACCGGTAATAGTTTTGAATCTTTTGCAGTTCTTCATCAGACAATCTTTTCCCTCTGTCTATTTTTATTTTTAAAAGATCGAATTTTTTACTTGACCAATGGCTTTCGGCCAGGTGTTTATCAGTGACTATAATAACCGGAGTCTGAAATCTTTCAGCCAGGTTAAATGCTTCTGCGGTCAAATAAAAGCATTCTTTAACGTCGCCCGGGGCAATTATAAAACGAAAAAATTCACCCTGGGCAGCATTGATTAAGAACTTTAGGTCTCCTTGTTCTGTCCAGGTAGGCATTCCAGTGGCCGGGCCGGGCCTCTGCGCTTCAATGGCAACAAGTGGGGTTTCACTAATACCAGCCAGACCAAGCCCCTCAGTCATTAAGGAAAAACCTCCACCGGAGGTAGCCAGCATTGCCCTGACTCCCACTAAACTGGCTCCGATAGCCATGTTAATTACGGCAATCTCATCTTCAGCATGTTTGACTGCTATCTGGAAACGTTCTTCATTAGCAGCCATAAAGTGAAGTATTGATGATGCAGGGGTCATTGGGTAGGCAACATAAAACTTACATCCGGCTTGTATTGCGCCAAGGCATATTGCTTCATTGCCTGTTAAAACCATATGCTTATCTCTATCTATTTTTTTTTTTTATTTGAAAGAAAGCATCTTTGTAATTTTCTTTAAAGTAGTTATAACCACCTCTGGCAGCTTTAACATTCATGTCAACCACTTTTTTGCTTTTTGTCGCGAAAGCATCGGATATTGAATTTGACAGGATTTCAAAATCAAGGCCTATTATTGCCGAAGTTGCTCCCAGGGCAACTGAATTCTTAGTAAGTTCATTTCCACCTTTCTCTCTGGCCATTTTTAAAAGTGGAATTGAGATAAGATTGATATCTTTCCTATGAAAAAATTCAGTCATTCTATTATTGCTTTCACCGTCATATATCAAAATACCTCCTGGAAGTAAATGTGAAAGATGGAGATTAATTGATTCTTGATTCAAGGCGACCAAGATATTGATGTAATCTTTATGGGAATATATTTTCTTTGTGGATACTCGCAGATTATAGACGTTATGTCCGCCTCTAATTAGAGAAGGATATTCAATAAAGTCAAATATATTATAACCATAGCGCAAGAGAGCTTTAGAAAAGATTTGCCCGGTAACCATAATTCCAAAGCCGGCTTCTCCCCCGATTTTTATGCTTATATCAAGATTATTTTGTTTCTGCATTTTTTTGTTAAATAAATGATCCAAGTACCAATTAAATAGATCTTTAATATTTTTAACATCTCTAACATCATAATATTTCTAAGTTGGAAAATAAATTTTTTTTATGCTTATAATAAGCTGACATTTCTTAAGGAGTGATAACCATGAAAATTGAGGTTGATAGGGATAAATGCATAGGAGCTGCCAGCTGTATAGGTGTTGCTTCCAATGTTTTTGAGCTTGACGATGAAAATAAGGCTGTAGTTATTGATGCTTACGGAGATGATGATGAGACTATCTTAAGAGCTGCCAAGTCATGTCCGGTAAAAGCCATCATCATAAAAGATGAAGAAACAGGAGAAATTTTATTTCCAGATTAGTACATATTTCTTATCGTTTTGGACTTGAACATATTTTCTTAATCTAACTCACCGGAATATAAGCAGATTCTCATAACTAAAATTCCTAACGGAATACTATTCAAGGCAAAAGGTTTTTAATAATTGTTAAATAGTAAAAATATTAAAAGATTTGAAAGGATGGAATTTATGGAAACTATTAATCTTTTTGCCGGGATAAACAGAGTTACTGATCTTGCTAATATAAGCGATCTGGAAAATAAACATCACCCGACCATTGAATGCCCGGATAAAGCAGAAGCTGGAGAATATTTTAAGGTCAAGATTACAGTCGGCAAGGAACTGGCTCATCCAGATGAAAACGATCATTATATTCAATGGCTTGAACTATATGCCGGTGATTTATTTGTAAGTAGAGTTGATTTTACTCCTAAATTATCTAAAAGCCCAGTTACTCTAGGAGTAAAATTAGAAAAAACAGATGAGCTTCGAGCTATAATTCGTTGTAATCTTCATGGGCTTTGGGAAAGTACTAAAAAGGTAGCAGTTTAAAAGCCTTCTTTTTTATTTAGGTCTTTATGATTGATAATTATAGATCTATCTTATTAAAATTTTCCTTAGGATTATTGCATATAGGGCAGACTTTTGGCGGTTCATCGAAGACTGTATTTCCACATATCTGACAGACAAAGATTTCTGATTCTTCAAAGTCTTCACCATTCTCCAAGAACTCTAGAGCTGCTTTGAAAAGTTCTTCGTGTATTTGTTCTACTGCATTTGCATTTCGAAAAGATAAGACAGCGTTTCTATTTTTTTCAAATTCTGCTTCTCCGATATAACCGGGATACATCTTGGTATGTTCAAAATTTTCACCACTGATAGCTTCTTTTAGATTTTCTCCAGTTGTCTTAATAGCTTTAAGTACTCTTAAATGAGATCTTGCGTGCACTGCCTCTGCATTAGCAGCAGCTTTGAAAAGCTTTGCTATCTGGGGATAACCTTCAAATTTTGCTTTATCGGAAAATGAAAGATAACGTCTATTGGCCTGTGATTCACCTGAAAATGCTTTTTTTAGGTTTTCTTCTGTCGGCATAGCCTGATCACTCCTTGGAATATATTTTAATTTATTAAATTTATCAAAATAAATTGTTCATCTCAAGAATAATTTTTTATCGTTTGACTAACTAATAACTTAAAGCTTAACAGTTTATTGTACAAATATGCTAATATTAGGCTATGTTTTTTATGGTAAAAGGTGGAAAAATACAAGCTTTTTTATTATTCGTACTTTTATTTTTTTCATTTATTTTTTTAGGTTGCAATAGATTCACAGATTCGGGCAGCAAAAAATATCAAAAAGACATAGATGAAATAATTGAAAAAGTTAGTAGTGATTTTGAAAGTTTATCTAAAGATTTTTCTTTATTGGACGGAACAAGAGAATCGTCCAATAAACTGCTTACTAAATTCAAATTAGCAAGAGAGGATTTAATCGATGCCCGGAATGAATTAAAAGAAATTAAACCACCCGAAGATGAAAAAGCTTTTCATAATGATTTCTTAGATCTTCTGGATGACGGGACTCGTATATACTCTGAATTATCTGGAATTGCTGAGTATATTATCAAATCAAATCTGGCAATAGAGAACCATCTGGAAGATAGTGAGGCATTTAAAATGGCTTATGGCAATGCGGTGAATAAAGAGCAAAAAGTTACGGTTGTTAAGTCTTTTAGTGATGAGACAAAGTATACAGTTGAAAAATTGGAAAATTTGAAAGGCCCAAAAAAATTTTCGGAATTAAAAAAGGAGAGAATCAGTTTTTTCAAAGAACTTATTAATGTATCCGAAAAGCAGGAGAAACTTCTGAAAAAAAATAAAGATACTGAGGCAGATAAGATTATTTTAGAATTAGACAGCAAGTTAAGAATTGACAAAGTTATTGAAGATAATGCGGATATTATTAATAATATGAAGGATAGAATTGAAGAGTTAATAAGCAACTGGGAAGTTTTAAACAAAGAATAAGAAGAGAGCAATTAATTGTTTTCTATTCAATATTCAATTGATCTTTTATTTTAATGGGTAGGTCAGCTTTCTGGACAAGCAAAACGAACTCTGTTTTTTTTGGGCTCATCGAAGTAATCTTTAGAACCTTACCTAGGAAGGATGTCTTATAGGTTTTAGTCACTGTTTCTTGGTGAGCTGTATTGCTGACATAAGGAATCATAGAAGTATATTCGAAAAGTGTAACTACTTCGACTTTGTCAGAGTCAGAATGGATACGCCAGGAATCAGGGCGTACCTTTCCGTTAACAGTTATAAATGCTTGTAATTCTATCCAGCAATTAAGTTCAAGTGCCTGTTCAACAAAGACATCTTCTCCGAAAAGAGTTATTGTATTTCGCCCGAGATTTTTTGAGATGTAAAGTGCTTGATCGGCGAATCCGATTAGTTCTTCTTTGTCTGTTGTATGTATGGGAAATTCGGATATTCCAATTGAAAGTGTAGGCCTGAGCACATGTTCAAGATTTTTAAAGTTATGCTTAGCCAAGGTATTGGATGTATTATTCATGATTTCTTTTGCTTTATTGGCTTTGACATCCGGAAAGATTATACAAAATTCATCACCTGCATAACGGACTACTTTTCCGTTGCTATCAACAGTATTTTCCAATATTTTGGCTACATCGACTAAAACCGAATCACCGACCTGGTGGCCTTTAGTGTCATTTATTTGTTTAAATCTGTCTATGTCAATCATGACGAAAGATAATGGACTGCTACTTTTCTTAGCATCCTCAATAATTTTATCGAAGCGGTCTTCCAAGAATTCTCTAGTAAATAGATTTGTTAGTGTATCCCGCAGGGGAATTTTCTCTTTTGATCTGTTTTTTTCAAGGATTTTATCAATAACCTTGGTCTTTTCGTCAAATTTTATTGTCAGTTTGACGTAACTAGTAGCCAGAACATAGGAGAGAATGGCGGAGACAAAAATACTAAAAAATCCTTGTATAGTAATTCCGAAATATATTTGGATGAAAAAATAAATTGCTGTAAGCGAACCTATTCCTAAGGCGAAAACAGCAAGAATATTTTTAAAATTCCATCTTGAAAATTTGGAAACAAGTATTCCTATACCACCCCAAAAAAGAGGAAGGATAAGCAGAACAGGATTATTAATAAAAGATTTAAACAGATTACCGTAGAAGGTTAAAAACGAACTATCTGAAAATTTTTGTGGAATCCATGAAAAATCATTAATCGGAGGAAGATTGGCTATGCTAGGCCAGATAGGTGTAGTGCCACCTATATAAATGCCACCTAAAGAAGAGATGCCAAACATTAGTCCAAATATCTCTAAAGACAGGCAGCCAATTAAGCTAAACCAGAAAGCTTCAGCCGGGCTGAGGTATAATGCAGCTAACATAAGTACTCCAAAAGGAAGGTAAAATCTTGACAGGGCAATAAATAAAGTAAAAAGGAGAAGGGTCTGCATAGAAATTTCTTTTCTCATGGCAATTAGGATAAAAAAAGCTATTAGATACAAGATGCCAAATTCAACTGAACTGTAAAAGATAGGTATTATTAGGACGATAAGGGTGAAAAAAATCCCGGCTTCCAGGCTTAAAATTGTTAGCAAACCACAGATTATTGGTAGAAGTATAAATATGCCGGTTTGATATTGAGGTAAGTTAAAAAGAATTAATAAAAAAGCTAGCGCAAGGCCAATTGCCCTTAAGGAAATATTGATATTAATTTTGTTTCTGATTAAGTAAGTTTCAAAAATTTGCATTCCTAGATTTCTTTTATTTTTTTTTATCGTCAAAGCAGAATAAAACTTTATTTTCTGTACAATTTATTAAAGCCGTACAAATTTTTAAATAGAGCTTTAATAGCTCAATAATTAAATTCCCGGATAAATTTTTTTTAATTAACCGGTCAGCTGGTTTCATATCTTAGAAATAATGTTGCTATTTATGTAGATATTTAATTGTAATATATGAATTTAGCTATTAAATTTTTTTATAATTTATAATTTAAATAATTGATATTTTATATTAAAAATTAGTGATAGTATTGCTTTCTTATCATAGAAAAATTTTATATAGTAAATTTTATTGACTAAAATTTAATTTATATATATTATAGAAAAAACTAATTATTTATTACAGGTATATTATGAGACCGTGTACCCATAGCTACATAACCTTTAAAGCAATTGAGTATCTAAAAGTATTTAAGCCCGATTCATGTTTGCTAAAGATTCTTATCCCAAACCAAAAAGATATTTTTAAGTATTCTGGAATCTTACCTGATATGCTCGGTGATTGTAGGCGCGGACACGTTTTTAAAATGGATCATAAGCCAGAATTGCTAGGGTTGCCTTATATAAAAGATAAGTATAAAGTTGGTCATGATTTGTTGGCAGGCTACTTTAAGGATAAGAAATACACTCTTGCTTTGATTAAAGATTCAAATGTGCTAAATCTTCCTTATAAATCAAATGATAAGAACGGAGGCAAATTACCCGACAGAGTTGAGGCTATAGCCAGTAATTTAATTTATGGATTTCGAAATGGTTATTATAATGACGTAAAAAGTATAGCCAGGTTTTTATTTATACTCAGCCATTATATTGCTGACGCCCATATGCCCCTCCATTGTGATTTGCGGGATAAAGAAATTGATGGAAGGCGAAGATTAAACAGGGATATCCATCTGTTTATTGAAAACTTCTGGGAATCTCATATTCCTAATATTGATGATTTGGCTGGCCATAATTTAACGAGTAATAATATATGGCTTGAAAAACCATATTTTAACCTTAATAAATTAAAACCTTTAGGATTGAATGATACGGAAAATATCCGAAGAGAGATGATCTATATTTCAAGGATTTCATATGCTGTTTCAAGGGAATATATCAAGAATGACTATCGGAATATAGATGAACTTTTTGATGATATTGGCCGGGAAAATTTTTCAATACTCACCGATTATTTATTTACCGATGCTATCCAAGAAGTAGCCTCAATATGGAATAATACCGCTCAGCATTTTTTAGCTCCAACTAAAACCCCCTTCCAGATTCATTAGTTAAATATTCCTTCATAAATATCTTTAATATTATATTTTGTATAATGGAATAAGTGAGATATAGGTATGTTTGTATAAATATGGAAGAACAGAGCTTAAAAGAAAAAGAGGCGATTTTAAGAAGAATTATTGCTGATTTTGAGAGTGTTGCCCTGGCATTCTCTGGAGGCACAGACAGCTCTCTGCTTTTGAAGTATTGCCTGGAAATATTAGGCAAAGACAGAGTCGCTGCTTTTATTTCATCATCGCCTATCCATCCACAAATTGAAATCAAGGAAGCTGTTGCTATTGCTAAAGACATGGGAGCAAGCTTAAATATTATTCAAACTCAGGAACTTAAAATAGAAGAATTTTATCTAAATAAGAATAATTATCGCTGCTATATATGCAAAAAAGAATTATTCACTAATATTAAAAAACTTTCTAAACAAAAAGGCNNCTAAACAAAAAGGCCTAGCAGCAGTTTGCGACGGAACAAATTTTAATGACTCCATTCATATACGGCCTTCTTTTGAAGCTCATCGCCAGCTAGGAATTTATAGTCCTTTGGCTGATGCTCGTTTATATAAGCATGAGATTAGAAAGCTATCAAAACTTCAGAAGCTTTCTACCTGGGATAAAAAGCCTTACTCCTGTTATGCCCAAAAGATTAATTACGGACAGGCGATAACCATTGAAAAGATAAATCGATTAGCCAAAGCCGAAGAAAAAATTAAGATGGTCAATACTGACCAAATAGAAGTAATAGAGCCAACAGATCATACCATATGCATAAGGGCTGATGAGAATAGTATTAGGAAGCTATTGAATACTGAATTAAAAAATGAGCTGGTTAATGAGCTTAAGGAAATTGGATATCATTATATTTCAATAGATTTAAATCCTTCCTTACGAACCTAAGGACTATTAAAAAGATTGGGCTTTTATGTATTACGATATAACATTGACCATTAACGAAAGGATGCCTGTCTATCCAGGCGATGATGGCTATAGTCGACACCGCCTTAAGGATATGAGCAATGGTGATGAATTAAATCTTTCAGTTATTAAAATGGGTGCTCATACAGGCACGCATATTGATGCACCGTTTCATTTTTTGAATGATGGAATTAGCGTTGATAAACTAGACCTCGATTCTCTTATCGGCCCTGTTAAGGTTATTAAGGTCCAGGCGATTAAAGAGATCATGCTGAAAGATATAATCCACCCTTTATCTAATTTTCCTAAAAGAGTTATTTTTAAAACTGTTAACTCTAAACTATGGAATAAGCCTTTTTTTGAAAAGGAATTTGTACATCTCTCTCAAGAAGTTACAGAATATCTTATCTCGGAAGAGGTAAGATTGGTTGGGATCGATTATCTATCTATTGAAAAGTTTCACTCGCCAGACCATATTGTTCACAAGAAATTACTGGACAACAATATAATTATTTTAGAAGGTCTGGATTTGAGAAAAGTTAAACCAGGTGATTATGAATTGATTTGCTTACCTTTGAAATTTGAGGGTAGTGATGGTTCCCCGGCCAGGGTTATATTAAGAGATTTACAATAGTGTATAAGTGATTTTTTAAGTTTATTCTGAAAAAAGTTCGATTAATTTATCTGCTTCTTTATTAATATTGAAATCCTCCATAACTTTTTTTCTACCTGCAAGGCCTATTTTATGCCGCTCTTCAGGCTCCATATTTATGAATTGTTCTATCTCCCAAGCAAGTCTGCGATAATCCTTAGGTCTGATTAAGGTACCGCTTTCCTCGGTGACTAGCTCAGGTATTCCTACTATATCAGAGGAAATAACAGGTAGCTCCAAGGACATAGCTTCCATTAATACAACCGGAATTGAATCCCTATCCCCTTGCTTGGTGATTATACTTGGCAAGATAAATAGATGAGCTTGATTTAAAAATTCTCTAACTTCATCTTTTGTTTTTTCTCCGACAAAATCGACCTCAAGGGGTATTTCAAATTCCTTGCGTAATTTTTTAAGAATCTTTAACTGAGGGCCTTTCCCGATGATATTACATTGAAATTTTAATCCTCTATCTTTGACTAATGATAATGCAGCCAGAAGATAGCGGAAGCCTTTCTTAGAAATAAACTGGCCCACCGAAACTATAGTAAAAATCTCACTTTTTTCGGTTTTTTTCGATTTAAAGAATTCAGGTTCAATTCCTGCATGGAC
>JABAOC010002383.1_pt2 | contig 15462 bp, 14 predicted proteins | sample 7062161 | NCBI WGS metagenome assembly JABAOC01 (sample SAMN14538625, study PRJNA623070) | marine sediment metagenome | biome: marine biome [ENVO:00000428]; feature: marine pelagic biome [ENVO:01000023]; material: deep marine sediment [ENVO:00002113] | place: India: Gulf of Khambhat ... | reverse complement strand
ACGAGCCGAACCGTGATCACCACCCATGAGGAGCTGATGGAGTTTGTCTCCTTCGAGGATACAACCGCCATCTTCGAGACCAATATCTTTCCCCAGGCCTTCCGCCGCTATGCCCACCTCATCGACCTCAACGAGCCCTTTGTGCTGAGGGGCCGGGTCACCGACGACCATGGCTGCGTCACCCTGAATGTGAGCCATGTGGATACACGGCTCTTCTATAAGATCTCAACGTCCAAAAAACCCAGGGTCTTAGACCTCAACACCGAGATGGAAGTGGCATGAGACCGTCGTTGGCTCACTTCGTCAGCTCAGCTTTGATCCCCAGCCTCGTGACAAGTTGATAACCCCGAGCTCTTGAGAACTGCCTTTACAAAGACCCTGATTACCCTATACGTGCCGGTCAATCCTGATTTCAAACCAGAGGACTCGGGGGCTCGTTCACCCGTTTTTTGGAGACGCAGACACAATCCCATCCCCCACCCGCCCATCAGCGTCTACCCACTGGAGGCTGCTGTACTCCTACGAACGACAGCTTATCGACTACCCGCAAAATGTTGTGGCATTCACCCCCTTGACACACAAGCCCCTTCTCCCCTATACTCTCCCCATCAGAAAGCGACTTCCTACTCGCGGAGTGGAGAGTTTAGGGGACGTTGTTGAATTTGTTGAATTATTTCCGTGATGACCCGTTGAGGTTCTTGGAAGTCGACGAAGTAGAAACGCCGAGATGGCGCAGCATCCCTGCCACGGAAACCCCAAAACCCTAGACCAGGTCATGCATTCCTGGTGAATTCAGCATTGGATCATACCCACAAGGGTTGCTCAAAACGTGAGGGAGCATCAAGTCGTGCGTAGCGAAGTATAACCCCGTCTGGGTCTAATCATTTCCTCATCTCCTTGCATCGAAGCTGCACAGTTATTCAACAAATTCAACAACGCCCTTCTTTTCCGGTTGTTTAAATTATTACCGAGACATTACACTAGGTGAGATGGTTCATAATCGAGACACAGTCGAATCCTTGCGTATCCTTCCCTGTCTCTCGGGTCTGAGGGCTGATGAGCTTGACAGCGTGGTTCAACTCTCACACACAAAAAAGATCCAAAAAGACACCGTCCTATTTCAGGAATCAGAGGCAGCGCGGTCCTTCTTCATTGTAAAAAGCGGTTCAATAAAGCTATTTAAGATCTCCCCGGAGGGCAGAGAACTCGTCGTCAAAATCTTGGGTCCAGGCGATCACTTCTGCTGTGCACCGCTGTACGCAGGAGATATATACTTCGTCAGCGCGGTGGCCGTGGAGAATTCATCTGTCATGATCATCCCTTCGGCTGAATTCAAAGATCTCATCCGCAAGTCGGTCGGTGAAATAGGCTTCAGGATCGTGACGAGTCTCTGTAATCGAGTCCGATACCTCTCCAAGCTCCTGGAAGACCTTACGTTCAAGGATGTTGACCAGAGGCTCATCATAACGCTCCTGCGGCTAGCAGAGGAAAAGTCTCCCGAGGAAAACCTCGTTTCCCTCTCATTAACACATAATGCTCTCGCATCGATGATCGGCACGGTGAGGGAGGTTGTTTCACGATCGATGTCAAAGTTGAAAAGAGAGGGCGGAATCTCGGAAAGCGCGATAAGAGGATTCAGAGTAGACAAACGGGTTCTATCGGAGTTGCTGGGCGGACGATACCACGGTCTGAAGTGATCGATGTCCGGACCCCGGGTGACCCTCACCATCGAATCCGGGAAACGAATGCTTGGTGACTCAGGTCACTGCAATCCAATTTTCCATATTTTAGAGTTCAAGACAGGGGACCGAAATCCACCGCCTAAGTTTGGAACATCCGTGTAACCTAATAACCTACGTGAGCGGGGCCGGAGGACAATGAAAGAGAGAAGGACCAACAGCGCGGAGAGAATTCACGGAAAAGGAAAAAAAAGCAAAGCGCTCGCCTTTTCTTTTATCCTTTGCACCCTCATCGCTGTGATGACAAGTGCGGTCTACGCGCAGGGGGTTCTTCTTCTCGCAAAGAAGGTATCCGGGGACCTGCCTTTGGATGTTACGGATAACATATGGGAAAGCGCTTCTCCGATGGAGATCCCGCTCTCACCTCAAATTGTAACCGTGCCGATGATCGATGAGTCCTCAATCACCAGGGCCCACGTCAGCGCAATCCATAATTCCAAAGACATCGCTTTCCTCATCGAGTGGGAGGACAAGACAAAGGATGAAGACCTCGACCTCGACAGATTCACCGATGCCGTTGCATTGGAATTTCCATCGTTATCGGACCAGGCGAAACCCAACTTTGCCATGGGAGACAGAGAAGGCCCTGTAAACATCTGGTATTGGAGTGCCGCACGGGACACATCGGGAAAGGGGCCCGGCCAGGAAGCCACCACAAACGAGACCGGAGAATATACGCCCAATTTTCAGACGGACGAAGATCATCTGTTTATCGATGAATTCCAACCGGGTGTTCTCGCAGGGAATCCCGTCTCTCGGCCTCGGTTGTCGCCTGTCGAAAATATTGTGGCTCAAGGATTCGGAAGTGCCACGAACATGGATCGATCGAGGAGTCAAAAGATCGATGGCACAGGACGATGGGAAGCAAACAAGTGGAAGGTCGTGCTCAAAAGGCAACTCCTATCCGAAAGCGAACTCGATGCCGATTTTAGAGAAGGAGAGGCGACTCCGATATCCCTTGCGGTATGGAACGGTTCAGAAGGCCACGCAGGGGGGAAAAAGGTCTTCTCCACATGGTACTATGTCGGCATTGAAACTGAAGAGAGGGGACAGGCCTACTTCTCGGCGTGGGAGGCCTCCAAAAGAATAGCCCTCACCCCGGACCTCGATCCGAATCAACTGGCAGATGCGGGAAAGGAAATATTCAAGAATGCGGGGTGTGGCTTATGCCACAGTGTCACAGGGGAAACCCTCACGGGGCCTGACCTCTCGAGAATAGGCGCCGAAAGCGACGTGGAAACCATGGCCTTGTTCCTCTACTCTGGAACCGATGTCATGCCACCGGCGAATAACCCCCCCGCCAAACTGACGGATGCTGAGATAACGGCGGTTATCGCCTATCTGGAGAGTCTCGGAGGCAGACCGAAGGTGAGAATTGGAGACATCGAACCGCCCGAGTAGAAAGGATCACGAGGCCCATAAAGGAGAACCGATGGTAGAGCAGAGAGGGGTATGCCTGCTGCAAATGTCGGCCTCGCCATTCTGATTGGTGCCTGCTTCACGACGCGGTTCAGCTGGTCAGTTCAAGAAAGCCATGCCGGGCTGGGCGATGAACTCGGTGATGAAGAGATTGGAATGTTGTCATGTACACCTATTCCAGGGCCGGCGTGAAAACGAGAACATGAGAATAGGAGAAATCGAGAATGGAGAGGCATTATTCAAAGGGCGAAGGAAATGGCCCCATGATCGCCTTTCTGAGAAGTCGGGTGTACGAACTCCTGGCTTACGGCTTCGCGGAACCCTCTCCGCCCTTCTTGGAATTCGTGAGCGGTGGTGATTTTCTAAAAACGATCATGGATGCCTTGGCCTGGTATCCGATACGCGGAGAAACGGATTTTCGCCCCCTCCACGAAGCGGCCGGAGACGTGGTTGGCGTCGATCTTGAGACGGTCAGATCCTGGTACGAGGAACTCGTTTCACCACGACAAAATCTGCTCTATGAATGCAACTATCATCCCTCCTTTAGCACGTTCGAAGAGATGGCCGATATCGCAGGATTCTACAGGGCTTTCGGTGTCGGCTTTGGCAAAGAGCGGGCCGACCATCTATCGACAGAGCTTGAGTTCATGAGGCTGCTGGCGTTGAAGGAGGCAAAGGCGCTGCTGGATCGGCAAAAGGAGAACCTTGCCATATGCAATTCGGCCCAAAAAAGGTTTCTTCATTCTCATCTCGGAAGATGGGTGAAAACGCTGTCCACCGTGATACAGGACCTTCGATTCTATGCACCCCTTTGTCTATTTCTGAATGGCTGGATAGAGAAAGAATGCGGATACCTCTCTGTCATTCCACAGGAGGTCTCCACCTATTTTCCAGAGGGAGAAATCGAAACGCCAACCTGCTCCGGCACAAGATCAGAGGAGGCACGGTAATATGGATGGTTTCAATCGCCGGGAATTCCTAAAATGGTCTCTGGCCGGTGTTGCCGGTCTGGCAGTGAATACGCCAAAACTCGCCTTCCTCCAGCCGGTGACCGTGGACAACCCCCTCGGGTGGTACCCTGACAGAGCATGGGAGAAGGTATACAGAGACAAGTATCGATACGACAGCGTCTACCACTTTACCTGTGCGCCAAACGACACGCACAACTGTCTCCTGAGGGCCTATGTAAGAAACGGGATCGTCGTCATGGCGGGGCCCACATATGGATTTGGTGATGCCACCGACTCCTACGGAAACAAGGCATCCCATCGGTGGGAACCGAGATGCTGTCAGAAAGGACTTGTTCTCAACAGGAGATTTTACGGGGATCGAAGAGTTAAAAGCACCATGGTGAGAAAGGGGTTCTATGAATGGGTCGAGGCAGGATTTCCACGAGATCCCGACACGGGGAAACCACCGGAAAAGTACTTCAATCGAGGTCAAGACCGATGGTTGAAAATGTCCCATAACGAGGCTTATAACCTCGTCGCACGCGCACTGATGAATATCTCCCATACGTATTCCGGTGAGATAGGGAAGGGGTTGCTCCAACGACAAGGGTACGACCCGGATTCAATCGATGCGATGAAGGGCGCAGGTACGCAGGTACTGAAATTACGCGGGGGCATGCCGCTTCTCGGTGTGACAAGACTTCTCGGGCTCGTCAGGGCTGCCAACATGATGGCACTTCTGGACAACCATATTCGACAGACAGGACCCGAGAGATCTCTTGGGGCGCGACATTTTGATAATTACTCCTGGCATACAGACCTACCACCGGGGCACCCGATGGTAACAGGGCAGCAGACCGTCGACGTCGACCTTTCCATGGCTGAAAGATCATCGCTGATTACCCTTTGGGGAATGAATTGGATATCCACAAAGATGCCGGATGCCCATTGGCTCACAGAGGCCAAACAGAGAGGGACCAAGGTCATCAATGTTAGCATAGAGTACCAGTCGACGGCCAACAAGTCAGACGAGGTGATTATCATTCGGCCTGCGACGGACCATGCACTGATACTCGGCCTTTCCAACATTCTCATGGGAAAAAAGCTGTACGACGAGGAGTATGTCAAGTCTTTCACCGATTTGCCCATCCTGGTGAGGACGGACACCCTTCAATACCTCAGGGCTTCCGATATTATAGAGCACCATCAACCATTTGAGATAAAGAATTACGCTTCTGTGCTTAAGAAAGGGGAGAGCACCCCTGCGCCTTCAGAACAGGCCGTTCAGTACATTCCAGAAGAGATCAGGGGCGAATGGGGTGACTTTGTCGTATGGGACAGAAAGACTGGTCAGCCCAGGCCCTTGAATCGGGATCTGGTGGGACGGAATTTCGCAGAATCGAAAATCGACCCTGCCCTGACGGGGAAGTTTCTCGTAAAAACCGTTGAAGGCATTGAAGTCGAAGTCAGACCGGTTTTCGATATCGTCCTCGAATATGCCGCATACTTCACGCCCCAGCGAGTCTCGGAGATAACGTGGGCTCCTGAAAGAGCCATCGAAAACCTGGCCAGAGAACTGGTGAAGCATAAAGGCTCTACATTCTTTGCCGTCGGGATGGGACCGAATCAGTTCTTTAATGCAAGCCTCAAGGACAGGGGCATATTTCTCCTCGCAGCACTCACCGGCAATATCGGTCGAATTGGCGGCTCCCCGGGCAGTTATGCAGGCAACTATCGGGTGGCCCTTTACAACGGTTTACCCCAGTACATTGCCGAAAATCCCTTCTCCATTGAACTCAATCCGGACAAACCCGCAAAGGTCAAACCCTACCTGCAGTTTGAGTCCGCCCATTACTTCAGTCATGGAGACAAACCCCTCAGACTTGGGAACAAACTCTTTACCGGAAAAACCCACACTCCCACCCCGTCGAAGTTCCTGTGGTTTGCCAATAGCAATTCGATTATCGGCAATGCAAAATGGTCGTATGACCTCATCGTCAACACCATCCCGAAACTCGAGGCCATCGTGATGCACGAGTGGTGGTGGTCCATGTCATGTGAATATTCCGATGTGGTCTTTGCCGTGGATTCCTGGGGCGAATTCAAACACCCCGACCTCTGTGGTTCTGTCACCAACCCCTTTAACCAGGTCTTTCCGAGGTCGCCTTTGAAGCGGATTTTTGACACGGTTGGTGATATCGACGTATACGCCGGAGTTGCAGAGAGACTTGCCGCTCTCACCGGCGATAAACGGTTTGAGGACTACTGGAGATTTGTATACGACGATCGTGTTGACGCGTATCTGGAGAGGATCGCGAAGGCAAGTACGGCGTTAAAGGGGTTTACTTTCAAAGAGCTTGAGGAACGGGCCATACAGGGAATTCCAACCATGAAGAACCTGAGGACCTATCCCAAAGTTGTGGGATGGGAACAGACCCATGATGCAAAGCCCTGGTATACAAAGACGGGGAGGCTCGAATTCTACAGAGAAGAACCTGAATTCATTGAACACGGCGAAAATATACCGGTATTTCGTGAAGCAGTCGATGCTACATTCCACGAACCCAATGTCATCGTCTCGAAAGATATGGAGATACTGAGACCCTCACAGCTCGAAGACTACGGACTGAAGAAAGAGGACCTTAGCGCGGAGACCAGACAGGTCAGAAATGTGGTTAAATCCTGGGAGGAACTAAAGAAGACACGCCATCCCCTGACAAAGGAAGATGGCTTCAGGTTTCTCTTCATTACCCCGAAATACAGACATGCCGCCCATTCGATGCCTATCGACATAGACATGATTACCGTCTACTACGGCCCCTTTGGAGACCTCCACCGGCACGATAAGAGAAAACCCTGGGTCGGTGAGGCCTATGTGAATATGAATCCAGACGACGCGATGAATCTTGGGATAAACGATGGGGATTACGTCTGGATAGACGCGGATCCAGACGACAGACCCTATAGAGGCTGGAAAGATGGAACCACGGAATACAAGGTCGCCCGGATGATGTGCCGGGTCAGGTATTACAGCGCCATCCCGAAAGGCGTACTTCAAATGTGGCATAACATGTATCAATCGACCCATGGTTCCGTCACCGGTCATGAGACAAATCCGGATCGCCTCGCTCGAAACCCCGAGACCAAGTACCAGGCCATATTCAGATATGGAGGACATCAGAGCTGTACCCGGGCATGGCTCGGTCCAACACTCATGACCGACTCTCTTGTGAGAAAAGGGGTTTTTGGTCAGAAGATCGGAAAAGGGTTTGCGGCGGACATACACTGTCCTGTCGGCGCACCGCGCGAGTCCTTCACACGGGTCATAAAGGCAGAGGATGGCGGCATTGAGGGCAAGGGGTTGTGGAGACCCGCGGCCCTCGGATTCAGAGCGGGTTACGAGAATGAAATGATGAGAAGCTATCTGGAGGGCAAGTATCTCGTCTAGATACCGCATCGAGCCAGAGGACAAGATAAGGTAAAGGATAGGGAGGAAGGATGCCGAGAAATAAAGTCTACAATTGGCAAATAAAAAGAGAAACCGTCTACCCCTTTGAGGGTGTTAGATCCCAAAAGCAGTTTGCTGCGGTCTTTGATATTAACAAATGCATCGCCTGTCAGACCTGCACGATGGCGTGTAAGCAGACATGGACCACTGGGAAGGGCCAGGATTATATGTTCTGGAACAATGTGGAGTCCAAGCCTTATGGCTTCTATCCCCTGGCGTGGGATGTAAAACTCCTCGGGATGCTTGGACCGCAGAAATGGGACGGTGAGACCTTTTCGGGGAAAACGATATTCGAAGCCGCACCGAGGGGACAAATCGCAGCGGGGTATCTGCCGGACGCCTATGATTACGCGTATCCGAACGTGGGGGAGGACGAGCCTTACGGGACGGTCCATCAAGGCGATTATATCACGGTTCCCCACCGAGTCTGGCATTTCTACCTTGCACGGATCTGCAACCACTGCACCTACGCGGCATGCCTGGCCTCCTGCCCCCGCAAGGCGATATACAAGAGGCCTGAAGATGGAATCGTCCTTGTCGACCAGAAGCGGTGCAGAGGATACAGAGAATGCGTCCGCGCGTGCCCCTACAAACGGGTCTTCTTCAATAAGTCAACCAAGATATCGGAGAAATGTATTGCCTGTTATCCGAAGGTCGAGGAGGGGACACAGACACAGTGTATCACAACATGTATAGGCAGAATACGGCTCAATGGCTGGATTCACACACCGGACCAGGCAGATCCAGAAAATCCGATCGACTATCTCGTCCACGTGAAGAAGGCTGCTCTGCCCCTGTTTCCCCAGTTCGGTCTGGAGCCCAATATCTACTACATTCCTCCGGTTCACGTCCCACCGCCTTTCTCAAGACAGATGTTTGGACCCGGGGTTGAACGTGCTGTGCAGGCGTACCAGGCCGCTCAGGAAGATCGCACACTTTTGGCGGCTCTAACCCTTTTCGGGTCAACTGAATTCTGGATTTCGCGGTTTAAGTTATCCAACGGCCTTGCCATTGGTTTTGACGATGCCGGCACAGAACGCGTCCGGGTGCCGCTCATGGAACCCGTTTATATAAGACCCTTCTATGACGAGAAGCTGGAGGTCTACCGCCACAACATTACCTAAAGACCGGAAGGAGCGGGGCCGGAGGACAATGAAAGAGAGAAGGACCAACAGCGCGGAGAGAATTCACGGAATTTGTGACCATGCCGAGGGTCCATGAGTCCTCAATCACGAGGGCCCACGTCAGCGCAGTCCATCATTCCAAAGAAATCGCTTTCCGTATCGCGTGGAAGGACGAGACAAAAAATGGTAACTCGACCTCGACAGATTCTCCGATGCCGTCGCATTGGAATTTCCATCGCTATCAGACCAGGTGAAGCCCCGCCTCCCGAGCCCTGGCACCATTCACAATCCCTCGCGCAACCGGATAACCCAAGCCCCATATGTTGTATGCGTTTTCTCTTGACACACAATCCCATCTCTCCTATACTTTCCCGATCAAAAAGCAGGTTCCTATCCCTTTGCAGATTGCACGGGGTGATATGAGTCAACCTTGAGCGCTGCTGGCTTCCTTTTGAGATGTCACTTGAGTTCAAGCGCGGAAGGGCAGGAGGGTATGACAAGTGTCTCGTAAACTCGATCACCGAAGTTTGCTTCAGCTGATGCCTGAGCTCGAAGGTTTAGAGATAAAGATCGACGAGCTGAAGGGAGGAATCACCAATACCCTTTACCGAGTTCATTCATCGAAAGGGCATGACTACGTGGTGAGGCTCTACGGGCGAAAAACGGAGCTCTTTATCAACCGGGAAATCGAAATGGAAAACATCACGCGAATGCAGTCGACCGGTGTCACTCCTAAACTTGTCAAGTACTTACCCGATCGTAGAGTTACAGTTGTCGAGTTTATTCCCGGGTACGTGCTCAAGAACGAAGACTTCCTGAGAGATGAACTCTGGGATAAAATCGTGAGGCCCATCAAAATCATTCATCAAAGTGGTGTCGTCCTGCCTTACATCTTCAATCCCCTCGTTGAGGTGGAGAAGATGCATCAGATCCTCAGAGGTATCAAATCCAGTTATCCAGAATTCAAAATTGAAGAGACGTTGGAAACTCTCGAAACAATAGATGGCCACGCCAGGATTTCTTCTGATACATACGTTCCTTGCCACAATGATCTTTTGGCGGACAATTTTATTCTCGTCGCAGACAGGGGGAAATACGGAGAACCGATGTACCTGATCGACTGGGAATACGCCGGGATGAGCACGCCCTACTATGATTTAGCTGATATGTTTCAGGAGATCCTTCTTCCGCGAGAAAAGGAATCGGAGATCTTGAAGGTCTATTGGGGAGAAGAGGAAATAGCGCACCACACTTATATGACCGACCTCTTCAAGCCCTTTCCTGATATATACTGGTTTCTTTGGAGTTTGATTCAGCACAATCTCTCAACGATAGAATTCGACTTCTACAACTACGGGAAAGTCAAGTACGATAATGCTCAGAGAAATATCCGATATTTGAGAGACCATTACGGCCTCAAGCTTCCATCATGATGCAGGAGTCTCTCGAGAACTTGCCGACCACCCCCCCCACAGAAGACGCCCACCGGTTCCGGACACGGCGAGAGCCGATGCGAGGAGAAAAGATGAAGCATTGCAAACAGGGGGGTGGAAGCGTGGTTTCTTGACCGGTCCCTCCCGCTTTCTATTGATCTCAAAGGTGGCCAACGAATTCGGATGGAGGGGTTTGCCCCGATTTAGCCAGAATATACGGAACTCCCAACTATTTCATTCGCTGCGAAGACTCACCTCCCCAGCCCTGGTGCCATTCACAATCCCTCGCGCAAGCGGATAACCCCAACCCACTACATTGTGGTGTTTTTTTTCTTGACACACGACTCCATCTCTCCTATAATCTCCCCACCCAAAAGGGGGTTCTTACCCCTTGGCATGCAAAAGCCGATTGTCGTCATTCATAGCCCTGATAGACAGAAAGGGGGTGAGGCTTGGCTAAACGTATGATTTAGATAGATGTCGGTGAACGATTAATTCAAGTAAAGAGGGTCATCTTTTTGTCGATTTGGTTGGATGTCAACCCAAACACCATGAAAGGAGACAGGCACAGTGAAAAGACGCGATTTTCTCAAAAAAGCAGGAGTCGGGGCTGCTGCAGTGGCAGCCACGGCGACAAAAGCGCCCTATGTGTTTGCGGCAAAAAAGCGCATCCGCTGGCGGATGCAAACCTATGCCGGTGCTGCCCTTGCTGAACACGTCATTAAACCATCAATCGATGCGTTTAATAAGGCAGCCAATGAAGAGATGGTGATCGAATTGTACAACGCGGATCAGCTCGTACCCCAGGGTGAGCTGTTTAGAGCAGTACAAGAGGGGACAATTGACGCTGTCCAGAGTGACGACGACTCCATCGCGGCTCCAGTGGATGTGTCGGTATTCGGTGCTTACTTCCCCTTTGCTTCCCGCTACTATCTGGACGTTCCCGTGCTGTTTTACTGGTATGGGCTGGACAAAATCTGGCAGGAAGCCTATGCGGAAATCCCGGAAGTCACCTGGCTAAGCTCGGGAAGCTGGGATCCATGCAATTTCGCCACCGTCAAGCCGATCCGAAGCATTGAGGACTTCAAGGGACTGAGAATGTACATGTTCCCCACCGGCGGCAAGTTCATGCAACAATTCGGCGTTGTCCCGATGTCCATTCCCTATGAAGACGTTCAGATGGCCATTCAAACGGGTGAATTGGACGGCGTTGCCTGGTCCGGCATCACCGAGGATTATACGGTCGGCTGGGCGGATGTCACCAAATACTATCTGACCAATCCCATATCCGGCGCCTGGGTGGGTTCGTACTTTGTGAACACCAAGAAATGGAATGCCTTACCAGAACATCTGCAGACTTTGTTCAAGCTCTGTGCAGACAGCTCGCATTATTACAGATTGCATTGGTACTGGTGGGGTGAAGCGCACTACCGCACCAAGGGGGGCAAGCTGCAGCTCACCTCGATCCCCGACAAGGAATGGAAGATCGTGGAAAACGCAGCCCTCAAGTTCTGGGACGAGGTTGCCCAAAGGAGTCCCCGGTGTGCCAAGGTGGTAAGCATACTCAAAGACTACGTCGCAACGATGGAAGCAGCCGGTCCTCCCTACCGCTACTAATGAATGGAACATGATGAGTTTTGTGTCCCATAGAGGTCAGCCTTCCCTAGCTTCGGGGTAGACCCGGCTGGGGAGGGTAAACCTCTAAAGCTCCGATTTAAAGGAACTCAAGGAAAGAGGCTCAAATGCCTAAAATATTCAGAATCTACGTGCGATATGTTGAAGCTGCGAGCCAGGCGGTCGGTAAGTTCTCAATGTATATGGTCTTCGCGATGATGGGCATTCTGTTGTTTGAATCTATATCGAGAACCATCTTTAACGTGCCCCACATATGGGTCGTGGAGATGGCGCAGTTCTTTATGGCGGCTTATTACTTGCTTGGCGGTGGTTACTCCATGATTCTCGACGGGCATGTGAGAATGGATCTCCTCTATAGCCGGTGGTCGGCGAGAAGACAGGCTCTGGCCGACGCTTTTACCTCTATCCTCCTTATATTCTACATGGTGTTTCTCCTCGGCGGCGGCATTTCCAGTGTTAAATATGCTGTAAAATACGGGCAGGTTAATTATACCCCGTGGGGACCGCCTTTGGCTCCCATCAAGATTATTATGGCAATCGGAATCGTGCTGATGCTACTCCAGGTTATCGCTACATTTTTTAAGAACGTAGCACAGGCTAGAGGGAAGCCAGTAACATGAGTTATGAGCTGATTGCCCTGCTGATATTCGCCTCGATGATGGCCATGCTTCTCACCGGACAACGTGTTTTCGGTGCTATCGGTGGTGTGGCCACCGTTTTCGCGTTACTCCTGTGGGGGGAGGGTGCTGAGGGGATGCCGTTCCACGCAAGCTTTGTCCTGCTGAATTGGTATCCGCTTCTCACCCTGCCGTTATTCATCTATATGGGGTATATGTTTTCCGAGTCAGGCATAGCGGACGACCTCTACCGCATGTTCCATGTCTGGATGGGTCCAGTCCATGGTGGCTTAGCCATCGGAACGATTGGCCTAATGGTCGCCATAGCGGCGATGAACGGGTTAAGTGTAGCTGGCATGGCGATTGGAGCGAGTCTCGCTTTACCAGAAATGCTNNGGCATCATGGTCCCGCCCAGCGTCGTTCTTGTTCTCTATGGAATGATAGCCAGGCAGCCGGTTGGACATCTCTGGATGGCCGGTGTTTTCCCGGGCTTCCTGTTGGCAGGCTTATTCGTAATCTACATCGCTATTCGATGCAAACTTCAGCCACACCTGGGACCAGTGTTGCCCCTGGAAGAGCGGCGGCAGATTGACTGGGCGGAGAAGTTTCGGCTGCTCAGGGCAGGAATAATTCCTCTGGTCATTATTTTTTCCATGACGGGGCTGTTCTTGATGGGGATAACCAGTTTGGTCGAGTGTTCAGCAGCAGGTGCGGCAGCAACGACCATTGTTGCGGTTATCAAAGGCCGGGTAAACCGGCGGGTAATGGACGAGACACTCCGGAATACGCTGAGCGTGAGCTGCATGTTTATGTGGGTTATTCTTGCGGCACTTACCTTTAGTGCCGTCTTTGATGGTCTTGGCGCTGTGCATGCAATAGAGTCTCTATTTCTCGAAAGGTGGGGACTCAGTCCGTTTGGAATCCTGGTCATGATGCAGCTTTCCTATATCCTGATGGGCATGTTTCTGGACGATACGGCCATGCTCATCATCGTTGCTCCGCTCTATGTCCCCTTAATCATCAAGCTCGGTTACGACCCGATTTGGTATGGTGTTCTCTATACGATAACCTGCCAGATGGCCTATATGACGCCCCCCTTTGGCTATAACCTGTTTCTTATGAAGGCGATGGCTCCTAAAGAGGTAACGCTGGCAGATATCTACCGCTCGATCATCCCCTTTGTGCTGGTTATGGCAGTTGGCTTAGCCATTGTAATGCTGTTTCCCCAGATAGCCCTATGGCTGCCCAACTTATATTTTGGGAGATGAAGTCAGTAAATTGACATACAAGCCCTTTGTCTGCTACCCTCAGCCCGTCAGAAAACGAATTCTTGTCAACCACTTATCACTTGTTCGGGTTAGTCCCCAGTTTCTTCAAGGTGATTCCTGGATCATCTCTCAGCGCTTTACCCAACATTCTTTAACGAGAATGTAAACGATAAGAAAAGGAGGCAAAAAATGATCCCACACATCAAGAAGATCCTTTATTCCACGGATCTTAGCAAAAACTCTTCTTACGCCTTCTTATATGCCATCGATATGGCAAAAAGGCACGATGCAAGAATTGTCATTTTACATGCCATTGAACCTATCCCTGCTTATGTAGAGCATTATGGGGGCGTGACAGATGAATTCAAAAAAAAGCAGCATGATGAGATTGTTGAATCGATAACAAAACAATTACAAGGATTTTGCAAGAAAGCAGAGGCTCAAATCGGCTCCCCCTGCGTTGAACTCGTATCCAAAATCCTCGTTCCTGTGGGCCATCCGCCGGAAGAAATCTTGAATGCTGCAGACAAAGAAGGTTGCGATGTGATTGTCATTGGGACCCACGGAAAGGGGTTTTTGGCCCATACTTTCCTTGGGAGTGTCTCGAATGCAGTATTGCATCGAACTCGAAAGCCGGTTTTTACCATACCGTTGCCGTCTGAAAAAACTATTACGGACTGGAATGGAATCTAATAAAGAGCTGGGGGACGTCCGGGTCCTCTTTGTCACGGAAAATATCCTGGCCCTCTATGATGACCCGGCCCATCAAGGGGTGTCATACACTGGGCAGGTTTAACCTTGCGCGTCTCGGCATGCTGGCATGTTAGATTTGTCTGAAAGCATGCCCAAATAACCTTCAATTCCTACCAACGTCCCCTACTTTGATATCCTCACCTGGTGCCAGACCGCTGATTACCTCAACTCGATCGTCACGGGTGCGCGCGCCCAGGCGCACATAGCGACGAACCGGTCCCTCCTTCGTTTTCACCATGACAAAGTGGAGCTGGCCAACATGAGTCACCGCGTCGACCGGTATGTAGATCTTCTCCCTTTGCCCGATGGGTATCAACAGCCTGCCAAACATGCCCGGGTACAGACGGGATTCATCGGTCAGGGTTACCCGAACAAGAAACGTACGGGAGCCGGGGTCTGCGGAAGGAACAATTTCGTCGACCACGGCCGCAAGCTGCGTGTCAAGGGCATCAACCCTTACGGTGAGGCTCTGGCCCTTTTCAAGTTTTGATGCCAGTGACTCTCGCACGTTGGCTTCGAGTCGGAGGGTAACGGGATCATACATGCGCAAGAGCGGCACCCCCTGCTGGGCGGTATCACCGGGGTCCGCGTAGCGCTCTACGACGCGACCTGAGATCGGGGCGAGGATAGTGCTGTAGCTTAGAGCAGTCTTTGCCTCGTCTTCTCGCCGCCGCGTCCTCAAGAGATCAGCCTGGGCAGTGCGCAACACCGCTTGTGTTTGATCGAGCTGCGCCTTGGACACGGCACCAGGGTCAGATTTGAAGATTCGTTGAAGACGTTCGAAATCTTTCTCCCCTTTCGCCAATGTTGCTTGCGCGGCGATGACCGCCTGATGGGCCTGATCAACCCGGGCCTCCAGCTCACGGGAATCAAGCTTGAGAAGTACGTCACCCCGCTTGACCTTGTCACCCGAACGGACCGAGATCGATGAGATCGTAGCGGTGATCAGAGGAGAGATCACCGTCTCAATCTTGGCCCGAGTGGTTCCCGCAACTTCCTCAACTACAGGCTCCTT
>JABAOC010038736.1_pt2 | contig 15463 bp, 12 predicted proteins | sample 7062161 | NCBI WGS metagenome assembly JABAOC01 (sample SAMN14538625, study PRJNA623070) | marine sediment metagenome | biome: marine biome [ENVO:00000428]; feature: marine pelagic biome [ENVO:01000023]; material: deep marine sediment [ENVO:00002113] | place: India: Gulf of Khambhat ... | reverse complement strand
GAAGCGATTCGAATCCGCCACTGAATGCCGACCGCACCCCGACCCATGACTCCGGGGATTCGTCGTTGCACTGGCGGGGGAATCCGGTATGCTCTGTCGTTTCCGCGTGTGGCGGCATAGTTCACAAACAGGCAGGGCGTACATGAACCGGCAATCGCTCAGGGTGCAGTGGGTACAGTTGATTGTTCTCTCGGGCGTTCACTTTCTGGTGGACATGTTCGGGAACGTGCTCCCGGCTATTCTGCCGGCGATCTGCCGGGACTTCAAGATTACGCTGTCCATCGGCGGACTCGTTCTCGCGTCCCTGCCGCTGGCCTCGAACGGCGTCCAGATTCTGACGGGCCACCTGCGGCCGGATAAGACCAGGCCCTTCTTCCTGCACATCGGTGTTGTTTTGGCCGCGAGCATCTGCCTGATGGCGTTGGCGCCCAGGTCGATGGCCGGCGTCGCTCTGCTCTTGGGACTGGGCATCATCAGCGGCTCCGGGGTCGCGGTCGCGCACCCGGAGGGGCTTAGGGCCGTGCACACGCTCAACCGGATTTCGCCGGCCCTGAGCACGGCCGTTTTCATGACCGCGGGCTTCTTTGGCTTTGCCAGCGGCGGGGCGATCTCCGCCGGCCTCGTTGCGGCGTACGGATTCAAAGGCCTCTATCCGCTTGCCTTGTGCCTCTTTGGCGGTGTCTTTGCGATAGTTTTGTCGAAGGTCCGGCTGGCCGTTGACGATGTGGCAGCCCCGCCCTCCGGGGTGGGGCTCTCGCTGCCGGCAACGGCGGGGCCGCGCCTGCTGCCATTCTGGAAAGTGCTGCTCATCGGCCTTCCGGCCGCGGTCTCGACAACCGTTGTCCTGCAGCTCACTCCCACGTACCTCAGCGAATCGGGATTTGCGCTGGCATTCGGCGGCTTCTCAACGGCGATGTTCGGGTGGGGCGGTGCCGTCGGCCCGTTCGTTTGGGCGGCGATCGCTCACAAGAAGGGAGACCTGTCATGCACCGTCTGGGCGTTTCTGCTCTCGGCGCCGTTCACGATACTGTACCTGGTATTCGTGGAGCATACCGGGGCTACCTGGCTGTTGTTTGGCGCCGGTTTCTTCTCCATGTCGGCGTACGTACTGACGATCAGCCTGGCCAGAACCGCGCGCGGGCTCAATCTCGGGCAACGCATGGCGTTCATCGTGGGCGGCACCTGGGGAATCGCCCAGGTTGCCTTTCTGATCCTTGCCCCCGTGGCCGACTGGCTGAGCACAGGATTCGTCCTGAAGCTCATGCCTGCGGGCTACATTCTCTCCGGCCTGTGTGCTCTCGCCGTGTTGCGGCAGCACCCCGGTGTCATTGAGATGCGACCCGGCGCGCCGGCCCGGGAATTGCCGGGGCGGGAGCCGCCGCCCGCATGAAATCGCCCGGCCTGCGTCGGTGCGGCAATCGCGCCGGACAGTCATCGCTTGGCCAAGTCCGACAGGCGGACCGCCTGCTCCTTCGTGAACGTGCCCACGCGGGTGCGCTCCAACTGCTCCACGTAGCCGCCCGTGCCGAGAGCCTCGCCCAAATCTCGTGCCAGCGACCGCACATAAAAACCCGGACCGGTCACGAGCCTTACCTCGACGAAGGGCCAGGAGTAACTCAGCAGTTCGAGTTGCTTTGCTTCAACCTGTCGNNCTCTTCTTTCTTCTTGCCAGTCTGTATGCGGGTCGCCCGCCGACCTTGATGGCGGAAAACGCCGGCGGCCGTTGGTCGATCACTCCCTCGAAGCGCTTCAGAGCGTCCCGGACCTGCTCTTCAGAAGGAATATGAGAAATGGCAACGTCCTCTTTGCGTCCCTCCCGGTCGTCTGTGGTGCTGCGCCGGCCCAGCCGGATGCACGTGACATATTCCTTTTCGGTCCCGGCGATGGATCCGAGCCTTTTCGTCGCCGCGCGGCCCACCCCGATCACCAGGACGCCCCGGGCGTACGGATCCAGCGTCCCGGCGTGGCCTACCCGTTTCTCGCCGGTGAGCCGTCGGACGGCGTCCACGACATCATGCGAGGTCATTCCTTCCTCTTTGTACACGGCCAATATGTTTTCCTGGGAAGCAATCGGTTCCATAAGCGCATATAACCATAGTGGATGTGTCGCTCCGGTGCAACAGAGGACAATTCCCGCGATTGACACCGGTAATGTTCTGGACAGCCAACGCGCCGATTTGTTATAATCAGGCCAACGGCAGCATCCGGATGCACAAATAAGGAGGAATGACATGTCTCGCGTGATGGGTTTGCATCGTGCGCAGCGCAGCAGCATTTCACCAGGCTTGCTCAGGGATGTACTGTTGATCAGTATGTGTCTGCCGGTGTCCGCGTTCTGCGCGAAATACGGGGGTGGCAGCGGGACGGTGGAGAGCCCTTTCTTCATCTATACAGCCGCCGACTTCAGCGCGATCGGCGATAATCCCGCTGATTGGGACAAGCATTTCAGGCTGATGAGGGATATCGACCTGTCCGGATATGACGAGACGAATCTCACGCTCATCGGGCATTGGGTCACTCTGGGGTCCCTGGAAAACCAGCCCTTCAGCGGAGTCTTCGACGGCGACGGCAAGAGCATCCGGAATTTTCGGTACAAGAACGTTCATCAGGAATACGTCGGCCTTTTTCAGCACGTGGCCGGGGAGATCCGGAATCTTGAACTGCGCGACGCGAAGGTCGTAGGCGCCCGGTCGGGCACGGGCTCGCTCGTGGGGTATCTGGAAAGAGGTTCCCTCGCAGATTGCTCCGTCACGAACGCCAGTGTCTCGGGCGACACCTACGTGGGGGGACTGGCGGGCCTGGTTGATGGAAGCGTGTCCAGATGCTCTTCGCGCGGTCGCGTCTCCGGCATCTGGTACGTCGGTGGCCTGGTGGGCCAGTTGGGAAAGGGAACTATCTATCGGTCCTACTCCAAAGCGGACGTCTTGGGCAACGAGAGCGTCGGCGGGCTGGTCGGCGCCACCCTTAGAGAGACCGCCATTGTGGATTCATCCTATGCGACCGGTGACGTTGACGGCTCCCTGTACGTGGGCGGCCTGACCGGTCTGGTGGTGCAGGGGAGAGTCTTCCGGTGCTATTCCGCGGGCGCGGTCACCGGCAAACAGAGTGCCGGCGGCCTGGTCGGCGGCCGGAAAGTCCTGGGCCAAGTGATTGGCTCTCTCTGGGACATCGACAGCAGTGGCCAGACTACCAGCGGAGGCGGCACCGGCATGACGACGGCCGAGATGAAGTCGGAGAGCACTTACTTGGCTGCAAACTGGGACTTCGGCAACACCTGGCTCATCTGCGAAGGGATTAACTACCCGGTCCTCGTATGGCAGATCCCCGGCGGGGACCTGCGCTGTCCGGATGGCGTGGACCTCATCGATTTCGTTTGGTTCGCGAAGAACTGGCGTCACAGCGATTGCGCCGCGCTCAATGGTTTCTGTGATTGGGCGGACATCGACGGTTCCGGCGACGTCGGATGCCTGGATCTGGCCGTCTTCGCACATACCTGGCTCACGGGCCTTGATTAACGACGTGAGCGAAGCCCATCACTACTCTCTCGTGCCGTACAGAGCCGGCCTCGACACGCGGCGATCGTTGTCGTCGCGGGACCACCTTGATCGTTACCGTGGCGACGTGCACGTCTGCGCGCCACGCGGCGCACCAGCAGGAAGCATCATGGAGCATGCTGGTTGCATTTGCCGGTCAGGCGGATAGAATACTGAAAACGCGCTGTCATGAGGCTGATCGATGGAAGATGCAAATGTGTCTCTGGCGGGCAGGACGGCGCTGGTCACCGGCGCCGCCCAGCGCATCGGTAGGGCCGTCGTTCTGGCCCTGGCGCAACACGGCGCCCATGTGGTGGTCCACTACAACCGGTCGGCTCGAGAGGCTGAGGCCCTGTGCAGCGAGATTCAACGGCTGGGCGTCCGCGCCTGGCCGGTCGGCGGCGACCTGATGGACGCGCAGCAGACCGAGTCGGTTTTCAAACAGGCGGCTGCCCGGGCCGGGTCCGTCGATATCCTCGTCAACAACGCGTCCATCTTCGAGGGGGACACCATCTGGGACGCAACCGATGAATCGGTCTGGAAAAACCTGCGTATTCACGCGATGGCCCCTTTGACTCTGGCGCGGGAGCTGGCGGCGCAGGGCAAGCCGGCGCACGTCATCAACCTGCTGGATACTCGCGTCACGGTGTATGACAGAGAACATGCCTCCTATCACATCAGCAAGCGGGCGTTGTTGACATTGACCCGTATGCTGGCCCTGGAGCTGGCTCCGAACGTTGCGGTCAATGCGATTGCCCCCGGCCTGATCCTGCCTCCCGCCGGGAAGGACGAAACCTACCTGGCGAAACTGGCTCATACGAATCCGCTGCAGCGTTACGGCGCTCCCGAGGATATCGTCACAACCGTGCTGTTTCTGCTGTGCAGCCGCTTCATCACGGGCCAGGTCATCTACGTTGACGGCGGATATCATATGAAAGGACACATGTATGACTGACGATATCGCGCCGTCGGCATCGGACCGGATTTTCATCCGCGACCTGCAGGTTCGCTGTGTTGTCGGCGTCGATGAACACGAGCGCGGGGAGAAGCAGGAAGTGCTCGTCCATATCACGATCGATACCGACCTGCGCCGGGCCGGCCGCACGGATGCGCTGGAGGACACGATCGATTACAAGGCTCTCAAGAAGCACATTCTGCGCGTCGCTGAGAATTCCCATTTCCGCCTGATCGAGGCGCTCGCCCAGAGGATCGCCGACGAGTGCCTCAGACAGCCTGGAATCGAGCGAGTCAGGGTCATTGTGGAGAAACCCGGGGCGCTGCGCTTTGTGCGAACCGTTGGCGTCGAGATCGTCCGTGACAAAGAGCCAAGCGGGTGAGCCGCTCGGTTAGCCGACGCGATTTCCTTGGCGGGTGATCGTATACGTCAGAAAGGCGGCCGCCGTTAAACGCGAGGACTCCGGCATCATGCCGGAGCCCCGAATGGCGGTCCGTTGAGGCCATTCTCTCCACCCTGACCCCTGTCTTCAGGTCACAGAAACGAAGATTTTGCCTGTGGTGGTCCGCTTAATGGACCGCCGTTCGGCGGAGCCGCGGTATTCGCCAGCGTACGCGCAAGCGACCGAATCAGTAGGTCTTGGACTGCCGATTCCTGGATGGCTGAGTCCCGGATTGTTGCTGCATTCCGAGTTGCTGCTCTGATTCTTGGCCGTACTGGATCTTGCTCCTGACGCGCCGGGCCCCGGCATCGAAGGCGTTCTTGACCGCCGCCCTCATGGCGTCCCAGTCGTCCACCGTGCCGGACAGCGTGACGACGCCGTTCTGCACGGAAACCTCGATCTTGTCGACGTCGACGAACGGACTCCACCAAAGCTGGCTTTCCACGTCCTGCTTCAGCTCGGAGTCGGATTTCTGCTCCCAGCCTTCCGGGCGGACGATCAGGCTGTTGTCGACCTCTTCGACCCCCGGGATTTGCCTGGTCAGACGTTCGAGCCGGTCCTTCTCGTCGTCGCTTCTGACGTAGCCGTACAGGGCGAACGTGCCGTTATGGCAGGTCACGTTGACATCCTGTGCCATGCTCTGGAGGTTCTGGTCGGCAACATTCTCCTTGAGCATCTGGATGCATCGCTCGTCTCCGCCGATGCCGGCCCCCATTTGTTGCATCTGATCCTCTTGGCCTGGAGTGTAGCCGAGATGTGGGAAGAAACCGGCCTCCGTGCTCACGCTCAGGTCGCTTCGGACATCCTGCACGCCCCGGATACTTCGAGCAATCTGCTCAGCCTGCTGCTTGAGGTTCTGTTCCCGGACAGAACCATGCAGTATGACGGTACCCTGACTGGCCATGACGTAGATGGTGTCCGGCTCCATTACCTGTACGTTCTGAACGTCAGGCAATTGCTGCCGCAGTTGTTGAGCCACCCGTTGCGCCAGCATTCTATCCGAGGCCATCGCCTCTTGCTGTCGCCCACGTCGGCCCGCCATGCGACCCTGTTGATCGCGCTGTTGCCATTGATCTTCATCCTGCTCGACGGCGGCCACCTGATCACGGATCCGGAGTTGATTGTGCACCGCTCTGGCGCCGCCTTCATAGGCGTTCTCAATCGCCGCAGCCATTTCACCGAAGCTCTCGACGCTTCCCATCAGTGTGACGACGCCGTTGCTGACTCGGACCTGAATATCGTCGGAATCTACAAACGGGCTCCACCGCAGCTCATCCCGAACCTCGTTCTGGATGGTGGCATCATCCTGCTGTTCCCAGCCCTCTCCGGCGACCATCAAGCTGTTCTTTACATACTCGACGCCCGGCATGTTCTCGGCCAGTTCGGTGGCCTGCTCTTTCGCCCGGTCGTCTCGGACTCGGCCGAAGAGGAACACGGCATTGTCGGATGCCAGGACCGTGATACCCTCGGCGTCTTGAATCTGATTCTGCAGTTCGGAGGTCAGTCGCTGCTGCAACTGCCGGCTCCGTGCCGATTGCTGCCAGCGTTGCGCAGGTCGTCGGGTGCCGGTCGCGCCTGTACCATAGCGACTGGGTCTTGGCTGACCGTATTCATCGAACTCGCGCTGCGTACCGAGCTGATCCCCGCCGACGGTGAGCCGGCTGGTCACCTGCTGCGCACCGGCGGCAAACGCCGCCTCAACCGCATCGGCCACGTCCTGCCAGCTTCGCACGGTACCCTGGATGGTGACTCGGCCGTTTTGCGCCTGCACCTGAAGGTCCTGAGCCAGGTCGCTCGGCAACTGCTGCTGAACATTTTGTTCCAGTTGCACGTCGTTCATTTGCCTGGTCTGGCGACGGACCTGGAGGCGGTTGTCTATCTCCCGCGCGCCGGAAGCCTGCTGCGCCACCCGGGCGGCCTGTTGCTTCATGTTCTGGTCCGGCACCGTGCCCAACAGGATGACGCGGTTGCCGACCGCGAGGATCAGAATCCGACCTTCTTCGCCAAAACCCTGTTGCCGAAGCCGTTGGGCCACCTGCTGCTCGATCTCCGGGTTTCGGCACTGTGACACGTTCAAGGGTCGGCTCGGCTGCATGGGCTGCTCTTGTTGGTACGTCTGACCTTCATACTGTTGCTGCTGCCGCGGTTCGCGCCGGCTCCTCTGGTCGTAAGCCGCAGGCATACTCGGGCTGACGATCATCAAGGCCGTGGTCGCCAGGACCGTGCACGCCGGCATTCGTTTGTGCTGTCTGAATGTCTTCATTGTATGCTCCTTCACTTGCCGGTTCCTGCTGTCGTCACGTTCACGGAATATACACGCGCAAGTTGGACTCGCCCGGGCGTCATGGCCCTCGGCTCTCACCTCTCTTCCCAGGTAATGGTACAACCTGGCCGCTCTCTCTTGTGATAGGTCTCGTACGTCCGCCGGACTTCCGATCGAATTCATCGTGGCTGTGCGCCAATTGGAGTCGAAGCGGCGGAGTGCCACAATGGGCGTTATCCTCACCCGCCGATAGGCACATTCCTGTATCATGCGCAGGCTAGACCTGAATGGTTCCGGAAGTATTCAGGCTGAAGGTTCTTGCGAACGAAGTAACCCTGTCCAACTCCGAGGCGCACACTCGGAGTACCACAGACCGGCACCTGTGGTTTGTTTCGACCGGCAGAGGCGGCCAGCGTCCGTCTGACGCGGCGTACCCTGAGTGCCGTTCGGCCAGCACGTAGCCGTATCATGGGTAGACGGGACGTTCACCGCCGCCAGGTTCCGGGGTGACTATAAGCCGGTTTCGTACGGTTCTGGCGCCGCCCTCGAAAGCACTCGCGACGCCCGCGAGCAGACCTCCGAAGCTGTGGACAGTGCCGCTCAATGTCGCGATTCCCTCGCTGACGTCGACGTCGATCTGGTCCGCGTCCACGAACGGGCTCCAGTACAACTCGTTTTCGATCGCATTCTCGATCTCGGCGTCCTCCCGGTCCCGCCAGCCTTCCACGGCCACGACCAGCCTGTTGGTGACGCGGTCGATGCCCTCGATACCGCGCGTCAACTCAGTGGCCCGCTGCTTCTCCAACTCGCTTCGGACTCTGCCGTAGAGGAATGCCTGCCCGTTCTGTACGAGGACGTAGATATCCCGAGCGTCCTCGACGCTGGTCAGGAGTCTCGAGGCCAGAATCTGTTGAGCCCGGTGATCACTCGCGGACTGCACCCACCGGTGTCCGAACGGGTCACGGCCGGTGGCATCCCGGTCGTACCGTTCGGATTCGTATCGCAGCGCATAATCGTCGCGGTCGGGACTGCTGCGCTCATATGTCGGGCCGGAAGGGCGGCTTTCCGCGAGCTCTCTGCGGCGCCGCCGTTCATACTCCTCGGGCTCAAGCCAGCGTGATTCGCCCCGCTCGTACTTGAAGTCATACTCCCAGGGGGAAACCTGCCCCAGGTCCTCGAAATCGCCGTAATCCGGGCCGTACTCGTCATCCACGCCGCCGAACTCGTAGTCCGGCTCCGCGTCATAGTCGTACCCCCGGTCCTCTTCGTCAGGACGGCGCCGGTCGAGACCGTCGACCTGGCGGCGGCGCAGACGTGACGCGGGGGGCGGCAGAGGCGTGCGATCCGGGACGTATCTCTCTTGGGTGCCGACCGTCAGTTCGCTTACCACGTACTCCGCGCCGGCACTGAACGCCGCCTGAATGGCCTTGGCCATGTCCTGCCAGGTTTCCGCATGGCCGCGCAGCGCCACTACGCCGTTGCTGGCCCGAACCTCGCGGTCCTCGATTCCGCCGGGTCGAAGACGGTCCAGTTGCTGCTGGACGTCCTGCCAGAGTTGGGCATCACTTTTGCGTTCTGCGCTGCTGTCCGCCGTCAGCATACTATCCACCCGGCGCACACCTGCGACCTGTGCCGCCGCCAGCGCGGCCTGCTCCCTGTCCGTAACGTGAGGCACCACGCCGAGCAAGAAGACGCGATTGCCGGCAGCCAGTACCAGAATCCGGCTCTCCTGGCTGAAACCTTGCTGTCTGAGATGCTGGACGACGGCGGTCTCCAGTTCCGGGTTCCGGCTCACCATGTTGGCGGCCGCGACCGCCCGGCCAGGAAGTGAGATCGCCGTAAGTACTACGATCATGCCGATGGGCAACAGCGCCATCCCTTGGTATCCATGTGTCTTCATGGTACGTTTCCTTGACAAATGCCATAATCGTCCATGTGTAGATAATCCTAACTACCCGGATTGGGCTCAAAATGGTCGGTCACTGCTATGAGCCTTACCCTGATTCAGAGGCAGCCGATTGTTCACGCCGTCGATAAGGGCAAGACTCAGTGGATCATGAGAACGCGCACGGAAACTGCGGTTCCGCGTCTGCGTGGGATGAGCGAAGTGGTGCAACTACACCGTACAGGATTGAAGGAGATTATCGCGGACGTAGCGTACGGCGTTGCGGAAGATTTTGATGCCGTCCGGGTCGAGGTCTGCGCCGAGGCGCGACCAATGAGGGTGCTGCGTCCGTCGAATGAATCGCTCCGGGTGCGGCATGAGCCCCAGGACACGCCCCGTGCTATCCGTCAGACCGGCAATCGAATCCACGGAGCCATTCGGATTGATTGGAAACGGACCCTCCTCGCCGTTCTCATCGACATACTTATAGGCGATGCAACCGTCGGCCCTCAGCTTCTGCAACGCTTGCTCGTTTCGAGCAACAACCTTTCCCTCTCCATGTGCCACGGGTAGGTAGATCTGTCGCTCAGGCTCAATGAATACGCATCGGCTGGTCTGCGGCGCCAGGTATACCCAGCGATCCTCATACCTGCCGCTGTCGTTGCAGGTAATGGTGGCGTCTTCCTGTCGGAAGCCGTTGGTTCCCGGCAGGATGCCCGCTTTGACGAGCACCTGAAAGCCGTTACAGATACCCAGCACGAGTTTGCCGTCGTCGATGAACTTCCGGACGGAATGTGAGAGGTGATGGATGACCTGGTTCGCCATGATGCGGCCGGCCGCCACGTCGTCTCCGTAGCTGAACCCGCCGGGGAAGACGAGAATGTGGTACTGGTCGAGCAGCCCTTTGTTCCCGATGGCGCGATTGATGTGGACCCGGTCAGTCTGAGCCCCAGCCAGCTCCAGAGCGTACTCGGTTTCCATATCGCAGTTCGTTCCCGCCGCTCGCAGAACGATCGCTCGGATTTCTTCCATCTCTGATCCCCTAGTTTGAAACTCGAATACCGAAACTCGAAATCCGAGACAAATCCCAATGCTCAGATAGACGAATGTCCCGAACGGCAAAGCTCCCGCGATAGCTCGTTTTGGTCATTCGGATTTCAGCCTTTGAACTTTGTTTCGGATTTCGATATTCGGATTTCGGATTTACCAGTTGAACGTTCTTTGCCACGCCTGCTTGAGAATATCCAGATTCGCGTCGACGACGCGTCTGCCGTCCTCGGCTTTCACGATCAGTCTTGGCTCCGCGACGACCTTGCCAACCTGGCCGAAGGGCAGATTCAGCATCTGTCTCGCGAAGGCATCGTAGTCTCCCGGAGCCACTTCAACGATGTAGCGACTATTGGACTCGCTGAACAACTGCGCATCGGTACGGGAGCAATCCTTGCTTTTGGGCAAACCCCTCAGGTCGGCCTCAACGCCGAGGCCGCCGGCGAATGCCATCTCCGCCAGCGCCACGGCCAGGCCGCCTTCGGAACAGTCATGGCAGCTCGCTACCAGGCCATCGGTGATTGCCGCCGAAATCCGTTGCGCGATGCGCGGCGCCATGCCGAGGTCCAGTCTTGGCACGTTAGCCCCCAGATGGCCCCGCATCTTATAGTAGTGCGAAGCGCCCAGTTCATTGTTCGTTCGGCCCACCATGAAAAGGAAATTGCCCGAGTTCTTCAAGTCCATGGTCACGCAGCGATCGATGTCGTCCACAAGGGACATGGCACTGATCAGCAGGGTGGGGGGGATGCGAATGACCGTGCCGTCCTCGCACACGAATTCATTGTTCAGCGAGTCTTTGCCCGATATGAACGGGGCCTGGAAGGCCATGGCGCCGTCGTAGCAGGCCTGAGCGGCCCGGACGAGGGTCCCAAGGACCTGGGGCCGGCTGCAATTGGCCCAGCAGAAGTTGTCCAGCAGGGCGATACGGTCCACTCGCCCGCCGACGCAGATCAGATTGCGGATGGCCTCATCGATTCCGGCCAAGGCCATCCAATACGGGTCGATATCGCCGTACAGCGGGTTCATGCCACAACTGACGGCAAGTCCCCGCTGCGAGCCCAGCTTCGGTTGTACTACGGCGGCGTCGCTCGGCCCGTCATTCTTCACACCCACGAGTGGCTTGACCACGGACCCGCCTTGCACCTCGTGGTCGTACTGGCGAATCACCCATTCCTTGCTCGCCACATTGTGGGAGGACAGGATCGCCAGCAGGTCGTCGTTATAGCTGTCTTTTTCCGGCAGGACCGGCTCGCTGAGCTTCGGCCGCTGCCACAGGGCCTGCCTGCTGTACTTCGGCACGCCCTCGTGCAGGAATTCCATGTCCATCTCGGCCACCTGTACGCCGCTATATCGCAGGCGGAGCCTCCGGTCGTCCGTGAACCGCCCGATCACTGTGGCCTCGACGTTCTCGCTGGCGAAGGCTCGCTGCACCACCTCCAGGTTCTCCGGTTGGACGGCGATCACCATGCGCTCCTGCGCCTCGCTGATCCAGATTTCCGTGTAACTGAGCCCGGTGTATTTGAGAGGCACCTTTTCGAGGTCCACTTCCGCACCGAGTTCCCGGCCCATCTCGCCGACCGCGCTGCTGAGCCCGCCGGCACCGCAATCGGTAATCGCCTCGTAGAGCCCCGCCTCATTGACCTGAAGGAGCACGTCGAGCATTTTCTTCTCGGTGATGGCGTTGCCGATTTGCACGGCGTGCGAGAAAATGGTTTCGTATTCGTGCGTCATCTGTCCGCTGGAGAACGTGGCGCCGTGGATGCCGTCCCGGCCGGTACGGCCCCCGACGACCACGATGAGGTCGCCGCTGTGCGGGTGCTTGAAGGCCTTGGTTTTGTCCATCAGGCCGATGTTGCCGCAGTAGACCAGCGGATTGCCGATGTACCTGTCGTCGAAGTAAATGGCCCCGTTGACGGTGGGAATGCCCATGCGGTTGCCATAATCCCGCACGCCGGCGACGACGCCCCTCATGATGCGCCGCGGGTGCAATACGCCCTTGGGAATCTCATCCAGGCTCTTGTCGGGTGCGCCGAAGCAGAAGATGTCCGTATTCGCAACAGGGCGGGCGCCGAGGCCGGTTCCCATGGGGTCGCGGATGACCCCGCCGATGCCTGTGGCCGCGCCGCCGTAGGGGTCCAGGGCCGAGGGGTGGTTGTGCGTCTCCACCTTGAAGCACACGGCCGATTCGTCGTCGAACTCCACCACGCCCGCGTTGTCGGCGAAGACCGAGATGCACCACTCCTTGTCGAGTTGCTGGGTGGCCTTGAACACGGTTTCCTTGAGCAGGTTGTCGAAATGGACTTGCTCGCCGTCGGCGTCCATGTCCACGGCGCTCTTGAGCGTCTTGTGGACGCAGTGCTCACTCCACGTCTGCGCCAGGCTCTCCAACTCGACGTCGGTCGGCTCTCTGCCCAGCCGGCGGTAGTAGTCCTGAATCGTTTTCATCTCCACGAGGTTCAGGAACAGGTCCTTCTCGCGGCTGAGCGCCTCCAGGCCGGCATCATCGAGGTCGCGGATGGGCCAGTGGACGACATTCAGTTCATAGGGCTTCAGGTGCGGACTCGGCGGCTCGGCCTCATCGCCGATGACTACGTCCTCGATGACGTCGTTGGCCAGGATTTTCCGCGCGATGGTATCGATCTGGCTGGGCTTGACTTGACCCAGAAGGACGTATTTTCGAGCGGTGCGCACGCTGTCCGGCACGACTCCCATGTCCGTGATGGCCGCCATGACCGACTCCGCCACGGGGTCCGTTACACCACTCTTGAGGTGCACCTCGAGCAACGTCGCTCTGGCAAGGCCCGGCGGCGGACCACTGCGGCCGATATAGTATTGCTCGCAGACAGGGTCCGTCAGAAGCGCTCGGGCAACACGTTCGGCGAAGCGCTCATCGAAGTCGGCCTCAATAAGATAGACTCTCGCCGACTGGATCGCCTCGACGGTTGTGATCCCCAACTCGCGAATATCGTTCAGCACGCTGTTGCCCTGCACGTCCGGCACACCCGGCCGATTGAAGATCTCAAAACGCCACTGTCTCACGAGAGTAGTTCCTTCTTTCGGATCTTGTATCTGACCAGCGCCGCCCGTTTCCTGCGGGCGCCTTCCAGCAACCGTTCGATCTGTTTCCTGTCGCCACTCCTGACGGCGTCTTGCAGCAGCAGCAACTGGGCAATCGCCCGGTCGATGCCGTTTACGATATTCTCGCGGTTCGCCATCAGGACGTCCGTCCAGACCGTGGACGGACCCGACGCGATTCTCGTGCTGTCGAGGAACCCTTTGCCCGCGAATTTCACGTCGCCATCGTCGCTGGCATTGACCAATCCGGCGGCCATCACATGAGGCAGATGGCTGATGTTGGCGAAGATGGAGTCATGCTCGGCCGGGCTCATCGTCTGCACCGAGCAGCCGAGAGCCGACCAGAAGCCCCTGAGCACCGTGACCGCGCGGCGATCCGTACCCGGGGTGGTCGTCAGGATGCAGCGTGCCTGGTCGAAAAGGTCGTCCCGGGCAAATTCGACGCCGCGCTGTTCGGACCCGGCGACCGGATGGGAGCCGACGTAGCGGCCGCCTTCACCCAATTTGTCCTGTGCCCAGACATGGGGAAGCACCTTCGTCGAGCCGACATCGGTGACGATGCAACGGGGCGGAATGACCCCCGACAATTCCTCGAAGTACTTCTCGAGTGTGAATATCGGGGTCGCCAGAATGACCAGGTCGGCGGTCGAGACGGCCTCGCCGAGTTTACCGGCTATCCGGGTCGCGATCCCGAGGGCTCTTGCCTTGCGCCTCGTGACGGGACGATGGCTGTACCCCACGACCGTAAGACCGGGAATATGCTGTCGTACGGCCAGTGCGACGGAGCCGCCTACGAGCCCTACCCCTATGATGGAAACCTGACGTAAGTTCTTCACCTACAGGACCTTATAAGCGAAAGGTATAACACGGGCGATGCTTAAGGCTATAGCGAACGCCCGTGGCTGTCAATTTTTTTCTTTCCCTGGGCCAAGGGAAATGCTAAGATTCCAAATCGAAAGAAAAGCCAAGGGATGTGGCGATAACAGTGTAAGTGCCGCTCTGTAGAGCGGCCGGTTTTTTGTGGGCGGACAGGTATGCGCGTCGACCGAATGGTCCGGCATTTTGTGAGGATGGGCTGAGCAACGCTATGGCGCCCGAAGGCAATAGAGCAGGCAGCGGCTACCTGGATTTTGAGCAGAAAGTGGCGGAGCTCGAGCAGCAGATCGAGGAGCTGCGCAAGCTGGCCGCCACGAAGGGCATAGACTACTCGGTCGAGGTCCGGCGGCTTGAGAAAGACAGGATCGCCGAGTTGAAACGCCTCTACTCCAGTCTGACGGCCTGGCAGACGGTCCAGGTGGCGCGAAACCCGCAAAGGCCCATCCTTACCGATTACCTGGACCTGATGGTTAAGGATTTTCGTGAGCTGCACGGGGACCGGTGTTTTGGGGATGATCGTGCCATAGTCACCGGCATCGGCCACATTGCCAGGAACAAGGTGCTGATTGTCGGCCAGAATAAGGGCAAGACAACCAAAGAGAAGATCGCCTGCAATTTCGGATGTCCGAATCCCGAAGGTTACCGCAAGGCTCTGGTGAAAATGAAGTTCGCCGAGAAGTTCGGCCTGCCCATCGTGACGCTGGTCGATACCCCCGGGGCCTACCCGGGAATCGGTGCTGAAGAACGCGGCCAGGCCCAGGCGATCGCGGTCAACCTGTCTGAAATGTCGCGACTGAAGGTGCCTATCCTCTGCATCTGCATTGGAGAAGGAGGCTCGGGCGGCGCCTTGGGCATCGCGGTGGGCGACCGGCTCGCCATGCTCGAATTTGCCTACTACTCGGTGATCTCGCCCGAGGGATGCGCCGCCATCCTTTGGCGTGACGGGTCGCAGGCTCCGGACGCGGCCCAAGCCCTGAAACTCACGAGCAAAGACCTGCACAAGCTGGGCCTGATCGACGCCATCATCCCCGAGCCCGTCGGCGGCGCCCATCGAAATCTGCATGACACGGTTTACAACGTCGAGTCATACATCGCACAGACCCTCGCGGAACTGAGGTGCACGAAGACCGAGGACCTTCTTGAGAGTCGGTACTGCAAGTGGCGGTCCATCGGAGCAGGATGTGCCACAAGGTCGCGCAAGAAGAGCAGTGCCGGCATTCGCATTGCCGCCGCGAGCGGGGCCGCCAATGTGCGACGGGAATCTTCCCCCGCGGAGGTGTAGCTGCACCGGCATTCTTGGCCCCCGTTATGGACATTGGTGTCCATGCCGGTCTCGACAGGGGTGTACGTCAAATTCGTGGCAAATGCCCTGCATGTCATTGCGAGC
>JABAOC010004941.1_pt2 | contig 15465 bp, 15 predicted proteins | sample 7062161 | NCBI WGS metagenome assembly JABAOC01 (sample SAMN14538625, study PRJNA623070) | marine sediment metagenome | biome: marine biome [ENVO:00000428]; feature: marine pelagic biome [ENVO:01000023]; material: deep marine sediment [ENVO:00002113] | place: India: Gulf of Khambhat ... | reverse complement strand
ATATTTGAACTTATTTGAGGGGTGACAAAGGCAACATCTATACCAGATATCGAAACTTGACCTCTCTTCCTCATCCAATCCAGCTTCAACTCAAAAACTAACATGAAACCTGGATTAGTTTTCGGGAGTCAGGTCAGGGTAAAGGAACAGATACCCTAGTGTTCCAGAAAACTGTTCCCTGACCATAGTTTGCGATTTTTCCGTCTCACGCACTGGCCCCAATTCCACTGCGCGACACCAATGCCCTTAAGGTCCGCTGCTAACGGCGACCACCCCGCCTGCTGGCGCCCTGCCGGGAGGAGATGCCGTCAATTGAAGCGCTTCATCGGCATTTCAAGGGGCAGGGTCTTGCCGTTTTGACAGTTTCAGTAGATGTGGCACAGGCCGAAATCGTCAGGGCTTTTGTGCAAAAACACAACTACACGTTTACTGTTCTTCATGATCCCCAGGGGAAGATAATGGAATGGTTCCATGTGCGGCTCATCCCCGTGACTTATGTCATAAACAAGTAAGGAAAAATCATCGGGAAGGCCGTCAGCATAAGAGATTGGGGCCACGAGGATGTGATACGGCTCTGCGAGGAACTCTTGAAGAGTTGCGATGAAAAGCCATAACCGCCGTAGGTTTGTGTGGCAATCTTACCGTTCTGACTCCTGACTTCTGACCCCTGACTTCTTGCCTGGTCGAAAATTAATTTCTTTGAGCCGTCTCGCCGCTTCCTGGAGTCGTTCTTCGCTGATCGTGAGTGACATGCGGACGTATCCTTCTCCCCACTCGCCAAAGCCATTTCCCGGCGTAGCCACGATTCCAGCTTCTGTGAGGAGCAGTGTCGTAAATTCAGCCGATGTATACCCTTCAGGAACCGTTATCCAAAGATAGAAGGTTGCCAGGGGCTTCTCCAATTCAAGACCGGCCTCCCAAAGCGCTTCCACCATCAGATCCCGCCGACGTTGATAAACGTCAAGAATCTGTCTGTGCTCCTCGTCATAGTGTTCCAGGGCGTCAACCCCTGCAAGTTGAACGGCCTGGAAAACTCCAGAATCGACATTGGTCTTGATCTTTCCTAGCCCCTCTATCACTTCTGCATTCCCCACGGCGAACCCGACACGCCATCCTGTCATGTTACAGGTCTTGGAGAGAGAATGAAACTCCACTCCCACCTCCTTCGCACCGGCCACCTCCAGAAAACTCGAGGTCCTGTAACCTTCATAGGCGATCTCTGTGTAGGCAGCGTCGTGGCAGACGATGATTTCGTTCTCCAATGCAAATTCAACGACCTTTTCAAAAAACTCATAATCTGCAACAGCCCCGGTGGGGTTATTCGGATAATTGATGAAGAGGAGTTTGGCCCTTTGGCAAACAGGCGGTGGAATTTCTGAGAAATCAGCCAAGAATCTCTTCTCTTTCAGAAGAGGCATGAAATAGGGCTCACCACCCGCAAAAAGTGTGGCTACCCGATAAACCGGATACCCGGGGCTTGGCACCAGTACCACGTCACCTGGATCCACAAAAGCGAGGGGAATATGGGCAATCCCCTCCTTTGAACCGATTAGGATGAGCACTTCGCTCGTCGGATCTATATCGACATCAAAACGCCGTCGGTACCACAGCGCAACCGCCTGTCTGAATTCCGGCATTCCCCGATACGACGGGTAGCGATGCGTCGAGGCGTCTCCGATCGATTCTCTCATGGCCTCGACGATTCGAGCAGGTGTCGGAGGATCGGGGTCTCCGATTCCAAGATCGATAATATCGATCCCCTTTTTCCTCATCTCCTCTTTTTTCCGGTCAATCTCAGCAAAGAGATAAGGGGGAAGCTCTTCGATTCGCCTGGCCTTGGCTATTCTAAAAGTCTTTTTCACGACATTCCTCTACGACCGTGGTTCTTAGAAGATGCAAGTATACCAGAAAATCAGACCAAAGCAACCGCCTGATCAAAATTCACCGCCTCCTTGGTTTTCGATTTTGTTGCTGGCCTGAGTTACCCTCTGCGACTCAAATGAACGATTCAACTTCACTGGAATCTGAAATAGACGAGCCTCCAAGCAGGTACAAAGCCCCCTTGGAGGCTGCGTATGGGCACCTTCTGGAAACCCCTTCTCATGTCTCAATCCGGAGTTTTTCCGTCCTTATGAGTCAATGCCGGAGTGTTGGTAGGAAGCAGGATGATCGGAGGGAGTTTCAAGATCTAGCACCTAGTGCTATAGGGAGTGGAATATTCTGGATTTCAGGGCGAGATATCTTGGGTCTGGTGAATTTCTGGCCTGTCTGTACAAGAACTACATTCCCACCTCCATTACGACAGCTATTCTATCTGTTAAGAATAGGATGTCAAGAAGAAATCTGGAGACATCAAGGGTTAGGGAGTTAGATTCTAGGGTCCTGTCCGGAAATCCCCCCAAACGACAGCCTCCCCGACGAATTCGATGTCGGAACTGTACTTGTCGAACTCCTCCAACAGCCTTTCTCCTTCAATGTAGTCCTTCCCCAGATGACTAATATCTTTAACGACGAAGGCATCGGAAAGACTTAGCTAGCTAATTATCTTCACCTCTTTATCAGCAGCAGCAATAATCAGATCCAGTTCAACAAGTACTTCCTTGGGTAGCGATTCGGGATAATGGCTTTCATTAATACGCTTGAACTCTTCAAGAGCCAACCCTCTGGGATCCCGAGGGTTTCCTTCATCACTTTGCCTGTTGAGCAAAGGGGATAACCGAAAATCCCGAAGGTGTTGGATCGTGTGTTCCTCCGTCAAAAACGTGTTCCTAGGCCCGACCCGTTTTATCACATCTAGACACATGTCTAACTCGTCGAATTCGAATTCATGCATCAACTCATAAACAATCAGGCAGATTTCATGATCGAGAACGATTTGCTCCGGGTAGAAAATCATAGACCCACCCAATAACCCGATATTGCCACAGATTTCACCCCTGCAGAGAGCCAATTGGGCAGCTCCCATTGTCGCTTCCATACCCGATTGCCAGCCGATATCTAATGCGTCACTGCCCATTCTCGCTCCTCCGAGGCTGGGCACATTCCATGCATGGGCCAGTTCAACGGACATCATGTTCAATGGAAGCGGAACTTTACTTATATAACCTCCCGTACGGGGGTCCATAATCGACACATATACAGAATGAAAAACCGGCGCACCAGGATAAGCCAGCTGAATCAATACCATCCCGCTGACGACCTCAGCGTCACCCACTACAAGAGCTCCCAACGGTGAAGCAGGCCCGGTGGAGAACATCGTTGGCATGGCCATAAAACTGACAGGGATTCCTGCCTCAGCATAAGTGAGAGCACACTCAATGCCGTGCTTGTCATGCGCCAGTGGAGCAATTGTGCAAATGTTTGCATTGATGGGCGGGCGTTTCCGTCGATTCTCCTCGCTGCCGGCCACAACGGTTGCCATTTCAACAATGTATGGTGCTAGTTGAGGAAACACGGTGGTGCCACCTCGGACATGTTTCAGGGTACTTGTTAGCATGGCATGGCAATCGTGAACCGGTGCGCTGCGACCATGATCCTGGGAAGTGACCGTAGACCAGAGAAAGCTGATCATCGGCAAAGCATCTGCAACGCGCGCAATTCGCACAAGGTCTTCTTTTCGCGAAGCTCGTCTTTCATGGGTTTCCATATCGATAACATGAACACCCGTACCAGCCGTACAAATGTATGAGCAAGCCCCATCTAAGAGAAGATCAAACCGCTCCTCCCGACCCGCCAAGACAAAGGCCCTAGGTGCACGGGACATAGCCTTTTTAACCAGATCCGGAGGTATCCGGACGATCTGCTTCTCCATGTCTACATGCGCGCCATGATCAGCAAAGATTTCAAGAGCCTTGCGTGACGGAAATTGGATCCCTACCTCCTCCAGCAAATGAAGAGTGCCATTTTTCAGGCTTTCAAGCTGAATTTTGGATAACAGTTCTCTCCTCAAGGGTGATGTGAATGGAACAATATCCGGAGTCTCAGAATGCATTTGTAACCTCCTGGTTTAGAGGCCCCAAACACGTTAAGCGAGTAAGTTGAGGCAATTAGATATTCTATTTTTCTTGGGCAAAGTCAAGCTCTTGGTGTGTCAGCGAAGAAGATTTTGAAGAAAAGGAATCGTGGCCTCACATGCATCGTAAGTATTTCATTCTACAAATAGCCAAAGTGCCACATTTGGACTTTTTCGACAATCTCTCTTGAAACAAAAGCCCTGCCTGAGAAAATGCCGACCCAAATAACCCGATCTGACCGCACCTCAATGGATATTCTGGACCATCCTTATTCATAGGAATCCAAATCTGATTCTAGTTCTCGCTTTTGGTCGATTAAGACACAGATACCTTCTTGCAGCGTTCCTCCTGAAATTTCACAGAAGCACCCCTATCCGCCATCTTTTTCAAAAACTTCACTGGATCAAGACATTCCGCAGCGATCACCCCTCGCTCTGCCTCTCCTTCCACGCACATCTTTGACCCTACAACTGCTGGTAAAGCTACGTCAATTTTTGTAGTTCCAAACCTTCGATAGATCTCAACCCTTTCCTCAGCATCTAAAAAAGAAAACGGATAAATCACTCTGTATGTGAGATCTTCTCCGGATTTGGTTCCTCTCACATCCATGACCATGATACTGGCGAATTCAAGCGGAAGTTTGGCCGTGCTTTCATCCTCGGTGAGAAACGTGTTCACCGGTCGACGCACCAACTGCAACAAAACATCTCGGGGCACAACCTTGACGCCTCCTACATTTACCGGCTCTGACCTTGCAAACCCCATCTTAACAAAAGCGCCTACTATTGGGTCAACTGGGTACTTGAAATCGCAGTATCTAATACCTTTGCCTATGAAATGTGGCAATGTTATTGGTTCTTGGTGTTGATGGTAAGAAATCAAAAGGGGACCAATTGGATCCGGAAATCTATGCTCTTCACAACCGTCAAAAATAGGACGTTTTGTATACTCCTCGTTTTCGAATATTGTCGGTTCGACCGCATACCCCCAAAGTGCCCTAAAAGGCGACCAGTTTGGCGTCCACGCCCTCACAACATCCTTCGGGTCTTTTAAGGACTTGTTGCCGAGCCTGATCCGTATCTCCTTAACGCGATCTAACTTATCACAGATGTATCTCGCGATCACATTGGTCACTCCAGGCGATTTGCCACAGCCGACCAGGGCCGTCAAGCCAGCCTTTTTGAACTCAGCGTCAAGTTCAAGGGGTCGTTTTTCTATTATCTGTGACAGCATATTATCTCTGGCACGTATGTCTAGCAAGCTAGGTTCACCAAAGGATGTATCCACATAGTGAGCTCCAGTTTTTAAGGCACCTTTCATAATATTCAGGTCGAACGCGGTCAGGGTCAGATTGATAATAACGCTCGCTTCCTTGGCCGCTCTCTCAATATCTTCTATCTTTCCAGCATCAATTCTTATAGTAGCGATCTTGTCACTTTTTATTTTCTCCTTAACCTTATTGGCTAAGTTTAAATCTATATCACCTAGAACTATTTCTGATATATCCTTGTCTCTAGCTAGAATTGAAGCACATGGGCCACCCTGTGTCCCAGCTCCTACTATCAATATCTTTTTCATATTACCCTCCCCCTCTCTCAGGTCTGATTGAGGTTTGGAGTTTGCGCTTTATTTTACCAAAAGCCCCATCAATAGACCTTCTGCTTGCGTGTCACTGTTACCTCAAGCCCTCGCTTTGCCAGAGCCTTGAAAAAACCTTCTGGCTGGATGGCCCGTTCAGAACCCATAGCACCTTTTACCTCAACCTGCCCAGAGGACAAAATTTTCGCCACAACTGCAACGGGAAATCCTACAGTGAAGGAGCCGCACCGCATGTTCCATTTCTCATACGGGTGCTGCACCGATTCGAGTCGATATTCTAGATCCTCCCCTCGCTTTTTCCCCTTCACATCAACCCGAAGCACTTTGTGATCGTCTGGCTTGGCTTTGCTTCTAGGCAGTTTCCTCGCAAGGGCAAGGATCACCTCTCTGGGAATCACCTTCTCACTACCCACCAAGATGGGTTCTTTCGGACCGAGCCCCAGATCCACCAGGAAGCGGAGCTTCTTTTCAAACTCCTTGGGCAGGGCCAATTTGAAACTCACCTCGTAGATTCCCTTGTCCTTGAAAGAGACAGGAATGGTGGCGACCTCCGTGTGGAGTGTGGCAAAGGTGGTCTGTGTTCCTACCGGTTCAGGGAAATCAACTACCTCCGGCCTCGAAAAGGGTTTTAGTTCCATCCACTCCCCATTTTCGAAGATGTATGGATTCATGACGAATTCATCGAGGATTGTCTCTAAGGCATAGGGAATCCCCAGGGGGCCTTTCACCGCGGTAAAATTCACAATACCGTCCCGAATCCGCACATATTCAATTGTATCCAACTGATCGTATGCGTATCTGGCCATAACATTGACAATCCCCGGGGCACTCCCCATGCCCAGAATGGCTGTGAGCCCGGCCCTTTTAAAATCATCATCCAGGAGCATCTGTTTTCTCGACACATGGAACAGGCCACCCATATCGACATAATTGGCCTTCGCCTCAAGACAGGCCCTCATAACCTCAACGTTATGGTAGTGCACCGTTCCATTGATCACCGCGTCAGATCCTCCGACCACTCGCACCAGGTTTTCGTGATCGGTAATATCCACTCTGGTGGTAGAGACTTTTTTGGATTTTAGAGACTCCTTGAGTTCCTCGATGGCCTTAAGGTTTATGTCTGAAAGGATCAGGGCCTTCACCTCTTGAGACTCCACCAGATCCAATACGGCGCTTCTTGCCATGGCGCCTGCCCCACCCAAAACAGTTATTCTCATTCTTCCAAAACCTCCTTTCACCTTCTTCTTCCCTTCGCAATCCTCTAACCTGAGTGGACTCTTTGGTTACCTTGTTCCAATTCCTTTGACAGTCATTTTCCCGGTCTCTTGCCGATTCGCCACAAAGATGCCAGTTCCCACGAGCGCCAGACTCATGAGGAGAGCATCAGTCATAACCTCTCTGAGCACGACCGCGCTCGCCAGAACTCCAAAGACGGGTGTCAGAAACATGAATGGTGCCACTTTTGTGGCCACCTCTTTCTGAACCAGATAAGTCCAGAGCATAAAGCCGAAGGCGTTTGATATGATGGCCAAATAGAGAAAGGCCATGATAACCGGGAAACTGAGATGTATATCAGAGACCTTTTCCACCGAAATACCCAAAACGGTAAGCAAAGGCCCTGCAATGAAGAACTGCCAGACCTGAATCGCCGTGGTCCCTAGTGTCTTTGGGAAGTACTTTAAAAGGACAATTCTGACCCCCCAAACACCAGCCGCTCCAAGAACTAGGGCGTCTCCCAGAAGAGCGACTCCCCCCTTGTCTCCTCCCCGTCCAGCGAACAGCGCAGCAACCCCAATGAAAGCCAGCCCCGTGCCGATCCATTTGTTGAGCGGCAGGTGGTCATGTGGCAAAAAGAAAATCGCAAGGGCCAAAACCCAAAAGGGAGAGGTGTTGAAAAGGATGGAGCTCCGATTTGCAAAGGTGTGTTGAACTCCAATGAGAAGCAGAACAATCTCCACCGCAAGTGTCAGGGCATAGATAATAAGAAGAAAGCGGCTTCTCTGAGTCTGCGCAGCCAAGCGTTCCCTTCTGAGGATGCCAAATAATGTGACGAGAATCCCTGCCAGCAGAAAACGAAGTCCGCCCAGAAGAATCGGAGGAAACCCTCGAAGCGCCACCTTCATCGCCGGAAAAGTTATGCCCCAGACAGCTGTCAACAGAACCAGAAGAACAATCGATTGAATGTCCAGTCTCTTTTCCACAGCAGACCCGATAGGAAGGAGATGAGGTTCATCACCCGCCGTCAATTTTCGATTGTGCCCGTCTGCGAAGTACCTCTACAGAAAGGAGAAGCACCACAGAGAGACAGATCAGCAGTGTCGATACCGCCGCGATAACCGGGCTGATTTCCATCCGAATTCCTTCCCACATTTTCAGAGGAAGGGTCCTGGTGTCAATGCCACAGATAAACATAGAAATCACAATCTCATCAAAGGAAATAATGAAGGCAAAGAGGGCTCCTGAGATCACGCCAGGGCGGATAATCGGAAATGTTATCTTCATGAAAGTCTTGAATCGGCTGGCCCCACAGATCATGGCGGCCTTTTCGAGGGTTTCATCGAACCCCTTGAGAGAGGCGGAAACAGTGATGACCACAAATGGGATGCAGAGAAGAGAGTGTCCCAGAACCAGAGCAAGCCTGGTGCCCCGGAGTCCGGTTCTCGTGAAAAAGCTGTAAAGGGCAATGGAAATAATGATGACAGGGATGATCATTGGAAAGAGTATAAAGGTATTGATCATCCCCTTCGCCCGCATTTGAGCGCGAACCAGGGCCATGGCGGCCAGGGTCCCCAGAACGGTACTGAGTATCATGGCCATGAAGGCTACCTGAAAACTCACTATGGTCGGCTCGATCCACGAAGAATCCCCGAAATAGCGTTGAAACCACTTTATGGAAAACCCTGGAGGCGGAAAGGTGAGAAATTCTGCTGAAGAAAAGGACATGGGAAAGACGATGAAAATGGGCAGAATCAGGTAAAAGGCAACCAACCCACAAATCACATAAAGGCTTAACGAGGGCCAATCCACTCCTGAAGCATAGTCTTTTGCCGCCTGTGAATGCTGAGGGCTCATTCTAATCCCCTACCCCTCCCCACAACCTGTCCAGACCCATGAATCGGTTATATACCAGCAAAACCAATACAGTAAGCAGAAGCAAGACAAAAGAGGCTGCAAAGGCAAAACCCCAATTCAGAAGCAGAGTCACACTCTGCTCGATCAGTTGGGCGATCATGGTGTCTCTTGGACCTCCCAAAAGGGCTGGGGTGATGAAAAAACCAATGGCCATGATAAAGACCATCAGACATCCCCCACCCACGCCCGGCAGGGAGAGGGGAAGGAACACCCGGATAAAGGTCCGTAGCCGGTTAGCTCCAAGACTCTGGGCCGCTTTCAGAAGATCCCGATCGATGCCCTTCATAACCGCATAAAGACACAGGATCATATAGGGAAGCATGATATGAACCATGCCGATATTGACCCCAGTTGTACTGTACAGAAATTTTACAGGCCTGGAAATCAATCCAATGTTGATGAGAATGGTATTGAACACCCCATTTCTTCCCAGAAGAACCATCCAGGCGTAATTCCTCACAAGCAGACTTATCCAGAAAGGAAGAAGAACAAAAACCAGCAACTTGTTGGCCGTCGACTCCGAAATGCTTGACAAAAGATAGGCATATGGATAGCCCAGAAGGAGGGAAAAAAGGGTCACCGTCAAGGCAATCTTGAAAGAATTGATGACCACCTTCAAATAGACCGGTTCCGTGAAAAAATGGGCATAGTGTTTCAGGCTAAAATCCGGATCCCAGAAACTTCCATGGAGGGCTCTTGAGATGGGAATAACAAAGAAAACCAGAAGATAGATCAGAACGGGAACGATGGGTATCCATCGATAGCGAACGATCCAAGTCCCCATCATTGAAAAAACACTCTGCTTTTTCTCTGGTATCGCCAAAACACTCCGCGCCGGTCTGGAATTCTTTAGGAAATTTTCTAAATTGGTGGCCGACCATAACTCATCAGGCCGGCCACCAACCTGTCACTTCATGAGCCAGGCCTCGAATTTCTCGGTTAGCCGATCTCGATTATCTTCCCAGTAAAGGCTGTCTATCTCTTTGGATTTCTTGAAATTTTCCGGATAGCTCGGCATCCACCTGGCGACCTTGTCATCAATATATTTCAGTGCATCCGGGTTCGTGGGCCCGTAAAATATTTCCTTGGCCACCATGGCCTGGTTTTCGGCACGGCCTACAAAATTAATAAACTCCATGGCCTCTTTTTTATGGGGGGCGTTCTTAACCACAAACCATGCTGACTGAACAAACAGAGCCTGGTCCCAACTGATGGCCACAGGATCACCCCGATGGATCAGTTGGGCGAGTCGGCCGTTCCACGCCGCGATCATGTCCACTTCACGATCCTTGATCAGTGCCTGGGACTGGGATCCCGATCTCCACCACGTTGTCACATGGGGTTTAATCCGGTCCAGAGACCGAAAGGCCCTGTCCTCGTCTATTGGATAGAGCTTGTCTATCGGAACCCCATCAGCCATCAGCGCAGCCTCCATGGTATAAAAAACCCCCTTGTACATGGCCCGAGGGCCGGGGAATTTCTTCACATCCCAGAAATCCTTCCAGCCTATTGGCCTCTCTTTATATACATCTGTCCGATAGCCGATAGCCATTGCCTCATACTCCCCACCGCAGCCGTATTCCCGGGCCGTTCCGGGGTCAAGGATGCTCTTGTCAACGATGCTGTAATCAATCGGCTCCAGGATTCCGGCTTTTGCCGCTGGGAGAATTCGGAAAAACCCAGCCTGGCTTACATCCCATTCAACGTTGCCGCTTTCAACCATGGCCTTCATTTTCCCAAAGTCGATGGGCGAAGTATATACCACCTTGATGCCGGTCTCTTTCTCAAAGGGGTCACCAAATGCCCTCTTCATAGCTTCCTCCCAGGCACCTCCCCAGCCCACCATGACAAGTTTCTTCCCGGCAGCATATCCTGGACTCACCAAAAGAAAAACGGTTAGCAGTACGACAACCACACCAATCCACGAATGTTGAATTTTCATTGACACCCTCCTTTCTTAGTTCATCAAAGATTTACAGTTTCCTTGATTGAGCCTGAACTCACCTCCTTTCCCTGTCAGATTTTTGGAGGATCTTGGAATCCTCCAGACTCCAGCCCACGGAAACACGATCCCCCTTCTTGAAGGCCTTTACGCCATGACTGATCTGCTGCTTGAGATCCACCGTTTGTTCCTCGGAGATTCGGATATGGTATCTTATGCTTTCGCCGATATAGATCAGCTCCTCCACCACACCTTCAAGCGCCACGGATAAGGGTTTGGAAGTATCGACAAACTTGATTTTTTCCGGCCGAATCGTCAGCTGTACCTCCTGGTTGAATTCAAGGCCGGGCAAACGGGGACAGGGGATCACCGTTTCGTGCGCCATCGTCAGAGCGGCCGACTTGTCATCCAGCTGGGTTATTCTTCCCTCAATGAAGTTCGATTCCCCGATAAAATCGGCCACGAATCGGTTACTCGGTTGTTCATAGAGTTCATCAGGCGTCCCCACCTGTTGGATCTTGCCTTCGTTGAAAACGGCGATCCGATCGGACATGGTCAACGCCTCTTGCTGATCATGAGTCACATAAAGGCTCGTGATCTTCAACTTCCTCTGGAGGTTTCTTATCTCGATCTGCATATACTCCCGCAGCTTCTTGTCCAGAGCTCCCAAAGGTTCATCCATCAGCAGTAAAGGAGGATCATAGATATGGGCCCGGGCCAGGGCCACACGCTGCTGCTGCCCGCCACTGAGCTGCTTGGGATATCGGTGTTCGAATCCTGGCAACTTGACCAGTTCAAGCACCTGACCCACCTTCTCCTTGATCTCCTTTTTGGCCATTTTCCTCATCTGCAAGGGAAAGGCAATGTTATCAAAAACCGTCATGTGGGGAAATAGCGCATAGTTTTGAAAAACCATCCCAATGTTCCTCCGAAAGGGAGGAACCAGAAGGATATTCTCTCCGCGGATAAAGATCTCCCCGGATGTGGGTGGCTCAAAACCGGCTATCAGCATCAGGGTCGTTGTCTTTCCAGAACCACTGGGGCCCAGAAGGGTTAAAAATTCGCCCTCTCTCACGTGCAGTGTGACGTTGTCGACAGCCACCACCTTTCCAAAACGCTTGGTGAGCGATTTGAGGTAAACACCTCTCCTTACGTCCCCTGGTTCTTGCCTGCTCGTATGATCAATCATAATCCTGTATCACTCAGTAGAATTGACCATTCGCCCCGTTTCTCCTACTTGGGGTCTTTCACGATTCCCTCGATGGAGTTAAGGACGTTCCGCTCCTGATCCGGTGTGAGCCCCCTTGCCATGTGGTTGTCAATATAGTTCTTTGCCAGGTCCCGAGCTCTCTCACGGGCATCCTTTCCACCCGCTTCAAGCCACTGTTCCCTCTCCTGTCGATCGCTTAAAATCGGTTGAAACAGTTCTTCACGCATGTGCCGTACCGTATGCTCCTCGGTCACAAAATTCCCTCCCGGACCAATTCTTTCAATAAGATCAAGGGCCATGGTCTCCTGATTGACCTCGAATCCCCGCCTCATCCGTTTAACCATGCCAATGATCTCATTGTCGATCACGTACTGCTCAAAGCTCACGGTGAGGACAAAATCCAAGAACCCCGCGCCGCAGCTCACGTGGGTCACCCCTGAAAGGGCGACATAAGGGATCGTGAGGGCGTGTTCATAGGCAGCCTGAGCATCCGGGACTTTCGAGTCGGTTCGCCCGGCCGTGGCCCAGTTGGGCATCTTGTAAAACTGGGCCATCTGGCTAGCCCCAGCGTTAAGGAGAGCGTATTCAATGCCCCCGGTAATAAATCGGCCTGTCATCATGTCGGTCAAACCAGGGACGGAGCAGTAAAGGGTTGGGAGACCGGGTTGGATCAACTGGATCAATGTCGTTACCGCCAGAACCTCTGCATTAAGGAGAACCAAGGTGCCTGCCAGGGTCATGGGTGCCGTGCATCCTACTTGGGTCATACTAAAATTGTGGGTAATAATTTCCTTTTCAGCGGCCCGAACAAGGATTTCCGTTGCATCTCTGTCCAGGCGTAACGGGCTAATCAAAGGACATAGAACGACAGAAATGATGGGTCTCGCCTTCCAATTCTCTCCTCCAATTATTTCAGCCATCTTGGAGATCTTAGCCAAACCATCGACCGTATACACAGCTCCAATGACGTGCTTGGTCGAATTTCTCAAGCCCGCAAAGAAGCGATTGACGTCGACGTATTCCCTTGGCAGGTCATTGAGATAGACGGGTAGCGAGATCAGATCGATGTGAGGGAGCTCATCGACCAGAGAGACGATGTCATGAAGGTCCTTACAGGTAGAGTGCCGTCTTTCACCGGTATCCAGATCGAGAACGTACATGGCCGACCCACCCGTAGATGTATAGAAACAGCCATGGCGGTAATGGATATGGTTTTCTTCTCGTCTGCCGTATAGGGTGAACTCAGAGGGAACCTGATTCAACGCCTTTTCGACGAGGCTACGGGGAATTGTTAGGTGATTCCCTTCCAGAACCTTTGCGCCATGAAGGGAAAGGATCTCTAGTGCCCTTTGGTTGTCAATCTCAATCCCCACCTCGCCCAGTATCTCCAGCGATCCCTCATGAATGTCTCGAATGGCTTTCTCTGATAGAGGGTTATACATAAGGAGTCTTCTCAATTAGTACTTGAATTTCATTTCGAGTTTGCAGATTTCCCTTTTCATTCTGGTCGTAGAGCTTTTCTGTCTCCGGCATGGGTTTTCCGGTCTTCAAATCCTAACGTTCCTGGTAGCTTTGCCCCTTGCAGGGGGGCCGATGCGACTCTCATAGCGCTCAAGAAGTTTACTGGCCAGAGGGTTTACCTCCTTTCTGGTCATTCCGATAACCCCATGTGCAACCTCTGCCGCGAAATGAGGGCCTTGAGACGGTTGCAGATCCACAGTAGCATTTTTTCCAGAGGTCCAAGGATTCGCGCGGGAGCTTCCACTTGCCACGAGGCTCATCCAATGGCGCCCGTCTCCAAAAAGGACATCTCCTCACCAGGTCCGGAAGAGGTGTTGGGAATGGTGAAAAAGGTAAAGTGGCTATTTCTACTTCCGCCAATCTCAACCTTCCAGATCGACTACTTCCTCTGAGATCCGGAATCCCCTTTTTCTGAGTGCTTCTATGAACTCTTCAGGAGGAAGCATGACTTCGGCCCCGTCCACCCCTTTTCGTCTCGCCTTTCCCGCAGCAACCAATTGGGCTCCGATAGAAAGAGGGATACCCACGTTTTTGTCATAGACCCGTGGTCCCCCCCATTCCTCCATGGAAGGATGGCTTGTCTGAAACCTGCACATCAGTTTTCGACCATTTGAAGACCCGATCACTTCGACCTGAACCGCATAACCCCAGAGTTCGGTCTCGTCTCCTTGAGGGACAGTAAGGAGGTAGGTCTTGATCACATCGAGGGCAGAGATATGACTCTCCCCGTACCGGATCAGCTCAGCGTCAAAAAAGCCGTACTCATAAAGGGCCCTCACAAGCCGCATCGCCCTAGGAGGAAACGTGCCTCGAACATAGATCCTTTTGACGGCTTGGATGTTTTTCGACAAGGTCTGTGATTCTCCATGTGGCACATAGTAGGTCTTTTGCGTTCCTATAGGTTCCGGGAAGTGGACGACCCTTTCACCAGAGAAGGGCGGATTCGGAATGAGCTTTCCGTCCTCAAAGCAGTATCGTGTTTTTGTCCTGGGGTCAAACTCCCAGAGGATCACGTGGAGAAGGGCCGCAGAATGAGCAATGGACCGAAAGGCCGCAAAATCGATATCAATCTCCTCCACGTGGGCCAAGCGATCGGCCCCCAGCCGTGCCAGAAGATTGGTGATTCCCGGTGTAATACCAATGCCCCCAATGGCCGTGATGCCTGCAGCCAATGCTTCAGCATTGAGTGCCAATGTTTCTGTTGAAGGGCTCACCAGGTCAAGGATATCAACCTTTGCGGCAATGGCCGCTTTTATGGCTTTAAGATTATAGTCTCGCGGTAGACCGTTGGCTACGACATCGTAGCCTTTCATCAACTTTGTCATGGTCTGTGTCTTGTTCGCGTCGAGTTCAACCACCCTAACCCGTTTGTCTTTTAACTGTGAGGCAAGCTGCATGGCCTTTCTCACATCTATGTCCACGATGGTGATTTCTTCGAAGTCACTAGTGGCCACCAGATCGCGAGTCGTTTCATTAGCCATTGCTCCCGCGCCGCCCAGTACCAAAATTCGGCTCATTTAGTCACTCTCCTCTCTCTGAGTGTCGATCGTGATAGCAGATCAGTAAACCCAGCCTGGGAGCCCCTAGACCTCTGGTTCTTCGTCCTATCCTTAATGGGTGGTCTGGCTTTGTCGGTCTTTAGCTTGTTACGATTTTCTTCTTTGAGTTAGGCCTTTGGGAAAAACTTCTAGGTGAGAAAAAGATTTCTAGCTACAACCGGAATTTACCTTCCAGAGGAGATTCTCACATTCCACGAGGACAATCTCAAAGGTCCTTTCTTATACGCCAACCCCCCCGAAATCTTCAAAGATGCTCTGGCTTTGCCTCCTGATCCCTATTCTAGCAGGTTAGAGGAATCTGTCAAGAAAAAAGCTGTAAGGATTTAGCTATCTTACAAGAGCTTACACTGGGTTACAGCAACTGGTCTTTTAGAACCAGAGGGGGCGCTTGGAAGATTTGAGTGAGGATTTTTTGCGAGCGAGGTCGCCGTGCAAGCTAAATCGTGAGGCGTTTAATTCTTCTTCTATGGTCGAGTAGAGCACAGGCGC
>JABAOC010003247.1_pt2 | contig 15470 bp, 13 predicted proteins | sample 7062161 | NCBI WGS metagenome assembly JABAOC01 (sample SAMN14538625, study PRJNA623070) | marine sediment metagenome | biome: marine biome [ENVO:00000428]; feature: marine pelagic biome [ENVO:01000023]; material: deep marine sediment [ENVO:00002113] | place: India: Gulf of Khambhat ... | reverse complement strand
GGGAGCGAAGGGATATGAGGGTCCAATCAAAAGGTTCAAAATTGTCGCGAAACATCAGAAGGTTGAGAATTTCTTGCTTGTAAGGCTCAGGAAACTCCACGAGTTACCCCTAGTGGACGCCTTCGGGCCTAGAGAAGCCAGTTGGCCAGCATTGAAACGAATGGTATCAGGTAATCTTGAAGAGATTTCTCAATTTTTGGACGGGAGAACTCTTTGGGGGAGACTCGGGCAACTCCAGTGGAGAAGCACGCGGCAGAGCACAAACCATATCAGAAAAATGAGAGGGGAGGTTTACGCTCGATCAGGAGAATAAAACCCTGGAGTAGGAGATTCGTGTAAATCCCTGCGACGACGTCATCAACCACAACTCCATATCCCCATCTCAGGGCCTCAAGCCGCCTAGCAGGAAAAGGCTTCACAATATCGAAGAAACGAAACAGCAGGAATCCCAGGAGTATATACAACGGGGCCGGAGGCAAAAATGCCATTGCTACCAGGAACCCGCCAATCTCATCAATCACAATTCGTTCGCTGTCGCGCTTCAGGAGAATCGACTCGGCTGCCCTACAAAGCCAACAGGACATGAACAAGAAGGCGACTACCGTCACTCCATAGGCAATATGAGGAAGCCTGCAAAAGACGATATACAGGGGCACCGCCACCATAGTTCCGGCCGTACCCGGGGCAAACGGAGCATAGCCAGAATAGATACCTGTCGAGAGGAATATGATGAAGTGGCGAGTAAAGCGGTCTCCCCGTGGATCTTCCGTGGCGCTGGACAATGATCTCCTCAATCCTCCTGTCGATTCGTGCCTATCCCCTCCCCTAAGATTCCTGACCGCATTGCCCTTAGCGATTCACTCTTATCTGGTCTCTACCTGGAAATTTCATTAGGACAACGTTGACTCCATCCGATGCTAACCCGCTCGCATCGACCCACCTTCCACCTCGTCTAAGAAACGCAGGTAAGCCAAGAACATTCTCAGAGAGAGGCCTTTGGGTCTCGTCAAATTTCGTGCGCCATAGCATTCTTCCGTTCTGCCCATCAAACAGAAAAACAGCGAAAGCAACAGACGCCGGCTCTCGGGCGCCCCAGTCACTGCCGATTCTCTCTTTATATCTAAAAATCCACCCCATGAGCACGGTGTTAGCCTTGACTGGCGAGGCAAGCGTCTTGGCCAAAACTTCAGGATTTTCCTCGAGATTCACCAGTGCAGGTAGCAACTTATCGACCATTTCGGGAGCGATCAAGGTATATCCATCACGACTCAACGCCCGCCTAAAAAGGCTCGTAATCACCTGAGGAGCCTCTGGGGCAATTTCCCCAACCGTCATGTATCCTTCACATCTCGGACAACGAACCAACTGCTGGCCGGGTGTATCTGGGCGGCTCACAAAAAAAGGAACCAGAGCGATAACCCCGGGGTCCCTAAGGGTTGGAGATACCGACTCACTCTCTTGTAAGGTTCTCGGCCCATTGCAGGTCATGAGCAAAATTCCAACCGCCCATGCAAAAATCGGTAAGCAGAGTCTTCTGCTCCTGTTCATCCCGTTCCCTCTCTGTCAACAACCCTTGAATGGAACTCTCCAGAATCCTTCAGCTTCTCTCACTGGCCAAAAAAACGCAACCCACCTAACCTTCTGTGCCTCTCAGACTCTCCTGATCTTTGCGCCTACCTGAGACAACTTACTCTCTAGGTTTTCGTATCCCCGATCTAAATGATATACCCTGGCAACCTCAGTGACCCCCTCAGCGGCGAGCCCTGCCAGCACAAGAGAGGCACTTGCCCTGAGATCCGTTGCCATGACCTGAGCCCCACTCAACTGTTTGACGCCTGTCACGATCGCGCTATTCGATTCGATCTTTATATCCGCTCCCATTCGCCTCAATTCACTTACATGAATAAAGCGGTTCTCGAAAATCGTCTCCGTAATCACACTCAGTCCTCGCGCGAGGCACATAAGAACCATAATTTGCGCCTGCATGTCCGTCGGAAAGCCTGGGTAAGGGAGCGTCTTTACGTCTACACTCCGGATGCGATTGTTACCAATGACCTTTACAGCCTTTCCATCAGAGTAGATTTCAATGCCGGCCTCACGCAGCTTGTTCACAAGCGCCTCAAGATTTGACAGAGGACAATTTAAGAGGCGAAGGTTCCCTTGCGTCAGTGCTGCGGCCACCATAAAAGTCCCGGCCTCGATACGATCAGGCATAATGGTGTGCTCCCCACCGTGAAGCTCGTCAACACCCTCAACGCGGAGCACGCTCGTTCCCTCACCAGAAATCTTCGCTCCCATCCTCTTTAAAACGATCGCAAGCTCTGTTATCTCAGGCTCCTGAGCAGCATTTTCGATAATCGTCACTCCACGGGCGAGTGTGGCTGCCATCATCAGATTCTCTGTTCCTGTGACTGTTGGGACATCAAGGTAGATGTGGCCTCCTCTCAAACGATCGGCTTTGGCAAAGATATACCCGTGTTTCAATTCAATTTTGGCCCCCAGAACCTCAAGCCCTCTCAGGTGAAGGTTGACCGGACGCGCCCCAATGGCACATCCACCAGGTAGCGAGACAACGGCCTTTCCCCTTCTTGCAACCAGCGGCCCCAGAACGAGAATGGATGCCCGCATTGTCTTAACGAGGTCGTAAGGCGCTTCGTCTCCACTCAAACCGGAGCTGTCCACTCGCACAGAACCATCACCCTTCCTGGTTAATTGAACACCCAGATTCTCAAGGACCTTCTGTATCGTCACAACATCCCTTAGATTCGGAACATTGTAAAAGAAGTTGAAACCCTGACAGAGTATGCTGGCGGCAAATAGCGGGAGCGCCGAGTTTTTCGACCCGCTAATGGAAACGTCTCCGATGAGGCGGGTACCACCCTCGATGATGATCTTCTTCAAAACCTCCCTCCATTCCCTGAAATTCTTGGCCCCTCATTTCTTATAACCATCTGGTCCTCATGGCAAGACTATTGCCCTGCTTTCTGGGCGATGATGGCCCGGCTTTTTCCTGAGTAGTCTGAGACAATTCTCCTCTCTTTAAATCCTCCTAATTGTTCCATCATTTGAAGGACATCTTCTCCCTGATCCGCCCCGATTTCAAGGATCAGCCATCCCTCCTTCCCGAGACAGGGGGGGGCATCAACGAAAAACCTCCGATAAAAATCGAGGCCGTCGATGCCACCATCAATGGCCTCCCGAGGTTCAAAATCCCGGATCTCCCGTTGGAGACTGCCTATGTCGCCCCGTTTAATGTATGGAGGGTTCGAGATAATCAAGTTCCATCTCCCCGTCTTCCCAGCCTTTCCGAAGGACAACAGGTCTCCTCTAACAAAAAATATTCTGGAACTTACGTCTTGAGTTGTGGCATTCTCTCGGGCCAAAGCAATTGCTTCCCAAGACAACTCCGTTGCCATCACCCTCGCAGAGGGAACGGACTTAGCGATCGAAATCGCAATGGCTCCACACCCGGTTCCCACCTCAACGATTCTGGGCTCATCCCATCTTTCCAGTTCGATTACACGGAGAGCCTCCTCAACGAGAATCTCTGTTTCCGGCCGAGGGATCAATACCTGGGGGCCAACTTTGAAAGGGATCGACCAGAATTCCTGATGTTCCGTGATGTATTGGAGTGGCTCACCTTTGATTCTCCTTTGAATAAAGCCCCTCAAGCGGCTCAGTTCATTTGAGGAGAGGGCCATGTCGTAATTAAGATAGAGCCCAACCCGATCGAGTTCCAGAATTTGTGATAACAGCAGTTCTGACTCCAATCGAGCACCTGAAATACCCTTCTCCTGCAGATACTTCTGGGTCCAATCGAGAACCCTCAAGACGGTCCAGCGTTCTTTGGCCAATTTTCGTTACCCATTTGCTTTTTCAATGCTTCGGCCTGAAAATGAGCACTCACTGCATCGATGATTCTTTGAATGTTGCCCTCGAGGATCTCATTGAGCTTATAAAGCGTCATCCCAATCCGGTGGTCTGTCACGCGGTTTTGAGGGAAATTGTATGTCCGAATCCTCTCGCTCCGGTCTCCCGTCCCAACCATCGACCTTCGTTTCTCTGAAATCTTCATTTGTTGCTCTGAGACCTGCAAATCAAGCAATTTCGATCGGAGGACTTTTAAGGCCTTTGCCTTGTTTTTATGTTGCGATTTCTCATCCTGGCAAGTTACCACCAAAGCCGTCGGAATGTGGGTCACTCTCACTGCCGAATCGGTGGTATTGACACTCTGCCCGCCAGGCCCAGAAGACCGGAAAACGTCTATTCGGAGATCTCCTGGATCGATATCCACTTCGACCTCATCAGCTTCCGGCAAGACCGCGACCGTCACGGCGGAAGTATGAACTCGCCCCTGTGATTCGGTCGTGGGAACCCGTTGCACACGATGAACGCCACTCTCATATTTCAGCTGACTATATGCACCTCGGCCCTCAATCAAGGCGATAATCTCTTTGAAACCTCCGACCCCCGTCTCGTTCTGGTTCATAATGTCGATTCTCCAGTTCTGTAGCTCACTATATTTGGCATACATGCGAAAGAGATCAGCCGCAAAAAGGGTCGCCTCCTCACCCCCAGTTCCTGCGCGAATTTCAAGAAAAATGTTCTTGTCGTCATTAGGATCCTTAGGAATGAGTAGAATCCTCAGAGCATGCTCAACATCAGCCATTCTTTTCTCAAGCTCCCCGATCTCCTCTCTGGCCAGTCGGCGGATTTCTTCATCCGACTCCCTCAGGAGTTTTTTGTTCTCTTCAATCTCCTCACCCATCTTCTTGTACTTACGGTAGGAAACAACCGTCTTCTCCAGTTCAGAAAACTCTCTTGCGAGTTTCTGATACGTCTCCAGATTTTCCATTATTTCTGGCTCGCTGAGAAGCCTGTTGAGCTCTTCATACCGATCTTCAATTTCTTCCAGCTTGTTTAACATCATCTTCCCCAAAATGTGCCTTCCTCAAGATTTCGCCGAGCAAGGCCTTTTTGTTTTGTTCTCTCGCGGGTTCTTCGATAATCGATGAATCGTTTCCTCCAGCGTACTCCCCCAATTGACCCACCGACAACCGATTTTGAGGGAACGGGACAGCGTCTTTGAACTGCCAGATATTCCCCTTGGAAAAGAGGAGCTATCCAAGAATGTCATGAGTGTCGGTAATTCGGGGAAATCCTCTCAACGGGCGAGAAGTCCTCATATTACGATTCTCAGTCAAAGAGGGTAGAGGGATGTATGTCAGGAGGGTAACCTAGGGTTCCTTTTTGTCCCTTCGTGCGTATTTCTTTTTGAACTTGTCTATCCTACCAGCGCTATCTACCAGTTTCTGCTTTCCAGTAAAGAACGGATGACAGCTAGAACAGATTTCTACACGAATCTTCTCCTTTGTATCGACTGTCTCATAAGTCGCACCACAAGCACAGGTGATAACCGTCTCATAGAGCTTCGGATGAATGTCCTTTTTCACGATCCCACCCCCCGATCATAGATTCCGGGAGTAAAACTACCTAGATTCCACGATATTTTCAACATAATTATCATACTCTCTCACTGATTCATGGAGTCTAGAAATGCCTGATTGTTAGAAGTCCCCCGTAACTTTTCGAGGAGAAACTCCATACTCTCAACCGTATTCATCGGTTGGAGAACCTTCCTGAGGAGCCAGATTCGGTTCAACGTCTGTGGGTCAAGAAGGAGTTCTTCCTTTCTCGTTCCAGATTTTTGGATGTCGATACTCGGAAACACTCTCCTGTCGACTAACCTCCGATCCAGGTGGATTTCGAGATTGCCTGTGCCCTTGAACTCCTCGAAGATCACCTCATCCATTCGGCTACCGGTATCAACCAGGGCAGTTGCAATAATGGTGAAACTACCACCCTCCTCGATGTTCCTTGCAGCCCCGAAGAACCGCTTGGGCCGATGCAAGGCGTTGGAGTCAACACCTCCAGAAAGGACTTTTCCACTGGGAGGTACAACAGCGTTATAAGCCCTCGCCAATCGCGTGATACTGTCCAACAGGATCACGACGTCCACCTGATTCTCGACAAGACGCTTTGCCTTCTCACTGACCATCTCTGCAACCTGAATGTGGCGCTGCGCAGGTTCGTCAAAAGTGGAACTAATGACTTCTGCCCGAACAGAACGCTCCATATCGGTCACCTCTTCAGGTCGCTCGTCGATGAGAAGAACAATAAGGGTTATTTTAGAGTGATTCCCCGTAATACTGTTCGCAATATTCTGAAGAAGCATAGTCTTGCCGGTCCTTGGAGGAGCAACAATCAGCCCTCGTTGTCCCATCCCAATAGGTGTCAAGAGATCCATGACGCGGGCCGAATAGTTTTCTCCGTCATTCGTTTCCAGGTTGATCTTTCTCTGTGGGTAGAAGGGTGTCAGATTATCAAATAGGATTTTATCCCGTGCACTCTCCGGATCCTCATAATTCACGGATTCAACCTTGAGCATTGCAAAATACCTTTCCGTATCCTTTGGAGGTCGAATCTGTCCTGAAACAGTATCTCCCGTCCTCAGATTGAATCTTCGAATTTGAGAAGGAGAGATGTAAATATCATCCGGACCCGGTAGATAGTTGTAGTCTGGTGCCCTGAGGAATCCAAATCCGTCAGGGAGAATCTCTAATACTCCCTCCCCATAGATCAGCCCATTCTTATCCTGTTGGGCCTGGAGTATGGAGAAAATCAATTCCTGCTTTCTTAGACCGCTCGCTCCCTCAACATTCAGGTTCTTTGCAATGGTGTTAAGTTCTGCGATCTTCTTCTGTTTCAACTCCTTAAGGTTCATGACTTCCTCGAATCGGTTTGATAGCTCATCTGGATACGCCAGAATCCTCGTCCGAATTCTGACCCAGATATACTCCCTTGCTCCCTTTCGATCTCCTTGCAACCATCACGCCAAAGGAGAATTCCCTTGAATAAAGATTCATATATCGAGTTGTCCCACACTCAGCGCATTCTCTTCGATGAATCGACGCCTCGGATCAACCTGATCCCCCATAAGGATTGTAAAAATGTCGTCTGCTTCAACGGCGTCTTCGATTCTCACCCGAAGGAGAACACGCGTGGCTGGGTTCATTGTAGTCTCCCAAAGTTGATCAGGATTCATTTCACCGAGCCCTTTGTACCTTTGAACTGTTATACCTGCCTTGCCGATATCCTCAATGAGCGATACCAATTCGTCCTCATTTTCCACCCGGATTTTCATTCCCTTGTCAACAATATACGGGGGTTTCTCAAATCCGTTGATTTCACGATACGACGCAGTCAAACCTGCAAAAGCGGCTGATGAGACAAGCTCCCAGTTCAGCAAATTCTTATGACTATCACCATCTCTCCATATCTCCAATTCATAGAGGTTGTGTTCCTCGTCTTTAATAATCTCCGAAGCTTCAAAGCCACGTTCTAAAAACCCCTTCCGAATTTCGAGGATCTTCTTTTCGTCTTCGAAAAACGCCCGTTTCCCGACGCCACTCTCAAGGAGAACATCTATCAGACTGTCAGAATAACCCCGATTGAGAATCTTCTTTCTCAGATATCGGTACCGGAATAATTTATCGAGCATTGACTTAAGCTGCCTTCCTGAGAATTCTTTTCCACTTTTCTCAACCCTCACCTTAGTTCTCTCGGTCGCCCTGGCCAGGAGAAACCGGCTCATATCTTGCTCAGTCCTCACGTACCGCTCTTTCTTCGCCTCACGTATCTTGAAAAGTGGGGGCTGTGCAATATAGAGGTAACCGCGCTCAACAAGTTCAGGCATTTGACGATAAAAGAAGGTCAGAAGGAGCGTTCGGATGTGGGAGCCGTCAACATCAGCGTCAGTCATGATGATGATATGATGATATCGCAGTTTTGAGACGTCATACTCATCCTTTCCGATTCCACCCCCCAATGCGGCAATAATAATCTTGATCTCTTCGTTGGAAAGCATCTTATCGACTCGGGCCTTCTCCACATTAAGAATCTTTCCTTTCAGTGGGAGAATGGCCTGATGAGTTCGATCCCTCCCTTGCTTGGCAGATCCTCCTGCTGAGTCTCCTTCCACAATGTAGAGTTCACTGTTGGCGGGATCTTTTTCCTGGCAATCGGCCAGCTTGCCCGGGAGAGTATCACTCTCTAGGATTCCCTTTCGGCGAGTTAGTTCTCTCGCTTTTCGAGCCGCCTCACGGGCTCTGGCAGCGTCGACGACTCTCGCAATTATCCTTCGGGCTATCTTAGGATTCTCCTCAAAAAAAAGAGAGACCTTTTCATTGACAAGACCTTCAACCACCCCCTTGACTTCGCTGTTTCCAAGTTTCGTCTTGGTTTGGCCCTCAAATTGAGGTTCGGGAAGTTTTACGCTCACCACAGCCACCAGCCCCTCCCGTACATCCTCACCACTGAGATTTTCTTTCAGTCCCTTGACCAGATTGTTGGCTGTGGCATAGGAGTTTATAGTTCTCGTCAACGCAGCCTTAAAACCGACGAGATGGGTTCCCCCTTCATGGGTATTGATACTATTTGCATATGAGAAGAGGTTTTCTGCATAACCCTCGTTATATTGAACCGCGACCTCGGCAGTAACTCCATTCCTTGTGCCTTCAAAATATATGGGTTTTGGATGAATGCAATTCTTGTTCTTACTGAGATATTCAACAAAAGAGACAATGCCTCCTTCATAAAGGAATTCATGTTTCTTTTCTGTTCTCTCATCATATATGGAGATGAATACTCCCTTATGAAGAAATGATAGCTCCCGGAGTCGCTGAGTAAGTAAATCGAAACTGAAAAAAGTGGATTCAAAAATCTCAGAATCCGGCTTGAATCTTACGACCGTACCGGTTTCTTTTGTTTTCCCCACGACTTTTAACTTTGTAAGTGCTTTGCCCCGACCATAGGCCTGAGTATAGACACGTTTGTTGCGCCGAATCTCCAGTTCCACGATTTCAGACAGAGCATTAACAACGGATAACCCAACTCCGTGAAGACCTCCGGATACTTTGTAGGTCCGATTATCAAACTTGCCCCCGGAATGGAGTTTGGTCATAACTACCTCAAGAGCAGGACGGCCCAGCCTCTTGTGAATGTCAACAGGAATTCCTCGCCCATTGTCCTTTACCGTTACACTATTATCGATGTGAATTGTCACCTCAATGCGGGTGCAATAACCGGCAAGTGCTTCATCAATGCTGTTATCCACCAGCTCCTGAACGAGACGGTGAAGCCCTTCTGATGCGGTATTTCCGATATACATAGAAGGCCGTTTCCGAACGGCCACGAGGCCATCCAGAACTTTTATTTGATCTGCCGTGTATAATCTGTCCTTCATAAATGCTTTACCTAACTACAGCTTCATCGGCATAACGAGGCAGAGATGCTCCTCTTGTCCAACGGGTTTTAGAATCCCAGCCGTTGTATTATCCTTAAGCTCAAAAAGGACCTCTTCAGCGCCCATCACAGCCAATGCATCCAGTAGATATCGAGCATTAAAGCCTGCAACCAAATCCTCCCCACTATAGTCAACCTCGATTTCCTCCTTTGCATCTCCAAAGTCTTGACTCGATGAGGAGAGTGCCATGGATCCCTTTCGAAATTCAAAAACAACGCCTTCCCCTTTATCACTCGCCATCGTTGAGACCCTTTTCAGGCAGGAGATGAAACGTTCCCTAGACAAACGCACCGTTTTGTCATTCTCCTTGGGGATAACTGATTCATAGTCTGGGAATTCCCCCTCAATTAAACGGGTCACGACAATAACTCCTTCTTTCTTCGCAACAAAGTTGCTCTCAGAGAGTGAGAGGTGAATCACCTCCTCCTTTTCTCCTTCTTTCTGGGCCCCATCTCCGATCAGCTTCTTGATTTCGAGAAGACCTTTCTTCGGAAGGATTATCCCCTTTTCCAGACTCGAGAATTCCACCCCTGTTTTGTCGATAAGAGAGAGGCGGTGCCCGTCAGTAGCGACCATTCGCAGGGTTGGCTGACCGTCAACTTCAATTCCCTTAAAGAATACGCCGTTCAAATTATATCGAGATTCCTCTGTGGAAGCTGCAAAGACCGTCCTCTCAATCATTTCTGTGAACTGTCCTGTTGGAAAGGGACGAAAGTCTTCTTCTTTGAATTTAGGAAGGGGTGGAAACTCCTCTGGATTGATACCTGCAATATTGAAGACAGATTTTTCACTTATAAGGGTTACCCAATTGTTCTCCTTTTTTTGGAGATGTATTTCCGATTCATGAAGTTCTCTGACGATCTCAAAAAGCTTGCGCGCGGAAACAGACGCTTGGCCTTCTAAGCTTACCGAAGCTGGAAACCATCCCTTAATGGCGGTCTCTAAATCTGTTGCAGTCAAGGTAATTCCCTCTTCAGCTGCTTGGATGAGTGTATTTGAGAGAATAGGAATCGTACTTCGCCGTTCAACAATCGTTTGGACCATTGCGAGTCCTTTTAGGAAGTCTTTTTTGTTAATTCGGAATTCCATTAAAGCCTCCTATTAACTAATAGTAATTAAATAAATCATTTAGTAATATTAATAGCCTCAGTCGATTTGTTCAAAATGAAGACATGTAACTGAATTTTTGAGATATTTCTTGATTCTGGGACGTTGAAAAATACGCAATAGATTGTAAAAAGAGAGAAGTGGAAAGGCTATCCCCAGCTTTCTAACGATCTTGTCCCCAGACTTATCACTGATTTCTTATGTTGCGGGTCAATTTGCCCAGATTCTCTTTGAGAGCAGGATCTTCGACGCTTTTTTGTTCAATTTTTTTGATTGCGTGAAGCACGGTCGTGTGGTCTTTTCCCCCAAACTTCTCGCCGATCTCCTGAAGGGAAAGCCCCGTGAGCTTTCGGCTGAGATACATGGCTACCTGCCTCGGAAGAACGAAGCTCTTGTTCTTTTTCTTGGCCTTAAGGTCTGCAAAACGAATGTTGAAAAACGAAGCGACGGTTTTCTGAATGGCTTCGACAGGAATCGTTTGGTTCTCCTCTCGCACCATATTCTTGAGAACTTCTTTGGCCATTTCCAGTGTGATTTCTATGTTGGTCAGAGACGCGAAAGCACCAATTCGGGTCAGTGAGCCCTCCAAGATCCGGATATTAGAATCGATGTTCGTAGCCAGAAAAAAAGCGACGTCGTTCGGGAGATTAATTCTCTCAGCGAAGGCCTTCTTCTTCAGAATGGCCACCTTGGTTTCCACGTCGGGTGCCTGGATATCAGCGACGAGCCCCCACTCGAATCGCGAAGAAAGACGTTCCTCAAGATTTGGGATGTCTCTCGGGAATTTGTCACTCGTCACAACAATTTGTTTCCTATTCTCATAGAGAGAGTTGAAAATATGGAAGAACTCTGCTTGGGTCCTTTCCTTTCCTGCGATAAACTGGATATCGTCGATGAGGAGGATATTGATACGTCTGAATCGGTTTCGGAACTCGTCCATTCGTTCATAGCGAATGGAGTTGATCAATTCATTCGTGAAATCTTCTGACGACAGATAGGAGACAGAACTCGAATCGGGAATGATGCTTTTTTGAAGCACATGGCTTCCGATTGCATGAAGAAGGTGGGTCTTTCCGAGTCCCACACCACCATAGATGAATAAGGGGTTATAGTTTTTGCCAGGAAGATTGGCAACCGCTAGACACGCTGCATTTGCAAACTGATTACTTGGTCCGACAACAAAGCTATCGAAGGTGTACTTCGGATTAAAGGGTGATTTCCATAAGGTGGAAGACGCCGTTATCGGTTGATTCGACTGAGCCCCAGGGGAGGGAACATGTTCTGTCGGTGGATTGATCACAAAGCTGACAGTCAAGTGCTGCTCGCACTCTTCCAGTAAACATGTCTGTATGAGGGAGAGATAATTGTCCTGAATCCAGTCTTGGAAGAATCGGTTCGGGACCTGGATCTGGATTTCATTATTGTCGATAGAGAGGGGCTTGATTGGTTTTATCCAAGTCTCAAAGCTCTGGGGATTCACCTTTTCTCTCAGAGATTGCAAGACTTTTTGCCACATTGGGTTCATGATTTCAGCCTAGGGGATCGGTGATTTCTGGAGTTTTTAGCTAGAGGGGTAGAATTAGGTAAAGATACTCCTGACTTATGAAGCTTTCCCCATTACTCGATTTAGGAAAAGAGATGTCCACTTCTGTGGGTAAATAGGAAAATGTGGGGAATAAAAACTGCTTAAGGAATTTCCCTCTGAAGTGAGCCACTTCAAAAACAATCGGATAGGATCAAAATATAATATAACAGTACAAAAAGGAAAATTCAAGCACTTTTTCGTTGCCCCTCGTCAAGGCATAGAGGATTGAGGAGTTCTCCCATTTCCCGAAGGATATGTCTAACATGCTACATATTTCTTTAGATATTTTCAATTCCTCAAGCCGAAGCCTCCTGTCCCTTCACTCCCAGGCTTACGCGGTGACCCTATCCCCGCCTTTGGCAGGGCAGGCGGGGAATTCCTACCCCTTCCGCGCTCTGAAGGCTCGGCTTTCCCCCTCCTGCGCATCCTCGAGCGGTCCCCACCGCTTCCGCAACCTCGCTCGAGACAGCAGGTCCTTCCTCAAAAATGGGGGAAGTCCTTTTGAAGGTTTTCTCTTTGATTATAGACTGGGAGGTCCTACGACGTCCGAGATAGCGGATGAGGATCCAGTGGATTCTAATGGGAAAGTAAGGATTCCCAAATTGATTCAGTGTGCTCAAAGTGATAGGGTATCCTTGAAGTGGTCCTGGCAGTGTTTCGTCTCGTATGATTCCAGTACCGAGGAGTCGATCACCCACAGAAATGCCTCTTGAAAAACAGAACCCCAGAAATCCCCTAAAGAGAGTAAATTGCCGATGAAAATTGCCCTTGCGCAGATTAATACAACAGTTGGGGACATCGAAGGAAACGGAAGGAAAATTCATGAAGCCATCGAAAAGGCGAAGCTTCTAAAGGCGGACTTGGTTGTCTTTTCGGAGATGACAATCACAAGCTATCCTCCCCGAGATCTTTTAGAGAAGGACTCTTTTGTTGAGGATAATCTACGAAAACTTGATGAGGTGGCCGATTGGAGCCAAAAGATCGGTGTGATCTGTGGATTTGTGGACAGAAATCAAACTGGAACCGGAAAAGGTCTTTTCAATGCGGCTGCCGTGCTCTATGAGGGGAAAATTCTGCTTCGACAGCACAAGTCACTGCTTCCTAGCTACGACGTCTTCGACGAGGCCCGTTATTTTGAGCCGGCTCGGAAAAGGGAAATCCTGAAGTTTCGGGAGAGGGGATTGGCCATCTCGATCTGTGAAGATGTTTGGAATGACAAGGATTTTTGGAAGCGTCGCCTTTATTCGATCGATCCTGCTGAGGAGCTAGTCAGGAAAGGAGGCGAGATTCTTATTAATATATCTGCTTCTCCTTACTCCATGGGGAAGTTCCTGCTACGCCAGAGGATGCTAAGTGAGATCGCGCGGAAGTATAGACGGCCTCTGATCTATGTCAATCAGGTGGGAGGCAACGATGAACTTATCTTTGATGGTGCGAGTTTTGCCATGGATGTTGAGGGTGAGTTGGCGGCCCAGTGCCGGGATTTTGAGGAGGACTTGGTGGTTTATGATACTGAGAAACAGGGTGGACCTGTCCATCCCGTCTCTGATCAGGAAGCCTCTATCTTTAAGGCTCTGGTCATGGGGACCCGGGATTATAGCGAAAAATGCGGGTTTAAGAAGGTTATCCTAGGCCTTAGTGGTGGTATTGACTCTGCGCTCACTGCAGTCATAGCGGTTAAGGCTCTAGGGAAATCCAACGTGCTTGCAGTTATGATGCCTTCCCAATATTCCTCTGAAGGAAGTCTGCAAGATGGAAAGAAGCTCGCGAAAAACCTCGGTATCGAGTATCGGGTGATACCCATTGAACGGATTTTTCAATCATATCAGAATTCCCTCAAGGAGATCTTTAGGGGAAAGAAGCCTGATGTCGCTGAGGAGAATATACAGGCGAGGATTCGAGGAAACCTCCTCATGGCCATCTCCAACAAGTTTGGATACCTCGTGCTCACAACGGGGAACAAATCAGAAACGGCTGTCGGTTATTCCACCCTTTACGGGGATATGGCAGGGGGCTTAGCCGTCATCTCCGATGTGCCAAAAACCCTCGTTTACCGGTTGGCGAGGTATGCGAATCGGGAAAGAGAGGTCATTCCCGAGGCCATCATCGAGAAGGCGCCCTCGGCCGAGCTTCGCCTCAACCAGCAAGACGAAGATAGCCTGCCACCCTATTCGATTCTCGATGGTATCCTCAAGGCCTATGTGGAAGATAATCTGAATCCTCAAGATATCGTTTCCCTGGGCTATTCTCCTGAACTGGTGAACGAGATCATTCGAAGGGTCGACGCCAATGAGTTCAAGAGACGACAGGCGGTTCCAGGTATCCGGGTTACTTCAAAAGCCTTCGGTATGGGCCGGAGGCTCCCCATTGCTCAGAAGTATCGGATCGTTTAGGATGGACGAATAGGGGGCTCTGAAGTGAATACCCCTGTCCCTCCCCTCCGAAACTCCCAGGGTGACCTTTCCTGCTCATCTGAGCCCCGCGAGGGTCAACGCGAGAGCAAGGGAGCGAAGGGATAATAGGTTTCCACTTGAGAACTCGAGAAGATTTAAAGAAATCTGTGATTTGTGAGACATGTTCTCCGGGAAATGGGGAAACTCCTCGAAACGAGATCTTGACAAGTCGAGGATTTTTGGTGATGATAAAAGTTTTAGCCTGATAGGGATGGTCGATAATGAAAAGGACCTTTCAACCGAGTAACGTCAAAAGAAAAAGGACCCACGGTTTTTTGATTCGAATGAGCAGTAAGAGTGGAAGGAAGGTACTCAAGAGGAGAAGAGCCAGAGGACGTAAGAGGCTGGTGGCCTGAGACGTCGTCAGATCAGAATGAAACAGTACGGTTTGCCAAAGGAGTTTCGGCTTCTCAAGCGGGCGGATTTCCTTCCCAGAAAGGAGCGGATAAGGCGCATAAACACGAAGAGCTTTACCATTCTCTGCGCGAAAAACCGGGAGACCGGTCCCAGAATTGGAATTGTTGCGAGTAGAAAAGTCGGTGATGCGGTGAGAAGAAATAGAATAAAGAGGCTTGTGAGAGAATTCTTTAGGCTCAACCGGGAGAAAATAAGTCGACAAGAGGATATTATTGTTATCGCAAGACCAAAGACGTGTGTTCAAAGATATACAGATATTGAGGAAGAGCTTAGAAAGTTGCTCTAGAAGGTTCAGAGTATTCTGTTCCATTTCGATTGTTCTATGTTCGAGAGAATCCTTGTTGCTTTGATCAGGGGATACCAGATCTTCCTCTCACCTGTTTTTGGGCCCACCTGCAGATTTGCACCATCGTGCTCTAACTATGCCATCGAAGCATTGCGAAGATTCGGGGTGGCAAGAGGTTCGTGGCTCAGTTTGAGGAGGCTTCTGAAATGTCATCCTTTCCACCCGGGAGGGTACGATCCCGTCTAATCAAGTGGGAGA
>JABAOC010013558.1_pt1 | contig 15485 bp, 8 predicted proteins | sample 7062161 | NCBI WGS metagenome assembly JABAOC01 (sample SAMN14538625, study PRJNA623070) | marine sediment metagenome | biome: marine biome [ENVO:00000428]; feature: marine pelagic biome [ENVO:01000023]; material: deep marine sediment [ENVO:00002113] | place: India: Gulf of Khambhat ... | reverse complement strand
ACCTCGTGGAAAAGCTCCACCCATGCACCATCACGAAAGACGTGGATACTTGGAGCCCTAAGGCGCATACCGGCTTGACTTGCAGCGAAGTTTGTTGAGGAGTAGGGGTACTCAACTGATCCGTGAAGAAACAGCACCAGCCGTGATTGATGTGATACCTTCCGAAGACGATCGCCGAAATCAAGCTCTACGAAATGATCGTCGGCAAACCCTACGAAACGGGAATCAAGCTTTGTCGCACCGGCATAGTGTCGGTCGATCAGACGTATTTCATCGGTAACATCAATGCCCCGATGGTCAACAGCACGTACCGGTTCGATTGTTTCTTTGAAGCAAAAAAGCTCAAAAGGTGGAGGTGAGGCATTAACGGCCATCATCTCATGGGGATAAACTTTTGTTTCCGCTGGGTGGTCAACCGCGATTAATTTGGCTTCATCAAAATAGACCACTTCCTCGATAGGTTCCACTACTTGAAAGATGTACTCACCTTCACGTGGTTTAACATCAAAAACCGGCAAATACTCTGTGGGATCAGGTCTGGAATAGACATTTGGCGCAATAAGGTACCCGATTCCTCCCATGCCTCCAAAATCGGATATGAACTCAAAATGCGAACCGTCCCACGCGAAAAGATGTGGGCAGGAAGAAACCTTACGTTGCAGCTCCTCAATCGTCACCACCTGATCTGCAGGCAGCTCCAGTTCTGCCTGAAGCACGGCATCGGGCCACATTATACGCAGCCAATCCACCTTGGTGTACTGGCCTAATCCGGCATGGATACGATGGGGGGGCATTGCAACCGGGCCGGAAGAGCCTCCCACTACATATTGTTGGGAAACGGTACCGGCTTTGACCTCCACCCGAGCGCCAATAGCAGAATTGTTCGAGCGTGACTTTTTATCCTCTTTGCGTGCTCCACGAAGGTCGATTTCAATCCAATGGCCACCCGGCGTTACGTTTTCCACCAAAAAAGGTTTTTCACCGGTTGGAGCTAAAAGGACATCGCATCTTCCATTACCTGTAAAATCTGCCGCCACACAACTCGCTCCCTTCTCCGTGGTAATCGCGGTAAGAAGATTTCCGGGGTCGATCTCCAGCGCATTGACGAAATTATCTTCAGGCCAATCGTTGATGAGAAGTGCCGGACCACGGGTACTGTCACGCCTGAAAGCATCGGCAATTATAATATCTAAGTCACCGTCATTGTCCATATCAGCAAACTGTCCACCGGTCCCACCAAGCCAGCCACAGCTATCCGCAAAGCCTTGGTGACGGGTAAAAGAAAAGCCTGCTTGATTCACAAAAAGGTGCAGTCCTTTTTTTGTAAAAACCAGAAGATCGCGGTCCCCATCCTTGTCAGGATCCCCTGAAGTGGCACTAAGGACATCTTTCACCATAAGTCCGGTCGTTTCGGCATCGAGTATGCGATATTTCCAAACGCGGTCGTTTACCCAAATGACGGGTTCTCGCTCGCCTGCGGAAAAGACTACCAAATCCAAATCGCGGTCGTTATCGAAATCATCATATACTGTCATGGAAACAGGAGTTTTCTCAAGCCTCAGTCCAAGCTTTTCGGCGATGTCGGTATACGAACCGTCCCTGTTGTTGTTATAAAGGCTGCTTGCAGCAGGTTCGAGCAGCGCGGTAGCTGGAACTGTGCCGTTTGTAAGGCGAAGTGCCAGAAAATCCAAATCTCCGTCGCTGTCGATGTCAAGAAGCCGCGCGCAGGGGGTAACCAAATCACCACCGGCAATTTCAGAGACATCAGTTTTTTTGAAATTACCCTCCCCATCGTTTTGGAAATAGAGGTCCGGACCCGCCCGGCCGAGCCAAAGATCAAGGTCCCCGTCATTATCCACATCTCCGAAACAGGGACAGATGCCCTGCTGGGCGACAGCCGTGCTCGTATAGAATCTCCCAGTACCATCGTTGCGCCATAGCAACACGTTCCCGTTAGTACCGAACGAGGTCATACAAAGATCAAGATCACCATCGCTATCTATGTCACCCGCAGCAATTCCCGGAAGGGCAACGATGCCACCGGGGCACTTCCAGGGCGAAGTTACTGCGCCTAAAGGCTTTGTCTCGGGAGAAAAAAGAATACGAGTTCGCAGAGGAGTTTTTACTGATGATAGCGGAAGATTGTCCGCACCAAGGGCCATAAAATACTTTCCCACCGTTCCATATGCTTTGAGGACGGTAAAAGTTCCGCCGGTCAGTTCCGCGTCTTTGAGTTCTTTAAAACGGGCAAAAAGAGGTTTTGCCTTGTCGAACTGTTTCGTACGTTGATATTGGGTTGCAAGCCTATACACTGCGGAAATAAAGCCCGGGTCGAGAGCGACAACTTTTTCAAGCATTTCGGTGCCGTCTTTTGTAAAGCCAAGGCTAATAAGAGTCTCGGCGTATTTGTACAACACATGGGGATCGTTCCTATCACCTTCGTGCACTGCCCGAAAATATTCAAGTGCCTTTTCGTTTTCGCTAAGGTGTTGGTAGTAAAGTCCCAGACAAAATCGGGCATGGAGGTGGTCGGACTGACTTTGTAACACAGCTTCAAATGCCTCGTGTGCAAGTATGAGATACTCTTTCGCGCCGGGCTTGACCTGCATGTTGAAATAGGCAAGCCCAAGGTTGAAGCGTGCTGTAGTCCAATCCGGTACAATATCCAAAACAGTCTCGAAAGCTCTTGCTGCCTCAGCATACTTGTATTGTTCAAGAAAAGCCGCTCCTCGATTAAATTCGGCAAGTACTTTGCCTAAAGAGTCGGATACAGCTATATTAGAATTATCTATGGCGATATCCTGCTTCAGCTTCGGTGCCTGTTTAGTTTGAGTTTTGCAGCTTACAACTACGATTAAAACAAGCAATGAGCATCCAATTTTTTGTAAAGCTTTAATAATCATAGTTTTTTCTAAAAAAGTTTCGCTATTAACAACACAAACTCCAAAGGCTATCCATTTATTGTTATGCACACAAGAACGTCTCTTCAAATTTGTTCGCATTCTCGACTAATTCACGTTTTTAGTCAATTACCATCACTCCCATAAAAATTGATATTTTGACCTGTTTTTCCAATATAGCCCCTTCAATAATATCTATCAAGAGCGGTTTCTGATGCACACAAAACCTTGAGCCCGGATTTCCCAAGCAGTTCAAGGCAAAGGAACATTATTCTTATAGTACAGAATTTATGGAGACCATTCAAGCCAGTTTTGACCATCTTTAACGGGAGAACGTAGGATGATGGATGAAACTGCTAAAAAATGGGCTCCGGAATGAAGGGCAACAATTGCAGAGTGCTAAAATAGTAAGCAAAGAGCGGATTCTTGACGTAAGTGTTCGGCTTTCCGTTTTTTATAACACAGCGTTTTTAACATACCGGAGAATGGTTGAAAACTAATAGGGATTCTGGTATTATGGGACTTGAAGTTTGCAGGAGCGTTTCAGTTAATTTTATATGGAGAATCCCCGATAATTAAGAAAAAGTAGACCATTCACGGATTTTTGGCTACGGCTCCGAGAGAGCTTTCGACAAAGGTAGTCTGTGATGAAGAAGCATAAGAAAAGTGGTCAATGGGAAACAAGAATTTCCGGACATTCACAACCATTTTGCTTGTCTACTCACAGAAAAGCTTTGCGGGTATTAGTCGGTTTGGTGGTCGTATGCACAGCCACAGCCAGAGTTTTTTCACTTAGACCCTTATCGCGCCCAGATGAAAAACAACGAAAAACAAAGCAATCCTCAAATCAGACAGAAGGCCAGATGTTACTGCCTGTCAGTGAGCCACTTCGCACGGCGCAGGAGGTTGCTGCACTGAAAAAAGAAGAGTTAGAGCTTGCCGAAAAGCTGATAAGGGAATTTCCAGGCAGTGATGATTCATTCGTAATAATGGGCAACTTAAAGTTCAGGCACGGCGATGCTATCGAGGCACTGAATTTCTGGAATAAAGCTCTGAAGATAAACCCAAAGCGGACGGACGTTTACAGAAGCATGGGCTGGTTATTTTTGAAAAGGGGAGAGTTTGAGGAATCGATCGCACAATACCGCAAAGCCCTGGAGATAGAACCACGGCTTCCCGATGTGCATAGTAATATCGGCCACGCACTTATGATGTCCGGGCGGCATCATGAAGCGGTCGAGGAACTTGAAAAAGAACTTCAAGTTTCGCCACACTCCAGTTTTGCTTACTTTTTACTTGGTCAGATATATTTGCTTCAGAAAGAATACCAAAAGGCAAAGGAATACTACGAAGCGGCCATCAAGATCAAGCCAGATTATACGAACGCTTACTATGGCCTTGCTTCTGTTTGTGCCAATCTTGGCCATAGAGATAAGGCGATGGAATACTCGGCAAACTTCAGAAAGCTAAAGGCTGAGGGGCGTAAAGGCCTTAAGGGTCGCAAGATTGAGTACGATGACTTCGTGGAAACGCAAAAAAGTGCAGCTATAACGTATATTAATGTAGGGCGAATGTACCGTGACAATGGGAAGCTGAAGGAAGCCGAACAACTGCTAAAACGAGCCGCGGGGCTTGATGGGGAAAACATTGTGTGCTTTCTGGAGCTGGCATCTCTGTATCAAGCAAACGGCCAGCCGGCCAAAGCCCTTCAGATGCACAAAAAGATCAGTGAGATCCAGCCGGAATCTTCCATTTCTTATTTATTCATTGGGATTTTATCAGCCCATTTAAAGAAGTTCGACGATGCCGAACAGGCCTTCAGTAAAATGATTACGCTGGCCCCGCAGAAGTCCGACGGATATCGCGAGCTTGCCCGGCTGTATCTCAAAACAGGGCAAAAATTAACACAAGCCAGGCAGCTTGCGGAAAAAGCCGTATCGTTGAATGCGATCGCAGCCAACTACTTTGTTTTAGGCTGGGCCTGTTACGCAAATGGAGATATTGCTAACGCGCTTCCGGCTGTTACTCGGGCCCTTGAGTTAGAACCGGATAATGTGCAATATCTGCGTCTGTATCAACAAATTCAACAGAGGAGTTCACGTTATGGTCCTTATCGGTAATCGAATCTCCAGATTGAGTGTCGGACGGCTTATTGTCGCGGTGCTGTTGTCAATCCTCGCGCCGGGACGCACCGATGGGGCCATTGTGCTTAGCGATGTCACTAAAGAAACTGGAATTACTTTCATACATACCGACGGCAGCAGCGGCAGAAGATATATCGTCGAATCCGTAAGCTCAGGATTAGCGCTCTTTGACTACGATGGAGATGGTGATGTAGATATCTATTTTCTCAACGGCGCCCCTCTGAAGGGAACAAAGTATGACAAGGTTCCCAGAAATGAGCTATATCGCAACGAAGGGGACTGGAAATTTACCGATGTTACAGACCAGGCCAGCGTAGGCGATACAGGATTCGGGCTCGGTGTGGCCGCCGGTGATTACGATAATGACGGTGACCTCGACCTCTATGTGAACAACTACGGCCCGAACGTGCTGTACCGTAACAACGGCGACGGGACTTTTACCGATGTGACAGCGCAGGCTGGGGTGGCTGACGGCCATAAGGTCGGCGCGGCGACACTCTTTTTCGATATGGACAAAGACGGCGATCTCGACTTGTTCGTTGCCAACTATCTTGACTTTACATACGAGAACCACCTAATGAGAACCTCAAAGGGGATCCCCAAGTATGCCGGCCCTATGGATTTTCCTCCAATGCCCAACGACCTGTTTCGCAACAATGGGGACGGGACATTTACGGACGTAAGTGTTGTCTCTGGAGTGGCAGAGCACAAGGGATGGGGAATGGGAGGAATCTGCGCCGATTATGATAATGACGGTGACACAGATGTCCATATCGTCAACGACGTGTATGCGAACTTCCTGTTCGAGAACGATGGGACGGGCAAGTTTGAAGAAGTAGGCCTGATCGCCGGACTCGCCTATGACCTGCACGGCGATGATCAGGGAAGTATGGGTGTGGACTGCGGGGACTATGACAACGACGGCCGGCTCGATTTCTACCAAACCTCTTACGCCCAGGAGCTGACAACGCTCTACAGAAATTTGGGCGACGGAATGTTTCGAGACGTTACGATGATCACCGGTGCAGGTGCGGAAACGCTCGCCCACGTCACCTGGGGTACCGGCCTGGTCGATTTCGATAACGACGGTGACCGCGATATTTTTGTTGCCTGCGGTCACCTGCAGGATAATGTTGAACTTTACGATAATACTGCCGCATCTTCCGTTCGAAATATACTCCTGATGAACACCGGTGACGGGAAATTCGTCGATGTATCGGATCAAAGCGGTGACGGCATGGAGGTGAAATTGCGCAGCCGGGCCGCCGGTTTTGACGATTTGGATAATGACGGTGATATCGATGTAGTGATTCTGAACTCCCGCCGGGAACCTACTATTTTAAGAAACGACTCACCTTCTAAAGGGCATTGGCTGCAGGTTCGTCTAAGGGGAGTAAAAACCAACCGGGATGGGATAGGAGCACACGTTAAAGTAGTAGCGGGTGACTTAACTCTTGTTGATGAAGTTCACAGCGGTCGTGGGTATCAGAGCCATTATGGAATGCGTCTTCACTTTGGATTGGGGAATCGAGAACAGGTTGACCGTATCGAGGTGCATTGGATTGGCGGCGGGAACGATGTCTTTGAGGATATTGCGGTGGACCAACTCTTAACGCTTATCGAAGGTAGTTCGAAAACCGACCGTAGGTAAGCAGAGCAGATTTTGTTTCCGAAAGCGGCTCCACACGGCCATTTCTTATGGTGCCCAGACCGACCGACCGCGAATTGCTTCCGAGCGAATCCCAATGTATGCTTCCTGTAACGCCTTGCCAGCAGGAAAGTCTCCTGACCTCATCGCATATACGTGCACGGTTAAGACCAGCTTGGCGAATAGCGGCAATCAAAAGGTTGACGGCATCATAGGTATGTGCGGCAAGATAGTCAGGACGGTGTCCAAAGCGGGAAGCAAATTTTTCGTCGAAACCTTTTGAACTTTCACCGGAGGTATAAAGCACCGGAAAGACCACATCATTCGCTGCCCGGTCGGCTTGTTCCAAAAAACTTCGTTGTCCCAAAAAAGGCCCCCCGAAAATAAGCCCTGTAAAGTTTTTTTCTCGAACAGCGCTGATTATGCTCGCGCTTTCGCGTGCGCCAGCGATTAAAACTAAGGTATGCGCGTTTGTGTGTACAATTCTTTCCACAAGCCCCTCGATTTTTCTTTCATTGGGATTAAATTCAAGGTGGCAAAACGGTACCAATTGGCGCCGAGTAAGAGACTTGGCAAGTTCAACCATGAAAAGATGGGAGTCGTGATCCACGGCTGATACCAGGAGAAAGGACTTTCCCCTAATGTGCGAAGCAATAGCCTGGGCCAGAACCGGTGCTTGAAGATGATCTCCCGGTAGGCACGAAAACATCCATGGAACATTTGCAAGATTCACGGTCTTATCTGTGCTTGCGGGACTGAGCACAGGAAGACGAGCCTTTGCAGCGACTTGTTCCGCCAGATGCGTTGAAGGCCCGTCAATCCCACCGATGACGGCCCAGACTCTGTCCACATAAACCATACGGACTACTCGTGTTATGCCCGTTCCCCAGGGATTGTCTGACCAGCCTGCAACCAGACGAAATGGGAGGCCTTTGTATCCACCTGCCTGATTGGCCTCTTCTATGGCTAGGCACGCAGCAGACCACATATCGCCCCATTCCGGGTGGGAACCAGTGCCGGGGCCAAAGTATCCTATTAAAACTTCTTTGATATTAGCAGGAGAATGTTCCTCGCGTCCTGGGCCCACATAGTTCGTCTGGTGTTTTCTCGCATCAAAAAAGACTTTTCGAGAAGGATGCTTCCCGGAATAGGTGTGCTCAGCCCAGACCACGAACGAGAGGGTCAATAGTATACAAGTAGCTGTCAGGATTCTGCTCATTTTTTTTACTTTACTTTCCAAGACTCAAGGGAGTCATTGAATTTGCCGGAAGTCCGCTGACCCCGTCTCGCCGCGGCTTGTATCCTTGAGGTATCTTAAGGTCTTCTCTTGAGTAGTAGTTCCACTTTCCATTTTCCCGTTTTGCGAGGTATACATCACCAAGGTCGTCGAGGCAGGAGCTTAGCATAATATCTCCTGTTACGCCCTTCCAGGGCTTCGCTCTATGTGCCAGCACATCGCGGATTTTTGCTCTGTTCAGCCCCGCCACCTGCACAGCCCAAATAAGCATATTCATGCCATCATAGGCGTGAGCAGCGAATGTTTCCGGTTCTTCCCCAAAACGGTCCCAGAAGGCATTGCGAAACTCTGTGAGTCTGTTGTTTTTACTCTTGGGATTCCATGGAGAAGTACAGATGACACCTTCGGTATTTGTGCCGGCGATTTCTATGAACTCATACGAAAGACAGCGGTCACAGGCAAAGTAAGGATGCTCCATACCCATAGCTCGCATCTGGTTTAGTATCTGTGCACCCTCAATATCGTCACCCCAGTGAATGATTGCATCCAGATTTTCTTCTTTGAGTCGTTCCAGTTGTAGAGAAAAATCATCGAGTCCTAAAGCATAAGCCATTTCCAGCACAATTGGATTGCCGAGGCGGCGGCTTCCATCACGGATTTCACGGACGCCGAACCGACCATAACGGTTGTTCGCGCGGATAATACCAACTCGTTTAACACCGAGCTTTTTATAAAGGTAATCTATAAGAAGGTAGCTCTGTTGCCGGTCGTCACTGATACAGCGAAAAACCCAGGGGATGTTTGTTTCGATGAATGTGGGGTCCGTGTCACCGGTGTTCATCATAACGAGCTCGGCCTTAAGCGCGACACGGATGGCAATGTGACTGTTGGCTCCGTCAATGGTGCCAAGGATGGTCCAGACATTATCTTTATATGCCATCTTGATGATTTCATTGCCGGAGGCGCCCCAAAGCCCGTTATCGTTACTTACAATAAGCTCAAAGGGAATTCTCCGCTTAAGATAGCCTCCTCTGGCATTGGCTTCTTCAACAGCGAGACGTGCGCCTTGCAGCATCTTAATACCTAACGGTTCCTCATGGCTTTTACCGCCAGTCGCGACCGAAACGGTGGACATAATCGGGCCAATGAAACCGAGCTTTACTGTATTTACGTCGATCGGCTCGGGGATTACTCGACCCGGACCTGTGTACTCCATTTGCAACAGAAAGTGCTCCTTGAAGGGCTTCACGTGACGAAACGGCTCGACGTCCTGTGTGGTTTTTGCGTATTTCTCATCCTCTCGCAGACCCAGGTCGGGAACTTCGTAGGCGTTAACCGCATTTATTTTCCTCAGCACTTCAAGCGTCTCAGGGTCAACTTCAACGCGAGGTTCCATGCCTTCTGTTTGTCTTTCTTCCGGTCCGGTGCAAGATAGAGCACCTGAAATAAGGACTGCGGATAGAATAAATATATATCGCTTCATATTGTTAACCTCCTCGTCACTTTAAATAAACCTCGCTAAAAAAGTGAACGCTCTCATCATTATTTTATTGCTTTTGTGCCCAATCCTCCCGATTTCGTTCCTACATTCCCGGTCTCATGTAGCGGTCTATCTTTTAATCCACTATAATATCCGGAACCGGCTGCCCAAGCAACTCCCTTCGAGGTCCCCACCCAGACATCATCGTTGTCAAATTCGACCCACAGAGTATAATTATGTGGGATGCACTTAGGCATTTCGATAACTTCGAGTATCTTTTGGTTCCGGGTAACAACCGCCTTACCCTTGTTCGTGTTAGGGTCCATCGTGTATGTAATCCAGGTATCTGAAGGAAAATCTGCAAGCACACCGAGGCCCTTATCGGTTGCAAACCATCCCTCACCGGCGCTGCGCCCTTGAACAGCGTTACCAAAGTCACTTGGCAGGCCGGTTTCATGTGCATAGTAGCCCCGCCAGTACCGACCATCGTAACGGTTCATACCGAAATAGGTTGACACCCATAAAATGCCTTCGATGTAGCTGGTACCGGTAGTGATTACATGAACTATACCATCGTCACGATAGAGGTCGATTTCCATTTCACCGTCGGGATCGAGATAGTCTTTCCACCTTTCCGTGGCCACATCGAACTCCAGGACGCCGCTGCCCCAGATGCCAAGATAAACCTTCCCATCGTTATAGGAGACACCGTAGTTCCAAATCTCCTCCATCGGCGCATTTTTTTCTGTGTATATCGTCCATTCGCCGGTGATAGTGTTGTACCTGCTCGCACCGGCGGTTGTAGCCGCCCAGACATTGTCGTTTTCAACCGCAACTCCATAGACAACATCGTTGACCAGTCCGCTATTTAGCTGGTGCCAATGGTCGAATCGGCCGCCGGTAAAGCGTGCAAGACCGCCACCAAACAACCCGATCCAAAGCTCGCCGGTTTTAGTATTGACATCGAGAGCAGAAACTACACGCCAGGGAAGACCATCCTTTTCCTGCCAGCTCTTAATCTTCCCGGTCTGCTTGTCAATGCGAACCAGCCCGTCCTCGGTGCCCACCCAGACCTTTGCACCGTCGGCCTTAATAGCAAAAATATGGTCGTTCGGAAGACCGTCTTTGACGGTAAAATGCTTCCATTTTGTATAAACGTAAGGCAGCTTTTGCACAATCCTGGAAGTGGAATCGGTAGAAAAGGTAGGCAGGCCATCTGCTAAGTCTTTGGCTTCACAGAGGGTTGTTTTTACAAGTCCCACTACCATTAAGATTTCCAGAATAGTTATGAGATATTTCATAATAATTCCTTTTCCTCAAGCAGCTACAATGTCTTGAGAAATTCGATTAGGTCATTTAGCTGGTCCTTGGTCATATCGTTGGTTACACCATGCTTATCGTTAAGATTATACCTTGTCCAGATTTCTTCAAGGGTTTCTGCAATGCCATTATGCAGGTACGGAGCTGAGTCGTAGATGTTGCTAAGGTGTGGTGTATCAAATTTTGATTCCCGGTCAAGCCAAAGCTTTGTCCCGACATCATGTCGGTTTCGGTCGGTATACAACGGTGGAAAGTGGCAGGTCGCGCACCTGTTTTCTTTCGGGATGATGCGGCCATCATTGGTCATTGTCCTTTCAAACATTTCTTTCCCGCGGCGTTGTGCGTCGGTTAGCTCCGCTCCTAAAGGACGATAACGATTCGGCGGCCGCGGAATGGTGCAAATGTAGTTTTCCAGCGCGGAAAGCTCTTCAGGTGTAAATGGCTGGATTCGGGTAAAGAAGACTGCAAGGCGCGGTCCGCATTGTCTTTGGAGGCTCGGATTAGTTCCTTCCCATTTAAATGGGGCCGTGTCGAGTATCCCCCTGAGTGTGCGGTTATCAACAGGACTGATTCCGATTCCATCGGGCTCGATATCGTACGTAAGTCCGTCAATGTGTCCGTCAGGATGGCACGAGTGACATGAAAACTGACGATGGAAGGTGATATTAGCGCTGTGAAAAATGCGTTCGCCGTAGCGCACTTTAGTAATAACTTTCGGACCTCCAAGGTCAACTCTTCCAACGGCTTCGAGTCTATCAAGATCGATTACCGTCAGAGAGTCATCCAGTGCATTCGCCGCGAATGCGGTTTTCCCGTCCAGCGTAATGATAATTCCTCGTGGGCTGTCTTTGGTAGGTATATGGGTGATGATAAATTCCGTCGGCTTACCTAAGTGATTGGGGAACACACGCTCGCGTTCATAATCGGAAGCGGCTTCGAGCATAGAAACAAGCTTGTGAACATCCACGACGGCGATGCGGTTTGAGCCGGAACTTGTCACCAGGGCCAAACGGCCGTCGGGCGTGGTTGCCACATCAGCCGGGTCAGGAAAACACATACCTGGCTCATCAAGAAGCACCTGATCCACTTGTCCGTCCTTCCACACGATTCCAAGCCCGTTGGTGATAGTCCATCCCTGAAGCAAACGGGTCATAGGAACGAGATTTTTGGTGCGGTTGAGCGTAATCAGGGCAAACTTTCCGCTCGGATGCCAGTCTATGCCCTGTAGAAGATTAGCCGCTGGAACGACTATACGGTCTCGAATGATTGCCCGGTTGGTATTAATGACCGAAACTTCAGACATCGAGGGTGTGCGAAGTTTGACAAATCGTGAAAGGTTATTGGTAATATAGACGGCAGTTCCATCGGGAGAACGTGACAATGACCAGGGACTGCGACTTGCGCTAAGACGTTTGAGTTCCTTTAACGTAGTCGTGTCAATAACGGAAATACTATCTGCAGACGTATTAAGGACATATAAATGCTTTCCGCCAAGATCAGTTAGCACACCATGCGGTTCATCACCCACGGGAATTATGGCGATAACCTCACGAGAAGACACGTCGATAACGGACACAGTATCATCAAGACGATTACTCACATACGCTCTTGCTCCATCGGGACTGAAGGTTACGTCTGTAGGATGATGGCCAACCTCTATTTCCGCAATCTTTTGCAGCGTTTGAACGCCTACAACAATAATCGTATGAGAGGCTTCACAGGCGACATAGATTTCTTCACCATCAGGGCTCAGGGCCATATTGAGTGGTGTCTTATAGCGAGGTGCCTGCGAAGCCTTTGACAGCTTTGTTGGATGGGCAATTTTTTTGACGGCCTCGTCATAATCAAAGGGATTGTCACTCGTATTTTCATGACATCCAAGACAGGTCTGGCGCGTTACTTCCTTAAGTCCGGCCGCCTTAGCCGCACGCTCGTCTCTCATTATTGCTTCAGGGTAATAATTGCTGCCCGCTCCGTGACAGGCTTCGCACCCAACACCCTGATACAACGTGTAAAATTCTATTGCACCTTTTGAAGGCTGACGATAAGCCGTACTATGGCACCTCAGGCACTTCGGGCTGGATTGGGGGTCATCTTTCAAGTCCTGTTCTTTTGCAATTTCATACGCTCTGTCAGTCGCCAGCACAACGTATGCATGGGCATGTGCGCTCATACGCCATTTACTGAACTGATAACCCATCTCGGGCCCCTTATGGCATTTTGCACAGGTGTGAACTCCTATGTTTTTATTTTCGCCTTTTTCAGAACCCGCTATATCAGGGAGCTGCGGCATAGGTCCATATTTGAAGTTTTCGGGAGTCGGGTGGGCAATATCCGCCATTGCCTGCATCATGTCAAGTTTGGGTAGATTATGAACAGCAACGTGAGAGCCCTTTACCTGGTGACAGCCCAGGCAATCCTGAACGGTCGGCATCATTAGACCCGCCTTTGTAGCCGCCTGGCGATCCCTCATAATAGATGCATCTATGTATTCGCTTCCAGGCCCATGACACCTTTCACATTGAACACCATCCTCAATATAAAATGTCTCATCTTTTTCCCATTCTTCCACATGGGCACCGGTTGCATGGCATCCCAGACACATTGGTGATTCCTGTGGTTCCTGGGGGATACCGCTTAGCTCGGCGATTTTTTTCGCTTCCGGTTTGGCCAGGACCGCATAAGCTCGTGCGTGTTTCGAAATCAGCCATCGGCTGAACTGGTGACCCATACCTTTTCCTTGATGGCAGTTAGCGCACACTTTTACTCCAACATATACCGGATGTTTTTGGCTGCCTTCCTGGGCCAAAAGAGCAGAAGAACATGCCATTATGATTATTATAATTGTAAATAGATAACCACGCATTTTATTGTTGCTGCTCATTAAGAGATTCCTGGATTATAGTAAGAATTTGGTTTGCTTTTATATCTTTAAGTTTAGTGGTCTGCCTGTTAGGCCAGCGAATTTCAAGGGTATCTGCTTTGGTGGCCTTACCGAGACCGAAATGGCATCTCGGGTCCGCCTGCGAAAGGTAGCCTGTTACCGGAATCAAATCCCGCAGTCGTGTGAGTGAGCCAGCCGTGACCGTAACCCGCGCGCCAATAGCATCGCTTTTTCCACCTGGTAATCTCGCCTGGATGATAAGCCAGTTGTTTTTGTTACCACCATCATTTCGTAAAAGCCTCGGAGTGTCATTAAGGTTGATAACCAGAAGGTCAAGGTCTCCGTCATTATCGTAATCGCCGTAAGTGGCGCCGCGCCCAACGTATTTTTCTCTGAAATAGGCACCTGATTTATCCGCCACATCCACAAAACTTCCCGTGCCNNAATACGTCCAGATAACCATCACAATCGTAATCAAATAGAATCCCACCCCAACCTGTATACTGTCCACAGACAACGGCAAGGTTGGTTGGTGTAGTACGATCTTCAAAATAGTCCTTACGATTGATTAGAAGACAACCGTATCCCATGTCGGGGATGTAAATATCAAGCCAGCCATCACGGTCAACATCGCCAATCGCCGGTCCCATTGAAGATACTCCCTGACCTCCTTCACCAAAAGCTAAACCCATTACCAGACCATCTTCTTCAAATTTGCCCTTGCCTGTGTTTTTAAAATAGTAATTCTCCATTGCGTCATTGGGAACGTAGATATCCAAGAATCCGTCGTTATTTAAGTCGGCAACTGTTGCACTCATCGCTCGTCCGTTTGGTTTAAATATACTTGCTTCTTTGGTAACATCAGTAAAAGTTCCATCACCATTGTTACGGTACATAGCATCAGGTTGTCCTCTATAACTAAGGGGGCCCGGGTAACCCGCAGCCGCATAGTAAGAACGAAACTTGCCGCTGTCGTACTCGAGATAATTTGCAACATAGACGTCAAGGTCCCCATCGCCGTCATAGTCAAACCAAGGTGCTGAAAGACTCCATTTGGGATTTGCAAGCCCGGATGCCTGGGATATGTCAGTAAAAGTCCCATCCCCGTTATTGCGGTAAAATACATTTGGCCCGTAATTTAGCACATAAAGGTCAAGGTCACCATCCTTGTCAAAATCCGCAGCGGAGCAGCCAACTCCATAACCCTTGTCGTTGACACCAGCTTCTTTAGTAACGTCTTTGAACGTTCCATCTCCGTTATTTCGATATAACGAGTTGTTAAGTTTTTCTCTTAGTCCTCGGCCCCGATTGTCGTTGACATTTTTCAGCCAACAACCATTGACAAAATAGATGTCAAGCCACCCGTCACCATCGTAATCAAAGAACATTGCTCCGGCGCCGGTACCCTCGACGATATTAGTTAGGTCAAAATCCCCGTAGCTATGCTTGAAGTTAATACCAGCCTCTTTCGTGACATCGATAAAAACCGGTAGAGTTTGGGCTGCAGTATAAGCTGTTGCAATCTGAAACACCAGCGCAAATATCAGAAACCTATACAAGTTCACTTACCACCTCCTTCACTATTCTGTTTGTATCCTGGAAGGTCATCCGGCCCCGGAATGCCGTCCCACAAAGCTCCCATATCAATCCATTCCACGAAGGTCCGTTTTTCATCTTCGGTCAAAGCCTGCTGCCCATCCGGTGGCATCTGAGATACTTTTTTTTGCGAAAACGTATTATCCCACGGTCTTGAAGTGTTTCGCCCGAAGATATGCCATATAAGTGGACTTGTGCGTGCACTTCCCGGATGGACATATTTTCCACGGCCTGGCCGGCTCCCTGGGGTAAGAAGACTCTTGTAGCTTCTGTTAT
>JABAOC010017902.1_pt1 | contig 15489 bp, 16 predicted proteins | sample 7062161 | NCBI WGS metagenome assembly JABAOC01 (sample SAMN14538625, study PRJNA623070) | marine sediment metagenome | biome: marine biome [ENVO:00000428]; feature: marine pelagic biome [ENVO:01000023]; material: deep marine sediment [ENVO:00002113] | place: India: Gulf of Khambhat ... | reverse complement strand
AGATTTCTCCGAAAGGACCTTCAAGAATAAGGCGGCTTTACGGGGAAGTTCGGAGAGAATCACCTTGGAGGCAATAAGGAAAACCTATGATCAGGCTCTCCGACTTTCAAGGTAGGCTTTGAAAGCCATAAGAAAAAGGAGGTGAGTTGAGCAAAAAACGAGAGGCTTACGGATTAGCGGCTAAAGGACCTCAAACAAGACTAGAAAGGAGACAAAGATGAGAACGTACACGGCAAAAAGAGGAACACTGGTGGCAGTAATAATCGCGGCCCTGTCATTGGTTTTCGCCGTGAATGCCACAGCGGCTGACCCCATTGTCATGAAGATCGGCAACCCGGGTCCAGCAGACCCGCATAAACACATGATAGCTGCGGCAACCCTTGAATTTAAAGACTATGTGGAGCGAAACTCACAGGGTGGAATTAAGGTAGAGGTTTATCCCGGATTTCAGTTAGGAACAATGCCAGAAATGGTGGACCAGACGAAGCTTGGGGCTATTCAGGCATGCACCGTTTTCTCGGCTGCGGCGACCCTCTATGTACCGGAGATCAACCTTATTTACATCCCTTTTCTCTTCTCTTCACCGGAAATTACGTGGAGAGTCTTCAGTGGTCCGTTCGGCAGGAAATTCAATGAACTGTGGCTGGAAGCCGGGTTTGTTCCATTGTATATGGCGGATAATGGGGGCAGTCGGGCCTTTGGAACAACGAAAAGGCAGATCACCAAACCGAGCGATCTTAAAGGCTTGAAAATTCGGATCCCCGAGAGCGAGGCTTTGAAGATTTTCATTGAGAGCTTTGGTGCTGCTGCCCCGGTCATCACCTTTAATCAGCTGTATACGGCCATTCAGACAGGGGTGGTCGATGGCTTGGAAACCCCCCTTGCCGTTTTGTCCTTCGCAAGCCTCGATGAGGTTATCAAATACGCTTCCGTGACAAATCATACGTGGGATATGGTTTTTCTGATCGTCAATCAGAAATGGTTCAAGGCCTTACGTCCTGATTACCAAAGAATTCTCATTGAGGCAGGCAGGCACGCCGAACAGGTCTGCAGAGGTATGTCCGAAACACTCGCAGCCCAGGAGGTAGACCAACTCCTATCAAAAAAGGTTGAGGTATACACGCCTACGGCTGAAGAGAGGGAGGCGTTTCGAAAGGTTTCACAAAAACCTGTAACCGACTATTTGAGGAAGCAGTTTGGGGACAAATTGGTGGATGATTTTCTCGCGGCCGTCAAGGAGGCTGAAAATGAGGCCAGAGCAGATACGGAAAGGCATCTTTCCCTGGTCAAACAACACTTGAAGTGAGGAGACTTTGCTCGATTTCGACTTCCTATGACTGAAGGGGCTTGGAGTGATCCAAAAGTAGAAATCGGGATTCCTGAGAGCGGTCACTCTGATGACGGAACGGATCTTCAAAGAGAACCCATTCCGTCATCATTTTATGCAGAGGCCTTGGAGGAAGTCGCTCCTTATGGCTGAGGAGGTAGTCGATTGGAGGAAATGAAAGCGCTGGTATGGGAGGGTCCCTTCGAGATGGGGATCAAGGCTGTCGAAAAACCTCGACCGAAGAAGGGCGAGGTACTGATTAGGACCAAATCGGTCGGTGTCTGTGGGAGCGATTTAGAGATCTTCAGGGGGGACTTTGCTCAAGCCGTTCCACCGCTCATCTTAGGACATGAGGCGTGTGGGATTATAGAGCAGGTGACTGAAGGGGTCGAGAATGTCAAGGCTGGGGATCGAGTGGTTGTGGATCCCGGCATTTTCTGCGGCCGTTGCGAATTCTGCCGGAAGGGAGCCTACTGGCAGTGCGACCATCGAGGTATCCTCGGGATGCAGGGGTATGATGGTGCCTACGCTGAATACTTCATTGTGTCTCACTTATCATGTTTTCGTATTCCCCAGGAAATGAAGTGGGATGAAGCAGCTCTAATCGATATTCTCGCCGATCCGCTGCACGCTATGGATATGATTCCCCTTCAGATTGGCGAAACCGTGGCAATCTTTGGGCCAGGCCCCGGGGGGCTCTCTTTTGTTCAGTTGGCCAAAATCGGAGGGGCCTCCCTCGTCATTCTTATAGGAACCCGGGAAAAACGATTGGCATTAGGCAGAAAACTGGGTGCGGACATAACGATCAATGTCACGGAAGAAAATGTCATCGATCGGATTAAGCAAATCACCGAAGGGCGAGGGGTAGATGTCGGCATTGAAGCTTCCGGTTCCACACAGGCCTTAGCTGACACATTGAAAGTGACCAGAAAGCATGGAAGAGTGATGGTTTTCGGCATATACAGTGAGAATGCTTCCCTGGATATGCAGGACATGCACAGGCGAGAGCTGACTATCACGGGGTCCTCCGGATGTCCATGGAGTATGCCGAGAGCTATTGATCTGATCGCAACCGGGAAAGTCCAAGTCAAACCCATGATCACGCATCGGGTGAATCTCGAGGAGTTGGAATCGATGTTTAATGATGGAATTATTGAGCAAAGAAAGGGGGGATATATTAAAGGGGTTCTGCTCCTGTGAACATGTTGATGCGTGGGATGATCAACTGTGCCCATCCATTGGGATTTGTGCAAGGAGTCCTACCTGGATGCTTACACCTTGAATGAGAAAGCCGGGGAGATGGAGATTAAAATGATTCCATGAGGCGAAAAGCTTTTACTGCCCGTCGAAAATTGACTCCTGAACTGGCCAGGGTATACGTGGCGGGTAAAATGAGGGACAAAAATGCTCAGGAATTTTGGCTGTCGGGCGAGTGACGCGTATATGTTCAAGCAATCTCGTCTACTCGTATTGGAAAATGAAAAACTTCGCATTTCAGTTTTACTCGATAAGGGGAGCGATATTATTGAATTCCTATACAAGCCCACAGACACTGACTTCATATGGCGATCACCGATGGAACACATGGATATGTACAAGTATATTCAGTCAATCCCGAATCCAATTGATTTTAGGGACTATTATTTGGGCGGATGGCAGGAAATCTTCCCAGTTGGTGCCACTGGGTTTGAGCTCTCAGAGGCCAAAATCGGAAACCACGGAGAACTGTGGGGGCTCCCATGGAACTCATCTGTCATCAGAGACACCGTGGAAGAAGTTCAAGTAAAACTATGGACCCACACGATCCGGACCCCTTTCTATGTGGAAAAGATTTTGACTTTGAAGAGAAACGAGCCCGTCCTGTATATCAAAGAGAAGATCGAAAATCTAGGAGAAATGGATCTTGGGGTGATGTGGGGCCATCATCCGGCGTTTGGTGGGTCGTTTTTGGATGAGAACTGTGTGGTATTCGTTCCCGCAAAGTCATTTATTGATGAACACAAAAACACCTATTCATGGCCCCTTCACGAAGGGAAAGACTACAGTCAGGTGTTGCCGAAAAATTCGGATAAATGGAATCTCTATTTTCTTCGGGAGCTCTCAGACGGATGGTACGCAGTGGTAAACAGAAAGAAGAAGATCGGCTTCGCTATGGTGTGGGATAAAGATATCTTCAGGTATGTGTGGTTCTGGGGATGCTACAATTTGAAGAAATTCAGCCCCTGGTATGGCCGTGCATACACCGTCGCGGTGGAGCCTTTTACGAGCCTACCCTATCCGGTGGATCCAGGTACCCTCTACGCGATCCCAGCACGGAGTTCCTTGACCACTGAGTTAAAGGCGTTGGTTTTCACAGGAAAGACCGTTGTGCAAAGGATTACACCTGCCGGGCGTGTTGAAGGTTCCTAATACCGAGGGGATACGAAATGCATCGGGTACTTATAACAGCCAGAATGTTCGGATACCTCTCAGACCGAGCCTTTGGCATTTTCAAAAAGAGAGGTTTCGAAGTCGTGCCCAATCCATACAGGGGGAAGGGTTTATCTGAAAAGGAACTGATCGAACTGATCGGGGGAGTCGATGGACTGTTGACAGGCGTAGATCAGGTGACCCGGAGGTTCATTGAGGCCACGGACAAACTTACGGTCATATCGAAGTTCGGTGCCGGTGTTGACAATATTGATGTGGACGCCGCCACCGAAAAGGGTATTGTTGTGACCAACGCACCTGGCATGAACTCGGAAGCGGTAGCTGATATGACATTCGCCCTGATGCTTGCTGCGGCAAGAAAAGTAACATTCGCATTTGATCGGGTGAGAAGCGCCGAATGGCCTCTTATTGTTGGATCGGAAGTCTGGGGTAAGACATTGGGTATCATCGGTTTGGGTCAGATCGGGAGACGGATGGCCATAAGGGCCGCTGGCTTCAACATGAACGTCCTTGTCCACGAGAAATTCCCTGATGAGCAATTCATTCGTGAGCAAAACCTGAAGCTTACAGGGTTGGACCAACTGCTCCAAAAGTCCGATTTCATTTCCATCCACGTTCCTCTTACCCATGAAACCCGAAACCTCATCGGTCAAGAACAATTTGAAATGATGAAGCCCACTGCCTTTCTCATTAATACGGCAAGAGGTGCGGTGATCGATGAGAATGCGCTTTATCGAGCATTAAGATCTGGAAAAATTGCCGGAGCAGCTCTTGACGTACTCATTGAAGAGCCACCCAAAGACAGGAGACTCATGGAATTGGAAAACGTCATTATCACCCCACACATATCTCCTTTTACAAAAGAGGCCCTTGAAAATGCTGAGAAGTTATCCGCGCAAAACATTATCGATGTCCTGGAGGGCAACCCTCCTCCTTACGTGATCAATAAAGAGGTCTTAAAACGTCGCGACAAGGCCTAATATGATTCTTTGGTTCCTTATGGAAGTTCCCTGACAATCGAGACACAGTGTGACTTATCTGAATGGGAAAGGAGAAAGAAATGGAATACAAATGGGGAATCATCGGCGCTGGCAGATTCGCTGACAATGTTTTTGCCCCTGCAATCAAGAAATCGTCTAACTCGAAACTTTTCGCTGTCATGGCCAGGGATAGATCAAGGGCTCAGGAATTTGCAAAGAAACATGGGGCTGAGAAATCCTATGATGATGCCGAACAGTTGTGCAAGGACAAAAACGTTGACTTGGTCTATGTCTCTACACCCCCTTATCTCCACTGTCAGGACACAATCGTTGCCGCAGAGAATCTTAAACACGTATTTTGTGAAAAACCGATGGCCATGAATCTTGATGAATGTGACAAAATGATTGCTGCATGTCGAAGCAACAACGTTACTTTAATGATCGGCCATAACATGCGTTTCCATCTGATACACCAGAGAGTTAAGGAAATGGTAAAGCAGGGCGAAGTGGGTAAGGTGGTCATGGCTAAAGCCGAGATGATTACCTCCTTTGCCCTTAACCAGGGGGATCGGTTTAGACTTGACCAGTTCCGTCTTTCCACAGACACCGGGGGCGGGGGAGCAATGTTTGAAATGGGAATCCACTGTATTGACGTTTTGAGATATGTATTGGACAGCGAAGTTGAAGAGGTCAGTTGCTACGGCGACCATTTAGTATATGATTGTGAGGCTGAGGACACGGCTGTCTGCCTACTCAAATTCAGAAGTGGAATCTTTGGCTCTATCGGTGTGAGCGGAGCTGTTCCCTACGACAGAGGAGGGTTGACAATTTGCGGTGATAAGGGAGCGATTACAACTGATGGCTCTGTATGGATTTTTGTGAAATCTGCAGACATTAAACTCTTTTTCAGGGGAACATGTCAAATCTATCCCGTTGGAAGCAATAATTGCTTTCGTGACGAAATAGAGCATTTCATACATTGTGTCGAGGAGAAGAAAACGCCTATCGTGGATGGGGAGGAAGGAAAAAGGAATATCCAGGTTGCCCTGGCCGTCTCCCGTTCAATGAAAGAAGGTGCAAGCGTAAGGATTTAGTAATATAATGCCCCGATTTACCGCAGAATCCGTCGGAGACGGGGGGACTCGGGAGCATTAATAGAGTTTTTTGGTGGGTGTGGCGAGGACCTTCGGATGATTTGGGAGTTTCCAGTTCCTAGGAGGTTCCTCGGCAACGAGGACCTCACAGCCCGCACGCTCTAACATTGCTATCTGTTCATCAATCACAGCAGGAGCAGCGATCATGACACGGGGCTTTTTGTTCATCTCAGCCAATCCTCTGACGCCGCAAAAGATCGGTCTTCGGTGCTGAATGATCCTTTTTTGGATGTCCGTTGTCAGTGGTCAGTTGTTAAGACGTCAGAGAAATCCTTGCAGCACACCCGATGGCAAATGGCAGAATCCTTTTCAAGATCCTTTGATCCGAAGATGAACACCGACGCCGCCTGAAAATGCTTCAGGGGTGCAGAGGATACGGGGATTCTTTCCAACGATTTTGATGGCCCGTTCCATCGCCTCCTCAAACGTATGGGTCGGGATATACCCCAGTCCACGGGCGTATTTCGGCGCCTTGGCCCCCGGCATAAACACAGCCGCAGTCCGTTGGGCTGTCACGGCTCCACCGCTGATCATGGACATCGCATGGAAGGGATGGTACGTATAGGCGTTCGAGTATCGATAGCAATAATCTGGATTCGTGGATATTTCCTCGGCAGTTGATGAGCCTAAAAAATCCGCCGGCTCACAGTAATCCTGCAACGTCTCATAGGTCTCTTCGTATGAGGGGAACCACGAATCGTTGAACCAGCCATCGCAGATTGACGGCGCAATGATGACCCCGCCCTCTCTGAAGGCCCGCCAGACTCTGGACAATTGGCCGGCTATGGCAAGGCTCATCAAGATCGGGTTTGTACCCATTCCGGGTCCGTAGTGAAAGTTCCGGGGAAGGCCGAAGATCAGAATGTCCGCAGGTTCGGACATCTCCAGCGTGATGTTTGTCCGTTTATTGGCCAGTGGCCAAGTCGCCTTCTGGACTTCTTCCAGATCCCCTGCCCAGACCCCCAAAACCTGCGATTTTTGGCCCACCACCGCGTCCACGGCAAAAAATTTCTTTCCCATTCCCTTTTCCATGGCTTTGCCGATCGAGTCGAACTGCTTTCTCATGTACGAATCCGTGGACGCACCCAGCCAGTCGTCCCGGTACATGGTCGACGGGCAATGGTGAGAGGCGATTGATCTCCAGCCAGAAAGGCCTGTGGCCACCATTTTGTAACCACCACTATAGCCCCCGTAAGGATTTCCTGCGCAGTGGCCGATCACTATGGGGAGGTCTGCTTCGGCTAGGAGCCGATTGCAAACAACGACATTTCCCATTTCATCTTTCCCGAAGTCACAGAGATCCGGCGAATTGGCGTCATGATTAGTGATTCTGTCCGGCCAGAACCGATCAACGATCTCCTCACCCAGATACCACCGCCACTCTTCTAAGTTGTTCTTCCGGTGGAGGCCTACCGCGCACAGGAGCATGATGTTCTCAAGTTTTGTCCCACCCTTGAGAAGCTCTTCAACGATAATTGGGATGCTGATCTTTCGATGGGCCTTATCGTGGGCTCCACCCTTCACCCTGTCAGGAAAAGCAATGACCACTTTCACATGAGGACCCCCGAACTCCTTGAGAGGCGGAAAACCCAAAGGATTGGCCAGAGCCTTACGAGTTGCCTCAGCCGAATCAACCTCAGGGGGATCACGATATGTCTCCCCATATCTCACAACCGTAGCAGGGTCCGGAAGCTTAATGGACATTTTCACGTCGCCGTAGTCCAGCAACACTTCCTTCATGAATCTAGCCTCCTATCTTGATTCCCAGAAGCTTTTCGTACACCTTAACCCCCGCAGAAGTATCCTCCTCTCCAAAACCGAGTGATCTCGCCAGTTCATTGAGTTGCTGGCATTCCCTAAAGCACATCGATGGAATGCCGCATCTGTGAGCCATCTCAATTCCGAGACCCATATCCTTGTGCAGGTAGTCTATGGCAAAGGCCGGGGAAAAATCCCTCTCAACGATTTTCTTTCCCAGCTCAACGAATAGATTGCTGACCGTGGCCGCACCTGACTCAGCTATGGTTTCGTAGAGGACTTTTGGACTTATTCCTACCTTGGACCCAATTGCGAACATCTCCGCAGTCGCCGCATTGATCGCCCCAAACATGAGATTATTGAGCAGTTTGACGATATGGCCCTGGCCTGAGGGTCCCACATGAATGAGCCTAGAAGCGATACACTCCAAAGCCGGCCTCGCCTTATCCAAAAACTCTTTATCCCCGCCGACGGGGAGCGTCCAGTGACCACATCGGTGGGGTCTCCCAAGAATAGGGGTATCAAGGTATCCACCACCTTTTGCCAAGACTTTTTCGGCCAGATCCTGGGTGGTAAAAGGGTCGATTGTGCTTGTGTCAGCGATTACTTGGCCCTTCGAAATTGTATCCAAAAGGCCCGCGGGGCCTTCCACGACCTGCTGGACGTCTCCCGGTAGCGGGAGGGACAGAATGATCACCTCGGCTTCCTCGCCCACAGCAGCAGCGCTGGGAAGCATATTGACCCCTGCCTTAGCGGCTCTCTCCTCGAGTTCGGCCAGAATCTCCCGGCCGTAAACCTCGTGACCGCCCTCGATCAATTTTTGGCACATGGGGAACCCCATGGTGCCTATCCCCACTAATCCGACTTTCATATAGACCTCCTTTTTCCCTTACAACGTCCATCTCTTTACACGACGTGGCATTGGTAAACAATAAGCTTACGGTCCCCTTCTTGGACCTGTCCTCTTTTTGGCTCAGTCATACTCGAGAATGAGGAAACGACTGCTGGAACAAAATCTCAACATGATTAACTACTACCAGGCTGTCTATTGTGTCAACCAAATTCATTGAGGGTAGGCTTTTCTGGCGAAAATTCTTGACAATGGGAAATGGTCCAAACTATACTCGGGCAAGCAGCAGACAACGTCACAAAGGAGGCTATCGCCATGTTTAGTCGAAAAAGCGCATTGAATCTTCTCATCTTTTTTACGGCCATTTTTCTCCTTATCATCACCGTGACTGTGGGCGAGGGAGCTGATTATCCGACAAAGCCGGTCACCATTGTCGTGACCTACGGAGCCGGCGGTGGAACGGACGTCATCTTTCGGGCTGCGTCCTCTGTGATCCACCAGTACTGGGGTCAACCCCTCATCATCGTCAACAAGCCCGGGGCAGGCGGGACCGTCGGGACGAGCTATGCGTCAAAACAGAAGCCTGACGGCTATACACTCTTGGCGGCTCTCCAGGGCCCGCTTATCATCAACCCCCTCCAGGTCAAGGTCGATTATGCTTTCGAAGATTTCGAACCGCTCGCTCAGCTCGTCAGTGCGCCACAGCTTATGGTTGCCAATATCAATTCTCCCTGGAAAAACGCGAAGGAGATGATTGATCATGCAAAAGCCAACCCAGGGAAAGTTAAATTGGGAACAACGGGTTTTGGAAATCTCCCCCATCTGATGACCCTGCGACTACAAGAATTGGCTGGCGTCAAGTTCACCATCATTCCTTTTAAGGGAAACGCCCCTGCGCGGAAAGAGTTGTTAGCTGGACATATCGACGGCTTGATCTCGGTCATGCAGGATGCGTCATATGTGAAAGCGGGGAGCCTGAAGGGTCTGGCAGTGCTGGCCGAGGAAAGATTCCCGGGCCTCGATGTTCAGACTTTTGTCGAGCAGGGATATCCCGACATGGTGGCCGATGTGTGGTGGGGTGTCGCAGCATTGAAGGGGACCCCTGAGCCCGTAAAAGCAAAAGTTGTAGACACTTTTAAAAAGGTCGCCAATGACAAATCGTTCAAGAGTATGATGAATAAAATGGAGATGCCCATCGTCTATATGGGCCCCCAGGAGTTTAACGAGAAGTGTGCGAAACTCCAGGCCTTCTTCCCTGGCTTTGTGGAATCTATGGGCTTGCTGAAGAAGTGAGATGTTCGGGGAAAACGGGATGGGACGGATTCATCCCAATATGATTATCGGTGGGGTGTTACTCATCTTCTCGGTTGTGGTCTACCTCATTATCCCCATCGAGATTCAGGCGCTCATGCGTTATGATGCATCGATGGGTTTGTCCCCTGCCGTTTTCCCCAAATTCTCCGTATTCCTCATAGCGGGATTCAGCGTTGTCCTCATACTCTCCGGTCTCCGTTCAAAAGACGTCATCTTTAAGGAAGATCGGCGGACACCGAGACTGGGCAACCGAACGAGGGTGATCACAGCATTTGCCATCCTTGTAGCTTATGTCTACCTCCTCGGGATAATCGGCTATCTTTTGCTCACCCCTTTAGCCCTGGCCTTTCTCATGTGGTACTTCGGGGAGAGACGGTGGTTCGTGATTCTCTCGGTCGTGATTTTGACGACAACAGGCCTTTTCTACTTTTTCCGTTACATTATGTACATCATCCTACCTGAGGGTATCTTTCTCTCCTAAAAGGCTTTTCATGTTCGAGAACTTCCAAGTCGGTCTTCAGGTTTTCTTTCATTGGTCGAACATATTCGCCGTTTTTACCGGCGTGACTGCCGGGATTTTTATCGGGGCCATACCCGGTCTGACGGCAACGATGTCTGTGGCCCTGCTCGTTCCTGTAACATTCAAAATGAACCCTGTGGCCGGACTGGCGATGCTGATTGGCGTTTACAAGGGCGGCATCTACGGAGGCTCTATCACTGCGATCCTCATCAACACACCTGGCACTCCAGCGGCAGCGGCCACAGCCTTGGATGGCTATCCTTTGGCAAAGAAGGGTAAGGGTCTCAAAGCACTAAAAATGGCGATCTACGCCTCGGTAATTGCCGACATCTTTAGCGACATCGTCCTCATCCTCGTTGCCGCTCCTTTGGCCATTGTTGCCTTAAAACTCGGTCCCCCTGAATTGACGACCCTCCTCATTCTCGCCCTGACCATTGTCGGGTTGGTCTCTGGTAAATCTCTCACCAAAGGCTTACTCGTCGCGTCTCTCGGTTTATTGTTTTCAACGGTAGGCATGGATTTCATGACCGGAACAACCCGTTTTGCCTTCGGCTCTCTTGAAATGGCCAAGGGCCTTCCATTGATCCCAGTACTGATCGGCCTTTTTGCCATCCCCGAGATTCTCATCCAGGTCGAGGAGAGAGCTCGAGGGCCGGGAAGCGTCGTTTTGAAGAAATCCCCGAGAGCCGAAGATAACCGTGTTAGCCTTCAGGAGATGAAGGCCTCCATCAAGACCATCTTCAGGTCGGCAATCGTCGGGACCTTTATCGGAGCAATCCCGGGCATTGGGTCGGTCATCTCCTCTTTTATCAGCTACGGTATGGCAAAAAGGGGATCGAAGAATCCAGAAGAGTTTGGCGAGGGATCTTTGGAAGGCGTGGCAGCGGCAGAAGCGGGCAATAACGCCGTCTGCGGCGCGACGCTTATCCCGCTACTGACACTTGGCATTCCGGGAGATTCGATCACCGCAGTGATGCTGGGCGCCTTTCTGATCCAGGGGCTGGTCCCCGGGCCCGAGCTTATCGGCAAGCATGGGGATGTCATTTATGGGGTATTTGTTGCTCTGATTGTCGGCAACTTTGCAAATCTCATCATAGCCAATGCTGGCATCAGATTCTTCGCTCGAATTGCCGGCACCTCCAAAACAATTGTATTTCCTGTCGTTTGCATTCTGTGTGTCGTCGGCTCATACGCCATCCAAAACAGCCTCTTCGACGTAAAGACCATGCTTTTTTTTGGCGTCTTGGGTTATTTTATGAGAAAATTCGATTTCCCGATTCCACCCCTATTGATCGCCTTTATCCTGGGGCCCATGGTGGAGGATCCGCTGAGACAGTCGCTCATTATTTCGGGTGGAAACCCGGTGATCTTCTTTACCAGCCCCATCGCATTGGCCTTTATCGTCTTGACTGGCCTGTCTATCTTTGCAGTGGTGTGGAGACAGATTAGAGGCAGGCCATCCAAGCCGTAAGTCCACCTGAGGGAATCGGGAAGGACTCGATTCGTCCGTCTCGATCGTGAGGGATTCAAGCGACGGATTGAGCTCGCGGTTGGAGCAAAAAAACGGGAAGGAGGTTTTCAATGAAGGAGCTGACGGGCATCATCCCCCCATTGATTATTCCATTCAAGGAGGAAGGGGGAATCAATGACACATCCCTGCGGGGCTTCATCGATTTTTTGATCGAGCGGAAAATCGGAGGGCTCTTTCCTTGCGGAACATTCGGTTCTGGCCCATTAATGACTAAAGATGAACGGAAACAGTGTGCTGAGATCATCATTGACGCAGCAGCTGACCGGGTTCCCGTCATCATTCACGTCGGTACCACGACCAAGGCCGCAACGGTTGAATTTGCAAAGCATGCCGAAAAAGCCGGGGCCGACGCGGTTGCCGCGGTTCCACCCTACTATTATCCCCATATCGAGGAGGTCGTCATCGGCTACTACCAAGAGCTTCTCGATGCGGTTTCCATCCCCGTGTTCGCATATAATAACCCCGGCCGGGTAGGCTATGGCATCTCGCCACAGCTTATGGCCCGCCTTGCGGACATGGGATTGGCTGGTCTCAAGGAGAGCAGCTTTGACTTGAAGGTCTTTATTTCATACCTCAATGCGGTGAAAAAACCAGGATTTCAGTACATCATGGGTACCGTTCCCCTTCTATTCCCCGGCCTGATGATGGGGGCCGTGGCAGGGATCGCCGGAACCGCCAATGCTTTCCCAGAGATTGCCGTCGAGCTCTTCAACGAGTTCGAAAACGGGAACTACGCCCGGTGCATTGACCTGCAGAAGAAGATCTCCCGTCTTGTGGCAATCATGGGAATTGGTGGGGTCCCGATCACAGGGCTGATCGCCATGCTTGAGCTTCGGGGGTATGAGTTCGGATACCCCCACGATCCCATGGTTAAGGTCAGTGCCGAAACAAAGGAAAAAATAAGACAAGGGCTTTTGGAACTGGGGTTACTTGAATAATGTGAGGATCCCTGAAAAAATCGGTCTTTATTGATGAAGGGCTGTAGGCGGGGCTGTCAGTTGTCGGTTTTCAGGGGTCAGTCGTTGCAGCAAATTACCAACAAGGGACCGTGAACGAGGAGTCCAAACGCCTTACTGGGTTTTTCAGGCGTCTTGCACGGTGACATCATCCGGAATACCTTTCTAAGAATTCCCTTTAGAAACGATGTCGAGGTGTTCCCGGACCGCCTCATCAATCGTATAATCAGGCTCCCACCCGATCTCTCTACGGGCAGCACTGTCGTCGTAAGCGGCGGGGTAGGGAGATCCGGTTGTGCTTCCCTCGAGAAAGGTTACCTGTGCGTCAGGCCTGTATCTCTTGGCAATCTCGATAACCTCACGGATCGCGTGCACTCCTCCGGCGATGTTATAGATCCTCTGCCCTGGTTTCTCGGCTTCCCACACGGCTAAGAGCGCCTTTACTGCATCTCTCACGTAAAGCCAGTCTCCGGTTTCATCAGGGTTCGGTATTTCCAACGGCTCCCCTCTAGCAATTGCGTCGAGTAACAAGGACGAATACAGCGCCGTGATACCGGTGGTCCGGCCTGGTCCGAAGACCCAGGTGAACCGCACGGCCCGGGTGTCGAGCCCATGCTTGCGGGCATACCAGAGAAGGGCGTGTTCACAGGCAAGCTTTGTCTGACCGTATATGGTGGCAGGGTTTTTCGCCGCGTCATCCGCCACCGGCTCCTCCACGTCCTTCCCGAACACCGAGATAGAGCTGATCATCACAAAACGTCTGACCCTCAGGGCCACCGAAGCGTCGAGAAGGGCCAGTGTGGATTGGAAGTTCACCTTGAAACCCATGAGAGGATTCTCCTCACAGGGCTCAGCCAGGATCGCTCCCAAATGAAAAACATCCGTGACCTTATGGGTCATCATGGCCCGGTAGAGATCGACACTTGAGCCCAGATCCCCCTTAACGTATTTGATCTGGTCCCGGACGGATGCCAGGGAAGCTGGATTTCGGACTATATCAAAAACCACAACCTCCACACCTTTTTCCAGAAGAGCTGGCACTAGGTACGTTCCGATGAAACCTGCCCCTCCTGTAACCAGCGCACGCACCACAATCCTGAGCCTCCTTCCTGCTCATCGCATCGGTTGTATCGAAATCTTCACAACGATCAGAAGACCAACGCCTGACTGCACGGAATCTGCATCACCCCTGCCGTCAATCCCAATCTGGAGAATACACGGGTCGCCCTAACCCTCCGAGGCCCCCTCGCTATCTGCCATTTGGTCAAGCGTCAGGGTTTCATTCATGCTCCCTGTCCGATATCCCTCCAAATCCAGGGCCACATAGGTATATCCGATGGGCTTGAGCTGGGAGACGATTTTCTGTCTGAGATCGTTTTCCCAGAATTTCTGCATCTCTTCCTCTCCCAGTTCGATTCGTGCAATCGTATCGTGATGGCGAACCCTGAATTGTCGCATCCCCAGTTTCCATAATACGTTTTCCGCCTCCTCAACCTGTTTCAGGGCCGGTCTTGTGATCTGTGTATGGTAGGGGAAACGACTGGACAGACATGCAAAGGCGGGCTTGTTCCACGTCGGAAGTCCGAGCATCCGAGAGAGGACGCGGATCTCTTCTTTGGTGAGCCCAGCCTCTTCGAGGGGGCTCCGGACCCCGAGTTCACGGGCGGCCATCCGACCGGGCCTGAAATCACCAACGTCGTCGACGTTGCTTGCGTCAAACACCCACTCGATGCCGTTATCTCTGGCGATTTGTATCACTTTTGAAAAGAGTTCGTGCTTACACAAAAAGCACCGATTGGGTGGGTTCTCGGAGAAACCTGGGACGTCCAACTCTTCGGACACGATGACAACGTGTTTGGCCCCGATCAGCCGAGCCAACTTCTTTGCCTCTTCTAATTCGCGAACGGGGTACGTCTCTGACCGGGCGGTGACGGCGAGCGCCTTTTCCCCCAGCAAATCGACGCATACTTTGAGAAGGAACGTGCTGTCCACGCCACCCGAAAAAGCAAGGACCGCGCTACCCGCCTCTTTCACAATCCGACGTAGGTCATCGTGCTTGTTCTCAAGCGATTTCGGTAAAGAAGCCTTTTGATTCTCATGTGTGGTTTTCTGGCCTGTCATACGTTTCTACCCTTTCATCTTCGAATGAATGCATTAAGCTCCCTCGGATATTTATAGGCGACCTCATAAATGGTGTCAAGAGCCCCCTTACCCACAGGGAGATCGATGACTTGAACTCGCCTGCTCGCCATCAGGTGATCTCCCGCCACGAGAGACTTCCTTGTCACCTTCCAAAGGCATTGCCGAACGATCCCTGGCTTCCGTCGGATCTGGGTTAACCGCCGGGAAAAAGTGCCTCAATCCTTCGTTCAACTGTCTAAATTTCGGCGAAAAAAATTCTTGACATTTTCAGCCTTAATCGATAAGAATTTGCAATTATAAACAAAGGGTCCATTAGAATACAATGGAAAGGAGGTGGATGAGAGATAGTCTTGTAGTTGGGGAGACGCTAGGGTAGGAGTTATCCAGCTAGACACCACTGGCAAGATAAAGGGAGGGATGAAATGAAACTCAAAGACATACCACGCAGGCAATTTTTTCAGAATGTTGTCAAGTACTGTGGAGCGGGGGTGGCTGCCGTTGGTCTTGTAGGCTTAAGAAAGAATGCT
>JABAOC010000034.1_pt2 | contig 15507 bp, 12 predicted proteins | sample 7062161 | NCBI WGS metagenome assembly JABAOC01 (sample SAMN14538625, study PRJNA623070) | marine sediment metagenome | biome: marine biome [ENVO:00000428]; feature: marine pelagic biome [ENVO:01000023]; material: deep marine sediment [ENVO:00002113] | place: India: Gulf of Khambhat ... | reverse complement strand
ACGAACTTTATCTTTCACAGCCACCTGGTACAACCACCGGTACCCTATAAAGACTCCATCCTGATCATGATGAATGACGATGCTTTCAACTTTTTGACCGAGCTTTTTCAACATGAACTTTGCATTTTCCCATGCTTCCAGTGCCAACTTTGTATCTGCACTCTCACCAAGTGCATGCCCTACAATGACTTTGCTGCAGTGGTCAATAATCGGCATCCAATGAGCCTTAGTTCTGCCCTGTTGGTATCGGATCTCAGTAAAATCAGTATAGAGCACTTCAAAATCAGCAATTCTCTCGAGCGATTGGACAATGTTAATCTTGGGTCCAGCATCCCGCAAAAGAACTCGAAGAGGATTCTTCTTGGGGTGTTTAATATTTTTAAGGACGGAGAGATCCCAATATGAATGCAATCTCTCTATGACCTTATGATTGACATGAATTCCTCGGGCTTTTAGCTCTGCTGTTGTCCTTCTGTATCCATACTCAGGATGGGCTCTGGCTATCTCAAACAACGCTTTCCTTAAAAAATGATATCTGTCTTCGTATTTTCGTCTTTTTTGAGCGTAGTACCAGGTATCTTTGGATAACCTCACCACCCTTATGACTCTGTTAAGCCCATATTGGTCCTTGAACTTCCTTACGAGCTCTATTTTCTCTTCCCGGGTGACCTTCCTGTTAAAAAATTTTTTAGCAAAGCTATCTCTACCTCCTTATGACCTATCAGCCGCTCAAGTTCTTGGATCTTCCTCTCATACTCGTGGATCGTTGTCTTCTGACTAAAAAGTTCAGGACCTTTCTCCATAAACTCCTTCTTCCAGTAAGAAATGGTAATTGGATGAACACCATAGGCGCGAGCGATCTGCCCAATGGTTTTTGAGCCTTTCAGAAGTTCCAGGATCACTTGAAATTTGAACTTTGCAGTGTACCTCCTACCGTGTTTAGACATCATCATAACCTCCTTATGAAGGGCTCTTATCCTCGCTGATGATGCCGATTATGTCACGAAAATCTTAGTACTATGGGTGGTCTTAATTTTGGGGGGCAGTTGCATTCGTCCTCAGGTAGAGATTTAAATTCCTATAAGTTTTTAATTGGGCGTACTCCGTTTCCTCAGAAAAGTCTTGATTTTGCTTTCAGCCTGAGTCAATTTAACTGAGCTTTTTTAACACATTTTATCCACACCGTGTCCACACTGATTTTATGGTTAAGTCTATTTATTAGACGCAAGGGACTTAAAATCCCTCGTAGGTTGTAGCTACGTGCCGGTTCGAGTCCGGCCCTCGGCACTCTATCCTGTATCTAAAGCCTTTGAATTGAGTTAATTACCACTACCAAACGAAACTAAACGCAAACAAGCGTAAACAGACAGTTTTGGTCTATTTTGTCATATTTTGGGCATAAAATGGGCACTGAGCTTTCTTGTAAAGGCGCCGGTCGTTGTCAACAAAAGGAGACGCAGGAACTGTAGGGGAAGGAGAATTATTGAAAGGAGCAAATAGAATTCTGTCTCTATTACTATTTTCATTCATACCGCAGCGAATCGACCGGATTGGCGACGGCCGCTTTAATGGATTGGTAGCTAACTGTAACCAGTGCGATAACAAGTGCCAGGGTAACGGATGATATAAAAGTCCATAGACCGATGTCAATCCGGTAGGCAAAATTCAACAGCCACCGGTTCATGGCAAAATAGGCAAGGGGGCATGCCATAAGGCTTGCCAATACAACCAATCCTATAAACTCATTGACCAATCTATAGACTATGTTGCCAATGGAGGCCCCTAGTACTTTTCTTATGCCGATCTCTTTGGTCTTTTGCAAAGCCATAAACGAGGACAGGCCGAACAATCCCAGGCATGCGACAAATATGGCTACTCCGGTAAAAAAGCTGAATAAACGGCTCAATTTCATTTCAGACTGATACAGCAAGTCGTAATTTTCATCCACAAATGTATACTCGAATGGATGGTTCGGATTTGTTTTTCGCCATTCCTCTTTGGCGAAGTCCAGTGATTCTTGGATGTTTTCTCCCAAGACCTTGATGAACGCCCAATAAAAACTATCGGGAGAGTCTAATTGAAGGGCAAACGGTTCAATTTCTTGATGTAGAGATTTAAAATGATAATCCTTTATAATCCCGACGATAGGCCTTCTTCCGGGGAACAATACTTTATCCTGCTGTGTGTCAAATCCAAATCGTTTTTTGGCCTCTTCATTCAGCAACAAGGCTCGGTCCATATCTCCCGGAAATTCTCTGGAAAAATCCCGCCCTTCCAGGAGACTCATACCGAAAGTGTCCACGAAATCATAATCAACATACAGCATCTGAACGCTTAAAGCTTCGCTGAACGTGCTTCCGAGCGGCCATAACAATCCAATATCAAATATTCCTCCTGGAATACTCGATGCTCCGGAGACACGGATGATATTTCTATTGGGAAGCAAGGCATTTTTGTATGATTCGTAATTATTTCTCACAAACCAATCGGACAGGGGAACCGCAATGATATGTTCTTTATCAAAACCAAGGTTTCTGTTTCGTATATAATTCATCTGGGCGAATATTATACTCAGGCCTGCGATCAAGAACACAAAAATCGTAAATTGGGCCACAACCAGAATTTTTCTTAATAGCCGGCCTGAACTCCCTAATCTAAGTCTCCCACTCAACGCTTCAACCGGCCGAAATGCTGTTAAAAAAAACGCGGGATAGCTCCCCGACATCAGTCCCAATACCATACCTAAACCAGCCAGAACCAAAAGGGTGTGAACATTCAGTATATCCGATACTGAAACATTTTTTCCGGTGAGCGCGTTGAATCCCGAAAGCAACAGCAGGCCTGAAACCACGGCAATCACAGAAGCTAAAAAAGACATCAAGAGATATTCCATAAGGAACTGCTTTATAAGCTGGGGTCTCGCCGCGCCCACAACTTTTCGCATTCCCACTTCCTTAGCCCGGTTTGCCGCCCATGCCGTTGCCAGGTTCATAAAATTGATCGAGGCGATAATCAGGATGAAAATCGCGATGGCAGAGAAAATATAGATGTAGCTTTCATTGCTGTTGGGACTGATCTCTCCTTCAAGATGAGACCTGAGGTGGATATCCGATATTTTCTGAAGGTAAGGGCTAAACTCAACCCCAGGGGTTCTAGCCAATTGTCCTAGATGCTTCTCCAGAAAAGCAGGCATTTTTGCCTCGACGGCTTCTGGATTAGCATGTTCTTCAAGCAGGAGATAGGTAAGAAGCCTGAAATTTTGCCAGCGGGAAAGATTACCATAAGAAAGCCGTCCGGGCGGTTCTTTGGCCTTAAGCAGAGTTTCAAAATTCACCAGGAAATCAAAATCCATATGAGTGGAGGGTGGATGTTTTTTCATGACTCCGGTAACCGTAAGGTTCAACCAGATGTCGGCGGATAAAATTTTGCCCAGAGGATTTTCGTCTCTAAAATATTTTTTGGCCATCTCTTCCGTTAACACTAGAGAATACGGCGCTGCCAAAACTGTCTCAGGATCGCCGACAACCAGTTCGATATCGAAGACCTCTAAGAAAGCAGGGTCAACAAAGTAGAGTCCCTTTTCAAAAAATTTCAATTCTTCATATCTTATGGTCCAGCGTGATTCCGGTGTTTTTATCCGGACAGCCATTGATACTTCCGGGAATTCATTCACCATGGCCGGTCCCCAGGGACCAGAAACAAGGGGCATCTCTATAGGATTGCCACGAATGGTTGCCCTGTTTATAATCCTATAGATCCGGTGGGAGTTTTCATAAAATTTATCGTAGCTTAATTCATCCTGAACATATAAAAAGATGAGAATACTTACCACGATGCTGACCGTAAGTCCTAGGATGTTTAAGATGGAATATGTTTTATATTTTTTCAGATTTCTGAGCGTGATCTTAAGATAATTGCCATACATCGAGATTCCTCTTATTCTTTATAAAATTCCTCCATTCTTAATCTGTACTCCCTCCCAGTAGCAGAGAATTCTCAGATTACATTGTCGATTGTCTTTAAAGACCATTGCCCAACTATTAAATGCTAGAACATTGAAAGACTTGAGTAAATAATGTTTACTAAAGAATATTTAACTACGTTTCAGCTAAATTCGGACCACTCGTGATCCGATTTTTTAACACTTATGTCCGCATTCGTATAGTGAACACTATTCCACCTATAAATTTTTTATAAGAGAACAGTTCTCGGATTAAGGATGGTCCGATTTATTTCTGTTTGGTTGCCTCCCATTTGCCGGTCGCGCCCAATTCCGCGACCGTTAGTTCGCCTTCCATGGAATCTCCCGAGACCGTCATCTTGAATTCGACCTTGAATGTGCCACTCGGAACATACGCTTGGACCGAAAAGCTGAGCACATTCTCTTCCAGGTATATTTCCTCGGCTGGAGTCTCACTCATGCTCCCGTACTGGTCGGTCATTTTGCCGATCAGCTTTCCATCCTGCAGCTCCAGGACCAGAGTGAGCTCATTGGGATCTGGCTCGCCCTCCAAAGTGGCCATCCCCACCCAGGTCCCCACCAGGTCTGCAGGTTTCTGTGCCATCAGGCCAATAGACACACACAATCCTAGTGCTAGAATTAGAGCTAATCTTATTTTAATTTTCATGATGTCCTCCTTTTTATATTCAATGATTTTCCCGGACTCTAAGCATTTTGACGAGACTCCTCACAGACGCTGTCTCCCATCTTATCCATGGAAAAAAGATGTTCACAATAACCTCCAAGTATCCGAGAGATTCCCGGGATATTCATACTGTTATACGAAAAAGTTGTCATTAAAGTTCCAAGAAAGAGCGTTTTCGGTATCTCGAGAGTACAAACGGGAGGAGAAATGCCATGGAGAGATGCGAGAGATTCCTCTCCCTCTGGAAGGACGCTGATCCAGGTTTAGCCGAGGTACAAGATGCAAGGAAGAGGCTGGCTAGGCTGAAGGCCCCTTGAGTACTCCATGTCTGACAAAAAGCAATTTTCCCGCTAAATGTGCAAATAGGTACTTTTTTGCGGGCATGCGTTTCCAACTCATAGTCAGGTATAGGTAGTAGGTAATTTGCCTCGAAAATGTGCTATATAGTACCATTTTCGGGCAAAAACAGGTATTTTAGCAGACATTAGCTATGTGCTGGGTCAGATACATTAGTGACACATTGGATTAGGAAATGATGATAGAATCTGTGTCACAATGAGCATAGGACCAGCAAGCCAATATGGATTGATCATTCCGAAGGCAAGTTATATTACTTCGCTTGTCAGGCAGGGGACGATATCTAAAGATGCCGCCAAACGACTCCGCTGGATGGATCACTACAGGCGTCACCGGAACGCACGTTTGACATGTCGGTATTTTGGGATATCTCCCCAGACCTTTTATCGGTGGAAGGATCGTTTTGATCCCTATGATTTGAGTACGTTGGAGGAGAGGAGTCGTCGTCCTCATCGGGTACGCCAGTCTCAGACACCTGTTCGTGTGGTAGAGCGAATACAGAAGCTTAGAGAGCAATATCCTCGATGGGGGAAGGATGTAGATTTGGATTGGCTGATGAAAACTAAGATGCATTTCTGGACTTGGAGAACCGAGGAAGTCAAGCAACTTTTTAAATGGATGAAAAGCTACAACTCTACCAGAAACGATAATGAAAAGATTCATTATTACGGATTTGATTGTCAATTTACCACATATCAATCAGAATTCATTCAAGAATATCTGGATCGCACTCTTCCTTCTCTGTGGGATAGTATTGCCTCAATACTAAATCAAGTAAAAGAATTTTCTGATAGCAATTATGATACAATGGATGAGGATACTTACTTAGATATCAAAACAAAGCTGGAATCGTTCGAAGATCAATTTGAAGAAAATAAAAATACATTGATAGCCAATTCATCTTCAACGGAATATGAGATCAATAAGCAGTTGCTCATCACCTTTAAGCAGGCGTTTATATGTAAAGTGGGAAAGTATTCCAGCCAAACGCGCGACATGTTTATGGCTGAAAATGCCTTATGGATATCTAATTTTCTTGGGAAAAACGCCAAGATCACTTTATGGGCCCATAACTATCATATATCCACGTTCTATGCTTGGATGGGATATTACGTAGGAGCAAACTTAGGTAATATGTACAAAGCTGTAGGATTTAGTTTTTCACAGGGCTCCTTCACAGCTTTTGGGCCTGATAGGGGGCCGTTAGGAATTTACGAGATTACCACAGAACCTACAAGCAGTTCGGTTAACTTTATTTTTCACCATGCTTCTCACCCAAATTTTGCTTTTCATATAGAGGCTATTACTCCAGGTTCCGAATGGGATAAATGGCTGGGAAGTCAGAGGCCATTCTTGATGATTGGAGCCCTCTTTAGTGGTGAAGTCTTACAATACTACAAACCATTTAATATAAAGGCCTTCGATTGGATTATTCATTTTGATCAGACCACTGCATCAAGCTTAATTCCAATGAATTAATATTGATTTATTGATATTCTTTCCTCAGCAAGATAGAGGGGAAAAAGTTGTTTGACTTTTCCATGGATAAAAAGGATCTTAAAGCAATCATTCGAAAATATCTCAAACCTAATATCTGGATAGCCATAATGATCTTGGGTAGGTGATGAAATTCATAAAGAAAAATAGCATTCACCGCTTGTTATTTATTATGCTTGAATCTTTGTTTTTGATTTCTTACTCATTTAGCTTTCAGAAGAAATCGGTTCAAGAAGAACAATCGATCTTTATTTGAACAAAAAATTACATTAGAGAATGAAATGCTCGTTCTGTCGGAATGTACAGGAGATGTTTGGGATTTGTAGCGTTGGCACTATGATACCTTCAAAGCCACTGCAAGGAATCCCACCTTTCACACATCTTCTCCTTTATATGTAAATTTTTTGCTAGATACTATAGGACGGATTGCTGAGTTGAAGTTCCAAGGTGTGGCATTCAAATGTGGGAAAGCTCAGTCCAAGGAAAGGGAAATGCCACGTTAAGGATGGAACTCAGCATTACCAAAAGTTCCTAAACCTCTGGAAGGACGCTGACCCTGGTATTGTTGAGGTTGAAGATGCGAGAGAGAGGTTGGCTGGGTTGAAGGGTACATGAAATCCCCACACAAACACGACAAAAAGTCGACAATCCCACCGAAGAGTGGGAAATCAAGATGACCATAAATCGTTCATTATAATACAATTAGAGAGATTTTTTCCTTCCGATAGACGGACTCCGGATCCGTAGGTCGGGCGTTCGAATCGCCCCAGGCGTGCCAGCTTATTTCTCTGTTTTCAGCCACTTACTTTGTTTTTGTCTTTCAACCCTAATACCCTAGTTTCAGCGTAATTCAGCCAATTTTGTTACACATGTGTGACATGGAGGAGGAGTCTATTTTGAATGAAAAAACGCAAGGGACTTAAAATCCCTCGTAGGTTATCCTACGTGCCGGTTCGAGTCCGGCCCCCGGCACTCTGTTATCCCTGAGAAATCTGTGTTTTCGATTGTTTTTCAGTCTTTCGGATTTTCAATCCTAATACCATAGTTTCAGCCATTTTCAGTCATTTTTGGCCCATATTTGGCCCACGGACTGTTGTCTGCATGGACACATGACTCTGGATCATGGAATCGGGGTTCGAATCCCTGCTTCCCAGCCAATCTTATATTTTATTTATTATCAATAATTTATAGCGTCTTTTGAAGCAGTTATAAAAAATCATTTTTCTAAATAAGAGTCCACAACATATACATTATGTTCCAGTTTTTTAATGTTTTCAGAATCGATACTATTGGCGATAATTATCGCTATAGTAATATCAAGCTATAAAACTATAGAAAAGCATCAGCCAATCCGGTCGATTCCATGCAGTATAAGAGAAAAAATACACACCGGAAAGAACTTCCCAAAAAATATGACCTTAAAATTCTCTGTACTATATCGATAATTTTTTAATTCTTTTAAATTTACAAGCATATTTGTTTGCAATTTACAACTATCTAGTATAGTCTTCGTATATATCTAGTGAAAGACTTAATCGAGAGGTGAATTATGAAATCACTGACTCAGCTGGAACAGCACATCCTGCTTGCCATTTTTCATTTAAAAGATAATGCTTACCTGATAACGATAAGGGAGTTCATCAAAGATAAAGCCGGCAAAAATCATGCCATCGCAACAATTTATGTTCCGCTAGAAAGGCTGATGAAACTGGGCTGTCTGGATACGATCGATGGAGGCCCTTCTCCCAAGGTTGGGGGGAGATCCATAAAATATTATCGACTCACAAAAGAGGGATTTCACATGTTGCGTGAAATGAAAAAGATCAACGATCGGATGTGGCTGGACTTTCCGGAAGGAGTTCCTCATGAAAAATAAGAAGAATGAGGCTGTTAATTTTCAAATTCCGAAAATCGCCGGATTTATTCTGAAGGCTCTAATTCCGGCCAATGATTTTGAATACACGATCGGTGTCTACGAGCAGTCCTACTTGGACATTAAAAGGCATAAGGGAAACCTTTCTGCATATCTCTGGTTGTTCTTACAGCTTTGTCTGGCTGTCCCTATATTTCTGAAAATGAAATGTGCTGGAAGAACGGTGATAGTCAAGAATTACTTAAAAGTTGCCCTCCGGACCATATATCGAGCGAAATTGTATTCGTTTATAAATATCATCGGGCTGATGATCGGTTTTGTATGCTGCATTTTAACATTCCTTTATATCCAATATGAATTGAGCTACGATAAGTACCATAAAAACGCCGATCTCATATACCGAGTGTTGGAAGAACATTCAGCACATCGAGGACAAGGGATAGAATTATCCAATAGTAATTACTATCCCCTCGCAGACGCACTGAAAGACAACTTTCCTGAGGTAGACAATGCTGCTAGAATCATCAGAATTTCCGGTTTTGCAAATCAAAAGGGCAGATTCATTTCAGAAAACGATTTTTTCTTCACGAACCCGGAATTCTTAGAGATGTTTTCCTTTCCTCTCATTTCCGGTGATTCTAAATCCGCCCTCAAGGAGCCGTTTTCTGTGGTGATAACCCAGGAGATGGCCGAAAAATATTTCGACAGAGAAAATCCAATAGGTCACACACTCAGTTTTAAAGAAGGAAGTAAAGCATATGATTTGAAAATTACAGGCGTTTTGAAGAACATACCGAAAAATTCTCATTTCACTTTCGATTTCCTTGTTTCACTTAATTCTTTTATCAGCGCATCGGGCGAAAATGCATTTAGCTGGAAAAGCAACGACTGGTTCGCAACATACCTACAACTAAAAAATAATAAGGATTTGGAAGAATTGGAAAAAAAGTTTAATGCCTTATATCAGATCCACGTAAAAGGCGAGAGAATTCATCTTCAGCCGCTAACAAGCATTCATCTCGGAGGCAATTATGCAGCTGAGATTGAGACAAACACAACAAGTCAATATTTATTTTTGTTTTCTACTATTGCTGTTTTTGTGATGTTTATTGCCTGTTTCAACTATATCAATCTGTCAATCGCTTGTTATGGAAAACGTTCGAAAGAAATCGGAATAAGAAAGGTCATTGGTGCGGGCAAGAAGGACCTCATAAAGCAGATCCTATGTGAATCGTTTCTATTTTCATTTATTTCTTTATTAATCTCGATCCTGTTGGTAATGTTATTTCTCCCAGAATTCAATTTCTTGATAAATCGGGAGATTGATCTAAAGTTTTTAAATATTGGCATTTTAATATTGGGTGTCATAATCCTTGTTTTAATTGTTACGGCAGTTTCGGGAAGTTATCCTGCCTTGTGCCTTTCTTCTTTTAACCCTATAAAAGTATTGAAAAGCCATCAGAATATCAGTTTAAAAAGATTCGGTATCTTCGGGAACGTTCTTGTAACTCTTCAATTCACCGTTTCGATTGCCTTGATCATCTGTACTATTTTTGTTACCAAACAAATTCAGTACATTCAAAAAAAACAATTAGATCATAATGATGAGCAGATAATTTATTATATGATGAGGGGGACATTGCATGACCAGTATGAGTCTTTCAATAATGAATTGAGGAAAAACGCAAATATTCTGAATGTATCGATTTCTTCTGGCATTCCAATGTCCGTTTCTTCCGGATCACCGATGGCGTACCCAATCGGTGGCCACTTGGATTGGGAAGGGAAAAAATCCAATTATCGCATTAATCTGTATGGATATTCAGTCGAGTACGAATATTTAAGAACTTTTAATCTGGAAATGTCTGAAGGGAGGTTTTTTTCAAAAGAATATGCTTCTGATAAATACAATTTCATATTAAACGTGTCTGCAATAAAAGCGATGGACATCCAATCACCGATAGGAAAAATGTTTAATATGAGAGGAAAAGAGGGCCAAATCGTGGGGGTCGTCAAAGATTTTCATTATCAATCTCTCCATCAAAAGATTGAACCCTTGATCCTGCACATAGAGCCATCGTGGTATCGGTTTATCATTATCAAGCTCAGGTCCGATAATCTTTCTGAGACAATTGAATTTGTGAAAAAGACACATTCAAAATTTAATCCATACTACCAATTTGAATATTCTTTTTTTGATGACCACGTTAAAAAGTTTTACAGGCCAGAAAAAGTACTTAGCAAGGTATTTAATTACTTTTCTTCCCTCGCAATATTTATAGCCTGCCTCGGGATTTTGGGTTTAGCCGTTTATGCTGTGGAAAGCCGGAGAAAAGAGATTGGAATACGAAAAGTATTGGGTGCTTCTGTAACAGGGATAGCAATAATGCTTTCAAAAGGCTATACAAGGTGGATTCTTGCTGCAAATTTTATAAGCTGGCCTATTGCTTATTATGCTATGCACAAGTGGCTTCAGAGTTTTGCTTATCGAGTAGATCTGGGAATCAGAATTTTCATTCTCTCTGGATTGGCTGCTGTATGCATCGCTCTTTTAACTGTGGGGTATCAGGCAATAAAAGCGGCGACTGCCAATCCAGTCGATTCGCTGCGGTATGAGTGAACAGTCGATTTTTCAATGAACGAAGAAATCTCCTTTTTATGATTTTGAGTCCATTTTGTCCCGCGAAGTCGTCAAGACAGGCTTGTGTCCATTTTGTGTCCATTCTAGGGCAAAAAATACGAAAAAATAGCAAAACAAACGAAACTAAACGAAAAGATAAAATTTCTTTTTTTCAATTATTTAGCGAACAACTGCTTGATATTAAATAACTTACAAAAACATGGGGGCACGAATCCCTGCTTCCCAGCCAGCCTGATATTTCCGTTTTCCCCTGGAATTCCCCAGCTTTGTCTTTCAACCGTGTTACCATAGCTTCAGCGCTAGTCAACAGAATTTGTCACGTATTTGTCACATGAGGAAATTCCTATATTAGAGCACCAGTGTCACAAGCCGGATGTCACTGGTTCGAATCTAATCCCGCACACGACAAGGGAATATAACAGGACGATCATGGATGTCAAAGAACATTACAGCTTGTCTTATTTATGGTTCTTACCTATAATCGAAAAACAAAACCTGCCATATACTGGTAATGAGTATAAATTCAGAATGTGACGAGAAACTCATTGGCAAAATTGCCGAAAAGGATAATGACGCCTTTGTCGAGTTCGTGCGGCGTTACCAATCTAGAATTGTCAACTTCTGTTTCAAGCTGACAGGTGACCGGGAAAGTGCCGAGGAAGCAGCTCAGGAGGTATTTCTCCAGGTCTATCGTGGGGCCCATCAGTTCAGAGGCTTGAGTAAAGTTTCAACCTGGGTATACAGAATCGCCGTCAATCGGTCCCTGAACATCTGCAGAAAGGTCAAGCGTCAGGAGTGGCTGGGAAATTTCAAGTCTCTTTTAAAAAACAGCATCCCCGGATCGGACGAATTCTCCGCACCCCAACAATATTCACCCGATGAGATTCTCGAACATAAGCAGGAAAGGGAATTCCTGAAAAAAGCACTCAATTCTCTGCCTGAAAACCAAAAAATCGCATTTTTTCTTCGTCACGTTGAAGGACTCTCCTACCAAGAGATCGCCGAAATTCTCAATACTTCAGTCGCATCTGTCGAATCCCGTATCCATAGGGCAAAAGAAAGGCTCCGCAAAAAACTGCTGTCCCGGTTGAGAAACTGCTGATTTTCTAAAAAAATTGTGCAAGTTTTTTCAGGAATCATTGTCTATAGAAGTGGAGCCCAAAAAAGATGAAGAGAAGTGATAAATGTCGAGATATTGAAAAACGCGTTTTCGAAATCGTAGAGACAAAATCTGCGCTTCCTTATTGGAAAAACTCGGAGGATCATCTTAGTGAATGTTCTAAATGTAGACGCTTGGTCGAGGATTTCGCACGGCAATGGCAAACACTCACATCTCCTAATGAAATCCAACCTTCTCCATCTTTTCTTTCCAGAGTCCTAAGCCAGATCCAAGAGTCCGATACATACGACCGAAGCATGAAACCCTCCCGGGCCATCTGGCGGCCGGTGTTTCGCATTGTTACCTTAACAGCGCTGATCGTTCTAGGAGTCCTGACCGGGACCTATCTGGGCCATCGGCCTTCTTCTGCATCTTTCAGGGCTAATTCCGAAAAGCCTTACGGAGACGCAACCCGGCAATATACAAAGCAATATTTTGGGGGATTTGAAGAATTCCCCAGAGGTTCGGTTGGGGAGGCTTACGCGACTATCATCCTTCAAGAAAAGGAAAAAAAGCCATGAAAAAAAGAATCCTAATGTATGGTTTAATATTTCTTGTTATCATCAACATTTCCTCACTGATCATGCTGGCATACAACCGTCTGCTTAGGGAGGAACCATCAATTTACGCTTCGGGCCTCCAAGCATCCCCAGCTTGCCTTCAATCCGAACTCAATCTAACCCCGGATCAGATTCAAAAAATGCATAAACTTCGTGTTTGTTTTAGTAAAGATGTTGCCAGTCATAGCCAGGAGATACTGGAGAAGAATACATCCATATTTCAGGAATTGAAGAAAGCCAAACCGGACATGGCCAGAATAGACTCTTTAATTGACGACATTAGCAGGCTTCAGGCACAAATCCAGAAAAAGACAGTATTGAACCTAATGAAAGATAAATCCGTTTTGAATCCTGAGCAAAGAGACTGCTATTTCTCTATTTTTGAAACACACGTCTGCGGCCAGAGGTCGAAACATTCCAGCAAGGAATCGAAGCCTGAATCTTCTGGTTGTTCGAAATCGGATGGAAAGACAGAAAATTTAGAAAATTGAGTGAATTTAGTGGCCAAAATTCTCAATATTTTATGGAGGTAACATAATGAAGAAATTCTCGATTATTTTCTCGTTCCTGGCCATGATCGTGTTCATGGCGGCTTATCCAGGGCTTGCCCAGAAAGCCCCTGAACAGAAATCCATGCATCAGGGGATGATGGGATGCAAACAGCTCAACCTGAGTCCTGAACAGCAGGAGAAGATGCAAAAACTTTGCATCGACTTCCAGAAGGAAATGCTGACGTTGCGGACAGATGTTCAGACCAAAATGCTTGACCTGAAGAAGCTCATCCTGGAGAAGGCCGACACAAACGCTATTAATGATGCCATTGACGCCATAGCCAAGGCAAGAGCCGAGATTCAGAAAAAGGCCTTCGCCCACCACCAGGAGATAGTTAGACTACTAACGGATGAGCAGAAAAAGATCTTTGACCAGATGGGATGCGGCATGGGAATGCACGGCATGGGATGTGGCATGGAAATGAGGGGCAAAGTTTGCGGCCAGGAGGGCAGCCATTGCGAGAATGCTCATGGATGCAGCTACTGCTGTGGAAAAGGCGGAAAGAAACACTGTGTAAAAGAGCAAGCGAACTGCAAAGAGCACTGCTGCTGATTCTAGGGATTGTCCTGAAGAAAAGAACATCAATGGAATCATCAATCTGAGAAATAAACCTGTACCTCAAATGAGGCACGGCCTTCTCTCTTTCTTGAGTTTATTCCTTTTGTGCCTTCAATCAGGCGCAATAAAAACAGAAAAATTTGCCATTTTTTAGCATTTAAGGTTTCCGTCTCTAATACTTATTCTTTGTTTCACTCATGATTTTCTACAACCTCAGGAAGGACGCTGACTCTGGTATTGCTGAAGTTGAGGATGCAGAGAAAGGACTGGTTTCCCTCAGGTAATCTCTCAAAAAGCTATGTGCGCCTTAGTACTTCCGTAGACAGTAGACGACAAAAAAATGTGACAAAATCGTACACACTGTTTTGAACTGATCATGTCGGAAAGAGGGTTGAATCTTCGTGATTCAGCCCTCTTTTTTTGCACTTGTCAGCTACTATCAGCAATAGGGGAATTGTTGATGGGAACCAAAATGGTGGGTGCTCTCTCCAGCCGGCGAAAGAAAACCGCTACTTATATATCAGGAAGATTAGCGCATGTAAAGAGCATAAATTGACAGGTTGTTTAAAGAATATTAAGATTTTAAAAAGAAGAGGGCACAAGGGTGGGAAAAATTTCTGCTTTCACCAAAAAAGCAGATTTCTTTCCCCGGATTTCTATAAATCAAAGAAGGAGGGAAAAAATGAAAAATTTCGTACACAAACTCATTTTTTTGCTTTTTATTTTTGCAGCTATGAATTTTTGCAAAAAAGCTGAGAAAATCGGGTATCTTGATCAGACTCCCCCAGGCCTGAAACCGGAAAAATTTGCACCAGGAATCATATCGACAGATGAGGATGAACAAAACGGCATATTCAGTCCTGACGGAAAAGAATTCTATTTCACAAAAGTCACAAAGAAATTTGAATTTATCCCTTTTAGGATAAAAATAACGAACAACGTATATGGGGAGGCCGAGGCTTGCGATATTTTTGATGGCTATAAAGGAGGAGAAATCTTTATATCTCCGAATGGGGATAGATTGTTTTTTGTGGCAATTATAAGCCGAAATCCCCCTAACTCTGACATATTTTGCCAGATAAAAACAGAAGAGGGATGGGGAGAGGCGTTTAATATCGGAAGTCCAGTCAATACAGATGGATGGGAAGGATTCCCTTCTGTCTCCAGAGATGGAACCCTTTACTTTTATGCCAATAAAGAAGACTCAGTCGGAAATTTTGACCTGTACTGTTCACGGTATGAAAAAGGAAAATATGCGACTCCACAAAATTTGGGTCCTGGAGTCAATACCCAATACAATGAATTCAATCCGGGCATTTCACCGGACGGAAAATACCTCATATTTAACTCCCCGGACAGACCGGGGAATCTGGGAAAGGGGCATGACTTGTACATCAGTTTCAGAAAAGAAAATGGGACCTGGAGTGAAGCCGTCCACATGGGGAAAGATATCAATTCTTCAGATAGCGATTACAGCGCTATCGTCACGGCAGATGGAAAGTATATTTTCTTTTCCAGCCGTAGAAATCCGGATAGGAATGCGGATATATACTGGTTCAACACAGAATACGTGGAAGAATTGAAGATAAAGAGCAAAAACCATCCTCCATCACCTTGAGATACAATAGAGTGTAGGTATGTCAGACCCTCCTGGACACTTTGTG
>JABAOC010001462.1_pt2 | contig 15508 bp, 12 predicted proteins | sample 7062161 | NCBI WGS metagenome assembly JABAOC01 (sample SAMN14538625, study PRJNA623070) | marine sediment metagenome | biome: marine biome [ENVO:00000428]; feature: marine pelagic biome [ENVO:01000023]; material: deep marine sediment [ENVO:00002113] | place: India: Gulf of Khambhat ... | reverse complement strand
ATGCAGGGCATTTGCCACAAATTTGTCGTATAGCCCCGTGGTGTGGGCGGCTACGTTTTGTGGCCTCGCAGGTCGTGCGTCCCCGCACGAGGTCTTTCAGGCGAGCGAGGACGCTCGCCCTACTCCGCGAAGTGATGTCCCGACCGCGCCGCGACACACAGCGGCACGCCGAGGCCGCCCGACGTGACAGAGCGCGGTCTCCGGAGGCTTCCTCTGATCCATATGAGACCTGCCTTGTGCTTCGGCCGCACCTGCCCACACGTGCCGGCCGGCAGAGTTCTCTGCACAGAGCAAAAAAATTTCGCATTCTCTGTTGAACCAGCGGGCGGATATATAGTAAGATTATAATATAGTAGAATGATAATATAATAAGGGTCCATCTGATGGATAAGGAACTGGCAATGCAGGCGGCGGAGGTGTTGAAGGCGGTAGCTCACCCGTTGCGGCTGCAGATCGTGGACATTCTGCAGGAGGGCGAGAAAAGCGTCGGTGAAATCGTGGCGGCCGCCGGCGAAAAGCAGGCCATCACCAGCCAGCAGCTCAATCTGATGAAAGACAAAGGGGTGCTGGCCTCCCGGCGTGACGGTGCCAAGGTCTACTATCGCATTCAGAATCCGAACGTGATTCGCGTCCTGGACTGTGTTTACGACCACTGTGGGGCGGGAAAACGAAAAAGACGGTGAACGCGAGCCGGCGGTGACAGTAAGGCAACAGGGAACAAATCGGTAGTACCTGCCGGGTCAGCTCAAGGCCTTGCGGCAGCATCAACAGACAAACGCAAGGGTGATAGGATCAAGCTATGGACCTGAAACGCGAGATCGGCGAGTTTTCGCTGGATCATTACAGGCTGGTCACCGTTGTCATGGTGATCTTCACTCTGGTGTTGGCGGCGCTCATCCCGCTGATCAAGGTGGACACGGACCCGGAGAACATGCTCTCGGAGGACGAGGCCGTCCGCGTGTTTCACAACCAGACCAAGAAGGATTTCGTCCTCAGCGACATCGTCGTCGTGGGCGTCGTCAACAATAAGGATCCCAACGGTGTGTTCAACCCCGCTTCACTCCGCCGGATTTACGAGCTGACCCAATATGCCAGGACGCTGCAATGGCCCGGCGCGGAGGACCCGAACGAGACTGTCGGCGTTGTCGAGGTCGACCTGCTGGCGCCTTCACTGGTGGACCATATCGGCCAGGGCGGTCCCGGCGTCATCACATTCGAGTGGCTGATGCCTCGGCCGCCCGAGACACAGGCCGAGGCCCTCGCCATTCGCGACAAGGCCATGTCGAACCCCATGCTCAAGGACACGGTCGTCTCCGGCGACGGAAGAGCCATCAGCCTCTATCTGCCGCTGACCCATAAGGACCTGAGCCACCGCGTTTACCAGAGTCTCAACGCGAAAATCGCCGACTTCCAGGGCGGCGAGGAGTACCATATCACCGGCTTGCCCGTCGCGGAGGATACGTTCGGCTACGAGATGTTCATCCAGATGGCGATCTCGGCCCCGCTGGCGATGGCGGTCATCTTCATCCTGATGCTGGTGTTCTTCCGCAAGCTCGTGCTGGTCATCTCGCCCATGATCGTGGCGATGGTCTCGGTGCTCTCGACGATGGGCCTGCTGATCGCCTTCGGCTTTCCCGTGCACATCATGAGCTCGATGATCCCCATCTTCCTGATGCCGATCTCGGTGGTGGACTCGGTGCACATCCTGTCGGAATTCTTCGACCTGTACACGAAGGAAAAAGGCCGGCGGGCGACCATGATGCAGGTGATGAGCGACCTGTTCGTGCCGATGCTCTATACCTCGCTGACCTCGGCGGCGGGCTTCGCCTCGCTGGCGTTGACGCCGATCCCGCCGGTGCAGGTGTTCGGCGTGTTCGTGGCCGTCGGCATCATGATCGCCTGGGTGGTCACGATCCTGTTCGTCCCCGCTTATATCATGCTGCTCAAGGAAAGCCGGCTGGAGAACTTCGGGGCGGCGGCCGTCCACGAGGAGACGTCGTGTCGAGGGCGTCCCGCCCTCGAAGCGCGGGCTGGAAGCCCGCGACACGCAGGAACCTGGCTGACCCGCCTGCTCCACGGCACCGGCCGATTCACGTACAGCGCCGCCAAACCCATCCTCATCGGCATCGCGGTCGTCGTGGCCGTGGCCGTCTATGGCATTACCCGGGTCGAAATCAACGACAACCCGATCAAATGGTTCGCCAAAAGCCACCCGATCCGCCGGGCCGACACCGAGCTGAACAAGCATTTCGCCGGCACTTATATGGCGTATCTGGTCCTTGAGGACAAGGCCGATCCTAACGTCACGGATGACTACGTCGGCGATATCCGCGAGCGGCTCCGCGCGAAGACGGACGAGCTTGCCTCGGACCTGCCCAAGGCCAGGGATGTTTTCGCCGCGGCGGACAAGATCGTGGTGGACGCCGCCTCGAACGAGCTCACGAAGACCGAGTTCCTCGACCAGTTGGCCGACCGGGCCAGCGAGCGGCAGGCGTCCGCCGGACAAGACGAGGCCGACGTCTGGTTCGAGCTGGCTGATTTCTTCGAACTCCAGAAAGAGCGGCTCAAGCTCTTCAAGCAGCCCGAGGCGCTGCGCTACGTCTCGGACCTGGAGGACTATCTGGAGGCCATGGGCCTGGTGGGCAAGAGCAACTCCGTGGCGGACATCGTCAAGAAAGTCCACCAGGAGCTTATCGACGGCCGGCCGGAGAATTACCGGATTCCCGATTCCAGCGCCGCCGTCGCGCAAAGCCTGCTCCAGTTCCAGAGCAGCCACACGCCGGACGATCTCTGGCACTTTGTCACGAACGATTACGACAAGGCCAATATCTGGCTCCAGCTCAAGAGCGGTGACAACAAGGATATGGAAAAGGTCGTCACCGCGGTCAACCGGTATTTCAAGGACAATCCGCCGCCCATGCCCATCGACCACCAGTGGGCGGGTTTGACCTATATCAACATTGTCTGGCAGAACAAGATGGTCTGGGGCATGCTCCAGTCGCTGCTGGGCAGCTTCATCATCGTGTTCATCATGATGGCGATCCTGTTCCGCTCGCCGTTGCGGGGGCTGGTCTGCATGATTCCGTTGTCCATCACGATCGTCGTGATCTACGGCCTGATCGGCCTGGTCGGCAAGGACTACGACATGCCCGTCGCGGTGCTCAGCGCCCTGACGCTCGGGATGGCGGTCGATTTTGCTATTCACTTCCTCGAGCGGGCCCGGGTCAGCCACGCCGAAACGGGTTCGTGGCGACAAAGTGCCGCCGTGATGTTCGGCGAGCCGGCGCGGGCGATCAGCCGCAACGTCCTGGTGATCGCCATCGGCTTTCTGCCGCTGCTGGCGGCGCCGCTGGTCCCGTACAAGACGGTCGGCATCTTCCTCTGCGCGATCATGGCCCTGTCAGGTGCCGTGACCCTGCTGGCCCTGCCGGCCATTCTGACCGTAGCGGAGAAGAGAATGTTCAAGCCGGCGACGGCCCCGCAATCGATGAAGTGCGACTGCGCGTTCTGCTTCGTGATTTCGCTGGCCAGTGTCGTACTGGTCCTGCTGAACGTGCATCAATTCGGAAGGATGAGTTTCAACCGCTTCATCTGGGTGAGTATTGTCGCTGTGCCCGTCCTGGCGGCGATCTGCGGGGCCCTGTCCCGGCGACAGGCCTGCCGGGCCGCAAAGACACAGGAAGCAGGAGCGGTCGTTCCCAGAATTGTTGGAGAGTGCGGTTATGACAGTTGAGAGGTTTTTAAGGGGTATCGCAGGTTTCTTTGTGGTGGCGAGCATTTTGCCCGCGCATTACCATTCCCTTTACTGGCTTCTGTTCACCGGCTTTGTCGGACTGAACCTGTTCCAATCGGCGTTCTCCGACTGGTGCCCGATGATGACGTTCCTGAGAAAGCTGGGCGTCAAGAGCCAGTGTCAGTACAATGGAGGTGCGACATGTTCCACAAAATAAACACGGTGCTGTTATCGGTTTCATTGGCTCCGGGCCTCGTCGCCCGTGCGGCCCGGGCCGAGGACGTCCCAGACGTCCAGACGATTGTCAACAATGCCAATATCGTCGCCTACTACCAGGGCGACGACGGCAAGGCCACGGTCAAGATGACCATCACGGATAAGCAGGGCAACACCCGCGAGCGCGAATTCAATATCCTGCGCAAGGACGTCAACGACGGCGGGGACCAGAACTACTTCGTCTATTTCCAGCGTCCCGCCGACGTACGCCGGACGGTCTACATGGTGTACAAGCACGCCGACGTGAACCGGGACGACGACCGCTGGTTGTACATGCCGGCCTATGATCTGATCAAGCGCATCGCCGGCGGCGACAAGCGCACGAGCTTCGTGGGCTCCCACTTCCTCTATGAGGACGTCTCGGGAAGAAGCCTCGAAGAAGACACTCACGAACTGGCCCAGACGACCGACACCCTTTTCGTCATCAAGAACGTGCCGAAGAAACCGGGGACGGTGGAGTTCAGTTACTATAACGTCGCCATCGACCGCAAAACCTTCGTGCCGATGAAGATGGAGTTCTACGACAAGGAGGGCAAGCTCTATCGCGTCATCGAATCGCAGAAGGTCGAGGAGATCGAGGGTTTTCCGACCGTCACGAAATCCATCGTCCGCGACCTGAAGACCGGCGGCAAAACCGAGATGCAGTTCACCAACGTGGATTACAACGTCGGCATCGGCGACGTCTTCCAAGAACGGTATCTGCGCCGACCCCCCCGGGAGGCCATGAGATGACGACTGCCAGGCGTCCACGGGCTGAGAAGGGGCTCGTCCGGTTTTTGCATGCCCTGAGGTGGCGCAGCGCCCAAGAACCGGGGACGCTGTCCCCGGACCCCTGGCATTTTGCGCCTTTCGCCAATAGCATGGGCGGGAACGCGCCGGCGCTCCGCCTGATATCATCAGCCTCGTCAAAACCTGGATCCAACAACGACGGACGGCGCTCCGGGCGACAGGTCGCTACAGCGGTTGCCTCTTCTCTCATGCTATTGGTCCAAAGCGACAAATGCCGGAGGCTTGGGGGCAGCGCCCCCCAAGAGGCAAGGAAGGCAAGAGATGGATAAACCTGACAAGTTGGAGTTCAATAAGGGTACTGTGGCTGCGGTGATCCTTCTCAGTGCGACCTTGGCCGTCACTGTCGCGGCACAACAGGAACCGAACGGGCCGCCGGAGGTTCAGGACAGGGAAGATGCCGTCAGGGAGTTCTTCGAGAAACGCGACATCGAGTACCATGGCTTCTACGAGGCCAGGGTCGGCACCCGGCTCCTGGATGACCCTCACCAGAGCAAGGACCTGACCATCGGCGAGGGCCGTTACCAGTTCGACCTGTTCCACATGCGCAACTGGGGCGATATCAAGGTCAAAGGCGACGTCTTCGGCGATTTCGTGGAGGAACAGGCAGATTTCGATCTGCGCGAGGCGAACGTCTTCACGCGGCCGACCGACTACATGGATGTCAAGTTCGGCCGGCAAATTCTCACCTGGGGCACCGGCGACCTGATCTTCATCAACGACCTGTTCCCCAAAGACTGGGTCTCTTTCTTCGTCGGCCGGGATACCGAGTACCTCAAAGCCCCTTCCGACGCGGTGAAGGTGAGCCTGTTTTCCGACGCGGTCAACCTCGACGTCGTCTACACGCCGGAATTCGACTCGGACCGGTTCATCACGGGCGAGCGGCTCTCCTACTTCAATCCCCTGCTCGGCCGCCGCGCCGGCGAGGATGATAAGCTCCGCGTCGATACGCGCGAGGAGTTCTTCGAGGAGGACGAAACTGCGATCCGCCTCTACAAGAACATCAGCAATTACGAACTGGCCCTCTACGGCTACTGGGGTTACTGGAAGAGCCCGGCGGGATTCACGCCGATGGGAGTGGCCCTCTTCCCGGAACTGTACGTCTACGGCGCCAGCGTCCGTGGCACGGTTGGCAAGGGCATCGGCAACGTGGAGATCGGCTACTACGACTCCATCGAGGACCGCGACGGCGACAACCCGCTGCTCAACAACTCGGAGATGCGCTACCTCGTCGGCTACACGCAGGAAATCGCCCGCGACTTCACGGCCGGCGTACAGTACTACGTCGAGCAGATACTCGATTACGGCGCTTACCGGGACAGCCTCTTGCCCGGCAGCAAGTCGCGCGACGAGTTCCGCCACGTCACGAGCCTGCGTCTGACAAGACTCATGATGAGCCAGAACCTGACGCTGTCACTGTTCACCTATTACTCACCCTCGGACGAGGACGCCTACCTGCGGCCGATTGTCAACTACAAGGCCAGCGACCAGTTGATGTACGAGGTCGGCTCGAATGTCTTCTTCGGCGACAAGCGCCATACCTTCTTCAACCAGTTCCACAACAATACCAATCTGTACGTCGGCGTCCGCTACAGCTTCTGACAGCAAATGACGGTGAGGCAGACGGGTGACAGCGGCAGGCACAGCTTGCCGGTAGTGCTCGTATGCAGTCTTCCAGCGCCCAAATCGTTCCGGTGCCGCCCGCTGGGGGCTCCGCCTCCTGCGCGAGGTGGACGTACTTCCAGAGGAGCCGGTTTGTCGCGTGTCCGGGTGGGCCGTGCGTGGACGCACGACCTACGAGCAAACACCTGATGGCGTCATTACGGATACGCCGCTGGCGGGAGCTTCCCCACCGCCCGAAATGCCGCATCATTCCAACATTCCATCCTTCCGGGACTCCATTCATGGGCGGGACGCCCATGCTACTGAAACGCCTGCCGGCGTCACTGCAAGCGAGACCTGCATCGTATGAGGGCCGTTCCGCCACGAGACGCCGTCACACGTGCCGAGGGGGCTCACAGGTTGACTTCGCTGAAGGGCTGCGGTACGGTGAGGCTGTTCGTGTAGCTTGCCGCGCCTCTGGAAAGGAGAATGCCCATGCATTGGAATGTGACGCGTCGGAGGTTCCTTCGTGATGCGGCTTTGGCCGGGTCGGGGCTGATTATCCTCTCGAACCCGCGGTCGGTGTGGGGAACCGTGGCCAATAGCCGGCTCAATATCGCCGGGATCGGTGTCGGCGGGCGCGGGGCGGCGGACATTGAGGGTGTGGCGAGCGAGAATCTCGTCGCGCTGTGCGATGTCGACCACGCCCATGCGGCCAAGACGTTCGAGAAGTTTCCGGGGGCAAAGCGGTACACGGACTTTCGCAAGATGCTGAATGAGATGCACGGCCGGATCGATGCGGTCGTGGTCGGCACGCCGGACCATACGCACGCCGTGGCCGGTGTCATGGCCATGAAGCTCGGCAAGCACTGCTACTGCGAGAAGCCGCTTACGCACAGCGTGTACGAGGCCCGGGTCATGGCCGACGTCGCCCGCGAGAAGAAACTCGTCACGCAGATGGGCACGCAGATTCACGCCGGCGGCAACTATCGTCGGGTCGTCGAGCTGGTGCAGAGCGGGGCCATCGGGACCGTGGGCGAGGTCCACGTGTGGATGGCCGCGGATTTCAACGGCCCGCCCACGCCCACCGATACGTCGCAGCCCGATGCTCCAACGGACCGGCCGCCCGTGCCCGAGTCGCTCGATTGGGACCTGTGGCTCGGACCCGCGCCGCATCGGCCCTACAGCCCGGCCTACGCGCCGTTCGGCTGGCGCTATTGGTGGAACTTCGCCAACGGCCAATTGGGTGATTTCTTCTGCCACTATTGCGACCTGGCGTTCTGGGCCTTGAAGCTCCGGCATCCGACGACAGTCGAGGCCGAGGGGCCCGTCCATGCGGAAAGCGCCGCCACGTGGACGACTGCCCGGCAGGAGTACCCGGCCCGTGGCGAATTACCCGCGGTCAGGCTGACCTGGTACAACGGTGGCGGCTATCCCGACTTCGCCAAGGAGCGGAACATCCCGCCGTGGGGTAGTGCCGTCCTGTTCGTCGGCTCACGGGGGATGCTGATTGCCGACTACAACAAGCATCAACTGCTGCCCGAGGAGAAGTTCAAGGATTTCCAGCCGCCCGAACCCTTCATCCCGGACTCCATCGGCCATCATCAGGAATGGGTCCAGGCCTGCAAGACCGGCGGGCCCACCACGTGCAATTTCGATTACTCGGGCGCCTTGACCGAGGCGGCGCTGCTGTGCAACGTCGCCCTGCGCACGGGCCAAAAGCTCACCTGGGACGCGCAGAACCTGAAGGCCGTCAATTGCCCGGACGCCGAGGTTTTCCTCCGGCGCCCCTACCGTCAAGGCTGGACCCTCTAAGATGGATTATGATTAGTCCGTATGCCGTGTGTCATCCTGAACGGAGCGTAGCGCAGTGAAGGATCTGGGGCGCGAACGTAGGAAACCTCTCATCCGCGGGCCAGATCCTTTGGCTTCGCCTCAGGATGACAGAGTCGGCGCCGCGTGTGAATTCTTCCGAATCCGTATTACAGCTCGGGGTTTGACCCGTCTGCCGGCGGACGCAGTTGCGTCCCGGCGTGCCAGAGGTCCGCGAACAGCCTCGTCAGCACAACGTAGCTCCGCCCGTATTCGCGCGAGTGGGCGATATCGGTCCCCTCATGCCACTCGTTCCACGTCTCGACGTGCACCATCCACGGCCGCTGCTGCGGGTCGAGCTGCAGCACTTTCGTCCACCGCTCGATGTACGTTCGCCCGTCCCCGCGTTCGACAATCAGCGGCTGCCGGCCGGGGACAGCGCTATGGTCGTACCCGGGCCCGAGNNCCGCCTCACCCTGCCAGCGCGGGGATTTGATGAGGAACGGCTCGACGCCGAAATCCTCTTTGAACCGGCTCTTCACATGCGCGAATTGCCGCTCGGGGTCCTGCCCCTTCGCGAATACCGCCTCATACAGGAAGACAATCGGTCGGCCGTCGACACGGGCCCATTTCGCCGGGGGGATCAGACTGAAGAAGTCGCGAATCGCCGTATAAAACCACTGCTTGCCGAAGTCCGTGCTCAGGTCCACATGGTACCGGCCGCCGTCCTGGTTGGAGTTGTTGTGCGACAGGATGGACGTGTCGTAGAACATGCCAATCGCGGGGGGCTTGAGCCCCTCCTTCTCCAGCGCGCTGTGCGCCGCCACGAGTGGCGGCAGGCCGACAAAGCTCCAGCCGTCGTAACTGCCCGGCACACCCCAATAGACCGGCAGCAGGAAATCCACCCCGGCGTCTATCATGTCCCTGAGTTGGGCCTTGTGCCAGCCGGTGTGCTTATAGCTGATGCTCTCCATCTCCGCCGGATGTGTCGTCAGCGCATCCGAGCCGTCGTGGTCGACGATGTGCGCCTTGCTTTCGATGTCGTACCAATAGAAATACGTGGTTCCGACAATCGGCTGGCCCTTCTCGAACGAGGCCGCTCCCTGATGGTCCCGCGCCGCGACCGGGAAGAACTCCCCCGGCGGCTTCGCCGGCAATTCGTTCGGCTGTCCTCCCGCCCCACAGCACAACATCGACAGCAGCACAACAGACATGGTATGCATACAGTCTCTCGAATCAGAACAAATCCACTTCGAACGGCTGAGTCAGGTGCAGTCGTATCGTCTTGTCGAGGGAGGCGGCAAGCCAACGTTTCCTCGGCGTGGGCGTGCGCAGGGACGCACGGACACAGGGGTCGATGTCCCCAGCCACCGTCTCACCCTTCCAGAAGACACGCAGTGCGTTTGAAATCACCACCAACCGGCCATAGAGGGGGCTCAGCTTGATGTTTCGGGCGCAGCACGCCAGCGGCCTGGCTGGATGGAGGTCGCCCCCAATCGCCTTGAGGATCGTCACGAGGCTTCCGACGAAATCCCAGCCGCAGGGCATGAGCAGGTCGATGGCATAAGCCAGACTGACTTTGGACCGCCGGCCATCGACTGTATCGTGAATCATCGTCTCTCTCGTCCGTTGCAGGAAGACCAGGTTGCTTCGGTAATGCTCTTGTGCTGTACAGGCGCCAGGCTCGCCATGCTCCCCGACGGCCAGCACCAGATTCTGATAGCGATGGTCCGGTTCCAGAGCGGCGCGGACTCTGTCCACAATCCGTGCCACCTGCCAGAGCTTCAGAGGACTCGGTTCTCCAATGAAACTCAACAACTCATCCGCCCGGACGCCACCAACGTCCCGATCCATGTTCTTGAGGGCCGGATTCGCACACCACATGGACAGTATGTCTCGCGCATTCTCCAATTCCCTCTTGCGCCGCGCCGGCCGCTCGTTCGAGCGCTCCGGACAGTTTCCGGCTCCAATGGCCTCAATGATGAAGTGGGCCTCCTTGTCCGCTTCGTGGTAGCACGCCTCAAACAAGCTGATGAGCCCCCGGATCCGCTCTGTCTCCTCATCCAGCGGCCCGGCCGCATCCCCCATTGCATCAATGGCTGCGACCTCATCATCGAGCCCGGAACAATTCTGCCAGCAAGCTCTTGGTGCTTCGTTCGTCATACGTGTTCACCCGACACACCAGCGCAAGGGCCACTGTCCCCCTGCTACGACTACGGCGTATAGCCCAGTTGGCCCCAGGCGGCCTTCTGCAGGCGTTGGATATCCTTGTTGCCGGCCTGCAACGGCGGAAGGTTGCCTTCCCCGCGGGCGTATTTGAGGGTCCGATTGTCTCGCCACTTCCAATACTCGGCGTGACCATCCGCGAAACTGAAGTTCGTGCCGGCGCCGTGGCGGACCGGCGGGGCATCCCACCAGGACTCGCGGTCGTAGAAGATGGTCCAGCTCTGCACGCTGGTCCTGCCCTCATCGACAAAGACGACCCGCTCGCCCGGGCGGGGGATCTGGGTCTTCCTCTTGATCATCAACTCCTTGCTGTAATTACCCATGGGCGATATCGCCCCGTTCATGGCATCGACGATCGCGTAGGTGTTTACCTCGCCGCGGATGCCGGTGGGACACTTATAGATCTTGAGACTCTTGACGTAGGGCCACATCGCGCCATCCTGGATTCCCTTGGTTCGCCTCTCTACGTCGGTCCAATCGTTGTGAAAGTACATCCAACAGGGCTCCGTCGTGTCGTTGTGCCCCTCGCTGTTCTCGATCGTGCAGGAGTTGACGAGCTTCTGATCGTTCTCGTCGGCGTACATCACCCACGACAGGCCGAACTGCTTGACGTTGCTCAGGCACACGGCCCGCTTGCCCTGTTCCCGCGCCCGCTGCATGGCCGGCAACAGAACCGCCATCAGAATGGCGATGATCGCGACGACCACGAGCAACTCAATGAGTGTGAATGCCCTTCTTTCCATCGCTGTCGCCCCTGTGTCTTTCACCGTTTTTCCGAACAAGCCGCGACGCCAGAAACTCGACCCGCACGCGCAAGCCAACGCTCTCGGGCACTTCCATTATATCTTGTGTCGCGTATATTTGCCATCCCCGCAATTTGAGGTGCCGGAATGGTACCTCAAATCCGCGAACTCGTATCACGAGATGTTGACAAAGGGCCGGCCGTTGTGGTATATATCGGGATGTTCGGTCTTGGCGGAAAGGGAACAACAAGGCCATCAACAGCGCCCCGCGGGGGCGCAGGATATCCGCGGCATTCTCCGGAGGAAGGACCCTAAGAACCCGAATCGTAGTATGTATCAGTGTTGCGTTGTGTCTGGCCGGTGCGTTGCAGGCCGAGGCTGCCTTTTGCCGATGGGCCTGTCGGGATCGAGGGTGTTGCCGTTACCGCCGCCCACCGGCGCCCGGATTGAAGGCCACGAATCCCCCTGTATCAAAGCGTCAAAGGGGAAATACGGATTGAAGTGGGTACGGTTGTCCTACCGTAATCTCGTGGACAACCACGTCCGTCTCCAGTTATTGGCCCTTGACAGTGCAGATGTTCACGTTTTTTGTAGTTTCTACCCTCCAATTTTACGGGTTTCATCAAGTCTAGGTATTAGCCGTAGAACGGAAACTACTTTTGCCTACGGGGAGATTGGGGTTCGTGGCCCGGTCTTGCTGTTTCTGGGAAGGAGGACGTACGACGGAGACGACTGACAGGAATGCTGAGTTTCTTCGTCTCTTTGTGACGCACGAGTCGAGGATACGGGGTTACATTCTCTGCATGGTGAATCACTGGGCCGACGCCGATGATATTCTGCAGGAAGCGGTGATTGTCATGATGAAGAAATTTCAGGGTTTCGATTCGGCGGAACGGTTCCTGAAATGGGCGTTGCGCGTCGCCCGTTTCGAAGTATTGAATCACGTGCAAAAGCGTGGCAATCACCTTCCTCTGTTCAGCCCCGCCGTCCTGCAGGCCGTTGAAGAAAAAGCGGCCCGTGAGATACAAGCGCAGGATTCACGTCGCGAGGCCTTGCAGGCCTGTATACGCAAGCTGAGGGAGCGAGACCGGGAGCTGTTACGACTGCGTTATGAGGTCGAAGCCACGACGCAGTCCGTGGCCGAGACTGTCGGACGAAGTGTTGATGCCGTCTATAAGGCCCTGAACCGAATTCATCACCAGCTCCTGATGTGTGTCCGTCGCACTTTGGCCCAGGAGAGCCATCTGTGATTCCTGATGAGGGTAAATACCGAGAGTTGCTGACTCTGCTCGGCGCCGTGCGTGACGGCAACGTGACGGCCGAACAGCGGTTGCGCACCAGCGATCTCCTGGAGCGGTATCCTGAATTGCAGCAATACTATGTCGAGTTCATGCTTATCAGTGTGGAATTGCACGGGTACCGGCGCCTGTCTGTGCAGGAGCACTCCAGCCTGTTGACGGAGCAAATCATCGGTTCCGCTGATGAGAATGCCGATGTTTTGTCCCCGGCGGATGAGGCCCGTGTGGAACAGATCCGCGCGAAGGCACAACGGCAATTAGAGGCCTTTCTGGCCGAGCAGGAAGCACTGCGTCGACAGCAAGCCGCATGGCGCCGTCATGGGAACAGACGGTCATTTCGGGAATCGTTCTCTCTCGCCATGGACCGGTTCGAGCAAGTCGGGATCTGGACGCTGAAGACTACGAAACGCCTGGCAGCCGTCACAGCGGTGGTTCTCATCTGTCTTGCGATTACGCGCGCCGTGCTGAACCGGCGGGTCGTGGCCGTACTCGGCGAAGAAACCGACGCCCGGTGGGCTCATCCTCGTGAAGACGCCAATCTGCATCCGGGGCCCATGGTACTGGAAGAAGGCTACGCCAAGATCACCTTCAGGCAGGGTACACAAATCATCCTCCAGGCGCCCTGCGCGTTCGACTTGCGTTCCAAGAATCGGATGGTGCTGGAAAGAGGTATGGTCACTGCGAACGTACCCCTCCACGCCCGTGGATTCGTGGTTCAGACGCCCCGGGCGCAGGTCACGGACTACGGTACGGAGTTTGGCTTGCAGATCAAAAACCAACAGGAGTCTGAGGTGCACGTCTTTGAGGGCCACGTCCGATGTCGGACGAAAGGGAGCAGGAAGAAACCATCAAAGACACTCGATATCGCGCAAAACATGGCAGGCGTGTTGGGCGCCTCAGGGGACCTGACCCTTAAACCCCTGGCATCAAGGCTAAAACTCTTTGTGCGAAGACTCCCTGAACAAGGGGAATTCTTCGGCATACCGAACAAACGTTTGGACCTTACGGACATTGTGGGAGGGGGAAGCGGTTTCGGGACCGGACAACGCCATACCTGCATCAATCCGGCGACGGGAGATGTCTACGCCCGTTACCGACACGAGGCAAGACNNTTTGTGCCGCTCGGCTCCGGAGGCTCTATGACGATCAGTTCCTCCGGGCATCACTATGTCTTTCCGCCGGCCCAGGGAGGCGAGTGGTGGGTCGAAATCGCTCACGGCGGCGTCGCGAATCTTGATGACCCCGATCCTGTGCCACTGGCGCTTGGAGACCAGGTTTTTGGTCAAGGGAACCATCCCGCTCTGTTGATGCATGCCAATGTTGGCATTACGTTTGATCTTGATGCCATTCGAGAGTCCCTGGATGGTACGCGCATAGCGAGCTTCACATCCTATTGTGGCGTGAGCAATCGTGAGCGCGAAACCAGAGATCCGTTGTGCGAGTTTTATGTCCTCGTGGATGGTGAGTTGAAATTTCATCGTGAGATTACCATGCGTACACGGCCAATTCCCAAGGTCCGGATTCTCTTGAATTCAGACAATCGATTCTTGACCTTGGCCTGTTTGGCCGGGGAAGAGAATGACGGTGACTGGAGTTTCTTTGGTGAGCCGGCCCTGGAACTCGAGCGGGCCGGTGAGTCTGGTGGTGATCATTGACGATGTGTCAATGTAATATGTTTTGTCTTTTTTGGAAGGAGGACCTATCATGAGATCGCGCATTGTGTTGGGTGTGTGTATTGGCGCATTATTGACGGGCTCGTTGTCCGCGGATACCCGCTTTAACGGGACCGTCAGCGAAATGTGGAGCGATCCCGCTAACTGGAGCGACGGTCTGCCGGATCAGAATGACAAGGTTCAAATTACGGGTGGGGTATTGTGCGTCCTTGACTATGATGCGGGTGTGATCAAGCACACCGCCTTGGAAGGTGGTAGTACCACACATCTGCGACTGGTCGATGGCGCGAAATTGGCTGTCAGCGACTGGAGCATCATTGGCTACGCTGGCGCCCCGGAAGAGCCTCATTTCCTGGAAGTGCTGGGGGGCGTGTACAATGCCAATGCCCGCATGTTCATCGGGTTCTTGGGAAAGGGCAAGCTGGTGATTGACGGCGCGGGCGTTGTCAATCTCAACGCCCAGCAGTTTGCGGTCGGCGAGAATACCGATGGCCAGGGGATCGTGGAGATTCGCGGCGGCACCTTGAATCTCTTATCAACGTCAGGACTTCCGCTGCGTTTCCGCGCGGGCGCCAATTCCAGCGCCAGCATGGACTTCTCCGGCGGTGTGATGACACAGGCGTACTCTGACGCACGTGCCGCTTATGTCAACGATCACATTGCCGACGGCACCATCACGGCCTACAGTGGTGTGGGAACCGTGCTCGTGGAAACGGTTGACGGCCAGCTCATTGTCAAGGGGCTGCATCCCCTGAATCCGGTGCCGGAAGACGGCGGCGCTACGACGCCGGGTGACCTCACCTTGGGTTGGACCGTGGAGGCGGGCACGCCGGTGGATGTGTGGTTCGGCACCAGTGCCGACCTCAGCGGCGGGAAATTGATTGTCGACAAAAAGGCCGTGACCTCCGTCGCCGTGAAGGTGGATCCCAAGCAGCGTTACTACTGGGCCGTGGATACCTACGCTCCGGGCGCCCAAGACCCGAACTGGGGCCCCATTTTTGAGTTCCTGGTGGACAACTTGCCACCCGTGGTCAAGGCCGGTGACGATGTGACGACCTGGCTGACCAACGGCAGCGTGGAAGTGGCCATCGCCGCCACGGTGCAAGACAGCGATCCCACGACGTCGCTCTGGACGGTGGTCACGGAACCCAACGAAGGTACGGCCGTCATCACCGAACCGACCCAGTTGGATACGACTGTGACCCTCACAGCCGTGGGCGCCTATGTGCTGGAGCTCACGGCCGACGATGGTGAGTACACGGGCTCGGACTCGGTGACCATCAACGTCTACAACGACAGTTGTGAGGCGGCGCAGTCGCTGCCCGATTACGTGCCGATCCCCGGCGACCTCAACGGCGA
>JABAOC010011720.1_pt1 | contig 15515 bp, 14 predicted proteins | sample 7062161 | NCBI WGS metagenome assembly JABAOC01 (sample SAMN14538625, study PRJNA623070) | marine sediment metagenome | biome: marine biome [ENVO:00000428]; feature: marine pelagic biome [ENVO:01000023]; material: deep marine sediment [ENVO:00002113] | place: India: Gulf of Khambhat ... | reverse complement strand
TATCGATGAGTACCTGAAGTCTCTTAAGCCCATTGCCAGTCCTTATCTTGTCAGCGGCAAGCTGAGCAAGGCGGCTCAGAACGGTGAAAAGCTCTTCAATAAGGCGGGCTGCGCGCTGTGTCATTCGGGGCCGCTTTATACCAACATGGCTAAATACAACGTCGGCACGAGTACGGACGAAGAAGACTATACGGAGTTTGACACACCTACGCTCGTGGAAGTATGGCGAACTGCCCCATATCTTCATGACGGAAGGGCAGTGACAATCAAAGAAGTTTTGACAAAGTTCAACGAAGACGACCGGCACGGTGAGACCTCGAACCTCAGCGAAAAAGAAATTGCCGACTTGGCCGAATACATCCTAACACGGTAAGATTAGGATTTTGCTATATAATGCATTTGCATAGGAACTTGAAAAATGAGAGAGAAGCTGATAACTCGTTATGAAAATAATCCCATCCTGACAAAGGACGATATTCCCTATCCAGTTCAGACGGTTCACAACGCCGGCGTTACGAAATTTGACGGCCGATATATAATGCTGTTTCGCTCGCACCTCGATACCGGCAGGTCCATAATCGGGATAGCGGAAAGCGGGGATGGTTTCAATTTTAAGGCGGGGCCGGAGCCTTTTATGGTGCCGAGTAAAGAGCCGGTGTTTTGTGAGTATGAGGAGTTTGGGGTCGAAGACCCGCGCATTACATTTCTGGAAGGAGGCTATTACATAACCTATAGTGCATATTCGGCGCACGGGGTTCGTATCGGCCTGGCTAAAACAGCCGATTTCAAATCGGTCGAACGAGTGGTATTTATTACGCAGGCCGATTACCGAAATAGCGTGCTTTTCCCCGAAAAAATCAACGGCAGATATGTCAGACTCGACCGGCCTCATTCGGAAATCAGTCCTTGGTCAATCTGGATAAGCTACTCGCCTGATTTGCGTCACTGGGGCGATTCGAGGCTGATAATCAAACCTGCACCTTACCACTGGGACCAGATGAAAATCGGCCCCGGCCCTCCGCCGATTCGCACCGATAAAGGCTGGCTGAATATTTATCACGGTGTCTTTCCCACCATGGACGGCCACGTATATCGACTCGGCGTCGCTTTGCACAAGCTCGACGACCCGGCTGAGGTTCTCGGTGTTGGCGACCGCTGGATATTACAACCCGAAGACCCCTGGGAAGTGGTCGGCTATGTACACAATGTAGTCTTTGCCTGCGGCGCTGTGCCTGAAGACGATGGAACATTGAAATTATACTGGGGCGGGGCCGATAAGGTGATGTGCGCCGGCACAGCGGTAATCGACGAGCTTGTGGACCTTTGCCTGACCGACTCCCGGCCTGCAACGTAATTATTTCATATAACGGATTTGGTAATAACGATAAGGAACACCGGCTGGAGCATTCCCGGCTCGCCGCGGGCAGACGGGTGCATCCGCCGGTTAGTTTTCTATGACTCTTTTGAAATCATACACGCTGTTTCCGATATCTGTGAACGTGAAGCCATCATCTCCGCTCTGTGGCAGGTAGGATGATATGGGTATGTAGATGTACGTTCCCTCTTCTCTGTTGGCCGAGGCTTTCTGAACCACAACAATGTTAACTCGATGAGTATAAACCTTGATGGGTTTAAGCCTTTGAATCTCATCGGTCCAGTATTTTTCGGGAATCTCCTCTGATGGCTCCTGTGCGCCCGAATTGACAGCCTTGATATATTGAATATGGGTTTTCCACGCTGCTGTAGCCAAATTGTCCGGTGAGGGGCTGGCATCTGCACCGCCCGGCTTCTTTTGACAACCTGAAATAATGAACAGGCAACAGAGGAAACTTAAGGTAAAAACGACCGAATGTAATCTGAACATTATGATATATCTTCTCATTTTAAGAAACTAACTATGGATTATGTGGTTTTGGTATAAGAACCTTTATGCCTTATAAGAGCCTAACAACGGCCTAATCGAATATTGTAATTGAGCATTTTATACCAAATCTATGCTTTGAAAAAGAACTGGATTCCTGTTTTCACAGGAATGACAAAACTTTTCTTCGCTGAAGGTTGACAAAGGTTTATCTCACTACTATTGAAGAATAAACGGCCCCGTTGAGAAAGTCAACGGATTTGAAACAAAAATCAAGGCAATATAGTTTGTTGTAATGTGCCGAAGTGAATGAGTCTATCTTGTTCTTTTGGTCATAAGAAGGGTGATTTTGTCGTATATTTTTTTTGGCAGGGCATCTTTTAATATCTTGCGGATATCTCGCATAGGAGTTCGCTGGGTTATGTGTGTTACTATAATGTGCTCGTTTTTTAATTTTCCCAGCAGGTCTGCAAATTCGTCGATGTGCATATGTCTACCGGCCTCGGCCCGGCCGGAATGCCCGCCTTCGTAGAATGTGCACTCGGCGATTAGAATTCTACTTTCGGCAATATATTTTAACTGCGAAAAGTCAACGTACTGTGTATCGCCGAGGTAAGTAACAATCGGAATTTCGAGGGGATAGTCGATTTCCACGCCCTGTTTTTTTAGCTTGACGATTTGTGGACCTGTTAGGCCGACGTATTCGGTTTTTAACTTTTTTCGCTTCTCAATTACGCTGTAGCCGACAGAGCCTTTGCTGTGCTTTGTCGGGAATACCCTCGTAATGAGATTGGGCTTTATCTGGTATTCGTCGCCGGATTTTACGCCGATGAGCTTGCCGGGCACTTTATTTCCGTCCAGGCGGGACCAAGCGTCGAATATATCTCTAATCGGCCCTAATAAATTTTTTGGAGCTAAAATTGTTCCGGGGGATATGCCGCAAAAGTTTCGCTGCGACAGATAATATGCGATACCTGCGGCGTGGTCCATATGACCGTGCGTGAGCAGAATATGGTTTATGGGAATAATCTGGTCGGGTGCCTTGCCGATATCGAAGCAGACATCCAGCTGCGGCACCGCAACGACGGTCTCTTCGCCCGCGACCGAATAGCCGATTATTTCCAAATCATCTATCTTTATGCTTGCTAAATTATGGCTGGGCATTAAACTATCCTAAAACAGCACTTCAGAAAGGTAATAGTAGGGCGGATAGAGGGTTGTGTCAAATTTTTTTGATGTAAGGTGTTGATGGGTGCACATTCGACTTTCCGTGGGATTAGCATAGCATAACGGGCCACCAAAAGCTTTGGGTTAATGGGGGAAATTTGAATGCTTGTTAGGCAAACTGATTACAAAATAAATGTCGGTAAGAAGGGTCGGTTGAGACGCCTTGCTGTGATAATAGCTTATTTTATCTTACTAATACTGGTTTTTCTTGTCATAGCTAAGGTCTGGCTTGTTCCCGGTATAATCCGGCGGGAAGTAAAAAAGGTATTATCAAAGTTCTGCGATGGGTCGATTGAAATTGAGAGCGTTGAAGCGAGTCTGTCCGGGCAGGTCTATCTTAAAGGGATTAATTTTTATGACGAGATAAGTCGTAAGTGGTTGCTTGTTGAGGAAGTAAAGGCCAATCTGGCTGACTGGCCGGGTTTAAGTCCCGTGATAACGGAAATAGAGATTGAAGGAGTAGGCCTGCAAATTTTAGCGGCTGATGGTAAAATCTTCCTGCCGCCTGTACGTTTTTCCGAGCGGTCTGTTAGCCCAAATAAGAAACCTGACCTTCGTAAACTCGCTATTACAAAGGCGGCAATCACAATTATGGATGGCCGGGGTTCAAAGACCGTTTACGACGATTTTACTTTGTCGGCTACCAAGAGAGATGGTATTTATGAATTGTTGTTGAACCGGGCGAGTGCTGAAAGTTCGGAAATTTTCCATGCCGAAGGTAGCCTCAACTTTGAGAACCTAAACCTTGATGCTTCCCTGCAAATGAAGCATCGATTTACAAAAGAGGAAATGATTCCCGCTTTGACTGCCTTGAATGTGCCTGGAGTATCGGGCGAAGGTAATGTTGCGGCGGAATTGTGGGTTAAGGGTTGTGTGAAGAAACCGACAGAATTGCAACCGACAGGAACTATCCTATTCAGTGACTGGACAGTAGAGTCGGAAAATAAAGTAATAAGTAAATTCGATACTTCAATCGAAGTAACTGCCCAGGGACTATCGCTTGATGACCTTGCCGTGGAGGATGCGAACGGACTTGAGTGGCTCAGCGCAAAAACATCAAAGCTAACTTTTGAAAACTGGCCCGGCTTAAGGCCGGTCTTGACAGAGATAGAAACAGAAGGGCTTGCGTTGCAGGGCCGCCTCGTTGACGGGAAGCTTCGCCTTCCGGTGGAGTTATCTTCGGATAAATCTGTCGGGTCAAAAAGCGATTACGTCAACTTTAAGAAACTTGTGGTCAGAAACGCGTCTTTTGGTTTAGCCGACCGTCGAGGTTCGAAGATAGATTGTGATTATTTATCGCTGCAGCCTGCTGAGCAGGAGGGCTTCTATGATATTTTACTGACGTGCAAAGGACCCGAGGAAAGAAGTAAAATCTTTCTGAAAGGCGCTGTAAATCCGGCGAGTTCGGAGGTTGGGCTTTCGTTGGAAATGGACCACACTACCACAAAGCATGAAACGTCCGTCGTTTTTGCTGCGCTGGGGATGCCACAGGCCTCAGCCGAGGGCAAATTGGTTGCCGATTTGAGAATAGCAGGCCGTTTGAATGAGCCGTCAGAGTTACAGTTGAACGGAAGTGCTAAATTCGATGAGTTTGTTCTTTTTATCAAAGACAAAGTGCTGGCGAATAACCTGTACACAGTAGCCGAACTCAAAGACCATCTGCTTAGTTTCGATAAGTTTAATGCAGTTGTGTGTAACGGCCCCGTCGAGGGTTCGATATATATCGAGTCTAAACAAAACCGCTTGATAAGATTAAGTGGGCAATTTCTGGGCCGGAAGATAAACTTTGTGGAGTTGACATCTATCTTAGGTGAAGGCGACAAAAAAGCAACAAAAGGCTCAGTTACACTAAAATATAACTTTACGGCCGCGGGTAGTGACTTGAATAGCCTCAGTGGTTACGGAAGTATTTTTCTTGATGATGCTGATATCACCGTTCTTCCAATAATTCCCTATATATTCAGTAATATAGGGCTGGCGAAGCTCGACCCTTTGAGGATGGCCGACGTTGAGTGCATATTTAGTATGGCCGGACCTGTCGTTAAGATCCAAGATGCGCATATAGCGAATCCTTATGCAGCAATAGTAGCCGAGCCCGGCGGGACGATAGACCTGCAAACTAAGCAAGTCGAAATGTACGTAAGAGCCGTGCCTTTAGAAAAAGTTGAGTCTATCATCAGACAATTACCAATTTTAGATATATTTTTCAACTTGAAGGACAAGCTCACACGCCTTTATATTAAAGGAAAATGGTCAGACCCTCCGACGAAACTAATAACAAAAAGGCCGATAGAAGATATCAAAGAAGGTACTGTTGGTTTTCTTCAGGATGTGGTAAAAAACGGTGGTCAAATCAGCCAGGCTATGCTGGAGGGATTTGGGTTAGTCTTCAAAGCTCCAGCAAATAGCAAAAAGTGAGAATCGAGGCGGTTTATAATGCCTGATAAGCGGACACACAGAGGGCCTCATCCGGCGGATGAGAAGTTGTTTGCCGCCGGCGCAATTTCCAATCTGCAGACGGCGGTTGCCGATTTTTCGCTTCTGCTGACGAGGGGTTATGCAGAAAAAGGGGCGCTAAAATTAGTCGGTGACAGGTTTTCGCTTACGGAAAGGCAAAGATTGGCCATTATGCGCAGCGCCTGCTCCGACCAACAGCTCGCCTCTCGGAGCCAACGTTGCATCGCGCTGGAAAATCTTGCGGGCCAATCAATCGCCATCGACGGTTACAATGTATTGATAACCGTTGAGGCGGCAATGAGCGGCGGTGTGATTTTTAAGGGACGCGACGGCTGTTTCCGGGACCTGGCAAGCATACACGGAACGTACCGCAAAGTTACCGAAACAATACCGGCTGTGGAGCTTATAGGCGACTTCATAGGAGAGGTCGGCGCAGGCAAAGCCCTGTGGCTGCTGGATAGCCCCGTATCCAACAGCGGCCGATTGAAAACGCTAATCGGTGAACTGGCCCACAAAAATAACTGGGACTGGGAGGTTGAGCTTCTGCTAAGCCCCGATGCCGAGCTGAAAAAAACCGACCTAATTGTAGCCAGCAGTGACAGCGTTGTGCTTGACGGCTGCAGGAGCTGGGTCAATCTGGCAACAGAGATTATAAAAAAGAAGCTACGCTCTGCAAAAGTGATAGATTTGTCCGGAGTGGACTGATTTTTCAGGAGTTTACTTTTCCTCAATCAGCTCAGTGATTGTCTTAAGGTCTATCTGCTCAAGAGAGTCACAGATTAAATCAGCTTCTCGAAGGTTTTTTGCATTTGTGGAATTTGTAACGGCGATACATTTGGCACCTGCGGCTTTAGCTGCTTGTACGCCGTTAGGAGCATCCTCTATTATAACACAATCTGCCGGTTCAATACCTATCCGTTCGGTGGCGAGTAGGAAAAGCTCCGGGTCGGGCTTTTTATTTTTGACGTGGTCGCCGTTTATGTAAACCATTTTCCGGTATGGAACGTTCGCAGCTTCCAAAACAGCGCGTGATTTCTCAAGCGTGCCGGACGTTGCAATGGCCAGACGAAAATTCTTCTCTTTCATCGCTTTGTCCATCAATTCCAGCACGCCAGGGAAGGGCGGCAGCGGCTCTTGGCTAAGAACCTTAAGAAAATATTCCTGACGTAATTGAGTTGCTTTGTTTATTTGTTCTTCTGTCAGTTCCAGGCCGTGAATTCTGGCGGCGGCTTTGACGTATTCCTCAGCTCCCCGGCCAAGACCCGCTTCGAAATCCTTGCGTACAACGCCCTCGACGCCGAACAGGTCGGCAAAGACCTTGATAGAAGCCCTCGCGTTGACAGCCTCGGTGTCGGCAATTACGCCATCAACGTCAAATATTAAGCCGTATAATTTGTCCATAGTTTCTAAAAGAATGATATCACTTTTGATTTTTTTTGCCACGTTTTTATCTGCTGCGCATTTATAATGGTGATGATAGTTGGCACCTTGAAACTCCGGAGAGTAATCAGCGTGGATAACGACAGCAAAGCGGCTGACGACAGCCGGTTAATAGCCCGGGCACATAGTAACCCCGCTGCATTTGTTCAGTTATATCGCAGCCATTACGATGCAGTATTTCGCTATTGCGTGCATCGGCTTTTTGAAAGGCAGGCAGCCGAAGACGTTACTTCTGATGTATTTCTCAAAGTTGTTGAAAATATTCACCGTTTCAGAGGCAATGAACAGCAGTTTCGCTGCTGGCTTTATAGAATCGCAACCAATGCTGTTAATAACTATTTGAGAAAGACCACTCGCCGAAATCGTCTATTGAAAGTTGCTCGCGAGCAGGCTAACAGTCAGGTAACTGACTGTGGAGAATCGGCTGAGGAAGTGACTCTTTTGAGAGAAGCGGTATTTGCTTTGAAGCCGCGGTACCAAACTATCATCACACTGCGTTTTTTTGAAAATCTGAAATTAACCGAAATAGCCGAGGTGCTTGCTTCCAGTCCGGGCACCGTCCGCAGCCAGTTGGCAAGAGCACTTGCCAAATTGCGAAAGGTTTTAGCCACAGAGTTCGCAGAGAAATCAGAGGTAATCGAAAATGAATGGTGACGAAAGACAATTTGAAGATTTCGTTAGTAATATCAAGTTTGATGATACACCTGACTCTGACCACCGGAATAAACTCGAACAAGACCTCCTCCGTGTTCTCACAAAGCAGCCTCGGCACAAACAACAACCCTTAAAGATTTGGAGAATAATTATGAAAAGTAATATGACAAAATTAGCCACAGCAGCAGTGATAATTGTCGCTGTTGTACTAACAGTAACAATCCTGGATAGAACTGTGACACCCGCCTGGGCTATTGAGGATACTGTCAAAGTGCTCGACCAGTTCAATGGTATCTATTTGAGCGGTGTCTTCGGTGTACCAATCGAAAAGATTTCTCGCGGGGAGGATTTGGTACTCAGGGACGGTGAAAACATGTCCGTAGAATTCTGGATGCAGGCAAATGAAGAAAGAACCAGATCAGAGAATTTCAGAATTGAAGCAGGCGATGGAACGGTTTGGAGCGTCTGCAACAATATGACTTACAAATACGATCCAAAGAACAACACTGTGCGGATTCAGTCGGGTCGTGGCATCGAGTCGAGTATCTGGCCTTGCGGCGACTACCTGTCGAAAGTACAGGAGTTTATGCAGGATTGGCAGGTTATGTACGGCAAAGACGCAGTAACCGGTCGAGATTGCGTATTTATCACCCTCTCTAATCCATCCCAGGGCCAGTCCTGGTGGGTGGAGATTGACCTGGAGACAAACCTGCCTGTGCGTGCCAAGGGATGGCATAACACCCGTCGTGAAGGTACTCCTTCTATGAATTTCGAAAGAATTATTTTCTCCGAAAAACTTCCCGATGACATATTTGAGTTTGAGATTCCTGAAGGAGCTACTGTGATAGAAGAATAACAAAAAGACTCACACTCATCGGCGCATCTTTCATTTACAAGCGCTGTCGGGCGATTTATCTCGGCAGCGTTTTTTTATGCGCTTTTGCGGTTGGAATCAGTGCGTTTTAATTTCGCATTTGAAAAGTTCCCTGTTTATTGGTAGAATCCGTCCTCGTTTTGCAGAATTCCTTGAGTATTGAAAAGAACCGACCAATGACAGAAAGACTTGATAAGCACATTTTGGAAAATGGAATGGTCATTCTTGGCGAGCCGATGGAGGGGGTTGCATCGGTAGCGTTTGGCTTTATGCTGCCAGCCGGGGCGGCTTTGCTGCCGGAGGGCTGCTGCGGGGCCGGAGGCGTTATTGCCGACTGGATTTTCAGAGGCGCCGGCGATAGAAACAGCCGCCAGCTTGGTGATGCACTTGACGGCCTTGGATTGGCGCGCAGCCGCTCGGTCGGAAGCTCACATATAACCGCCGGGGCGGCCCTTGAAGCCGGCAACTTAGCACAGGCCCTGGATTTGTATGCGGATATTATCATTAAACCCAGCCTGGAGGATGACCAGTTTGAATTAGCGAGGCAATTAGCAGTTGATGGGGTTCTGTCTCTGGACGACAACCCCCGGCAAAAGGTCATGCTCAAACTGCGAGAGCAGTTTTATCCAAGCCCATTGGGACGCAGTCCTGTTGGAGAAATCGCAGAGTTAAAAACTTTGACGGCTGAAAAGGCAAAGCAGATTATAAATGACAATTTCAATCTTTCGCAGACGATTTTTGCAGTTGCGGGCAAATACGACTTCGATGCGGTTTGCCACCAAATAGAAAGACTATTTGAGACCGACCGGCAACAAGCTATTAAATCGGTAGCGTTAGGTCCCAAAGCCGGTAAATATACGCATATAGATAATGACGGTGCGCAGGTACATATCGGCCTGATGACCGGGACGGTCAAATTAGCCGATGAGGACTACTATGATGCCAGAGTGGCGGTGTCGGTTCTTTCGGGTGGTATGAGCGCCAGATTATTTACAAAGGTAAGAGAAGAGCGAGGCCTGTGCTATGCAATCGGAGCGCGGTATCACTGCCTCAAAGATGCGGCTGGTATAATGTGCTATGCAGGCACAACGCCGGATAAGGCCCAGGAAACGCTCGATGTAATAATCCAGCAGTTCAATGAACTGGGCGATGGAATCAGCGAAGAGGAAATCCAAAGAGCCAAAGTTGGGCTGGAAAGCTCGCTGATTCTAAGCAGTGAATCGTCCAGCAGTCGAGCCGGTGCGATTGCAAGCGATTACTATATGTTAGGCAGGGTCCGAGGGCTGGATGAGATTAAGGATAAAATCGAGGAGACCAGCGTTGATTCGGTTTTAGGATTTTTGCGAAGTAATAAGTTCGAAGGCTTTACGGTCGTAACAATAGGCCCAAAGCAGGTGACTGTTAAGTAGGACAACGGATGGAATTTAAGAAAGAGCAATTGGCGAATGGATTAGATTTAATCGGCGAGGTCAACAAATCCGCTAAATCGGCTGCGGTGGGTTTTTTCGTTAAGACCGGCTCCCGTGACGAGAGCGAACAGATAAACGGGGTCTCGCATTTCCTCGAACATATGCTGTTCAAAGGCACAGAAAAGCTAAGCGCTCTCGAAGTCAACGAGGCATTCGACCGAACAGGGGCGCAATTCAACGCCTTTACCAGTGAGGAAAATACGGTCTTTTATGCCGCTGTTCTTCCGGAATATTTGCTCGAGGTTACAGGGCTGTGGATAGAGCTGATGAGGCCGGCGCTGAGGGATGATGATTTCAATATCGAAAAAAATGTAATCAAAGAAGAAATTGCAATGTATAAGGACACCCCGAGCTTTGACGTTATGGACCAGTGCAGAAGATTGCACTTCGACGGTCATCCCTGCGGCAACAGTGTTCTGGGCAGTGAGGCGAGTATAGATAATTTAACGGCTGAGCAAATGCGGGACTATTTCGCCCGGCGATATGCACCGAACAATATGGTATTAGCCTGTGCCGGCAATTTTGACTGGGACCAAATTTGTTCTTTTGCCGCAAATTCTTGCAGCAGGTGGCGGAAACAAGCTGTCGGAAGAAAACTGGAACACTATGGCGGCAGCAAAAAGAAAAAGAGAGTTGAAAAATCAAACCTGGCTCGCGAGCATATATGTCTGATGAGTGCCGGTTTGTCCGCTCAGGACCCGAGGAGGTTTGCCGCTTCGCTTTTGGGTATTATCGTCGGCGACAATGTCGGGTCACGATTCTTCTGGGAGCTGGTTGATAAAGCATTAGCGGAAGCGGCAACAATGCAATTTGGGGCAATGGACGGCACAGGGGCGTTTTACAGTTATATCAGCTGCAGCGCCGAAAATGTCACGAAAGTGCTCGATACCGTCAGTGGTATTTTCCAAAGTCTGTCCAAAAACGGCATAACCGAAGATGAATTAAGAAAGGCAAAAAACAAGGTATTGAGCGCTTTGGTTATTAAGAATGAGCTGCCGATGGGTCGGCTGATTGACCTGGGATTTAACTGGATATATTTAGAGCAGTATCGTACTGTCCAGGACGACGTCAGTGCGATTAAGGCTGTCACTGTTGACGATGTTAATGTGCTGATAGAGCAGTTTAAACCGGAAGATTTTACGCAGCTTTCTTTGGGGCCTGCACAAGACAGAAGACAGAGGACAGATAACAGAGGACAGAGAACAGATTCTGATTTGTGATTTCTGATTTCTACCCCCGTTCTTTGAGGATGGAGCAGGGAGAAAAAGGTATGGGTTGGCAAACAAAAAGACGGTTTCCGGAGCGACGCCAGGCAACAGGCATCCGGCTAAATCGCCGGGGTTTTCTTAAGACGATTGGTTATGCAGCAACTTCAACCGGAATTCTGTCGATGTTGCCGGGCTGTGACGGTATAAATCAGACAACAGCAGTTCAAAGAAAACGTCCGAACGTGGTTTTAGTAATGACCGACGACCAGGGTTATGGTGACTTAGGCTGTCACGGTAATCCGGTTATTCAGATACCTAATCTGGACAGGCTATATACGCAGAGCATCCGGCTGACGAACTTTCATGTTGGTCCTACCTGTTCGCCCACGCGTGCGGCGCTGATGACGGGACACTACTGCAACCGAACGGGTGTATGGCACACTATTATGGGCCGGTCACTTTTGCGCAAAGATGAAGTAACCGTAGCCGATGTCTTCTCAGCGAGCGGCTATCGCACGGGTATTTTCGGCAAATGGCATTTGGGCGACAACTATCCGTTCCGGCCGCAGGACAGAGGATTCGGCGAAGTATTGGTCCATGGCGGTGGCGGAGTCGGTCAAGGACCCGACTACTGGGGTAACGATTACTTCGATGACACGTACTTCCACAACGGCTGGCCGGAAAAATTTACAGGCTACTGTACCGATATATGGTTCGAAGAGGCGATGAAATTCATCGAGGCCAATAAGAAAAGGCCTTTCTTCTGCTACATACCGACCAACGCGCCGCATGGGCCATACAATGTCGCCGACAAATACAGCAAGCCTTACAGGGATAAAGGCGTGGAAAGCAGGCAGGCCAATTTTTATGGTATGATTACGAACATAGACGAGAATATGGGCCGGCTTATGCGCCGCATTCAGGAATTAGGTCTGGAAGAAAACACCATTCTGATTTTTATGACCGACAACGGAACCTCGGGCAGCTACAGCGGGGGGATGCGGGGTAAGAAAGGCTCGGAGTATGAGGGCGGTCACCGTGTGCCGTGTTTTATTCGCTGGCCCGGCGGCGGTCTGACGGGCGGTAGTGATATTGACCGGCTCACGGCCCACATCGATATATTGCCGACACTTATCGAGCTGTGCGGGCTTAAAGAGCCACGCGGAGTGGAGTTCGATGGCGATAGTCTTGTTCAGCTTTTGACGGGTCAGGACAAGAATTGGCCTGACCGTACGCTTATTACCGACTCTCAACGAATTGAACATCCGGAAAAGTGGCGTAAAAGCGCGGTTATGACCGACCGCTGGCGGCTGATAAACGGCAAGGAGCTATATGATATAAAGGCCGACCCGGGCCAAAAGAATGACATTGCCGATGGGCAACCGCAGGTCGTCGAAAAACTGCGTAAAGCTTATGAAAACTGGTGGGCGGATGTCTCGCAGCGTTTCGATGAGTATTGCGAAATCATTATCGGCTCGGACAAACAAAATCCCACGCGATTGATGTCCCACGATTGGCACAGTCCGAAAGTGCCGTGGAACCAGGGGGCCATCCGCAGCGGAATGGAGGCCAACGGTTTCTGGGCGGTGGAGGTTGCCCGCGATGGCAGGTATCAATTTGAGCTGCGGCGCTGGCCGAAGGAATGGGATGCACCCATCAACGAAGCCATTCCCGGCGGCAAGGCCATTACCGCCACCGAGGCCCGGCTCAAAATTGGAGATGCGGATATGACAATGCCCGTTCCCGGAGATGCACACGGCGTAACATTCCGGCTGAACCTTAAAGCCGGCAAGACACGTCTGCAAACATGGTTTACGGATGACAGGGGCAATTCTCGCGGCGCTTATTATATCTATGTGAAACGTCTATAGCAGGGGTTATGGAGAGAGTTATGAGCAGGCAGACACGAAGAGAATTTTTGAAGAAAGCCGGCTCTTTAGCAATCTCGGCGGAAGCGATGTCGGTATTGCCCGGCTGTGCAGGTATAAATCAAATAACCGCAGCTGATAGAAAACGGCCGAACGTCATCCTCATTATAACCGACGATCAGGGCTGGGGTGACATTCACTCGCACGGCAACGACAAAATCGACACACCGGTTATGGATAAGCTCGCTGCCGACGGAGCGCGGTTTGAGCGGTTTTTTGTCAGTCCCGTTTGTGCCCCGACTCGTGCCAGTCTGCTGACCGGCCGCTACAGCCTGCGCACAGGCACACACGGCGTAACCCGCGGCTACGAGAATATGCGCAGCGAGGAAGTTACAATCGCCGAGGCGCTAAAGCAGGCAGGCTACGCTACTGGCTGCTTCGGCAAATGGCATAACGGCGCCCATTATCCCTACCATCCGAACGGACAAGGCTTCGATGAGTTCTTGGGGTTCTGCTGCGGACACTGGAACAACTACTTCGATACGACGCTCGATAGAAACGGTCGGCTAATCAAAACCAAGGGCTACATTACCGATGTCTTTGCCGATGCGGCGCTGCGGTTCGTTGAAAAGAACAAGAGCCGGCCCTTTTTCTGCTATATACCTTACAACGCCCCGCACTCGCCGTTCCAGGTGCCCGACAAATACTTTGATAAGTACAAGGCCCGCGGACTTGATGATAAAACCGCCTGTGTCTATGGGATGTGCGAAAATATCGACGACAACCTTGGCCGTATCCTGAAGCGTCTTGACCAGCTGGAGCTAAGCGACAATACAATCGTTCTATTCCTTACGGACAACGGGCCTAACAGCGACCGGTACAACGGCGATATGAAGGGCCGAAAGGGAAGTACGCATGAGGGTGGAATTCGCGTGCCGTTATTCGTCCGCTGGCCCGGACATATCGCCCCCGGCACTACTGTTACCCAGATTGCCGCGCACATCGACATCTTTGCCACAATCATCGAGCTGTGCGGCGTACCTATGCCCAAAACGCTGCCGCAGGATGGTCTGAGCCTGGTGCCGCTACTCAAAGGCCAAACTGCACACTGGCCTGACCGTATGATATTTACATTTAGAACGCCGGGAGGCCGGACGAGTGAAATTCCCGGCTCAGTCCGAACACAGCGCTGGCGGGCCGTTTTGGAACGGGGCAAAACCGGTAATCGCTGGGAACTTTATGATATGGTCGAAGACCCAGGGCAGAAGGAAAACGTCGCTAAGAAATACCCGAAAGTCACCGAGAAGCTCAGCGCCGCTTACGAAGCAATAGTTGGAGATGTAACCAAAGCCGGTTTCGACCCTCTGCCCATTCATATAGGTTATCCGCATTGGCCGGTGGTCACGCTGCCGGGTCATGAGGCCTTTTTGGAGCCACCTTCAAAGGAGGGGATTAGTTACTTGGGCCGTTCCGGCTGGGCCAACGATTATGTTACGAACTGGACGAGTATCGAAGCGTATCCGTGGTGGCCGGTCGAGGTGGTCGAAGCAGGCCGTTTTGAAGTTACGTTGATGTATGTCTGTTCGGAGGACAACGTCGGCGTAAAGGTGCGTGTGGAGATCGGTGGGGAGAGTTTGGAGGGCGTGGTAAGCAAAGCGCATAACCCCGAACCTATTCCCAGCCCGGACCGTGTCCATCGCAGCGAGGTCTTTGAAAAAATCTGGGCACCGCTGAGGCTCGGCAATGTTAAGCTGGACAAGGGGCGAACAACCCTTTGTGTCAAGGCTCTGGAAATTCCCGGAGAGAAGGCAATCGACCTTAAGGCAGTACAATTGAAGAGGTTGTAGCAGTGAGCGAGACTGATAATAATAAACAAAATGATACCAAGGACCTTCCAGCCGAACCAGCCGGTGCGGTCCGGGAGTCGAGTGAAATACCGAAGTTCGACCTGGCCGAACAGATAATGGCCGAGCAGCGAAAAATCACGGCGATAAGAAGGAAAGCCCCCAGTAAGAAAGGTGAACCTCCCGCCCAGGAGAGGGAAGCTGAATCAATCGGCTATACAATTCAGCAGCCGCCACGGACGTTATCAGAACAGGGGCAAATTATTGCGGAGATTGTAGCAAGGGATATTGAAAAGTTACGCCGGGGCGATATTTCAAGTCTCCGAAGACCGGATTTCCAGCACACAAATATACACCCCGAATAAAATATCTCTCCACAAACATAGACCATGCTAAGCATCCTATATATACTCTACCGTTGCCGGGGGCTTGGGAGTCAAGTCGTATAGGCAGCGATTGACGTCTTCAATTTCATTAATAATACGCTCACATATACGCTGAAGCTTATCCCAGGGGAGTTCGGTCGCTGTTGCGGTCCGGGCATCGGTGCTTTCAATACAACGGACAACAATAATCTGTCCGAATTCGCGTTTGTTGTCCCTTATCCCCGTTG
>JABAOC010041247.1_pt1 | contig 15526 bp, 14 predicted proteins | sample 7062161 | NCBI WGS metagenome assembly JABAOC01 (sample SAMN14538625, study PRJNA623070) | marine sediment metagenome | biome: marine biome [ENVO:00000428]; feature: marine pelagic biome [ENVO:01000023]; material: deep marine sediment [ENVO:00002113] | place: India: Gulf of Khambhat ... | reverse complement strand
AGTTGAATTATATAAGTACACAGAATGGAATCAAAAGCCTGTATAATAATGAGGAGGAAAAGATGAAATCTTTAAGATATTTTCTGATCATAGGAGTCGCTGTCCTCTTTTTCTCTGCCTTTTCCGCTCCCCAACTCCCTCTTTCGGAGTCTTATAAAAGCGGAAAAGTCCGCTTCGTTCAGGAGCTAGTCCTGGATGACGAATCCATGCCGGAAAATCTCTTTTTCGAGCGTCCTTCTTCCGTTGTCTGTGACCAGGATGAAAATATCTATGTCTTGGATTCCGATGCCAACAACATCAAGAAATTTGATTCACGTGGCAGATTCATAAAGACTATCGGAAGGGAAGGGCAGGGACCTGGTGAGTTCAGCAACCCGTATTATTTAGCTTATACCAAAGATCGCTTGGTCGTCTGGGACCTGATGAACAGGAGGTTGTGCGCCTTCACTCCTGAAGGCAAATTCATAAAATCCGGAAATATCCCTTATGACGAAGGGTCGGTGCGGAAATTAAGGTCGCTTCCGACAGGCGAGATAGTAGTCGAGAAGGAAAAGAGCTATCGGAGAGAGCCGGATAAGTCCCAAATCTGTATGATCGACCTGTACTCAAGGGATCTCGAGTACGTAAGGACCATCTATGAGCGCAGTCTCTGGCGAAAAAAATATGTCCGCACCAAAGAATTCGGGATCTCGACTCTCTATTTTCCTTTTTCGCCGGATGTTCGCTGGGATGTATCGCCTGAGGGGAAGATAATCATCGGATTCTCTGAAAAGTATGAACTGGAAATCTATGACAGAGAGGGAAAGAAGATTGTGACCTTCTCACATTCCTATGAGCCTGTAAAAGTGACTGAAAAAGATAAGAAGGAATATTTTGACAGCCTGGAATTTTACAGGGCTGGAGCAAAACTGAATGAAATCCCTGAATACATTACTAAAGAAACGCAATTCCCAAAGAATATGCCCGCGTTTGACAATGTCCTTATCGATTCGGGGGGAAATGTCCTGGTCGTTCTGAACAGTGAAAATGAAGTAGAGGAAGAAAAAACGTTTGATGTTTTTGACCGAAACGGGAAATTCATATCATCCGTACAAATCGCCGCTGACACTCCCTTCCGCTTCTCCCGCCAAACAAAACTCCTCGAGAGGTCATTCTGGCTGATAAAAACCGGCGAAGATGAGCTCTATCGCGTGATCAAATACAGCATAGAAGCAGAGTAGTGGTTTTTAGACTAAAAGCAGCCATACTTTAAAAAACAGTAATCGCTCCTCATCCAATTTCCTCATCGTCTATCACGACAAACAAGCCAAGATAATCGTCATTCTCAACATCCGAAGCGGTCAGCGATCACCTCTCCTCAATAGCCCTTTCGTCTCCTAAACTCAAGATTGGACAGGATACCGCCCTATTTAAAAACACTTCAAGCTCATTACCTAAAGGTTCCACCTTCAACATTTTCAAAAGGAAAATAATCAAAATAAAATGTATTAATTACTTGACAATTTGTATGATTTTATTTACATTATGTATGGTAATTTTGTCATTATGGAGGCAGAAAGGATGACTCAACCCACTAAACGGGCGTTATTCACGCTAATCATCTGGGGAATTGTCACGGCTGCATTTATTCCCATTTTCTTTTCCAGAGGAGGACCGCCAACCTATGTGCAAGATAAGCCACGATTCGTATTCGTGGCTATCCTTTTCGCAGCAGGTTATCTTTTTTATTTCCTCATGATGTTTTTAACCAGGGCCAAAGACAAAACAGACAAGATTGTCAAGGATGAACGTGACGAGCACATCCAGAGACATTCGAGTGGAGTCGCTTTGCTACTAGTCCTCGTCTATGTATTTTTCTTATGCATCACTCTTTATGAGATTTATCGTCAAAGCCAATGTGTGCCGGTCGGCTGGATGTGGTTCCTCGGATACACGAGCGTCTTTTGGGGATACATATCTCATTCAGCTTTGGGACTTATTCTCCACTCGAGGATGGTCGGTCGTGGCGAAAGCTGAGATCAAGAACAGAGTCAGGAAGCTTCGTTTTGACAACAACGAAATGACCCAGCAGGAACTGGCAGATCGTGCCGGATGCACACGCCAGACAATCGTCGCCCTGGAGCAGGGAAAGTATGTGCCCTCTTTAGCTCTCGCGTTCAGGATTTCGAAGGCATTCGGAGTTCCGCTGGAAGATGTCTTTGAATATCAGGAATGAGAGGAGCTGATTCCGGGCTTCACTACCTTCTTATCAATCACTACCTCGGAATCATCCCTGTCCAATCCCCCGCTTCTTTAAAAACTCCGTGGCTTTTTTAACCGTTTTGGGACTTTTAGAGCTCAATTGCTTTTTAACGAATTCCAAAATCTTTTTTTGATCTTTCGCCTCTTCAAAGTATTCATCGAACGATTCTATGGCGCCGGCCTTTATCAGGTCTCTTCGTTCAGGGAGGTGGTGCGTTTTATCAATGTTTAATAACTTATCGGTAATTCGAGTCTGCAGTTTAGGTTTGGCCCTAGCAATCCTTCCAGAGTTATCCGCGACCCAGGCCGCCGGAATCATGCTTTTGTCATTTAAAAGCCCAAAAAAATTCATGAAAATTTCTTCGAACTTATTTTCAGTATCGATTCTTGCTAGGTTCGCTAAAAGAGGAATCACACTCAACTTCCAGTAAGTGTGATCGGAGTTGAGAAGCTCGACAAAGAAATCCCATTTCGGATAGAGGACTTCAGGGTGTTGCTCGCTCAAGAGATTCAATGTCTTTGAACAATTATACCTGACTGTTTCATTCTTGGTTGTCAGGTTGTCTATCAATTCTGAAAGAATTCTTTCCTCCTTCAATGCCTTCTTCGCCATACTTTCAACATTCATCTTTTTATCATTCAAATCAGACTGCATGGAATTCTTCTCCTTTAAATAAATTCTTCTTTGAATATTTCCGGTGGGAGCCCTTTCTCTGGCTACCTTTTTTCTGCGTTTAAATCATAAAAGAAGAACCGTTCCAAAAGCAAGCCCCACTGGCTTTTTTTTCCCCTGTGTTTGACTTGAAATTTTTTTTCATGGTATAAGCAACTCTTTACGCTTCAAATCATTCTGACTCCATGGATAAAAAATGATTCAACAACGGATCAATAATCAAATATGAAAAAACAACAAATTCTTGTGTTTCTCTCTGCATTTTTTCTGATGGTTTTATCTGCGTCTGCCAAGGATACGCTGGACCCGCTCATTCCGTATAAAACGGATATCCCGCCTGTCCTCGACGGGAAACTGGATGATCCGGTCTGGCAAAAGGCGCCTCACGAAACAGGCTTTCAAACGTATCACCCGGATTACGGTATTGACATGGTCGATAACTCTATCGTCTATTACGCTTATGACCGAGAGAATCTGTATTTCGCATTCCGCTGTTTTGACAGTCAACCTGATAAGGTCAAAGCTTCGGTCAGCAGACGAGACAATATTCATGCGGATGACTGGATCTGCGTCAATCTAGACTCCTTTAACGACCATCAGTCCCTGTATGCGTTATATGTCAATCCTCTTGGAATCCAGGGGGATTCCAGGTTTGAGGGTGGCGCTGAAGATTTCAGCGTGGATATTGTCTGGTACAGCAACGGAAAAATCGATGATGAAGGGTACGCGATCGAGCTGAAAATTCCGTTAAAGAGCATCCGCTTCTCCCATAAGGATCCTGTCGAGATGGGTGTGATATTCGAGCGAAAAATAAGCCGGCGCTCTGAAGCCGGGACGTATCCTCCTCTGGATCCCGCTCAGGGACCAAACTTTTTGACCCAGACACGAACCATCATTTTCCATGATATAAAGCACTATACTCTCTTTGAGGTCCTGCCGGCTTTCACGTACAGCCAAAGTCATTTAATAGACGAAGGGGATTTGGCTTCGGCTGGGAGCGAGCGAGATATCAGCCTCACCGCTAAATACGGGATCACCTCCAATCTCGTCTTTGACGGAACCTATAATCCTGACTTCAGCCAAGTAGAGGCAGACGCCGGGCAGGTGGATTTCAACCTGCGGTATGCTCTCTTCTTCCCGGAGACGAGACCCTTTTTCCTGGAGGGACTGGAAAAATTCAATTTTGGGGGATTCAACTCTGGCGACCCTCTCACGGAAGTCGTGCACACGAGAACAATCATCGATCCATTGGTGGGCATGAAATTAAACGGGAGAATCGGGAAAAAGAACACGGTCGCCTCGATCTATGCCCTGGATGATCTGCCGGATACTGAAACAGATAACAGAGCCCACTTTGGAATATTCCGGTATAAACGAGCTTTAGCGAAGGACGGCTTCCTCGGGGCATTCTACACGGGCAGAGAGCGCACGAGTGGCTATAACAGAGTTTTGGGTGTAGACGGGCAGATCAGGTTGACCCAGTCCAGCATCTTTGGATATCACCTTTTTGGGTCGCAGACTAAGTTAGACGAAGCCTCGACCAGGGACGACGGACACGCATTGGGCTTGGATTATTACTATCTCACAAGAAACTGGATCATCCGGCTGGGGCTTCAGGATATCGGGGAAGATTTCTGGACGGAAACAGGTTACATCATACGCACCGGTTTGACCAGGTTCAGGTCAGGATTCTTGCGCATGTTTTATCCCAAATCAAAATTAGTCAGAAGAATCGACCCCATGTTCCACAGCACTCAAATCCGCGACAGATTCAGCGGACTGTATGAAACCTTCAATTCACTGGACCTGAGATTGCTCTTTCCGCGAGATTCCTTTATCCTGTTTGGCGGTCGGTATGCGACAGAGGTTTTCATGGGAGAAAGGTTCAACATCAGCGGAACCAGGTTCATAGGGACAAGCCAGTTCACCAAACAATTGTATTTCCGCCTCACGTACAGCTACGGGAAAAAAATCCGTTATGTGGCCGATCCCTACCAGGGAAGCGGCAACTCGGCTTCAGCCGCTGTCATTTACCAGCCCGCCGAAAAACTTCATCTCGCCTTGAGTCTGACTTACACTGACTTTTATCGTGATTCTGATTCTGTCAAAGAATACGACTACACGATCATCCGGAGCCGGAACACCTTCCAGGTAAACAAGTACCTCTTCTTCAGGGGAATTGTCGAATACAATGCCTTCCGGAAGACATTGTTGACAGATTTTCTCGCTTCCTTCACTTACATCCCCGGAACGGTTATCCATATCGGTTATGGTTCTTTCTACGAGAAAATCCAGTGGACAGGCAGTGATTACGTTCCTGCCAATAGATACCTGGAAACACAGAGAGGATTCTTCTTTAAAGCCTCTTTTCTGTGGCGGATTTAATAGAATAAATTATAAGGGGAGATATAATCATTCTTCGGTTCGTGCATCGTTCCCGGGCCCTCTCGAATCTGTCCTGTTAAAGGCTCTGTTCATGAATCCGGGACTCTGTATGCAATTGTCACTATCGAGTAGAACTTTTTCTCATCTCATACGTTCTAGGTAATGAAATCTCAGAAAAAAACAGAAATAGTAATGGATACCTGTAGTGAGGAGCGCGGCCATGAATCAGGACAGAACATTCAACCGATATTCGATGACCTGTACACAAAATACCAGAATGATGTCTTCAGCTTCGCCTGTTATCTCACGAAAAACCGAGGAGAAGCCGAGGACCTGTTTCAAGAGGCCTGGCTCCGCATCATAAAAAAACTACCCGAGAAGGTGAACATGCAGCGCATAAAATCGTGGATATTTACTGTAGTCATCAATCTCTACAGGGATGAACTGCGTAAAAAGCGGATAAGAAGGCTATTTTTATTCCAGAAGTCCAGAGCGCATGAAACGGGTGAAGCTTTCCCGTTCCTGGAAGATCAATCTTTGTCCGATCCTTCCCATGAAGCGAATCAGATAGAGATGGGAAAGGATATCAATCAAGCCCTCGCCCTGCTGCCGGACCGGCAGCGCCGCGTGTTCGTGCTCAAAGAGATCGCAGGTTTCAGACAAGCGGAAATCAGCGACATCCTCGGTGTCCCGGTCGGCACCGTGAAGTCTTTGATGTACCGAGCGGTGAAACGTCTCCGTCAGGAGCTTTCGAAATATAAATCAAAATCAAACAATAATGAGGCATTAAAATGCAATGTAAAGACATCCAGCGCTTAATCATCGTTTCCTCAGAAGAGGAACTGAGCCCGGAAGAATCAAAGGCTGTGGAGCAGCATCTTGAACACTGCGCGCATTGCGCACGTCTCCGGGATGAGCTGGAAAAAATACGTCTGGGTATCACAACGATGCCCCAGCCAGCGCTTCCGCCTGATCTCGCCCAAAAAACGCGCCAAAGATGTTTCGATGAGATGAGATTGAAGCCTGCCCCCGCAAAAAGAGCCTTCTCACGGATTCGTTCCTATCCTGTACCGAAATATGTATGGGCCGCTCTTATCCCGCTCGTTATCCTGACTGTGCTTCTCATCGCCCCTGTAATCAAAGAGATCCGGTTGGGCGAATCCCTGACTTTTGAATCAGCCGCGGCTCTCACTCTGCTGATCCAGAATGCAGCTATGCTTTTTTTCGCGCCGATCCTCATTCGCAGGTATCGCTCAAGAAGAGAAAACACGAACGGATTCCCGATGAATGCAAATGCATCTTAGAATAGAAAATCACCCCTTGCCGGGAGATTGCTTCGGGTAAGGTTAAGGAGGTCAACATGGCAACATCTACAGGAAAAACAATAGGACTCATCCTATTAGTCATAGCGATTATATGGCTGGCGGCAAACATCACTCCTTTTCTTCTGGCTCCATTCGGCCATTTTTCTGGAGTCTTCGAATCGATCCGCCTCCCGAATTTCAAGACCATTCATATCGGCCCTTCTGTGTTTCGTTATTCTCTCACCTCCCTCTTCTCTCTTGCACTGCTGATCATATGGATAATGGTCATCGTTTGGGTCTACAGGGATGCGGAACGCCGCGGAATGAATGGAATACTCTGGGCTCTGCTGGTGTTTATCGGTAATATAATCGGATTGATAATCTATCTGATCCTCCGATCGGATGCGGCTTTTGCCCCTAAGCCTGAACCGGCGACACAGACCTGCCCGAAATGCCAGAAATCAGTCTCTTCGACTTACGTGTTCTGTCCCTATTGCGCCGCCAAGCTCCACACAGTCTGTCCTGAATGCGGAAAACCCACAGAAAAGAACTGGAAGGCCTGCCCGCACTGCGGTGAAAAATTGAGTGAATAGGTGGATGGCAAATCGTACGAATACCACCTAAATAATCGAGAAACAAACAAAGCTAAATTCATCACTTTATCTTTTCTTCTATTTGTCTCATATCCCGCATCAGGAAGAAGTTGAGAACGATACGGATAACCACAATAGCGGCAAGCTGGCCAATATCCGTCCATGTGGGCGAAATGGCCGTTTTAATGACATCTGCTCCGACCAAGAATCCAAGTCCTAGAGACAAAGATAGGCCTAATTTGAAACGGCTTTGCATCTGATTGATTAAATCTGATCTCTTTGTTAGACCCCGAAGTATATATATCACTAAAGACTGGATTGCTCCGATGACTATCACCAGAACGGCTGCGCCTTCTAAAAAAAGGGCAACATATTCAGCTATTGATTTAATGATCTCCATTTGATTCCCTCCTCTAGATCAATTTCGATCCTCTATTCCCTTGGTTTCCGCATAAGATTATAATGTTAAACAAAACCGAAACTCATATACTTTTTTATGTCTGTCTATAACCACTTTTTTCTTCTGAAGAAGACCACCATCAACGCAGCCAAGACGAGAATAACTATCCAAACAGTAAAATAGCCCCATCGCCAGTCGAGCTCGGGCATGAATTTAAAATTCATGCCGTAAATTCCCGCGACAAAAGTCAAGGGGATGAATATGGTAGCGATGATCGTTAATACCTTCATTATCTCATTCATCCGGTTGCTGATGCTCGAGAGATAAGTATCATGCATCCCGGAAAGCATGTCGCGGAAGGTCTCGACTGAATCAATCACTTGTATTGTATGGTCATAAACGTCCCGGAAGTAGATACGACTGGCTTCAACAATAAGGGATGATTCCCCTCTTTCGAGGATGCTGACGACTTCTCTTAAAGGCCAGACTGACCGGCGCAAAAAAATCATCGTTCTTTTTAACCTATGGATCTCCTGAAGGGTTTCAGGCTTGGGTTGGGATACAACCTTATCCTCCAGCTCCTCAATCTGCTCTCCTGACTTCTCCAGGATGAAAAAGTAATTGTCGACGACCGCATCCAGCAATGAATAGGCCAGGTAATCCGCTTTCATCTTCCGGATGCGTCCTTTTCCTTTCCTTATTCTCTCTCGCACGTGGTTGAAAATATCTCCTTCTCTTTCCTGGAAGGAGATGACAAAATTCTCACCCAGGATTAAACTGACCTGCTCGATTTTGATCTCACCGTCAGGCTCATCATGATAGAACATTTTGAGTACGATATAGATGTAATTGCCTAAATCCTCGATTTTTGGCCGTTGCTCGGTGTTCACGATGTCCTCTTGAATGAGCGGGTGAAGGCCAAAATGTTTCCCGATCTTCTCGATAATATCGACTTGATGGATACCGTCGATGTTGATCCAAGTTACGGTGGACTTATCCCTAAAGGAAAAGCACTCCTCAACCTGCTCAAGCTCTTTTTCCTCAAAATGTTCTTTGTCATAATCCAGGATCGAAATCCTGACCTTCTCATCCTTCCTTTCGCCAACGTAGAAAGGGGTCCCCGGAGGAAGCCCTGCTTTTTTGGACCGGCTTTTCCTGAAATGGAACAGTTTTTTTCTCTCGCCTGCATAAACAGTCTTCCCCGAAGAAAGCCCTCCCTCTTCGACTGGTTTTTCGCTTGAATTAATCAATTTGTTCCTCCCTTAATGAAAAAAATGGAGACTCTTTTGATCAGTTATTGATAACCTGATAATTCTCATTATCTCTTATTGTTTCTCTCAGCTCCCAAGGAGGTCGGAAATTTGGAGAGCTCCTTGAGCACATCATTCGGGCCGTAAACCACAAGACGGTCGTCTATCTCCATCCTCTCGCTTGCTTTGGGGATGGGGATCCAGTTCTTTCCCCTCTCGATTCCCAAAACCAGGGCTCCTTTCTCGTTCAACTTGCAATCGGAAATCGAGCAACCGACCAGCGGAGAGTCTTCCCGAATAATCTTTTTCACAAGTCCGTACCCCTCGAGAAAATGGAGAAGATCTTCTGCTGAAGCCTCTTCAAATGCTGGGGACTTAATAAGTTTTTTTTCTATGAAATTCTCCCATTTTTTTATAATTTTTCTGTGAGTCATGATTTTGTATATCAAAAATATACCCAGGATGAGAACAAGGACATTGATAGGCAGTTGATAGCCGCTGCTTGTGGCAAGAGATGAGGTGGCGGTCACTATGACGGTCACGACTCCCGCGTTTCCCATGATCATCAGCCAGGTCATTATCTTCCGCCTCACTGGGTGGTTGATCACCAATTCGGCTTCCTTGGTCGTGAAACCGGTTCCGGAAAACGCTGACAACGCCTGAAACCTCGCCTTTTTTTTCTCCAATCCTGTCATCATCAGAGCAATGGCTGCCCCCCTCACGAAAAGAAAAGAAATTAAAATGGCCAACAACGTCGGAAAAAGGAAATAGAGGCTGCTCATTTTATCGCCCTCCTTATCTATTAACTCAGGGCATTGTTATAGGCCTGTATAAGACTAGCTCATATTATATCTATTAAAAGAGCTGTTGAAAATCAATCCCCGTTCATACCAATAGCATTTTAATCAACAGGTCATCAATCCGCAAAGAAATTTTAAACGGTTCTCTTCCCATAGTGTGGGTGAAACACACGGAAATGGCAACGCTCCCTTCAGATTTATAACGTCATTCCCTCACCATCCCCCTCTGTGCCAATTACACTGGCTTCCCTCGGTGAACAAGATCGTTGCGGAGAAATGAGGTTGAGGAATTCAAAGTGGTATGTCCCCTTGTTCGTATTTTGAAGACCTTAAGAGAGGAAAAGGAAATTATCTCATCATCGCACAAAAAGTTATTGGAGAATCCTCGTTACTCACCTCTCACTCCCGACTGGAGGCGAGTGACAACCGCTATCGCCGATTTTCTCAAAAAACTGAAGAAAACAGCGGAGCAGGAGAACGTATAGGCTAGTTGAGGAAAAGTAAACGAACTCTGAAATAGGGCAGGTCATAAGCTTGATGGTGAAAAAACACTACAGAATGCCAATCCTTTCATAAAATCCCTTTACTTTTTGCCCCATTTTCATTAAATTTCTCTCTATACACATAAAAGGTAACGCCTCTGTGGCCAAGGTTATAACGATTATTCTGGCAGGCAGCCAGGGAAGCCGACTTTATCCTCTCACGAAAAAACGGAGCAAACCCGCAGTCCCGATCGCTGGAAGATTCCGTCTCATTGATTTTCCCATCAGCAACTGCCTCCATTCCGGGTTGCGGAGGATCTTCGTCCTCACCCAGTTCAGCAGCGAATCGCTCCACCGCCATATCTTCCTCACCTACCATTTTGATAACTTCAGCAAAGACTTCATTACCGTTCTTTCCGCCACCCAGACCCTCGAAAGTCCTGATTGGTATCAGGGAACAGCCGATGCGGTCCGGCAAAACCTGCAGTTCTTGCGTACCGAAGGGGATCTGGCCCTCATTCTATCAGGCGACCAACTCTACCGGATGGACTACTGTGAATTCATCGACTATCACCTGAAAAAAAACGCAGATGTCAGCATATCCGTCTATCCTGTTCATTACGATAGGGCACCGGAATTCGGAGTGATGAAGGTCGGCGAAGACGGGAGAATCTCCGAGTTCCAGGAAAAGCCGAAAGAGCTATCTCTGCTGGAGAACACAAAAATGGATGAGAAGGTCTTTAAACAGTTTCATTTAGAGGAGGCCGGCAGAACTCATCTGGCATCCATGGGAATTTACGTCTTCAAGTGGGAAGTCCTGCATGAGCTTCTATCCAACACTACTTTCGAGAATTTCGGCCGAGAGGTCATTCCCAATGTCGGAATTTGTAAAAACTGCGAGATACGCAACGCCCTCATAGATAAGAATGTGCGAATAGGGAATGGGATCAAGCTCATCAATTCCCGAAATGTCAACGACGAAGATACTGAAGATTACGTGATTTGTGACGGAGACATTGTCATCCCCAAAAATGCGGTCATTCCGGATGGCACTGTGATTTAATGACGAGAAGGAGATAGAGATGCCAGAAATCAGGTATGATCCTCTTCAGGACCGTTGGGTTATCATATCCACGGAACGGGCGGCTCGCCCATCAGATTTGCGTGATACCACCAAATACAATCACATCAAACTCTGTCCCTTCTGTGGGGGGAATGAATCCCAGACTCCTCCCGAAATATGGGCCATCAGAGACCATCATACCCAACCAAACACACCAGGTTGGAAAGTGAGAGTGGTTCCGAATAAATTTCCCGCACTCAACATCGGGCCTGAGGGAAAGAGGATCGGCGTCGGCTACTACGACATGATCGAAGGGGTGGGAGCCCACGAGGTCATCATCGAAACCCCGCAGCATGATGTGACACTGGCCGACCTTCCTCCTGAACAACTCAAATTGACTCTTCTGGCTTACCGAGAAAGGCTAAGAGACCTGTATAGAGACACCCGGCTCAAGTACGTTCTCATCTTCAAGAACCACGGGAAAAGGGCGGGTGCCTCTTTGGCTCATGCCCATTCCCAGCTTATCGCCACACCCATCGTACCGCTGAATGTCACCATCAAGCTCGCGGCCGCAAAAAAGCACTACGACAACAAGGAGCGCTGCCTGATATGCGATCTGATCCAGCAGGACCTCTTCGATAAGAACCGAGTTATCGCTGAAGAAAACGGTTTTATTGCTGTTTCTCCCTATGCCTCCCGTTTTCCCTTCGAAGTTTTCATCGCGCCCATCCAACACAACCACAGCTATGCAGAGGCATCCGATGAAGATTTTGAGAAACTCTCCTTCTTTTTTAAAGATATCCTGGTCCGTCTTAAAAAAGTGCTCCATGACGCGCCATACAACTATGTTCTGAACACTTCTCCGAACACCGAAGCCGCACCGAAGTTTGCAGGGAAATGGGAAACCCTCAAATATGACTATCACTGGCATATCGAGATAATTCCCCGTCTGACCCGAATAGCGGGCTTCGAATGGGGCAGTGGTTTCTACATCAATCCCAGCATACCTGAGGAGGCCGCTCAATATCTCCGGGAAGCCAAAGACGAATAATCAAACTCTCTTGGAGATCTCGGTCATCTCCGAGAGTCTTTTTGCTTTTTCAGGTTCCATCTGCTTTGATAGAAGCCGCCATTCCCAGTTGCCCTTAACGGTTGCGGGAAGATTCATCCTAGCTTCCTCCCCCAGGCCGAGAACATCTTGCATGGGAATGATCACCATGTCCGCCACCGACATCATGGCCAGCCTGATGAATTCCCAATGAATGTCTTCGGCAGAAATCCTGCGGCCGATATAGCGAAAGACCCTTTTTTTCGCCGCGGGTGTGGCTTCACTCTCAAACCATCCTCTTACTGTATTGTTGTCGTGGGTACCCGTATACACCACACAGTCCTTCTCATAATTATGGGGAAGATAAGGATGTTTGGGATCATTCCTCCCGAAGGCAAAGAGGAGCACCTTCATGCCTGGAAAGTTGAAACGCTGCATGACCTCTTTGACATCGGACGTGATATAGCCCAGGTCTTCAGCGATGATGGGCAGTCTGGGGAATCTTTTTTTCAATCTGGTGAAAAAGTCCTTTGCGGGAGCCTTGACCCACTTGCCGCGAGCAGCCGTTCTGTGAGTAGCCGGCACTTCCCAGTAGGCGACAAATCCTCTGAAATGGTCAATCCGGACCATGTCATAAAGCCTGAAATTATGTTCGAGCCGCTGAATCCACCAGTCATACCCCTCCTTTTTGAGAACTGACCAGTCATAGACAGGATTTCCCCAGCGCTGGCCGGTCCGGCTGAAATAATCCGGAGGAATCCCGGAGACAGCATGCGGTCTCTTCCTCCTGTTCAGTTTAAAAATCTCTGGATGCGTCCAGACGTCTGCACTGTCATAATCCGAGTAAATCGGCACGTCTCCGATGATTTGAATTTTCTTTTTGAGGCAATAGTCTCTTAAAGAAGCCCATTGTTGATGAAAAACATACTGAAGGAACTTTTCCTTCTCTATTTCATCTTGAAGAATTTTTTTTGACTTGTCCAGGGCCGCAGGTTTTCTTTTGCGGATCTCTGAGGGCCATTCAACCCAGGGTTTTCCCTCATAATGGTTCTTCAACGAGATAAACAGAGAAAAATCCTCGAGCCAACCTGAATTCTCGGCGCAAAATTTTTCATAGCTTTCCTTTTTCCTTCTCTTTTTAATCCTTGAGTATGCTTTTTGAAAAAGGTTTTTCTTATAGACGTGAACCGCGTAATGGTCGACTTTACCCTCGGGAAAACAAGGGACTGGTTCCAGTTCTTTTTTTTCGAGATACCCCCTCTTAACAAGCCATTCAGGACTGATGAGCACCGTATTCCCGGCAAAGACAGACATACTGAGATAGGGCGAAATATGAAATGGGAAATTTATGGCACATAAAGGAAGAATCTGCCAAAAGCTTTGCTTACTGCAAGACAGAAAGTCAACAAACCGGCATGCCTCAGGACCCAGATCACCGATTCCATATGAGGAAGGGAGGGAGGTTATGTGGAGCAGAATTCCGCTTCCCCGTTTATCCATTCTTGCTCAACGCTGGGCTCAAGCTCCTTGAAGAACTTGCCTGTACAGCTCTTCATACCGAAGAGCGGACCTATTCCAGGAAAAATCCTCCTTCATGGCATTCTTCATCAATTCAAGCCAGACATCTCTCTTTTTGTAAACTCTCAGCGCTTTTTTGACTGCCTCGACCAAAGCTCCCGATGAATATTCTGCGAACTTAAAACCGTTGCCCTTTCCAGATTTTGTGTCAAATTCTTTTATGGTATCATCCAAGCCACCGGTGGCTCGGACAACAGGAATGGTTCCGTATCTCATGCTGTACATCTGATTCAGACCGCAAGGCTCGTAGCGGGATGGCATGAGGAACATATCTGCTCCCGCTTCGATCTTATGAGCCAGAGCGTTATCGAAGGCGATCTTGACTCCAAAGTGTCCTCTATACTTCTCCCCCAGTTCAGCAAACTGCTTCTCATAAACCTTATCTCCTGTGCCCAGTAAGACCAGAGACACGCCCGATTCTATCAGCTCTTCCACAGCCTCAGCCAGAATATCGAAGCCCTTCTGGGCAGCCAGCCGGGAAATAATTCCTATCAGAGGAACATTCTCAGGTCTGTCTAACTCAAAAAGCTCTAACAGTTCCAATTTGCACTTTCGTTTTCCCGAAAGATCATTCAAGTCATAGTTAGCGGCAAGGTGAGTGTCGTCTTCAGGGCTCCATTCTTTATAGTCTACGCCATTCAATATCCCATGGATGTCCTTGGCCCTATTCTGGAGAACGCCCTCCAGTCCGTAGCCGTATTCCTGTGTCTGAATTTCTTGGGAATACTTCTCGCTCACGGTGGTGATGGCATCGGAGAAGACGATCCCCCCTTTCAGAAAGTTCATCTTCCCGTAGTACTCCAATCCCTCTACAGAAAATAGTTCCGGAGGTAATCCACTGCTAGCCATGGACTGATCAGGGAATAAGCCCTGATAGGCAAGATTATGAATGGTGAACACGGTCCGGGAGTCAGTGAAAAAAGAGTCATCCTTATAAAGGCTCTTGAGATAAACGGGAGCCAGGCCAGTCTGCCAGTCATTACAATGGACAATATCCGGATGGAATTCGATCAGCTGGCTCAAACTCAGCACTGCTTGACTGAAAAAAATGAACCGCTCTGCATTATCCGGATAATCGCCCTCCGGTGTTCCGTAGAGTGCGCTCCGGTCGAAGAACTCGTCTCTACTCACGAAATAAATGCGGACATTGTCGCTCAACTCAGAGAAAAAAACCTGATCCTTCTCCATTTTTCCTCTGAAGGGCACGTCTAAATATCCTTCATGGTTTTTTAACTTGAACTGACCCTCCTTGACAGAACGGTAGAGGGGCATGACAACAACAACATGATGACCTAAAGAGGCCAGGGCAGCGGGTAGAGAAGCAGAAACATCGGCCAGTCCGCCAGTCTTGGCAAACGGCGTGACCTCAGAAGAAGTAAACAGGATTTTCAAAGGCGCGGATTTTTTCATGGCGGAAAAAAATCATTCCTTATCCCACATCTTTAATAGATACGGCTTCAACTGCTCAAAGGTCTGAGCCTGCCTCTCGATAACTTCCTCGGCCTGGGCATTGTTCATATGTTTGGTCTCGTTAATGAATGAAGCCACCCGGGCATAATAAAGAGGACGCATGATCTCGACAAGCTTTCCCTTGTCTCTTTTCCAGTGATGGAATGTGGAGGCAAAATCATAGACTATCTTTGCCCAGTCCTCTGTCGGCATATGAAAATGATCCTTCTTTCTGTTTTTGGCTAGAGATTTGAGAACAG